>Ga0209829_10003042_pt1 | contig 12400 bp, 11 predicted proteins | sample C_140205_EF_Meta_FD_187311 | JGI IMG/M metagenome (GOLD analysis project Ga0209829, IMG submission 187311) | Freshwater microbial communities from Lake Croche, Canada to study carbon cycling - C_140205_EF_MetaG (SPAdes) (version 2) | ecosystem: Environmental > Aquatic > Freshwater > Lake...
TAGATGTTGAACTTGCCCCCATTAAAAATTTACCGGTTAAATCTGGCGGAGTTATACTATTTGCATTATTTGTATTAACATTCATAACCATATTTAATAGAGGAGCTATAATAGAAAACCGCCCATCCGTTACTGTTCTTGTAACTCCATTACAAATTATCCATCCATCTGGGTCACTTTTCGTAGCATCGGCTGAGCTATACCCAAAAAAATATTGCATTATACTTAGGGGAGGGGCTGCATATGAGTGATTATTATAAGAACATACGTTTGGGAAGGTTTGAGTTCCTGACATTATATAAAGTGATTGTATTAATATCTTTAATATATTTCACTTAGTAAATATAATGTAAAAAATTGAATTACTTTTACATAATGAAAGAATAAGCAAAATAAATATATAATAATTAAATCAAAACAAATCAAATATGACGACTAAAATACAGACATTTCGGTATACATTTACGAAAGAATTCACGGAAGTTCTCTTTCAATTTGCGAAAGTTCATCAATATGACGACCGAAAAATATTCAAAGAGGAATGGAACACTTGGATAAAAACGGATGATATCAATCCATTAATAAACGAAGAAATAAAAAAAATGAATAACGACGGGTTTGACGGTGATGTGATGGATAAAATGTTTAAAAGCGCAAGATATTATTTCCGCAAAAAATCGACAATGCCAAAGGACGAAAAAGAAAGAAAGGTGTATATTGGGTTCACGAAAACAATATTGGAAGAAATGGACAAACACATATTAACGCAGATAAACGCGAACATAAAACAAAAAAACGATACATTAATTAGTGATATTTCGCCGGAAGACGCGTATAATATTTATTGCGATGAAAATAAGCCGTCGATAGTAAAAGAAATGTTACTTTTACATTCGAAATCGGCTTCAAACTCAGAAAGTGGAGTTCAGACGCTCGATTCAAAAGAGATATCGGACAAATTTAAAAAAACATATAAAAATAGATTTTATATGTTAAAAACGAATAAAACATAATAAAAATGGATAAAACAAAAATAAAAACAAAACAAAAACATTATATTATTATTTTTTTATGCTCAAATATGCTGGTAAATTTCGTTCTCCTTTTTCTTATCGGCGATTTTGTTTTCAGCGACAATTTTTTTCTTTTCATTAAAAAGAGCCGGTTTTTTGGAATCATCCGCCATAACATGCAATAATTTATTAAATTGTTTTCGTTCAGTGACTGAAAACGTGGAAAAAAACAATTGATGTAAATTGACCGCATTTTTGCGTTCATTCGGCAAAGCCAAAATTTCGGTTTTAAACGTATCAATCATTTTTTTCGCGAAAGGATATTCGGGATTATTATAATCGTTAATAAACACCTCATCTAGTAATTGCAAATAGGTAACATTGATAGCATAAATATCCCACGTCGAATCATATTTCAAAAATTCATTCAGAACATTTATCCAAGGCGCGCCGTCAAACTGTTTAAAGAACACCAACAGCCTCTTTTTAAAGTCGATTTTTTCGCTAGAACTGAATGTATTGTATTGATTCGCATCCAATGCAAATAGAGTATTCAAATTGATAAAATTATCACACAGTTTATCGAATGTTTCCATGGTGGCAATTTCTCTGTTTAAGTCGCCTTTCGCCTCATGAACAATATAAGAAATAACACTAATATCAAAGCACCACGGATAATAATCGTAACCATTCGGGAAAAAGATATCCTTATACATTTCGGGTTTGACTAACGATTTATCAATAGACAAACCAAAATCAATGATAATCGGTTTATTTGAAACATTATCTACCATAATATTGTTTTCTTTTAAGTCCATGTGTAAAATTCCGTTATCATATAATAGGGAGACGCTTTTGATTAAATCGAAATAAGATTCCAATATGGTTCTGAAAAAGGCTTTGGTATTTTCATGAAAAACATTAAAAATGAATTTACCGAGGGTATTATCTCCTACATATTTAATTCTATTTGAAGCATATTTTTTGGTTCTATCGTCAATAATATCACATTTATCGATTTCGTCGGTGCCGATTTGTCCTAACGATATAGGACAAGAACTAAGAATTGGGGCAAAATGATTGGAAAAATTCTTAATCTTTTTGATTTTCACGCCGATAGCGGTTTCTTTTTTGGATTCATTTTCCATGTTTTGTATTTTTGTAATATATTTTAAACTGCTTATTTTGCCTTTGCATGTCAATCCGGGGCGATATACACAGCCATATGTCCCTTGACTTAATAATTCTATTATCTTGTCTTTTGGTAAATCATCAATATTTTGCATCGTATAAATAATACAAAATATTATATTTCGTAGCGTCAGCCGAAGGAAATTCTAATTTTATCGATATATTCATCCAAAATGTTAAATCTCGGATGATTCAATATATCACATATTTTGTCATAAGCGGTATGATGTTTCGTATTCAAATAACGTAATTGAGAACTAGAATAACCGGACAATACAATACAGTTTTTCAGACGGATAGGACACGGCAGATTCGCGCATGTCGTTTGCGCAAAGTTCCAATATACGAAGCGCGGGCAAGGAAACGGTTTTTTGCGAGAACTTTCTAATCCTTTGTCATAAAACAATGCAATAATTTTATCATGAAGTGAGTCCGAGCTACCATAGTCAGAATGGGTCGTTTGTAAAAAAACAAAAGACAGTTCGCGTATTTTGCGGTAAGACATTTTCGTTTCTTCAATTGATTTTATCAATAATTCAATCGCCCCGAATAAATTGGGACTGGTATAACAGGTTGATGTGGACATTTTATGTATTTGCCTAACCATGCTAAAAAACCCTTGACTTTCTTCGAGATTTATCCACTGTGGTAAATGGTCAACCAATAAAATGCGTTTACCGAATGAGCTTCGTTCCGCAATTAAACACGCGATACCAATGGCATTATAAAACGAATCCGACTGATTTTTATCAGCCATAAAGGACATATCAATCATAGGAACACAATTTTGAAGGGAATGTTTCCCGACAATTTGCGACATTTGATTCCACTGTTTATTTAAAACGTCAATTTGAACATAAAAATTATAGGAACAACCGTAATTATATGGCGACACATTTATTAACAAATCGATAATTTTATATGCTTCTTTCACAAAATAAGACGGTGACATCGAGAACGGAATGTAATCGGACAATTTGCGGTCAAAATCGTAGACGCCTAGGTCAAGCGCATATTTTTCGTCGAAATGTTTAATGATATTTTGAGAACAATTCATTCGACTAACGGCTTGACTGTGTTTTGTCACATGGAATATATTGGTATAATAACACAAGTTTTGTTTGTATTTCATTAAGCAAACTTGCGGCATACATTTGGGTATAATGGCGCTCCATTTTTGAGAACATATTTTAATTTCGGTAGTATCTAAGCCGATATTTAAAAAAGATACCATTCGCCGGTAATTCATGCGGCATTTATCCAGTGCTGCGTAATATCCAACGTTGTCTTTGTATGTCGTAAGAATGGAAGGAAATCGCGTTTGATACCAATTTATGACCAATCGTTCATTCAACCAATCGAATTGTTTGCCTTCTCTCGGAATCCATTTTGCAACCATAGAAATATGTTTTCGGGCATCCACAATATCTGAATCAGATGAATGAACTACATAATTCCATATATGAACGTCGCGCTCTAATGTTTTGTTCATTAATTCGACACAGATATCAATTAGGACGTGGTTGGAGCGAGCCGTATCTCCGAAGGTAGAAGTCGAAGGTGAGCGATTGAACTCCGTAGTTCCCGTAGGGAGCCGAAGGAGTTGTTCCGAACGTTTCTTAATATATTCGCAAAAATATTTCATGTCGCGCCAAGAACCGTAAGAATTCTGTGAATCAGATAAAGGAAGAACAAATTTATATAAACAAAAGACAGACAGTGCTGGGTAATATTTATGCAACGTGTGAATCATCATATAAGCCAAATCGCGTTCCCCCTTTCCTTGAAAAATGTCTCGGGTATGACCAATCATTTTGTATAATATTTTTAAATATCCGATAAATTCACAAGGACTGCGTTGACTGTCGGAGCGTTGACTGTCGGAGCGTTGACTGTCGGAGCGTTGACTGTCGGAGCGTTGACTGTCTTGCTTAAGTGAACATAACAAATTATCCAAAATGTTCTCGACAAGTAACAATTCTTCGTCGTTATTTTTGCGAGTGCAATTATAATATAAGAGAACGATTTGTTCTTGGTAATGAATGTGAGAACTTTGACTGGATGTATTAATATTAAATGGAGGGAAATCGATATCGTTAATAACGGATTCCATGTTTGATTAATAATATTACAATTAATATTTCTAAATTGGTTTTCAAAACATTTTATCAAAATCAGTAGGCGTTAGCCGATGGAATTTTAATTTATAATAAATGATATTTTTCAAATATTATTATATTTTCATTCACATAATTATTCATTATGTCATCTTCAATATTTTGGAGCGAACTGGAACCGTTAGTTGGTGAACGGTCTGTTGTCATGAACTCAGCACGACTAGATGAAGAAGTCGAATCAGTTATGTCATTTACAATATTTTGATATAATACATATTTATAATTTATAGTTGCCTCTTCTTTTGTTCTATATGTATGATGCCAACTTTCTACAATAGGAATACTTTTACACATCAATGTTTCATAAAATCGAAAACTCCATGGTGAATCTCCAGCGGGACATAAAATAAATAGACTTTGACACATTTTTTCAAAATAATCAACATTTTCTTTAACTACGCGATACTGAACTTTTTTTGATTGATTATTGGGTTCTTTTTTAGGACAAAATCCTATATTCTTATTTGAGTAATCAAATGACCCTAATGATTCCCAATTAGGGTCATTATCGGTATTAATAAATATAGAATTTTTAGTAAAACATTTTTTCGCAAAATTAATTACCCATTGTCTTGCTTCATAATTTGTGTCAATTGAACCAATAAAACAATAATCATATATTTTTTTATGATTTAATTCATTTATTTCATTATAATATTTTATTGAAAATAACGCGAATCGAGGAGTCAAAGTTGCATATTTGGGATTTAAATTATATTCTATAAGTGCGTCTTCCATATGATATTTTAACCCAGCGTAGTCTTGATACCCTAAAACTAATTTATTATCCATAATATATAATATATAATATATATTATAAAAATATTGGAGCGAGCAGGATACTGAACTCCTTCACTGACGTTACGGAGTTGAAGTCGAATGAGTTTAAGTTGAATGTTTGTCGAGAACATGAACAAAAACAAAAAACCATCATTCCCGATGTTTTTTGGTGAGTCCAAGTTTATTCAAAACAATTTTCACCTTTTTTGTATTTGTATTTTTGATACGAGAACTATTTGCATCGGTTTTTAAAATGGATTTCGTGCTTATTTGAGAGACATCGATTTCTTGTTCTTTGAATAAAAAATACAGAGCATTGACTCCGTGAAAAATAAAGATGGACGGAGGGATAATAATATCATCCACAATAGGTAAAACTTTGAAAAAATGCTTGGAATTTTCCAAGAGGTTCTCGGATTTGGCAAAGTTCTGTACGTGTTCCGATTCTAAATCGACATTATATGTTAGTATGTCCATGAATTTATATTTCGAATGAAGAGTCGCTTTCTTTTTGGATTGTATTAATTGCAAAATAGTTTCTTTTTTGAGAACCGAATTATTGGTATTTTTGTTATTGTTATTGTGACCGTTTTCGAAAGATAGCGGGTGGTTTTCGCAGACAATTTTCTCAATAAATTCATTTGCATTGATAAATAAAAAAAAGATGTCTATGTTTTCAAGTCGTTCTTTACTGTAATTAGATTGAACCGACTCTAATTTTTCGTGGTCTTTCATCCAAGAAGTATCTAAATCAGAATCGGAATCGGAATCGGAATAGGAATCGTCTACTGTTTTGTGAATCATTTAACTATTTAATGAACATATATGTTTTGTATGAATTAAACACATAGATTTGGAGGAAAATGTAGACGGAGTCGAAGTTTTCTGATTATATTCCGTAGACATGCGAAGCATTGTCGAAGGAATATGAAGCGAGCAAAATGAATTTATTTATTAAATTACGACACAATGCACTTAAAGGATAGAGCATATGATATATGTTTCGAAACCGCGCCACAATCGCACAAAAGATGTTAAAATCACCATGAACTACGCAAGTTAGTTGGTGATGCTAAAATCAACCACGTTGATTTTATCAAAGCACAATACATCAAAACTTATATTTAATCCTACAAAAATATAAAAAATTGTTCATAAAACCAAATACTCGAAACAGCGCTGCAACAAAATATACAGTCGTATATTTTGCAAAGCATGGGAAAAATGCAAAGCATGGGAAAAATGCAAAGCATGGGAAAAATGCAAAGCATGGGAAAAATGCAAAGCATGGGAAAAATGCAAAGCATGGGAAAATAATTAAAAACTATTATATAAAAATTATACATTTCAATATATAATTTACATGGTAACATGTAAATTATAAACGCTCCCGATTATTCGTCTAACAACATTAGAGCCATGGCAGCATAATTATGCAAATCTAACAATGTATCTCGAATGCCTTCATCTTTCACCAAATTGACGCCATTTTTAGTTATAGATAAAGAACGTTGTATTTTGTCTTCGATGCGCATTAAAACGCCAATAACGCCAAATTTCGCAAATGCATCACCGTAATCAATATTTTTTTTCGTAAATAATTCTAACGCATCGCATTGAATAATTTTCATTTGCTCAACTCGGTTCATGGTAAATAAAAATAATATAAGCACATCCTTATATTATTTACAATAAATATCTCAAAAAAGTAATATAGTAATATTAAAAACAATGTTGGAGGAAAATGTAGACGATAGTCGAAGTTTTCCGTGTAAACTACAGAACGTCAGTGGAGGAGTTTTTCATTATTATGATTTAAAAGATTTTCTGGAGGAGAACAAAGAATCATTTACTGAAAAAAAGGCACAATATTTGCACTTACTTTCCATGTTAACCGAAATTGGCGAAATGACCGATACCGTTTTTATGGAGCGAATCGAAAAAATATACAAATACGGTAAAATCATCATATGCACTGAATCAAAACAAATAATCGCATCGGGAACACTCATAATAGAACAAAAAATCATACGCAATGGTAAATCGGTAGGGCATATTGAAGATATAGTGGTGCACAAAGATTACCGCGGAAATAAAATAAGCGAAAATATACTGAATATATTAAAAAAAAACGCGCAAGAAAACAATTGTTATAAGGTGATTTTGGATTGTGAAGACTCGTTGGTGACATTATATAAAAAAACGGGATTTATCAAAAAAGGTGTTCAAATGGGAATATATTTTTAATAATGCGCCGAAAAATTGAAACTGAAAATAAAACAAATAAAAAAGACAATCAAACAACCAAACACAATATATGTCAAAAAACCATTTATTATGTATTCCCCGAATCGAAGTTTCGGTAACGAAAGAATATATTCTGGGAGTATTCATAAAATTAAAAATAGGGTATATTGAAAATATACAAGAAATACCGCTGTATAAGAACAAGGAATTTAAACGCATCATCATCAAAATCAATTGGTCAGAAACCAGTCCAACTGCGAAAAATATTCTGACACGTCTGGATAATAATGAAACGATTAAACTGGTGCATGATATGCCGTGGTTTTGGAAAATCGTAAGCACTACTCATCAAAGATAAACTGGAAATATTTTTGAAGAATAGGGTGAACATTTTCTTTTTTTATGGAAAACCGCTCTCGTTTCGTAAAACAAAGCCACGCACATTTGCGATGTTCATTGTCTTTAATTTCCTTAGTAAACAATTCGTCGATATAATCATAAACGTTTTGCGATTCCAAAAGTTCATTTTTGACTTTTTCCTTCACTTCGTATAAAAAAAGGAGCCGTTTTTTCTCCTTTTTTTGTTCATCGGATTCAGCCGGGTCGAAATCATTGCGTTTCCACTTATATAAAATATATCTGATTTCATTTTTCACATCTTTAAAACGATGAATAAGAATATTTTTATGAATATCCATTTTTTTAATCACCGAAAAAATATTGATATGGCAAACAATCGGGAACATCCGGATAACTTCCTCGGGAACCAAGATATTATACACTTCTTTCAGTTCATTCATATTAATTTCGACTTCTTTTAATTTGTTCAAAACCAGTTCGTTTTTTTCGGTTTCGTTTTCAATATATAACAATTTACTCGTAGTCATCTCCAAAGACATTTCCAATTTATCGTATTGGTTCGCCATTTGTAAATACTTTTCACTGTGTGATTCGTATTTCATATAATTCAACATTGTCACAAAAGTAGTGATAATAATATTCAGCGCCGAAATAAGACCGCCGCTCCATTCAAAATGTTGAATAATGGGGGCAAAAATCGCCATAGCTGACGAAAATATGAGAACCGGTATCATTAAAAGATGTACTTTTCGCTGAGTAATGAATTTAGCTTGCATAAATATATTTTTTTGACCTTTCATGTAGGTGACTAATGTATCTATTTTACTGGAGTATTTATTGTTATATTCGTAATATTTTTCGAGAGACTTTTCGACATCGTGAAAATTTTTCTTTTTGAATTGTTTTGTTTGTGAGACTTCACGCGCATTGCGGTATTCGATTTGATTTTTTATTCTATCATTTCGAATTAAACGTATTTCTTCGTCATCGCTGCAATCGCTATAACTACTATGACTACCGCGACTATTACTACGACTATTATCATCATAATCACTCAAATTATCATTATATGCGATACTTTTTTCGGAAATAGTAATAGGACTATCACTATTGATGTATTGAAAATGAATATTTTCGTATAATTGTGAGGATTCTACTTCGTCGACGCCAACCGGAACAAATTGAATTGTTTGTTGGATGTTCTCGATATTAATAACTATTTCATTTATTTCATTATCCGTATCAATAATATTATTACTTGCATCAGTATCCATTATACAATATAAAATGATAATAAATACGCCAAAAAATTGAATAAAATATTATACCAAAAAAAAGATTCACATATCATGTCGAACATTCCTAACAACAAAACCATTGCGCGTAAAGTATTAAATGATTATAAAAAACAATTCAAAAATTTCTTATTAACGTCACGTTTCAATAATGAAACGTTGAGTGAAAACGAAAAATATCGAAATAAAAACCCTAAATTTGGATGTGTTTATTGTTCACCAGACCCAGTATCTACAAAAATTCCCAGTGAATCAATAATGTTGGTTTTGGAAATGAATAACGACGCAAATAAAATAACCGGAATTGGGATGGTTCGTAATCGCGCAATCTGTGGAAAATATCACGTATACGAGAACGGTAATTATAATCGGTATGTTTACATAGGAAAAAACCGAATTAATCGCAGTGAAATGACAAAAGAAGAAGACGAAATCATGAGCGTATTTGATATTTTATGCTTCACTGGAAATCGTCATATGAAACGAGGTCAAGGATTGAAATCGTTTCCTCCCGACATATTATATAGGTGTAGTAAACGATTAGATTTAGTAAATTACATCACTAATATGTTCAAAGTACGTTTGGAGCGAGCCGGATTTCCGAAGGTAGAAGGCGTAGGTGAGCTTCCTACGGTAATGAACTCCGTAGACATGCGAAGCATAGTCGAAGGTAGCCGAAGGAGTTTGTCAAAAGAAACAGAAAAGGAAAGGGAAAAAATACAATAGTGGACGAAAATATATAAATGTTTTTATTATAATAACATATTCAATGAATAATAAAAAAGAAAAAGAAAAAGATATTTACGATGTGAAAAATTATACAGACGAAGAATTATTTGAAATATTAGATTTAGTGCATCCATCAGACCGTGAACTGGAAGCGAAAATAATACAAATGTGTAATCGTTATAAAAATATGCAGAATGACCAAGGCGATAAATTCTACGATTTTTTTCAGGATATTTATAACCGTTTTTTTGATGATGCAGAAGATGACGTAGATGCACATGATGATAACGAAGACTATAATGATGAAGATGATGAAGATGATGAAGATGATGAAGATGATGAAAACAAAAACAAAAACAAAGAAAAAGAAAAAGAAAATGAAAAAGAACAAAAAAAGGTGGTCGAAGGATTAGAAACAAAAGTATCTACTACAAAACCGTCAACCGAAATTACAAAACCGTCAAAAGAAGCGACAAATTCTATCGATTTTTCGCAAGATAAATTAAATCCTTTATTACAGAAAACGATTAAGCGAATAATAAGTATAGACAGTCAATATAGAGATGATAAAACAACATCATCAACCAATTTTACATTCAGTTTATCGGAACCATTAAAAGATGTAGTTTCGTTAAAGTTATATTCGATTCAAATACCACAAACTTGGTATACGGTGAGCACAAACTTTGGCTGTAATTTTTTTTATTTGAAAGGAAATTCACCTGGTCTCAGTAACGGATTTCATGATTTTCAAATCGATATATCAGCTGGTAATTATACGGCTTTAAATTTAACATCGGCAATAAATACGAAATTCCAAGAAATAGTTACAGCCACACCAGATGTAAGTTTCGGAAATGCGGAAATTATCAAATATAATCCAAATGCTGCATTATCAACAATATCATTTTCTTTTAAAAAAATATATAACGAACCGAGTTATTATTTATATTTTCCAACATGGACAAATCCGAATTCGGATAATAAAGTCGGTGGTTCACGTTATCAATCCATACCCGGATTTTTAGGTTTTAATTACAAAGATTATTATTTAAATTGTTTGTATTCTACATCGACATTATTATTAACTACAGACACAGCTGGACAAACGAGTGATATAATATCTGGAATATATTACACGGACGACTCGACTAATTATTTCACGGTAATTAAATATATCGGACCCAATGAATATTCACCAGTAACATCAATCGTTGATTTATCATTTAATATCTATTTTTCTCAAAATATTATGACGGGTGTGCATACAAGAAATGCATTAGTGAATGATTTAAGTAATCAATTGGCAAATAATATTTATTTATCGGGTTCTTCTATCGAGCGAATCAATGTAACTGACCCGTCAATGAATGGATACAACAAATCATATTATAAATTAACACTAAATTACAACCGTCAGACAACCAACAATATAGTCAATTCGAAGACATTTATTCAATTTCCGACAGAATTAGATTCAGCTGTACATTCAAAAATATGGACTGGGTTAACGTCGTGTTTTCGTTTTCAAAATAAAACCAACGAATTAAATAATATTTTATCAGAATCACCACCAATTACACAGCAATCAGGTAGATACCCAATTGTCAATGAACCGTATATTTATTTAAAATGCATAAAATCACTATATGATACTAGTATGAACGATTATACAATTACATTGGCGAATTCAAATGTAAATACTGGCGGTTATACGTTAGCTCAATACATAAATGCAATAAATACGGCGATAGCAACGACAAACAATAAAAGAAAAATATACAAAAATGTAATTGGCGATTTTAATATGAACACATTTAATGCATCAATCGACACCAATTCGTATTTTAATATTAAAATAGATATAAACAAAATTTTTACACGAGATATGTATTGCGTTGATTTATCTGGAACATATTTAAATTTATTAGGATTGTCGGGCGAATATTTGAATGGTATAAAGGATTTATCCGGTAGTACTTACACATTTTATTCTTCATTTCAAGAAAGTTCACGTTATAATGTAGGAAGTAATACGCTGTTTGTAGTCAAACCAAGCACCACGGTCAATTATGGTAATCAAGGAGCAGGAACAATCACAGTAACGACCGGTGGATTTGCACCAACTTATTTTACGTATCAAGAAATAGAAACAGCAATTAATAATAAATTCATTAATTATACAGATGGCGGACAAGAGATTTTTTCCGGAACAAATATTTCTATGAGTCCGAATGATACAACAGGATTAATTGATTGTATATTTACTATTTCAATAAGAAAAACATTATCACAAAATGACTATAAAATCGGTTTTATCGACGCATCGTCAACCATGGTTATTGATTCAAGTAATATATATCCGGTTTCATCATCATGGAGTAATAATTTAGGTGTAAATGCATCATATTTGGATATATCATTAAATACATTTGGTTATGATTTATCAAGAATACCAATCGGTTCGAATTCATATACGAATATAATAGCAAGTAGTCAAATCACGGTAAACACCATAAAATTTATAGACGATGTAAATAATTATTTTACATTAATTCCTTGGGAAGAAGGTGTATCAACAAGCCCTCCTTATTATACCGAATATTAT
>Ga0209829_10003044_pt1 | contig 12398 bp, 8 predicted proteins | sample C_140205_EF_Meta_FD_187311 | JGI IMG/M metagenome (GOLD analysis project Ga0209829, IMG submission 187311) | Freshwater microbial communities from Lake Croche, Canada to study carbon cycling - C_140205_EF_MetaG (SPAdes) (version 2) | ecosystem: Environmental > Aquatic > Freshwater > Lake...
CAATCCGCTCCTGGCGCGGGTCACGGTCAACCGGCTCTGGCAGACGCTGTTTGGGATCGGGATCGTGAAGAGCGCCGAGGACCTCGGCACTCAGTCGGTCCGCCCGGAATACCCCGAGCTCCTCGACGCCCTGGCGTGGCAGTTTTCCAGGTCCCGGGCGGAAGGGGGCCTGGCATGGGACATGAAGGCCCTCCTCCGCACGATCATGCTCTCGGAGACCTACCGGCAGCGAAGCACGGCCGATGCCCAGCTGGCGGCCGACGATCCGGCGAACGTGTGGCTGGCGCGCGGGCCGCGGCATCGCCTCCCGGCCGAGATGATTCGCGATGGGATCCTCGCGTCGTGCGGCCTCCTCGTCGAGCAGGTTGGCGGCCCTCCGGTCAACACCTACGACCTTGCCGAGTCGTTCAAGCCGGCGACGCCCGGCAGTGGTCCCGACCTCCACCGTCGCAGCCTCTACACCCTTTGGCGGCGGACCGGCCCCGGGCCGGTTCTCGAGAGCTTTGATGTGCCAAAGCGTGCTGTTTGCGTCGCCCGGCGCGACACCACCAACACCGCGCTCCATGCCCTCGTGCTTCTGAACGGGCCGCAGTTTGTCGAGGCGTCGCGCGTGCTCGCCCAGAAGCTCCTGTCAAAGTACCCGCCGGGGGCCGGCGACGTCTCGCCGCTCCTGGCCGAGGGGTTTGAGCGCCTCACGAGCCGCCTACCCGACGAGGCCGAGACGGCGATTTTGCGTTCGATGCACGCCGAGCAACTCGCCTGGTACACGGCGCACCCCGACGATGCCCAGAAGCTCGTCACCGTCGGCAGCGTACCGGCTGATCCGGCGCTGCCCCCCGTCGACGTGGCGAGCCTTGCCGGGGTCTTGAGCGCGCTCCTCAACTACGATGGAACAGTGGTGAAACGATGAGGGATCATGCCATGATCGATGCCGTCCACACGCCCCCCGAATCCCTCCCCGCCGCTGCGGCGATGAGCCGGCGCCGGCTCCTGGCCACGACCGGCCTCGGGCTCGGTGGGATTGCGCTGGCCGAGCTCCTCGCCCGACGAGCGGCGGCGGCAGTTCCCTCGACGCCGCACGGCGCGCTCGACGCCTTCCATCTGCCGCCGAAGGCGAAGCGGGTGATCTATCTCTTCCAGTCCGGCGGGCCGTCGCAGCTCGATCTCTACGACTGGAAGCCGACGCTCGTCGAGCGGACCGGCGAGCAGCTCCCGGAGAGCGTTCGCGGCGGGCAGCGGCTGACGGGGATGTCGGGAAATCAGAGCTCGATTCCCCTCGTCGGCTCGCCCATGAAGTTTGCCCAGTATGGCCAGTCGGGGGCCTGGCTGTCGGAGGTCCTCCCCCACACGGCGAAGGTGGCCGACAAGCTCTGCTTCATCAAGAGCATGTACACCGAGAGCATCAACCACGGTCCCGGTGTCACCTTCATGCAGAGCGGTGCCCAGATCCCGGGCCGGCCGAGCATCGGCGCCTGGCTCGACTACGGCCTCGGCGATTCCAGCGACAATCTCCCCTCGTTTGTCGTGCTGATCACGAAAAACAAAGGGGGCCAGCCGCTCATGAGCCATCTGTGGGGCGCCGGCTTTCTCCCCACCCGCCACCAGGCGGTGCGCTTCCGTTCCGGTGGCGATCCGGTCCTCTACCTGGGCAACCCGGCTGGCGTGTCGCGCGAGAACCGCCGCGCTGCCCTCGATGGATTGAAACAGCTCCATGAGCATCAGTTCGCCACCAATCCCGACGCCGAGATCGCGGCTCGGATCGCCAACTACGAGCTCGCCTTCCGGATGCAGGCGAGCGTCCCCGACGTCACGAATCTCGCCGACGAGCCGGCGCATGTTCTTGAGAAGTACGGCCCGGGGGCCAACGAGCCCGGCACGTTTGCGGCCAATTGCCTCCTCGCCCGGCGGCTGGCGGAGCGCGGGGTGCGTTTCATCCAGCTCTATCACCAAGACTGGGATCATCACGGCGGCCTGCCGGGGGGAATCCGCGGTGAGGCAGGGCAAACCGACCAACCTTCGGCGGCCCTTGTCCAGGATCTTGCCGACCGGGGCATGCTCGACGACACGCTCGTTGTCTGGGGGGGGGAGTTCGGGCGGACGAACTACTGCCAGGGCAACTACACGGCCGGTGGAGATTTCGGCCGCGATCATCATCCGCGCTGCTTCACGATGTGGATGGCCGGTGGAGGGGTGAAGGGGGGCATGAGCCACGGTGAGACGTGCGAGTTCGGCTACAACATCGTCCGCGACGGCGTCCATGTTCACGACTTCCACGCCACACTCATGCACCTGTGCGGAATCGACCATGAGCGACTGACGTACCGCTTCCAGGGCCGCCGCTATCGTCTCACCGACGTCCACGGCCGTGTCGTCCAAGAGATTCTTGCCTGAGAGAGCCCACCGTTCCGGAGAGACCCACGATGTCCCTTTTCAATCGCAAGTCGTTCGAGCGCGCAGGCGAGGGACGCAGACGCCTGCTGCGGATGGCGGCGCTGTCGGCGCTGTTCGCCGCCCGGCCCGGTGCCTATGCCGAGGAATTGACGAGAACACCCGAGCAGACGGAGGGGCCGTTTTTTCCCGATCGGCTGCCCCTCGACACCGACAACGATCTCCTCCGGATTACCGATGCCACGACCCCCGCCGACGGCGAGGTGACCTGGTTCTCTGGCGCTGTCCTCGACGCGGCGGGGAATCCGCTCCGCGGAGCGCTTGTCGAGATCTGGCAGTGCGATGCCCACGGGGCCTATCTCCACTCCCAGAGCGGCAACGCCGAGAAACGTGACGGGCACTTTCAGGGCTATGGCCGGTTTCTCACCGGGCTGGCCGGGGAGTACGGCTTCCGAACGATCCGGCCGATCCCCTACCCCGGCCGCGCCCCCCACATTCACGTCAAGGTGAGCCGTGGAGACCGCCACCTTCTCACGTCGCAGTGCTACGTGAAGGGGGATCCGGGGAATGGGCGGGACGGGATCTTCCGATCGCTGTCGCCGACCGAAGCCGCTGCCGTCGTCGCCGATTTTCACCCGATCGAGGGCTCGCGGATCGGCGAACTTGCGGCCCGCTGGGATATCGTCCTTGGGGTGACGCCCGAGGATGGCTGACCAGCCGCCGCCGAAGCGGTAGACTTTTGGCTTGTCAGATTCGACGCCTCAGCGCCCTATTCCGGCCACGCTCGTCGTCACGATCCCCCTCGACAGGAGACCTCCGATGCCCCCCCTTTCCCGCCGATGCCTTGCCGCGCTCTCGCTTCTCCTCGGAGGCGCCGCGGCCCTGCCGGCCGCCGAGCTCACGATCGGCTCCACGGCGCCGGCGATCGACGTTGAGCACTGGGTGCAGGACGGCGAGGGGAAGTACGAGCCAGTCACCGAGTTTAAGAATGGGAAGGTCTACGTCGTCGAGTTCTGGGCGACCTGGTGCGGCCCCTGCATCATGAGCATGCCCCACATCGCCCAGATCCAGGCCGACTACGCCGACAAGGATGTCCAGGTGATCAGCGTCAGCGACGAGGATCTCGATACGGTCAAGGAGTTTCTCGAGCGTGACAACGGCGAAGGGGAGACGTTTGCCGACGTGACGAAGGGCTACTGCCTCACAACCGACCCCGACAAGTCGGTCTACGGCGACTACATGGAGGCGGCCGGGCAAAACGGCATCCCCACGGCCTTCATCGTTGGCAAGACCGGCGAGATCGAGTGGATCGGCCATCCGATGGAGATGGATGGGCCGCTCGCCGACGTTGTCGATGGCAGCTGGGACCGTGCCGTCTACGCCGAGGAGATGGCGGAGATGGAGAAGGTCAACGAAGCCTTTGCCGAGATCCGTACCCTGCTCCAGGCCGACAAAGGGGACGAAGCAGCCGAGCTGGTTGACGGGATGATCGCTGGCGCGAAGAACTCGCGTGTCAAGCAGAAGCTCGAGCAGGTCCGCGGCCAGCTCGACCAGGTTCGTCTCCAGATGGCGATCCAGGGGGGCGGAGAGAAGGCCGCGGCGGCGTTCTCGAAGCTCGCCGCAGCCCAGGCCGATTCGGCCGAGGGGCTCAACGCCCTGGCTTGGATGATCGTGACCATCGCCGAGCAGGGAGCGCCGATCGATGACGCCCTCACGGCTGCCGCGACCGAGGCCGCCGAAATGGCCGCCAAGCTCGAGCCTGAGAATGGACCGGTCCTCGACACGCTCGCTCATCTCTATGCGATGCAGGGAGAGATCAAGAAGGCGATCGCTGCCCAGCGAAAGGCCGTCGCGCTCGGTGGCTCGATGCAGGAGCCGATGAAGGCCTATCTCGAGGAGCTCGAGGCGAAGGCAGGAAAGTGATCGCGAGCACCGCGGCCTCCCCGCGTGGCGCTCATGACATGTCGCTGATGGAGAGCGCGATCGCCGCCGTCATCTGACATGGCGGCGGCGATCCGCTTGAGCAAGGTGGCCCGGTCGACCTGCTCCTCGAGCTCGTGCCAGCCGGCGTGGGCCAGGGCCGCCCCGAGACGACACCGATCGTGGGGCACTCAAGAAAGCTCTTCCGGGTTGCGGGGGGGCGCCTGCTGGGGCACCGCGGCGGTCACGAGCATCTCGACCCGGCACGTCCCCCCGAGCCCCGATTGGACCCGGGCGCGGATGGGAGGATGCCCCTGGGGCACCCAGGCGTCCCAGAGTTCGTCGAGCGTAGCGGCATCGGCCAGGTCGGCGAGGTGGATGACGATCTGGATGAGGCTGGCGCGATTGCTGCCGATTGCGGTGAGCGTCGAGTCGATCTGGGCGAGAACCTGCCCGATTTGCCCGCGGGCGTCGAGGCTCGTGTCGTCGGCGACCTCCACCCAGTAAGCGGTGGCGCCATGGATGACGACATCGGCAAAGCGCGCGGTGGTGACGTGACGGCGGAGGGGTGGCATCGTCGCTCCAACGGGGGCGTGGGGGGGTGAGTGTAGCACTCCCCGGCTGGCCGGACGGCCGGCGCCGTGGCGGCACGATCGCTGCGATCCTCACGATCGTCCGGGTCGGCCCCTGCTGCGGAGCGTTCCGGACCGTTCCGATCCGTATCGACGACTCCATGTCCGAAAGCGGCCTGTAGAGTTCCGATGGAAAGGACTCCCCATGGCTACCGCTGATGCTCCGTACCGAGACGTCGAGGCCCTCGCCCCACCCCAGGCGGGGCGCTCGCCCGGCCGTGCCGCCCCGGCGGCGCGGCTCCCCGTCGAGGCAGCCCCGGGAACGCCGCCACGCGACCGCGTCCGTGACATCACGGCCCTGGTGCTCCTGGCGACCTCGACGTTCGTGCTGGCATCCCTGGCGACCTTCGACGCCTCCGATCCCCCCGATCCGCACGCCTTCCCGCCGAATGCTCGGGCGCTCAACGCCTGTGGCGCGGTCGGTTCGTATCTCGCCGGCCAGGCCTACCGCTGGCTCGGGATCGCCTCGTGGATCGGACTGGCACTCGTCGCAGCGCTCGATGTCGCCTTGCTGCGTCGCCGCGTCCTCCCCGATCTGCCGCTCCGCACCGTCGGCGCCGTCATCGCCACGATCGGCTCCGCCACGCTCTTGGCGATGTTCCTTCCCGATTCCCTTCCCCGTCCCGTGTGGGGACCGGGAGGGGCCATCGGCGCCACCGGCCGACTGTTCGCCGAAGGCCTGCTCGCCCACACGGGGGCGGCGATCGTCGTCAGCGGGATCACGGCCGCCGGTCTGTTTCTGGTCTGCGACACCGCACTGCTGCGTCTCGCCGCCTTCGTGGCGAGCATCGGGGGCGTGATCGTGGGGGCGTGTGCCACGCTGCTCAGTCGCCGCAAGCCGGTGAGCGGGGAACCGGAGCGGGCCGCCGTCGCTTCGGTCGCTCCTTCGGCCGAGCCGACGTGGTGGCAGGCACGCCGCGGTGCGGTGAAGCCGATCGACGTCGCCCCTGCAGAGGACGACGAGTCGGAGTCGGAGCGAGATGCCGGCGACGATGCCGATTCGCAGGGCCCGACGATCAAGGTTCGAAAGCCCCCGGCTCGGCCCGCTGCCGAGGATTCCGCGTTCGAGCCCGATGATGTCGAGGATGGCCTCGACGAGGCCGATGACGACGAGGCATCGGAGGCCTCGAAGGTCGATGCACCGGCGGCCGCGCAGGTGCCGATCAAGTCGCTCGCCAGCCGGCGGCGGCCGATGGAGGTGAATGTCGACGAGGGGTCGGTCGGGGCCGATTACGAGCTGCCCTCGCTCGAGCTTCTCCTCCCCACGGAGCATCTGCGGCAGGACGAGCAGGAGCACGAGGTGAGGGAGCGGGCGCGGATGCTTGAGAAGACCTTCGCGGAGTTCGGATTCAAGGTCCGCGTCGTCGAGATCGAGACCGGCCCGGTCATCTCGCAGTACGAGATCGAGCTCGAGGCCGGTTTGCGCCTGGCGAAGATCGTCAACCTCGCCGACGATCTGGCGATCGCCTTGCGCGTGCCGAGCGTCCGGATCGTCGCCCCGATCCCGGGCAAGAACTCGGTCGGCATCGAGGTGCCCAACACGACCCGGCAGATGGTCCGCCTCCGGGAAGTGATGGAGGAGGCGCAGGCCAAGGCGAAGACGCTGAAGATCCCGCTGTTCCTCGGCAAGGACGTGGCGGGCAATCCGATGGTCGTCGACATGGCCTCGTTGCCCCATCTCCTCATTGCCGGTCGGACCGGCACGGGCAAGAGCGTGTGTCTCAACTCGCTCATCCTCTCGATGATCATGACCCGCCGCCCCGACGAGGTGCGGATGCTGATGATCGACCCGAAGATGGTCGAGCTGACGCCTTACAAGTCGCTCCCCCATCTCATGCACCCGGTCGTCACCGACATGAAGAAGGCGGAGGCGATCCTCGCCTGGGCGGTGGAGAAGATGGAGGAGCGCTATGCCCTCCTGGCGAAGGTGGGCGTCCGCCACCTCACCGGCTACAACGCGCTCGGCCGCGACGAGCTCATCAAGCGGATCGGACCGGAGACCGACGAGGAGGCGGCGGCGATCCCCACGACGATGCCGTTTATCGTCATTATCGCCGACGAGATCGCCGACATGATGATGACCGCCGGCAAGGAGATTGAGCAGCACATCATCCGGCTGGCGCAAAAGAGCCGGGCCGTCGGCATCCATCTCGTTCTCGCCACCCAGAAGCCGACCGTCGACGTCATCACCGGCCTGATCAAGAGCAACCTGCCGGCGCGGATCGCCTTCCAGGTGGCGAGCCGGACCGACAGCCGCGTCATCCTCGACGAGTGCGGCGCCGATCGGCTCCTCGGCAACGGTGACATGCTCTTCCTCTCCCCGGGCACCAGCCAGATCCTCCGTGGCCAGGGGACCTACCTCTCCGACGAGGAGATCACCCGAGTGATGAAGGCGGTGGGGACGAGCGAGCCGCAGTACGCGGCGGAACTGGTCAACCTCCAGCCGGCACCGTCGGGCGACGCGGCCAGCGGGGCATCGCCGAAGGACAAGGACGACATGTACGACGCCGCCGTCGAGGTGGTGATCCGCGAGGGGCGTGGGAGCGTGTCGCTCCTCCAGCGCGCCCTCGGCGTCGGCTACGGCCGTGGGGCCCGCCTCATCGACTTCATGGCCGAAGACGGCGTCGTGGGGATCTATGCCGGCTCGCAGGCCCGCGAAATCCTCCTCACGATGGAGCAGTGGGAGGCGAAGAAGGCCGCGCGGAACGCCCCGGTCTCGCCATCGCCGCGTCGCGTCAAGATCCAGCCGCACGACGACGGCAAGGGGGAGTCTGCCGGGAAGCCTTCCCGGGCCGCCGCAAAGCCGGCGAAGCGAAAGCCATCTCGAGGGGTCGACATGACGGCCCACGCAGCGTCGATGAAGCCAGTCCCCGGCGCGACAGCCGCCCCCGGCATGCCCTCCCTCCCCGCGCTCCCGTCGGTTGCCGTCCGGCCGCTGGGCGTCTCGCCGCACGATGTGGATGACGATGAGGAAGACGATCACGCCGACGTTGCGATCCCCGGCGGCCGGGCCAGCCTCAGCCGGCAGGCTATCAAGGTGGTAAGGGTTGTCAAGGTTATTGAGGAGGACGAGGTCGAGGAGGATGTCGAGGAGGTATCGGGCGCGTGGGACGACGCCGAAGAGTCTGACGAGGAACCGGAGGCCGACGACGCCTTCGCCGAGGAGGACGAGTCGGAATCGTTCATCGTCGACTCCGACGACACGGATCCGGAGGCCGACGGTGACGAAGACGATGACGAGGACGGCGACGAGGACGGCGGATGAGCCGCGTCAGTCGCCGCGTTCAAGCGGCGTTGAGCGGCTTCGGCACCCGGTCGAAACCCTCGCGGACCTCGCGCATGGTCCGGTCGTAGTCATCGACCCGGATCAAGCCATAACGCGGCATCTCGAGATCGTAGATCACCCAGATCGTCGAGGCGATGACGCCCGCAAAGAGTGTCGCGTGGAACCACTCAAATCGTTTGGATCGCCCCAGGTCGTATCCGACGAGGACCGTTGCCACAATCGCCACCGCGGCCAGGAGGACGACGATCGCGGTCGGTGTGTGGGCGTTGAACGATGCGTCGTGTCGCGTTCCGGCATCGAACATCTCGTTGAGTGAGTCGAGTTGAAGCATGGCTGCCTGCGGGCTTTCGCAGCGCGGCGCGGCGGCGACTGATGTCGTCCAGATGGCCGTACGGAGGTCGTCGATCTGATTGTCGAGCGGGGCATCAGGATTGCCGGCAGGCTGATGTGTTGTCAGGGCAAGCCGGCCATCGACATACGCTCGAAACAGATCCCTGCTCGCCAGTCGGTCTTCGGCAGGGAGCAGGTCGAGCCGCAGCCAAGCTGTGCCGATGGCGTTGGCCTCCTCCACGATCAGGCTCCGCCTCAGGTCGAGGTGGGTGGCGGCCAGGTTGAACCAGAAGGCGAGCAGGAGCCCGAGGAGCCCGAGCGCAGCGGCATCGATCGCACCCGCCCCGACCACCCCTTCGTCTGGAATCTGAGAGACGTGCCGCTCGGCCAGTCGATGGCCGCCGATGGCAGCGAGCATCATCGCTAGGAAGATCGCTAGCGGCACCAGCAGCATCGCCAGTTTTACGAGATCCATGGTTGGACGACAGATGTGGATGGCGGCAGGACAGGGTGCTTGAGCGCCGTGGGACCGTGGGACGCGCTTGTGGCGTTACCAGGGCGGCGCTATTCTAAGCGAACGGGCCGCCTGGGCGACCGAACGCGAAGCGCCGCCGGGCAATCGGCTGGCGCGGCCTTTTCTCGGGCGGAGGTGATGGCCGCCCTCGCCCGGTTTCCGTCCGGGATGGATTTTCCCTCCCCCCGATCGGCCGTCTGTCGCAGATCCTCCTTCCGCCCCCCGTCCGAGGCAGTTTCGCCATGCGCACGATCGAGATCTACGACACCACGCTCCGTGACGGCAGCCAGGGGGAAGGGGTCAACTTTTCGCTCGAAGACAAGCTCGCGATCACGCGGCGACTCGATGCCGCCGGGATCGACTTCATCGAGGGGGGCTATCCGCTCTCCAATCCCAAGGACGCCCAGTATTTCGCCCGCGTCCGCGAGCTTTCGCTTGCCCACTCGCGAATCGTGGCCTTCGGGATGACGCGCCGCCGCGGAATGGCGGCCGCCGACGATCCTGGCATGAAGGCCCTCGTTGAGGCAGGCACCTCCGCGGTGACAATCGTCGGGAAAACCTCCGCCTTCCACGTCACCGAGGTGCTGGGGGTGACGCGCGAGGAAAACCTCGCCATGATCGCCGACACCGTCGCCTTTCTCACCGGAGCCAGCCGCGAGGTGTTTTACGACGCCGAGCACTTCTTCGATGGCTGGAAGCTCGATGCCGGCTATGCCGCCGAGACGATCCTCGCTGCCGCCCGCGCCGGGGCCACCCGAATCGTTCTCTGTGACACCAACGGCGGCACCCTTCCCCACGAGGTGGCCAGGCTTGTCCGCGAAGCGAGCGCCGCTCTCAAGGAGGCCGATCTCGACGTCGCCATCGGCATCCACTGCCACAACGACTGCGATGTCGCCGTCGCCAACTCGCTGGCGGCCGTCGAGGCTGGCGCCGCCCAGGTCCAGGGGACGATCAACGGCATCGGCGAACGTTGCGGCAATGCCGATCTGATCTCCGTCGTTGCCAACCTGTCCATCAAGCTCCACGGGTATGGCGTCCTGAAAGGGAGCGGCACGCGTCATCTGACAGAGCTTTCGCGCTTCGTCTACGAAACGGCCAACATGGTCTACCGGTCCGGCCAGCCGTTCGTGGGGACGAGTGCCTTCGCTCACAAGGGGGGAATGCACGTTCACGCTGTCGCCAAGGCGACGGAGTCGTACGAGCACATCCATCCTGAAGCGGTGGGAAACGAGCGGCGGATCCTCGTCAGCGAGTTGTCGGGGCGGTCGAACATTCAGGCGATGGTGACGCGGCCCGACGTCCGCAACGATCGGGTGCTCCTCGATCGAGTGCTGGCCGAAGTCTGCCGGCTTGAAAACGAGGGGTGGCAGTTCGAGGCAGCCGGGGCCTCGTTCGATCTCCTCGTCGATCGCTGTGCCGGCACGTTCCGCCCGCCGTTCGAAAAGCTCTCCTACAACGTCGCCGTCGAGAGCCGGGGGCGGGCCGGGGCCGCCGCGGCCACCGGGGACGGGGAGGTGACGACCGATGAGATCCGCACCGAGGCGACGGTCAAGCTCGTCGTCGCCGGCTCGATTCGCCACGAGGTGGCCGAGGGGGACGGGCCAGTCAACGCCCTCGACGCCGCCCTCCGCAAAGCGCTTCTGTCGGTCCATCCGGCGGTCGAGCGGATGACGCTGCTCGATTACAAGGTGCGCGTCATCAATGCCCAGGAGGGGACGGCGGCGAAGGTCCGCGTCTCGATCGAATCGACCGACGGTGAGTCGATGTGGGGCACGGTGGGGGTGAGCGAGAACGTCATCGAGGCCAGTTGGCTGGCGCTGGCCGATTCGTTCTCGTTTTTCTTGAGTCGCACGGGCACCTGATCGGGCGGCCGCTCAGCTCGGCAAGCCGGCGAGCCGGGCGGTTGCCTCGAAGCCGCGAAGGCCCTCGGTGGCGCCCAGCCCGGTGACGCAGCAGGCCGCGGTGGCTGCGCCGAGCAGGCCCGCGTCGCGCGCGGGCATCCCCCGCAGCAGCCCGGTGAGGAGGCCGGCGAGGAGCGAATCGCCGGCGCCGGTGGTGTCGACGACCGGCCCGGGCGCCTGCACGCAGGGGATCTCGAGCCACGCTCCCTTGCTCGGAGAAAGGAGCGTGCCGAGCGTGCCGAGTTTCACGCCAACGAGGCCAAGCGCCCCGTGGGAGCGGTAGCAGTCGACGATCGCTCGCGGGTCGTCGAGGCCGGTCTGGTGGCGGGCCTCGTCGAGGCTGGGCACATAGACATCAACCAGCGGGAGCGCCGGCGCTACTTGGGCGAGCGTCCCACCGCTCCCGGCCGTTTCGAGGGCGACCATGCAGCCGGTGGCGCGGATCTCGGCGAGGGCCTCGGTAAGATCGGGCTCGAGGCCGGGGAGGAGCCCGAGGTAGCCGACGAGGGCAAGGCGGGCAGCAGCGAAGTGGGGGAGTTGGCGGCGAATGAAGGCCAGGTCGATCGTCGCCGGGGCCCCGCCATGGTGGGCAAAGCTCCGTTCACCGCTGGGGTCGATGAGGACGGCAGTCGTGCTCGTGGCGACGGTGTTGCTCGCTTCGAGCGCCGCTGTCGCGATCCCCTCCCCCGCGAGCGTCGCGCGGATCACCTCCCCCCACACATCGGCGCCGACGAGGCTCGACGCGGCGACCTTCATCCCCAGCCGGGCCATCGCCGTGCCGGTGTTGCAGACGATCCCGCCGGTGGTGACCCGGATCGGATCGACATGAAAGAGCTTGCCCGCGCCGGGGGCGACCGTGAGCGGGACGGGGCGGACGAGGATGTCGGCGACGCACGTGCCGCAGAGGATCACATCGCAGGGGGGGCAAGCCCCGAGGGGAGCGGCAGGGGCACGGGACGCGGACATGCTCGGCTCGCGGAGGGGGATGAAAAACCTGCGGTGGGCACCGGGGGCAGGATAGCCAATCGGCGTGGCTGGTCGCCAGAATGGATCTTTTCGGCCCTCCCCGCCGCTGCGCTAGGGAAACGTTGCCATGGCGACCCGCTCTCCGCTTGTCGATGCCTACCACGCCCGTCTTCCCGCCGCCCAGCGGAAGGCCCTCGAGCAGATCCGGGCGGCGGTCCATGCCGCATGCCCTGGAGCGGAGGAGTGTCTGTCGTATGGGATGCCGGCGGTGAAGCTCGGCGGCACGCCCCTGGTCGGCTGGCGCGCGGCGGCCAAGCACGGGGCCTTCCATCCCTTGAGCGGGTCGACCGTGGAAACCTGTAAGGGTGTGCTTGCCGACTACGACACGAGCAAGGGGACGATCCGTTTCCCCTTTGACGCCGTCCTGCCCGCCAAGCTCGTCAAGCTTCTCGTCGCCACAC
>Ga0209829_10003046_pt1 | contig 12397 bp, 16 predicted proteins | sample C_140205_EF_Meta_FD_187311 | JGI IMG/M metagenome (GOLD analysis project Ga0209829, IMG submission 187311) | Freshwater microbial communities from Lake Croche, Canada to study carbon cycling - C_140205_EF_MetaG (SPAdes) (version 2) | ecosystem: Environmental > Aquatic > Freshwater > Lake...
TGGGTCAGTAACAAACACAACTGGTATTGGTAACGCTGGATTTTTAGGCGGTGGTGGTTCTGGTGGCAGTACTACTTCAACAACTGGGGCAGGTTCAACAAATTATTGGGGAATTCCTGGAGGCGCGGCTGTTGGTAGTGGTGGTACAGGAAATAGTGGTTCAGGCGCAAGTGGTGGTGGTAATTCAAATACTGGCGGTACTGGAATTAGCGGTGGTGGGGGCGGTGGAAATAGTGGTGTTGGAAACAAAGGCGGCAATGGTGGAAATGGTTTAGCAGCAGGCGGTGCTGGTAGAGGACTCAACGATGTAGGCGGAACAGGTGGTTCAGGTCGTTCAATAATTGACGGAACAACTTACACAGGTGGCGGCAATGGTGGATTTACAAGCGGCGGTGGTGGTGCAGGTGTTGCAGGAAATGGAAACGCTGCTCCATCAAGTACTGTTGGTGGTGCTGGTGGAATTGGTGGCGGAGGCGGTGGCGGCGGCACAACTGGCGGCGCAGGCGGCGCAGGAATACTTTACCTTTTCTACTAGGAGCAACTATGAGCGCATCGATCTATAGCAATTCACAATTTACTGATTCTCCTTACGGACTCAAACTGCAACGCACAATTACTGCAACAGGAACAACTTCAATCACTGATATTCCTGCTGGTATTCAAAGAGTTTATGCAATCGTCATTGGTGGTGGTGGTGCGGGAAGCACAACAACCACAGCAGGCGGCGCGGGTGGCGGCGCGGGTGGTTACTCTGCTGGTTGGACTTATGTTGCAAACTCGGTAACTGTTGGAACTGGTGGAACTGGAACTTCAACTGCAGGTGCTGGTGCAAATGGCGGTTCAAGTATTTACGGAATGGTTATGGCTGGTGGCGGTTCGGGAGCGCTTACATCTGGCGGCGGCGCTGCGGCTGGCGCAACATCTGTAAATCAAAGTTCAACTTCAACTATTTCTTACACTGGCGCTCCTGCTGCTGCTATTTTCAATATTGGTTACGCATCAGGTCCAGGTAACTCGGCTTTTTCTCCAAATTCTGGCTCCGCAGGAGTTTCTACTGGCGGCGGTGGTGGCAATTCAACAACAACTGGAACTGTAACTGCAAGTAGTGGTGGTCGCGGTCTTATCTGTGGCGGCGGCGGAGCAGCAGGAACATCAGGAACAGGAACAGGTGGTGCGGGCGGAACTGGTGATTTCTACAATGGCGGTGCTGGTTCATCAGGCACAGGAACATCTTTTGGCGGTGGCGGCGGTGGAGCAGGGTTTTCATCTGACGGCTCTGCGGCTTCTGCAAACAATGGTGGAAACGGCGGAACTGGTGGTGGCGGTGGGGGTGGTGCTTCTACTGGCGGAACTGCTGGTTCAGGCGGTCGCGGCGAAGTTCGACTTTATTACTAGGAGATAACAATGGCTATCAAATACGAATACAACTCACCTTGCTGCGGTCATTACTATGTTGAAACCCGCAATCCCGAAGATGCTCAGGTTGTGACAAAGTGCAATGTCTGCGCACAGGGCGAATATGTGCTGACGGCGCAGACTGATTTGGATCAACTTACTGTAGAATAAAGCTATGAAAGTTAACGAGTATTTTGACCGAGTTGTGGTGATAAACCTAGATCGGCGAACAGATCGTATGGCAAGACTGGGCGCTCAGTTAGATGACCTAGGAATCCAGTATGAAAGATTTAGCGCAGTAGACGGCAAAGAATTAGGCATAGACCCAATTACAGCTGGTACTCAAAGCCACGTTGCAGTTTGGAAAAAGTATTTAAGTCAAAAGATTTTAGTACTAGAAGATGATGCTAATTTTTGTGAAAGATTTAATGAAAAATTTGATGAAGCGATTCAGACGCTACCTAATAATTGGGATATCTTTTATCTTGGAGCGTTGGTAGATAAAATGACTGGCAAGGTTATTCCAGTAAATGAACACTGGAGTAAACAGTTAGTAAGTACGGGTTCTCAAGCTTACTGTATAAACCCAAGTCAGATAAATTATTTTATTAACAAATTAGACGGATACAAATGGTATATAGATATTGGTCTGCGCTTAGAAGCAGTAGACCATAACGCCTTTATAGCACAGCCTAACTTAGTAACACAGTTCCCCTCATACTCAGACTTGAGATTAGAAGAGGTGAATGACTTCAAATGAAAATAGCCATTTATACAATATGTAAGAATGAAGAAAAGAAAGTTGGGTCTTGGTATGAATCAACCAAAGATGCCGACTACCACATCCTCACAGATACAGGATCAACCGATAACACAGTTGAGCTTGCTAGAAGTCTTGGTATCACAGTGCATCAGATTGCTCTGGCACCCTTTAGGTTTGATGACGCGAGAAATGCGTCGCTAAATCTAGTACCAGCAGATGTTGATTACTGCATAGCCTTAGATGTGGACGAAGTCCTAGCGCCAGGTTGGAAAGATGCGCTTGAGAAAGCGCACAGTGCCGGTATAGATAGACCGATATATCGTCGGATAGAAGCATTCCATCCAGACGGATCTGTGGCTACAGAGTTCAACGGATTCAAAGTACACCGCAGGTTTGGTATCAGATGGCATTACCCAATACACGAGGTACCTCACTGGTACTCAACAGAGGTTGAGAAGCAAGAGTTTATTCAAGGCTTTGAAGTACATCATCATCAGAACAAGGAAACATCTAGGACGCAGTACCTACCGCTACTAGAGATGGCAGTCAAGGAAAACCCTGACGCTAGAAACTTGTACTACCTTGGTCGAGAACTATCCTATTACAAGCAGTGGGATAGATGCACAGAGATGCTTAAGAAGTATTTAGAGTTATCTATTTTTCCGCAGGAGCGCAGTTCAGCTTGTCGCATACTAGGACAGGCAGAGCCTAAGAGCGCAGAAGAATGGTTTATGAAGTCCACTGAAGAGTGGGCTTGTCGTGAGTCGTACTTAGCACTTGCTAACTATTACTACCAGCAAAAAGACTGGGAAGCCTGCCTATTGGTAGCAAAGAGAGCGTTGGACTTTGATACAAAGCCAATGGAGTTCCTTGCTGAGAACTGGGCGTGGGGCCATATGGCAGATGATTTAGTTGCAGTAAGTGCGTGGCAACTAGGTGATTACAAAACAGCAATAAAGCACGGACAGAAGGCGTTAGCAGTATCGCCTGAAGATGAAAGACTCAGAAACAATGTTCAATTCTATCAAGGGAAAATAGATGGCGACCTTCGGTCAACTGATAAACGAGGTTCAGACTAACCTTCAAGGTTACACACTGCGCCAAGATCGCATTACTAATCTTGCCAACTCAGGTGGTATCACTGCTACTGGTCTATCTATTAAGATTGGTTCAGCAGATAACCTTGCTAAAGGCATCATCCAAATTGATAACGAACTTATCTGGGTCAACTCATTTGACCGACAGAACCTTACGCTTAACGTAATACCAGGCTTTGGTCGTGGCTATATGGGTACAACACCAAGCCCACACGCTGAGAATGCTCGCGTTATCCTGACACCTACATTCCCAGTCAATATGATTTCACAGGCTATCAACGACACTATCAACTCACTTTATCCAAAGCTGTTCCAAGTATCTTCAACTACCTTTACCTTTAACGCAGCACAGATCGCATACCCACTACCTGATGATGCTAGAGATGTGCTATTTATTTCGTGGCAGACACCTGGACCATCTAAAGAATGGCTTCCAGTAAACCACTGGCGCCTTGACCGTATGGCAAATGTATCTGCATTTAATACTAACAAGACTGTTAACCTTTACGAGAAGATTGTTCCAGGACGTACAGTTCAGGTCTACTACTCAACTATCCCAACTAACCTTACTAACAGCACAGATGACTTTGCTGAGGTTACTGGATTGCCTGAGTCATCACGAGATGTAGTAACTCTTGGCGCTGCATACCGCCTCTTGTCATACGTTGACACAGGCCGTATCAATCTATCTTCTGCTGAAGCAGACTTGGCAGATACTAAGTTGCCATCTACTGCTGGCGCATCTGCATCCAAGTATGTCTTTGCTCTGTACCAACAGAGACTGCAAGAAGAATCAACAAAACTACAAGACCGCTTCCCTATCCGTATTCACTACACCCGTTAAGGATAATCTATGTCACGCCTATATTCCTCAATCTCCGTAGAGACAATCCTCTCGGGAAGTATTACAAGCTCACAAACATCAATGGTTGTAGCAACTGGTACAGGTTCAGCACTCCTTGGTGGAGTTACCCTTGCAGCAGGTAACGTAGACCAGTTCACTATCGCTATTGATCCTGATACTGTCAACGAAGAAATTGTATTTATCACTGGTAACTCTGGTGATACCTTTACTATCGTAAGAGGTCGTGCAGGATCTACTGCAATCACACACGCATCAGGGGCCACAGTACGCCACGTATTAACCTCTGACGATTTGATTTACTTTAACACAGCAGTCCAGCCATCAACGCTGACTACTAAAGGCGATACCTATGTGGCAACAGCATCAGCAACTGTTACAAGGCTAGCTGCGGGTACTGACGGACAAGTACTTACAGCAGATAGCACACAGACTAAGGGACTTAAGTGGGCTACGCCTGCTACAGGATCTGTAACTTCTATTACTGCTGGTACTGGTTTATCCGGCGGTACCATCACAACTACTGGAACTATTGCTATTGATTCAACAGTTGCAACTTTAACTGGTAGCCAAACGCTTACCAATAAGACACTAACAACTCCTATTATCAATCAGCCAAAGACTTACATCGGCTACACAGCAAAGACTGCTACCTACACAGTAGGAACTGGCGATGAGGGCTACCTCTTCTCAATGAACAACGCTGCAACGCAGCAGTTCAATATCCCAACAGACGCCACCTTTAACTTTGCAATCGGTACTGTAATTAACTTTGTATGGATTACAGGAGCAGGTCAGCCAACAATCGGTGCGACAACACCTGGTACTACAACAATCAGTTCAACTGCTGGTGTAACTCCAAAACTTCGTGTGGCTAACTCAGCTGCCAGTGCAATCAAACTAGCAGCGAACTCTTGGTTGGTCGTGGGAGACATTGCCTAATGAATCCAATCTTAGGTATTGTTGCTTCATCTATATCGGGTAGTTTGAATGCTTCATCTTATGAGTCGATTGCAACTGTGACTGTGGGTTCGGGTGGACAAGCATCAATTACTTTTTCTTCTATTCCAAGCACATATAAAAACTTACAAATTAGAGGAATGGGTGCAACTGTTGTCAATGCAATAGGAAACTCAAGCGTTTACTTTTATGCAAATGGCGATACAACTGCTGGCAATTATTACTCACATTATTTTTATGGTACAGGAACTGCTGCTGGTTCTACATCAACAGCATCTTCGGTATTTGCATTTGAGACATCAAATTCAATGACTTATCCAGGTTCTGTTGTATTGGACTTGCTTGACTATCAAAATACAAATAAATATAAAACAATCAGGACTTTGAGTGGTGAGGATGCAAATGGAGCAGGAAGTGTAATTACTTTGAGTTCTGCACTTTGGAAAAATACCGCAGCTGTTACTTCAATTACTTTAACAGCAGAAGATGGCAACTGGGCACAATATTCATCCTTTGCACTTTACGGAATTAAGGGGTAACGGACAATGGCAGCAGGATCAACTTACACGCCGATTGCGACTACTACTCTTGGTAGTTCGGCAGCAACCTACACATTTAGTTCAATCAGTGGAGGTTATACAGACCTTGTTCTAATTACAAATGTAAGTACTGTAACTGGAAATCAAAATATGAATATTGTTTTGAATGGAGATACAGGTACAAATTATTCAGACACGGAACTATCTGGCAATGGAACATCGGCTACTTCAATTAGAGACACAAATGCGCCATCTTTACCAATTGATAATGTTGCGTATGCTCAAGCAAATTTTAATAATATAAAAATAATTAATTTTATGAATTATTCTAATACAACAACATATAAAACTGTATTGGTTCGAAGCAATAACGCAGCAACTGGAGTAGATGCTTCGGTATCTATGTGGCGTTCAACGGCTGCAATTACTTCAATTGCTGTTCGCTCAACTGGCACTTTTGCGGCAGGCTCTACCTTCACCCTCTACGGCATCAGTTGTGCTTAAAGGCTATGCCATATAAAAACCATTACCCTTGCGGAGTTCTTGAGTGTGCAAAGCCACGCAAAGAACGCGGCTTATGTTCTATGCACGCAAAGCGTCTGCGTGTACACGGTGATATTGCAAAGGTATTACCACGTGGCAACTTCAGTAAGTACAAGCATTGCACAATAGAAACCTGCAAGAAGCCACACGTAGCAAAAGGTATGTGTCAGATGCACTACCGCAGAGTTGCTTTGTATGATCACCCAGAAGCTATATTATCTAATGGGTATATGGCAGATGAGACTGGATATATTACTTTGCACATACCTAACCATCCATTAGCAAACAAGGGTGGCAAAGTGTACGAGCACCGCCTAGTAATGTCAGAACACATCGGGCGTTACCTTGCATCGCACGAATCGGTACACCATAAGAACGGCAATCGTTCCGATAACCGAATTGAAAACTTAGAATTATGGAGCAAGGCGCAGCCTGCTGGCCAGAGAGTAGAGGACAAAGTGACATACGCAATCGAGATACTCAAGCAGTACGCACCTGAAAGGTTGTTGGCATAACTATGGCAAACACAATGACACTTATTGCTTCTTCAACAGTAGGCTCAGGCGGGGCAAGCAGTATTGACTTCACCAGCATTCCAAGTACATACACAGACATTCTTATTAAAGTGTCAGGAAGAATAAATGTGGCTGCAGTAGATGCTCATATTGCATTAACTTTTAATAACGATTCAAGTAACTCATATTCGATGAGATTAGTCAGAGGTAACGGTTCGGCAGCAAGTTCTTATTCTGAAACCAGTGAAACTTCTATGAACTTTTATGCAACCATAAATGGCAATTCTACAACCTCTAACACTTTTTCCAATACGGAAATTTATATACCTAATTATGCTGGTAGCGCTGCTAAATCGGTGTCGCTTGATGCTGTTCAAGAAAACAATGCAACTACCGCGTGGGCAAATTTATTTGCTGGACGATGGTCTAGCACTTCGGCTATTACATCAGTTAAACTAACTGGCTCTGCAAGTTATATGCAATACTCAACCGCTTACCTATACGGCATCAAGAACTCATAAGGAGAAAATACAATGGCAAATCCAACCCGCATTGAAATCAACTGTACAACAGGTGAAGAGTCAATTATTGAATTGACCGACGCCGAAGTAGCACAGATGGAAGCAGACCGCCAAGCCGCAGAAGCACGCAAGGCTGAGGAAGATGCAGTACGTCAAGCAGAGGCCGATGCCAAGGCATCAGCACAGGCTAAGTTGGCTACTCTGGGTTTAACACCAGACGAGATTGCAGCACTTACTAAGTAGCTGATCTTGTACAAGTGCGCCATCGTTAACTGTAAGCGCTTTGCTGTTATCAAGGGAATGTGCCTTGAATGCGATAAGAAATTCCGTAAACAATTTAAGGAGAAGTAATGGCCTACGGCTCAGATATCACGGATCCAATCCCCTATCCGTTATCAAACCCAGCAGGATCCCAGTCTTATGCTGGTAGCACTGTTGCCTATGACGTAGCCTTTGGTGGTCTGCCATTCTTCTTACAGACAAACGATGAGAATAACTATCGTCGTGTTACTGCCCAGTATCGCAAGAATCAAGTTGATATGTCACGCGAGCCTGGTGAGCAGACGCTCACTGGTTGGTGGCTACGCTCACAGTCTAGCTTCCACCTTGGACAAGGTATTAAGTTCTTTGAGCCACAGCAGGATGAATCGCTACGCTTTCAGTTTACCTACGGCAAGGGTTGTGATGTTTGGACTAAGGGCCAGATAACGCTACTTAAAGATGTTAACTCATACTCATCAGTAACTAATGTGTTGCAGACTAACAAGCGCCCATATCAGTCTGCTAGGTCTATCCGCTATAGCAGCAAGGACGCAGTCCTTGTCTGGGATGGCTACAAGATTGACAAGGTAGAAGCAGACGGAACTGTTGTTTCATTTGTCTCATACACACCTGGTACTGACTACCCAATCTACTCTGTCTGCGATGATGGAACCTATGCTTACTGGGTAACAAATAAGACTGGCACCAATAAACTACAGGTCAACAAGCGTCCACTAGATTCAAGCGCAGCAGCTACCGAGATGTTTACACACGCATCTATTGTAGTAACTAACGCTGTCATTGAGTTTACCAAAGAGCGTCTAGTAATGGCAGTCAACAATTCAATCTATGAGTTTGCAACTACTGCAACAGTTTTACCTACTGCAGTCTATAGCCATCCTAATACAGCCTTTACCTACACAAGCATCACATCATCAGGTGCTGCTATCTACCTTGCTGGTTTCAACGGCATCCAATCAACTATCCAGAAGTTCACACTAAACACCTCTGGTGCTATGCCTACGTTAACCAGTGCTATCACAGCAGCTGAACTGCCAGTAGGTGAGATTGTCTTTAAGATTTATTACTACCTTGGCTATATGGCTATTGGTACTAACCTAGGCTTGCGAGTGGCAGCAGTGTCAGATCAAGACGGGTCACTTAACTACGGCCCACTCATCTTTGAATCAGAGCAACCTGTTTATGATGTTGCAGGATTTGATAAGTACCTTTGGTGTACAACCAACGTAGATGGCAACCCTGGCGTAAGCCGCGTAGACCTAGGACAGCAGGTAGGAAGCACTCTTATCTTTGCTTATGCGTGGGACTTGTATGACTCTACTCTTACTGGCTTTAATACAACAGCCTGTGCCTTTGTGGGTAACACTGACCGCCTAGCCTTTGTTACTAGAAATAACGGAACAACTAATGGCAAGGTTTACATTCAATCAGCCACAGTCTTAGTACCTACTGCAACGCTACGCGTTGGCTACATCAGATACAACACACTTGAGAATAAAATCTTTAAGTTCCTACAGCCACGCTTTCAATCAGCTAATGGTGCGCTAGCAATCTACTCGATAGACCAGTACAACAATGAGTCTGCAATCGGTACTTTTGCACAAGGTGCAGACATTACCCAGATTGGTATTCCATACCCTGCAACACCTCAGCAGTACTTAGGCTTTAAGTTTGTGATGAATAGGTCTACAACAGACTCAACTCAAGGTCCACTTTTTACTGGCTACCAAGTGCGCTCACTACCTTCTATTCCACGTCAGCGTCTAATCCAGTACCCAGTAGAACTCTACGATCACGAGATGGATAAGTTCAATAACCCGTCTGGTTATGAGAACTCAGCATACAACCGCTTGTTAAATATGCAGGAACTTGAAAACGTCGGTGACCTTATCCGCGTAGAAGACTTCCGTACTGGTGAGTCATACCTTGGACTCATCGAAGAGATGGACTTTATCAACCGCACACCTTCCGATAAGCGATACTCCGGCTACGGAGGCTTGCTACTAGTCACAATCAGAACGGCATAATATGCAATCAGTAGATATTTCTTCAATGGTCTATGCCTATTTCTTTGTAGGCACCGCTATCTTGTTTGGAATAGTTAGAGCGTTACATCATTCCATTAAGACAGTTATCAACATAGCGCTTGAGCCTGTGTTTGAGGACTTGCAGAAGATTAAGTACCAGCTCTATAACAATGGTGGCGAGTCTATGAAGGACTCTATTGACCGCATTGAGCGTGAAGCTATTGAGTTAAGAATTAACCAAGCAATTATTAAAACAAAGTTGGAAGCATAATGAGCCAGCGCAATCAATTTATTATGACAGCACGTGCTGAGATTGGCACAGTAGAAGGACCAAAAGACAATGAGACAAAGTATGGCGCGTTTACTAAAGCAAACTACCTACCTTGGTGCGGCAGTTTTGTTATGTGGTGTGCTCATCAGGTTGGTCTTAAGATCCCAAATGTCGTAAGCACAGCAGCAGGAGCCAGTAAGTTTCAGGGTACTGGTAGCTGGTCTAATGCTGAGACAGCCAAGCCTAAGCCTGGCGACCTAGCCTTCTTTGATTTCCAAGAGGGCGGTACTCCAGAAGACCACGTGGCTATCGTTGTCAAAGACAACGGTGATGGCACAGTGACTACCATTGAAGGTAACACTTCAGGGGATAAGAAGAAGTCTACATCGGAGCGCAACGGTGGAGAAGTAGCACAGAAGGTACGCGCATACAAGGCTAGTAACAGTAAGAAGTTAAAGCCTTTTATAGTTGGCTTCGGGTCACCGAAGTTCAAAGACTAAGGAGAAGCAATGAAGTTATCAGATAAGCAGAAGAAGGCAATTAAAGACTACGGCCTAGCAGTAGCTGCTGCTGCAGTAACTATGGGTATTGGTCTAGCAACAGATCTTGCACCACAGTTTGCAGTAATCATCGGCGCACTTGCTGCCCCAATAATCAAATGGGCAAATGTAAATTCAAAAGATTACGGTATCGGTTCAAAGTAAAGTTTGACTGCGAGGCCAAAGCCCTCGTCCCTTAATTGGGACGGGGGCTGTTTTTTGTTGCCTAAAATATCCCAGAGTTGCTGTCGTTATTAAGGTGAGTCTTCAAGCGGTGGCAGTTAGCACAGAGCGTCTGTAAGTTAGACGGGTCGTTGTTCCACCTGTCCCCGTCAATGTGGTCAACGTCGAGCTGACTGATATGTACTGGCTTGAACTCACAGTGTTCACAGTAATCTTTCTTATGGACTGCGTATGGGTATATAGATTTATTTCTGGCTTTGATATAGACCGACTTGCACTTGTATCTACCGCCAAAAGATGTTGCTTTGGAGTTTCTCAGTTTGATTCTAGTAGGTCCACAGACTGAGCATATACCAGTCCGGTCCTGCTCGTTAATCGCAGAAAGGCTGTGCTTCATCACGATCTATTGGGCAGGGTAGTTTGACTAGGTTGCCACAACTGACGCAGCTTCCGTCTAGGAAGTACCAGACCAGTTCGTAGTCATCAAAGGAGACCATAGCGTTGAAGACCTGTGACCCACACGGACAGACGTGGATTGGTCCTAAGTCCCGCAAATCGCTTCCTGTGACCTGTGGAAGGGAACGTGTAGCGTTCCTGTGTTTCATTCTTGGCAGGGTTGGTAGACGGAGGGAGACGGTAACCTGTCGGTTACCTACTGACTGCGCCCGTGAAGGGCGCCCTGTCTGTTTCTGCTCGCTCACGCTCGCAAGTATACACAGACATCTGCCTAGTATGTGTCTTGCGACACGCCAGCACTGGTACGATAGTTTAATGACAACACTCACTGGAATCCAGGGTGAAGACTTTGTAGTCTTCGCGGCAGACTCACAAATCACAGACGGTGATCAACGCATCATCTCTATCGAAACACCCAAGATAGTCAGCACTGGTAAATACCTACTCGGTTTAACTGGTGACTCACGTCCAGGGGATATCCTTGCCTACGCGTGGAAGCCACCGCTATATCGCGGTGAAGACCCAGTAAGGTTTATGGGAAGCAAGGTACTACCCAGTATATCAGCTGCATTCAAAGAAGGTAACTACGAGATAGACAACAAGGAGATGAACTTCTCTTTTCTTATCTCCTTCAACGCCAACCTGTTCTCTATCGGTGGTGACCTGTCCTTCAACACATCTGAGCGTGGCTTGTTCTCGGCAGGCTCGGGTGGAAATTATGCCCTTGGGTACTTGTATTCCTTGCCACCTAAGAATTACAATAAGGTCGTAACGGCAAGTGTGGTAGCGCAAGAGGCAGTCAGGATTGCATCCTTACTGGATATCAATACGCATCCACCAATACAAGTGATAACACAGATAAGGAATGAGAAATGAAAGAGTTGATTTTAGTAGCAGCAATTAGTTTTGTTTTTGGATTTGTCGGTGCGTACTGCTTAGATACTTTCCTAACGTGGAGGGATGACCGCAAGTGGCAATAGAAGATCCAAAGGAATTACTATTGCACGTACTGCACGCCAAGGATGCTAGTCGTGACCGCAGCCTGCAGACAGAGGTAGGTCCATCAGAGATTGGTGGTTGTAAGCGCAAGGTCTGGTACAGATTGAACGCACAGCCTCATACCAATGAGAACCAGTCAAAGCTGGCAGCAATAATGGGAACAGCAATACACGCTGCCATTGAAGAGGCTATCGGCGCACTTGATCCTGATGCTAAAGAATACTTGGTTGAAACTGAGGTTGCCTACGGTGATATGAAAGCACACGTAGATTTATTTGTACCTAGCACCGGCGCAGTCATTGACTGGAAGACTAGCAAGATTAAGAATATGAGTTACTTTCCATCAACACAACAGAGGTGGCAAGTCCAGATTTACGGGTATCTACTATCTAAAAATGGCTATGAAGTCAAAACAGTTAACCTTGTAGCAATAGCACGTGATGGG
>Ga0209829_10003047_pt1 | contig 12388 bp, 8 predicted proteins | sample C_140205_EF_Meta_FD_187311 | JGI IMG/M metagenome (GOLD analysis project Ga0209829, IMG submission 187311) | Freshwater microbial communities from Lake Croche, Canada to study carbon cycling - C_140205_EF_MetaG (SPAdes) (version 2) | ecosystem: Environmental > Aquatic > Freshwater > Lake...
AAGGACCACGGCCTCACCTGTTACGCGATCTCCAGCCATCTCGTCGGCCAAGCCATCTGCGACCGCATCGACGAGCGCCACAAATCCATTCTCCCCGCCGATGTCTGGGGCGACGGCGACCCCGAGGGCGTCCGCAAGCGCGCCGCCAAAAAGATGATCACCGCCGGTAAAGCCGCCCGCGCCTTCTTCGACGCCAAGCCCGGCAACAACGGCAAGGACGACTACCCCGCCGTCGTCAACGGCTTCACCGGTTCCTCCATCTGGCACTCCATCTACGCCTTCCCGCCGACGTCACAGGCTTACTGGGACGCCGGCTACACCGACTTCGCCAAACGTTTCGGCCCGATCCTCGAGGCCTTCGAAAAATCCAACGTCAACTTCGCCCTCGAAGTTCACCCGACCGAAATCGCCTTCGATATCGCCAGCGCCCAACGCGCCATTGAGGCCGTCGGCGGCCACAAACGCTTTGGTTTCAACTACGACCCGTCCCACCTCGGCTACCAAGGCGTCGACTACGTGAAGTTCATCCGCGCCTTCGGCAATCGCATCTTCCACGCCCACATGAAGGACGTCTGGTGGGGCCATGGCGACGGCACTGTCGGCGTCTTCGGTGGCCACGTCAGCTTCGGCCACCCGAGCCGCTACTGGGATTTCCGTTCCCTCGGTCACGGCGACATTAACTTTGAGGAAATCATCGTTGCCCTGAACGACGTCGGCTACCGCGGCCCTCTTTCCGTCGAATGGGAAGACAGCCGCATGGACCGCGTCCACGGCGCCGCCGAAGCCTCCGCCTTCGTCCGCAAAGTCGACTTCCCCTCCAGCGCCATCGTCTTCGACGCGCAGTTCGATAAAAAGGGCTGAAGCTTCGCCCGAAGTAGCGAGTGGCGGGTAGTGAGTAGCGAGCATCTTCGCAGCCCACCTTCCGCTACTCCGTCCTACTCGCTACCCGCTACTCACTACCCGCTACTTCCGCCCCCCTACTCGTTACCCGCTACTCACTACCCGCTACTTCCGCCCCCCTACTCGTTACCCGCTACTCACTACTCGCTACTTTCAAAAAAACATGAGCACTAAAATCGCAATCATCGGCGCCGGCGGTATGGCCGCCTATCACGCCACCGGTTTCCGCGCCGCCGGCGCTGAGATCATCGCCCTCTGCGACGTCAACCAAGGCGCCGCCCACAAAGCCGCCACCAAGCACAACATTCCCGGCATCTTCACCGATGTCGCCGAGATGCTGAAAAAGCTCCCCGAGCTCGACGCCGTGTCCGTCATCGTCCCGAACAAATTCCACGCGCCCCTCGCCCTCCAAGCCCTCAAAGCCGGCAAGCACGTCTTCTGTGAAAAGCCCCCGGCCCTCAGCGCCAAGGAAATGCTCGTCATGCAGGCCACCGCCGCCAAGGCGAAGAAGACGCTGATGTTTAATTTCAACAACCGCGCCCGCCCCGAGAGCTACGCGATGATGGACTACGTCGCCGACGGCACCATCGGCACCATCAACTCCTGCCAGGCGAAATGGATTCGCCGCGCCGGCATCCCCGGCTTCGGCGGCTGGTTCACCACCAAGGCCATGTCCGGCGGCGGCCCGCTCATCGACCTCCTCCACATGGTCGACCTCGGCATGTTCTTCATGGGCTATCCCGAGCCCGCCCACGTCCTCGCGCGCACCTATCAGGATCATATTTCCAACAAGGCCTTCAAGGGTCCGTGGGGCATCCCCGATGTCGCCAACGGCACGACCGACGTCGAAGCCGCCGCGCACGGCTTCGTCACCTTCAAGACCGGCCAGTCGATGAGCTTCGCCGTTTCGTGGGCCGAGATGAATCGCGGCGAAGAAGTCTCGGTGACTTTCCAAGGCTCGAAAGCCGGCGGCCTCGTCCGCCGCCTCTTCGGCACCGATGGCCTCGACCACACCGCGAGCGACACCTGCCAGCTCTACACGCTGGAGAACGGCCGCCACGTGAACCGCGACATCATCGTCCAAGCCGACGAAACCATGGGCCGCACCCGCTCCGCCACGAACTTCATTCGCACCCTCGAAGGCACCGAAAAGCCCCTCAACACCCCGTCCCAAGCCCTGTCGCTGATGAAACTCATCGACGGCGCCTACAAGTCCGCCGCCACCGGCAAACCCGTCGCGCTATGATTGAAAAGGGCGGGTCTCCGACCCGCCCTTTTTGCGTCCTTCCCTCGGCCTTGTCATTGCGAGGAGCAAAGCGACGCGGCAATCCACCTTGAAATTTTCCGCGCGCTTCGCGCCCTCTCGTTCCTTCCCGGTTACACCCTACCTCCCCTTCCCTCTACATCCCCTATGAAACTTAATCGCAAACTCCGCATGGGCATGATCGGCGGCGGCCGTGGTGCCTTCATTGGCTCCGTCCACCGCATGGCTGCACGTCTTGACGGCGAGATTGATCTCGTCGCTGGCTGCTTCTCCTCCGACCCGGAAAAATCCAAGGCCTCCGGCGCCGATCTCTTCCTCGATCCCGCCCGCGTCTATGGCACTTACCCGGAAATGGCCAAGGCCGAGGCCGCCCTCCCCGCCGACCAACGCATCGACTTCGTCTCGATCGTCACGCGCAACAACACCCACGCCGCCGTCGCCAAGACTTTCCTCGAAGCCGGCTTCCACGTCGTGTGCGACAAGCCCCTCTGCTTCACGCTCGCCGAAGGCCGCAAGCTCCGCGACGTCGTGAAAAAATCCGGCAAGGTTTTCGCGCTCACCCACAACTACACCGGCTACCCGATGGTGAAAGAAGCCCGCGAGTGGGTCCGCAGCGGCAAGCTCGGCCAGCTCATGAAGATCGTCGTCGAGTATCCGCAAGGCTACGCGATCACCGCGCTCGAAGCGAAGACCGTCAGCAAAATCGCCAACTGGCGCATGGACCCGAACGTCTCCGGCGTCTCCAATTGCATGGGCGACATCGGCACGCACGCCCACAACCTCGCCCGCTACATTACCGGCCTCGAGGTCGAGTCGATCTGCGCCGAGCTCTCGACCTTCATCCCCGGCCGCCTCCTCGACGACGACGGCAACTGCCTCGTCCGCTTCAGTGGTGGCGTAAAGGGCATCCTCTTCGCCTCGCAGATTTCGAGCGGCGAGGAAAACAACCTGAACATCCGCGTCTTCGGCACCCAGGGTTCGCTCCAGTGGTTCCAGGAAAACCCGAACGAACTCATCTGGAAAAAAGCCGACGCCCCGCAGCAAGTTTACCGTCGCGGCAACAACTACGTCTCTGCCGCCGCCGCCGGAGCCACGCGCACGCCGTTCGCGCACCCCGAAGGCTTCATCGAAGCCTTCGCCAACGTCTACCGGAGCGCCGCCGTGGCCATGGCTGATTCCATCGAAGGCCGCAAAGCCCCGAAGGAAGGCTACGATTTCCCGACGATCACCGATGGTTTGGCCGGCATGGCCTTCATCGAGACCGCCGTGAAGAGCGGCAAGCTCGGCGCCAAGTGGGTGAAGTTCCCGCAGCTTTGACCTAAACAAAAACTTTCCTTGGGCAATTCAGGCCGCGCTCATCGCGCGGCCTATTTATTTTGCAGCCACCCCGCCCGTATTCTTCGCCACCCACGCCGTATACTCCGCGCGCGGCATAAATTTTAGCGACGCGCTGTTGATGCAGTAGCGCAATCCGCCCTGCGCCCGCGGTCCATCGGGGAACACATGACCAAGGTGCGCGCCGTCTACCGTTACGTGCACCTCTACGCGCCTCATCCCAAAACCCACATCCACGTTTTCGCCCACGAACGCCTGCTCGATTGGCTTCGTGAAACTCGGCCAGCCCGTCCCGCTCTCAAATTTGTCCCGTGAGTCGAACAAAGGCGTGTCACTGCACACGGAAAAATACACGCCGTCCTCGTGGTGATCCCAATATTGATTCTGAAAAGGCGGCTCCGTGCCCTGTTGCCGCGCCACGCGAAACTGCATCGGCGCCAACCGCGCCTTCCACTCCGCATCCGTCCGCTGCACCGCCGTCTTGCTCATATCGATCACGACATTCGAGGGCAGGCCGCACGCAGACTTTTCCCCGGGCGCGCACGCGAGCGCATCTTTCGCAGCGTTGGGGCTGTCCGTTGCATCAGACTTGGCGGTAACGGGAGTGGATTTTTTCATTTTCATATCGGCAGCGACGCCGGCCACGACGGCCAACGCCAAGAGCGAGAAGATCAGACGTGAAATCATGGTCTCGTTATGAGCAACCACGCCGAGCAATTATTCCACCCTTTCGCCGCGGCTGACATGTCGTCGTCCGGCGGGCACAAAAAAGCCCGCCACGCGGCGGGCTTGAGTGTTAGTACCATGGCCAACGCCACGGCGGGACCGTAATCCCTCAATATTTTGCCGACAACGAAAAGACTGCTCGTCCCGGCAGACCGCGCTGTTGATTAGCGGGGAAGTATTCGATGTCCCCCATGTTCTGCCAGTTGATCGTGGCCGAGATGGGACGTCCCTCCCATTTCCAGTCATAGCCCACGGCCGAGTTCCAAAGAATTTCGCCGGGGAGAAAGAGCTTCGGGTTGTTCGAGCGCTGCGCTTTCTTCCCGGTGTAGTTGAAGCCGCCGCCAACCCAGACGCCTTTTGCCGCGCCTTGCTTGAAGGTGTAGCGCGTCCAGAGGTTCGCCAGCGCCTTGACCGTCGCTTCGGGATGAGAACCGAGGAACACTTCCTCGCCCACCGGCACCTTCTTGGTGCGGATATCATTGAGCGCTCCGCTGGCGTATACCTGCCAGTTGTCGGCCGGCGACCAGGTCACCTCGGCCTCGATCCCGTTGCTGCGGTCCAGCGTGCCTTGAAGCGAGTTGGTGACCGTTGCACCGGCTGCGTTGAATGAGTTGAAGCCAAGGATGCGATCTTGTTGGTCGATCTGGTAGAGCGCGACCGTCGACGAGACCCGACCGTTGAGGAAATCCGTCTTCATGCCCACTTCATAGCCCTTCGATGTCGTCGGCTTCGCTGGACCAACCGGCACGCCTTGTAGGGTCAACGCCGACGCATTCAACACATAGGACTGGCTGTAAGATGTGTAGAACATGAGGTCGCGGCTTGCTTTCCAACCGAGCCCAACTTGCGGCGTGGTCTTGTTGCTGGAAACCTTGGCGAGGCTGCCGGCTGGATTCAGGAAATTATCCGTCGACCCAGTCGACTTGTTGTAGCGCAGGCCGGCGACCGCCGTGAGCGTGTCCTGGAAGAAACTCGCGTTCAACACGCCGTAGCCGGCGGAATTGCGCCGCACACTGCGGGAGTTCGTCGAGAACGGCAGCGCGGCCGGATCGAAATCCGTGTTATAGTCCCAGGTCGACGAATTCTTGATATCCCAGACAGGAAAGTGCGGAAATGCAGCCGCGCCGCTCTGCCTCTGACGACCGAGGCCTTTGGACTCGTTGTAGAACACGCCGAACAGCGGTTTCAACATGGTATCGCCGAGCTTGTAGTTGCCGGCCAATTCCACCTGCGAAGCGCGTGCCGTGTCGAACTGTTCCTGCAGGCGCTTGCGGCGTGGCAGTTGCGCCTGTGGCGCCTGCAATGCGACGGCTGGATCATTGAGCACGTCCTTTGCGAACGCCGTCGCCGCGATCAGATAGTTGGCCGCAGAGATTGGGAGCGTCGCCCCGGTCGGATAGTAACTCGCCGGCGCCGTGACGAAAACGTTGCCGAAGCCGGTGAGCTTTTGCTTCACCGCCCGCTTGTTCCAGTTGAAGTTCGCGCGTGCGTTCCACGTGTCAGTAATCTTGATCGCGAGCTCGGCATTGACCGACTCGAAATCCGACGCGCGATTGTCATTTTTGGAGAGGTAGTTGAAGTCACGCGGCAACGGATAATAGCTGAGAAATCCTGGGTCGCTGTTGTCCGGCTTCACCAGCACGCCACCGGTCGGCAGTAATCCATTGGCGCCGGGCAGCGCGACGACCTCGATATTCGGCTTAATTTGGGCCGTTGGCGGGGTCTCACGCCGCGAGAACCATTGGTAGTCAACCGTCAGCGCGACGCGGTCATTCAAGCGCCAGGTCACCACCGGCGCCAACACGGTGGTGCGTTGCGCGCCCGGAGTGATATATTCAAATCCATTCTCCCAGGCTCCATTGAACCGGAAGAGCAGGCTCTTGCCGACGACCGGCTGGTTAAGATCGACCGATGTCCGCCAGAAACTTTGCGTGCCTGCTTGCGCATTGATCGTCGCCGCCTGCTTCGTGCCCGGCCGCTTGGTGATGTAGTTGACCGTGCCGCCCGGGGCGACTTGTCCGTAAAGCACGGACGACGGACCTTTCACCACCTCGACGCGCTCGACGCTGACGGTGTCGATGTAGCCTTCACCCACAAAACCGTTGTGCTGCGGCGCTTGATCAAAGCCACGGATCGCGTAGACGGAATTGCCCGCATTGAACTCCTTGCCGGCGCTCGTGACGCTCGGGGCATATTGCACCACGTCCCACAAGTCGCGCGCCCCAACGTCAGTGATAAACTGCTGCGTAAACGCACTGATTGCGAAAGGCAGGTCCTTGATTGGCGTATCAATACGGGTGGCCGAAACAGAATTACCTGCACGGTAACCTTTGTCAGCCGAGGTGGTCACCTGGAACGTCGACAAGACAATCGTTTCTTCGCTGGACGCCGTCGCCGGTGCGGCGGCCGAAGTTTGAGCGCGTAACCCGACTGCGGCACACGCGAACAACGCGCAGCCGACCAGGGCGAAAACAGGGCGTGCCGAAGCAACGACCCGGATAGGAGGGGAGGTTTTGATCATGGGATTATGGGTTAGGGTCGCGGGCCGGCAGGGAACGGCTCGATGGGAGTTATTTATTTTTATTAACCAAACGTGCGTGCCAAGAGAAATCTCACATTCCGCTGTGCAGCCGCCCTACTCCGCCCGCACCTTGGCCACGCCGTCCGCAAACTCCGCCTGCAACACCTGTCCGGCCACCACTTCCGCCCGCCGACCGACCGGCTTTCCGGCCTCGTCGCGCATGATCACAAAACCCCGGTTCAACACCGAAGCCGGACTCGCCGCCTGCAGCCGCTTCCACAACGACAACAGTCGGTGCGACTCCGTCTGCACCCGAAACTCCGGCGAGACCCGCGCCAGCGCCGCCCTCCCCTCGGCCACCTGTTGGCGCCGCACCTGCACCGCCGTGCGCAACGCGGCACTCAGCCGGTTCGAACAATCATCAAGTCGTAAAATGCCCTGCTCGATCTGCGCCTCCGGCGAGAGCAACCGCAGCCGCGACCGCGCGTGGTCGAGTCGCTCTCCCGCCCGCGCCACTGCTCCGTCGAGGATCGCCGTCATCGCCTCGTCCGCCTGCGTCGCCCGCTCCGCGCACGCGACGAACTCACTCGAGATCAGCTCCGCCGCCGCACTGGGCGTCTCGGCGCGCCGGTCCGCCGCGAAATCACACAGCGTAAAATCGATCTCGTGCCCCACCGCTGAAATGATCGGCACGGCACACGCGGCCACCGCGCGCACCAGCACCTCTTCGTTGAACGCCCACAGGTCCTCCAAACTCCCGCCGCCGCGCCCGATCACGAGCACGTCAAAAATTCCCAGCTCCTGCGCCTGCGCCAGCCTCGCGGCCATCTCCGCCGCCGCCCCTTCGCCCTGCACTTTCGCCGGCAGCACCACCACGCGCCCACGCCAGCCGCGCCGCAGGAGAATGCGCAAGAAATCCTGCACCGCCGCACCAGTCGGCGAGGTGACAAACCCCACGCACACCGGCATTGCGGGAATTGCCCGCTTCTTTTCCGCCGTAAACAATCCCTCCGCCGCCAGCCGCACCTTCAACGCCTCGAACTCGCGCTGCAACTTTCCCACACCGTCTTCGATCACGACGCGCACGATCATCTGATACTGGCCGCGCGCCTCGTAGACGCTCACTTCGCCATACACGACCACCTGCGTGCCTTCGCGCAACTTCACCGTCTGCCGCGCCGCATCGCCGCGAAACATCACCGCGCTCAGCTGCGCTCCCGCGTCCTTTAATCCAAAATACACATGCCCGCTCGCCTGCGCCCGCAGGTTCGTCACCTCCCCCCGCACCCAGCCGGGCGCAATGCCGTTTTCGAGGACCGTCTTCACGCGCCGCGTAAATGCACTCACCGACTCCACTTCGGCACCTGCCTCGCCGGAAAACAAAGCCTCGTCCCGCGTCCTCATGTCATGCTCTGGCCGATGCCGGCGCGGACGCCGTCTTCTTTTTTCCGTAGTGCTTGCGCAACAGATGCGTGCCGACCGCCAGCATCGCGATCGCCAGCGCCGCCGTCAGCGCCATCTTGCCCTGACCATGATTCAGCGCGTCGCCAAACAGGATAAACGCGACGTTCAGCGAGCCTTGAATCCCCATCGAAATCACCAGATACCGCAGAAACGGCACGTCCGCCAAGCCGAGCAAATAGTTCTGCACAAAAAACGGGAGCACCGGAGTCACCCGGATTAGCACAATCAAATCGGTGACATCCCCCGTCTCCACCGCCGGCAACTTATAGCCGAACCGCTCCAACCAACGCGCGCATACCGGCCGCAACCACCGCCGCGCCAACCAATAGGTGAGCGTTAAATTAAACGTTATCGCCGCCAACCCGAGCAACGTCACGACCGGCAGACCGAGCCGCTCACCGAACACCGGCCCCGCCGTCAGAGCGAAGGGACTGTTCGGCACCCCAAACGAGGGCAACAACGCCATCGCTCCGAAAAACACCAGCGGTCCCGCCGCCGCCATCCACGCCACCAACATCGTCTTCAACCGCATGACTTCGTCCAGCGCCGGGCGCCACCCCACGACATAGAGCACGACCGCTCCGATCACGACGAGCACACCGGTCGCCACGGCCAACTCGGCCCATGGCAGTTTCTTTTTTTCAACCGGAACTTCGGACGACGACATTCCGCGAGCCTGCCCGCCCCCGCGCGCCACCGTCAAGCGCGCCGCCAAGCTTGCCCGCGCTTCGCCCCGCCGCTCTCATGACCCGATCCATGACGCGCCCCGCCGCTCCCGCTCCTGCACGCCTCCCCGGCCTGCCGTCGGTGCTCGCCACAGTGGGTATCGTCTGCCTCGCAGTCATCACACTCGCGAGCCCCGGCGCCACCCGCATGTTTGCCTGGCCGTGGTCGCTGGCTTATGCCGGCACTCTCCTCGGCCCCACCCTCGCGCTCATCGTCCGCGCCCTCGATCCATCCCGCCCTCTCGCCCTGCCGACGCGACCGTGGTGCGCGACCGTGCTCGCCACCGCCGCCGCCATTTTGCTTTCAGCCCTCACGAGTCCCTATCGCGGCCCGAGCCTGCTCTGGTCAGCTCCACTCCTCGCCGCCCTCGCGTTTTACTTCGTGGTACACGACGCCCTCCGACCACCGTCAACCCTCGCGTCCCGCCTCACCGCGCTGGTCGGCGGAGCCTTTGCCGCCATCGTCCTCACGAGTCTCGTGCTCTGGTTGCCCGGCATCGTCGGCCACTCACTCGATGCCATCGCCTTCGGTCGCAACCCCTTTCCCCTCGGCCACGCCAACTACACCGCCGGCCTCGCCCTCCTCGCCCTCCCGTGGCTCGCGGCCCTGGCTGGGCGCACGCGCGGCCCGCAACGCCTCGTCTGGTCCGTCGCTGTAGCCCTCGCGGTCGTCATGTTCCTCGGCAGCGGCAGCCGCGCCGGCATGATCGGTCTCGCCTCCCTCGCCTTCGCCGCGCTGCTCCTCGCGCCGCTCCCGCGAAAAAACAAAGCCGCCCTCGCCACCCTCTTGGTGCTCGTCGGCCTCGCCGTAGTCTTCGCCCACCCGCGCACGCGCGCGATGCTCGCCCCGGCTGATCCCGCCACCGAACCAAACCTCAGCAACGTCCAACGCTCCGCCATGCTCACCGCCGCCACCCGCATGGGCGCCGCTCACCCGCTCCTCGGCTGGGGCCCCGGCACCACCCCGCTCGTCTACCCGCGCTATCGCGCCGGACTCGCTGGCGGCGCCGAAAACGTCCTCCAACTCCACCACACCCCCGCCCAACTCTGGGCCGAGTTCGGTGGCCTCGGCCTCGCCTGCGCGTTCACGTTTGTCGCGCTGGTTCTCCTCCACGCCCGCCGCCATCCGCTCGCCGCCGCCACCCTCATCGGCTATGGAGTTTTTTCCTTCGGCGATTGGCAACTCGATGTCCCCATCTTCGGGTTCGCCGTCGCCATCAGCGCCGCACTGCTCTCGCCTCCCGCCGGACCGACTCGTATTACTTCCAGCCGCACACTCGGCTTTTTCACTGTCCTCGGCTTTGCTGCCATCGCGCTCCTGGGCCGCCCCGACCCCGCACCCGAGCTCAACCTCCGCGCCCTCTCCCTCGCACGCGATCCCGCTCAGGCACCCGCGGCCGCCGCCCTGCTCCGCGAGTCCCTCGCGCTCAACCCCCACCAGGAAATCGCGCACTTCAATCTCGGCTGGCTCCTCCTCGTCTCCGACCCCGCCGCCGCCGAGCGCCACTTCATCGCCGCCCTCCGCCTCGTGCCCGACAAAGGCGGCGTCTACTTCGGCCTCGGCCTCGCCCGTCTGAACCAGAACCGCTCCGCCGACGCCGCCCGCACCTTTGCGCTCGAGTGTCTCCACGACCCCGCCTTTCTCTTCTCGACTTGGTGGCGCGAGCCCGCCCTCGCCGCCCAACTGCCCGCCACCCGCCAAGCCTTCACGTATCTCGCGAGCCTTGCTCAAAAAAAACTTCCGCCCACCACGTGGGCCGCCGCCCAACTCCCTGCCATCGCCGCCCTCGCCCCGCGCCTCGGCGTGATCCCCGACGGCCCCACCCACACCTATCGCCGCGAACGTCGCGGTTACCCCGTCCTCATCCGCGACCTCAACTCCCTCCCGCCAGTCGATCTCTACGACGTCCGCGAACTCGCCCCCTCGTCCACGCTTTCCGCCCCGCTCCCCCCCAAAGGCTGGCTCCCCTCCCCGCTCCTCCTCGAACTCCTCGACGCCCCACCGCCACCCCTTAGCCATTAGACATTAGTCATTGGTCATTCCCCCAGCACCTTGTCCCGCGCCACCTCCAACTCCCTCCGCGAAACCGTCGTCCCGCTCACCCTCCTCGTGGGCGACACGGCCGTGACGTTCGCCGGCCTAGCGCTTGGCTGGTGGATTCGCTACGCTTCTCCGCTCGCACCTTCCTCCGGCACTGGGATTTTCATTCCTGTCCCCAACGCCACCTTCGACCGCTACCTGCCGCTCCTCCTCGTCGGTGTGGCCCTCCTGATCGGTGCCTTCGCCCAATTCGGTCTCTACGATACCCGCCTCCTCCTGCGCCGCTATCAATCGCTCAACGCCATCCTCAAGGGCGCCGCTTTCTGGCTCGTCGCCTACCTCGGCATTTCGCTCGTCCTCAAATTCGATCCACCGATCTCGCGCCTCTTCGTCGTCATCGCCTTCGGCTGTATCGTCGGCCTTCTTTACGTCTGGCGCGCCGTCGTCTACGCCGTCGTCACCCGCAGTCCCCTCCTCGTCCGACTTCGCCGGCGAACCCTCCTGCTCGGCTGGAATACCGATGCCGCGGCCCTCGCCGCCGAAATCAGCAGCGACCCCGCGCATCCCTTCGCGCTCGTCGGCATCCTCACCCTCTCGACCGACACCACCTCCCCGTTCTCACCCCATTCTCCCAAGTCTTCCCCGTCTCCCCCGTCTTCCCCGTCTTCCCCGTTTTCCCCTCTTTCCCAACTTTCCGACCTCGCCGAAATTCTCACCCGCGAATCCGCCGACCTCGTCATCATCACTCGCCTCGACCTCCCGCGCGCCGATGTCCAAGGCATCGTCGAAACCTGCGAACGCGCCTACGTCGAGTGGAAGGTCGTCACCGGCGCCTTCGATATTTTCCTCAGCGGACTCCGCCTCCAGACTGTTGGCCGCGTCCCCGTCCTCGGCGTCGAAGAGCTCGCCATCAATCGCCTCTTCAATCGCGGCCTCAAGCGCACCCTCGATCTCCTCGGCGCCGTCGTCGGCCTCCTCTGCTCCGCCCCCGTCGTCGCCATCCTCGCCGCCCTCATCAAACGCGAGTCGCCCGGCGGCCCCGTCTTCTTCCGCCAGACCCGCATCGGCGCCGACCACCGCCCGTTCACCCTCTACAAACTCCGCAGCATGACCCCCGATGCCGCTGCGACCGACTCCGCCCAACAAAGCACCGCCCGCGACGACCCCCGCCTCCTCCGCATCGGCACGGTCATGCGCCGCTGGAACCTCGACGAACTCCCCCAATACTGGAACGTCCTCCGCGGCGACATGAGCCTCGTCGGCCCCCGCCCCGAACGCCCCCATCACGTCGACCACCTCGCCCACGCCATCGCGCACTATCAACCCCGCCACGTCGTCCGCCCCGGCATGACCGGCTGGGCCCAAGTCAACGGCCTCCGCGGCGACACCGACCTCGCCGCCCGCGCGCAACA
>Ga0209829_10003048_pt1 | contig 12384 bp, 17 predicted proteins | sample C_140205_EF_Meta_FD_187311 | JGI IMG/M metagenome (GOLD analysis project Ga0209829, IMG submission 187311) | Freshwater microbial communities from Lake Croche, Canada to study carbon cycling - C_140205_EF_MetaG (SPAdes) (version 2) | ecosystem: Environmental > Aquatic > Freshwater > Lake...
GAAATCGGTCATGCATAAACCGTTCCAGTTTGAGTTCTCCCATTTTGCCAAAGGCAGTTTCTGATTTTACAGTGAACATATTATTCCTAAAGAAAATAACTTTTCAAAAACAAATCTATATTTGAATTACACAATAATGGAACTACTTTATTAATTTTCTCATCATCCCAGTCCCACCATTTTATTTTTAATAACTGCTTTATCTGCTTTGGAGTAAATCTATATTTAATGAGTTTGGCCGGATTACCGCCTACTATACTGTAGGGCTCCACATTTTTAACTACATGACTGTTGCATGCAATTACAGCTCCATCCCCAACCGTTATACCGCTCATGATGGTTGCATTATCGCCAATCCATACATCATTACCTATTATTATATCTCCATTTGTTTTAGGGCATCCCTCACCATTAAATGTAGTGAACACATCTTTATGGAGATGTCCAAATGGGTAGGTTGTAATCCAATCCGTTCTATGATTCCCGCCCATATAAAAATCAACATTACTGGCAATGGAACAAAACTTTCCTATTTTTAATTTGGCATCTTTATTGGGCCAAAAAAGACGTAGATTAGATTCACTGCAATAACTATATTTTCCCATTTCCATATATTAAACTTTTAAAAAATAACCTTTTAAAAAAGGTTAACGAAAAGGGGGACGCGTACCCCCGCAACGAAAATGGCTAAAAGGGGGACGCGGGGGTTACCCCCGTTTTGATCCCCCAAAAATACAAATCCCGACTATTTGGATTATAATAAGATTGGTACTGTGAAAACCGCTCTTTAAGAGGTAAGACTTCATTTACATCTTCAATGACCAAATTTTTATAGTAATCGCTCATCTCGGATAATCCGCCTATCGTTCCATAACTATCCTGAGGAGAGGTGCGTCGGGTACCGTGTTCGGGTCGTCCAGTAGATGCGCATGTAAATGCAAACAATCCGCCTATCTTAAGCATGTCATAAATTTTAAGAAAGGATTGTTTATATTCTGGGTCATGTTCAAAGCATTCTGTGGACACAATGGTATCAAAAAAATCATGAAAAGGTAAATCTTTGGTCTTACTTACAATATCCACATTAGGAGCTTTGATGACATCGTTGCCTTTATAATGACACTGTTCAAATAGATAGCGATTGTTGCCATTAATATCTCCACTACCCACATCGAGTACGTATTTTTGGATAAAGTAAAGGGGAAAGGTAGCCTTAACAAAGTCCATAAAGTGTTTGGCTTCCGGATGCATACTATTGCTAAAGAAATAAACTTTTAAAAGAAATTAAGGGATATCCCCTAATTTTAATATTTCCGTTTTGACTTTGGGAGACAAATCTCTTAAAATAGGATTTACTTTTTTTAACTCTATTGAATTAATAAGCGCATCATTTATGCTCTCATTGTGAATGAGTGAATCATTGAATAGTGTTCTGTATTCATTCTCTATGGAATTTAAAAAGGTAGAACCTGATAGCTCCTCTCGATGCTCTCTATCCAGTTTTAAACAGTTGTTTATTTTTACAGAAAGCAAATAAAATGAACGATACGACATCAATTCCGTTTCAATTCTTTTTTGTAATCCGATGTAGAGCTCAATGGAGCATATGATGGCGCTGACTAACGATAATAAACAATTCACAGAGGATACCAGATTCTGGTTCATGTACGATGATAACCCCACCGCAAAGATGCTATTGCATGAACTCAATACTATGATAGGGATCTTAAAGTACTTTTGTTGTTCGTGCAACTCGATGTAGTTGCGTTTATGTATATAACTTAACTTTGCGCAGTTATGTTCAATGTCTTTTGAAAGTAGTTCTATGTCTTCACTCCACCCTAGATTGGACTCATTGGATTCTACGCTCATATATTAAACTTTTAAAAAAGTTTGCAAAATTAAGGGGATTAATTCTAAGATAATCTGACTGCCTTACAATTTGAACCAGAGAATAATCCCAATATTCTCAATGTTCCGGTAAATGTTGCGGTTGTACTAAAATATATATCCTGAGCAGAACTAACATTTGTATATATTTGTGTTAATGAATATGATTTTGTTCTTCCAACCGCTAAAGTAATAGTAGCACATTCAACCACAGTTGCTAAAAGTTCCGCACCGCCAGACGATTCACCCATATTCAAAGCGATTGAAGTAATAACGGCGTTTGTTGTTGGAACAAAAAAATACGCATTCCAATACAATAACCATACTCCAACTGGTAAATTTGTAAAAGTTGCGCCGACTTTATTTGTTGTTGAGGTTAAATCAAAATTACCGATTGTAATATTTGGAAAAACATAATTACCAATACAATCTGTAGGTGTTCCAGCAAACGCCGTATATTTCGCATCATAATTAGGATTAATCGGTGTATTTAAAGTAAGATAAGCAGTAGATACATTACCTACAGAAATTGTATTTGTATTTGCAGCAGTCGATCCAATATTGATATTTCCAGCACTTACATTTACATTGCCTCCACTCAGAGTTAAATTTCCTCCAATGCCAGCAGTATAAACCCCAATGTTTATAACTCCAGCCGTATTGGTTGTTCCCATACTAATATTACTCGCAGATGCTCCCAAAGTAAGAGATTTACTGGAAATATTTGTAGTCGATGCATTTGTAGTTATTGAACTACTTATATTTCCAAAAGTTAGGGTATTGATACGGGATGAAGCAGTGCCTATTTCTATAATTGAGGCTGAATTTCCTAATAAAAGATTATTCGTTGTTCGTAAAACAATATCTCCAGTCATCGTATTATTACCCAAAATAATTAGACCAGTGGTTGTATTCTGTCCGATATTAATATTGCCTATCGTGCCCGTTCCCATATTAAGCGTTGAACCAGTGATATTTGTAGTTGAGGACACATTACCTATGGTAATCGTATTGATAGTACTAGCACTCGCTCCCATATTTAAAGTGGTTGCCTGATTGCCTAATTGAAGAGTTCCGCCAGTTCGTATTTCATTAGTACCCGACATGTTATGGCTTCCAATAATGATATTACCAGATGTAATTTCAGTCCCCATTCGTATAGAACCAGCCGTTAAAGTAGTAGCAATTCGCATAATTCCCGAAACATTCGGTGCTCCCAAATCCGTTAAATTCATCGTATCCCCGGTAAATTGAAACGTACCCACATTTATAATTGAGGTTGAACTCGTATTTGCTCCAAAGGATATTAAAGGTGAGTTTGTGCCAATTATAACTGATGACGCGTCGCCCCCTAATTTAACAGAACCCGTACTTACATTATTATACAAAACGACATTAGATGCGGTAGTAGTTGCGGTAATCGTATCGGTGATTAGTGAGGATACATTTAGAGTGGAAATGTTACCGACGGAGGCGTTCAAAGTGGTTATATTTTCAGTACCTACCGTAATTGTGCCTACATTTACATTGCTTACATTGATAGTAGAAACATTTATTATTTGACTATCAATATTATTTAAATAAGCCAGATTTGAGTTAAATTGTCCAGCTATAATCGGCATTGCTGAAACAATAGGGCTTAACATATAAACAACCGCACTGATATTACCGATGTTGATATTCGTTGTTGCGTTTGTAAATAAATTGTAGTTCGTAGATATATTATAAGGTTGCACTTCATTTACATTAATTATTGGGACATCTAATTCATTGCAGGTAATAACGCCACCTTCCATTGTTCCGCCCGCGCCGTCATCATATGAAATTACACCATTCATACTTCTGGCTACATATGCATTATTAGTTGTTGAAGACATATATTAAACTTTTAAAAAAAGTTTGCAAAAAGGGGGTGCGGGGATGAATCCCCGCTAATCAACTTCTTCAAAATATAAAGTTAAAATATAATCTGATGGAACGGGTGTTGTGTAATTAACGGTACTTAATCCTTCATGTAGTTCAACCTCTAATAATGAATTTGTTGGCCTTTCATTTAAATAAATAGGCGGATTTGTTTGAAAATCAGAATAATAATAAGCGGTGGTTGTTGAACCTGTTATTGGCTGTATTTTTAAAAATCCTGCAAAATTTGTTGTATCTAATGAATTAGAGGGCGATAGATTCATAAATGATTTACTTTGTCCTAAATTTAATTTAATACACATTACAATAGTATCTGGTAATACTCCAGTTTCACTCATATAGCTAAATGAAACCTTAAATGCTTTTTTTTCTGGCAACACTGATGCCCAATTAGTAGCATATGTTCGTTTACTATTATTTGCTCCTCCTGTAAAAAAAGCGCTATCAAAAGAAATAGTATAACATTTTCCCATATATATTAGCGGAGATAATCTTTGCGGGGATTAATCCCCGCCGATAATAATTTCGTCAAAGTTCTTAAATAGTCGTTGCGCATCCGTATTGATAAATAAATAGTTGTAAGGTTTATCGTAGACTTCACGCATGATAGGAAGCACGTACTCTTTAGGTAACTCGATGAGTTCATCAAAGATGGTTTCCATTTCTTTTTTGGAAGACTTAAAGATGAATAGATTGTTGAATAGTTTTCGAATATCTTTTTCAATGGATAAATAGGTCTGCACTAAAAAGATAATGCTTAAATGTTTATGACGACGATTAAAAACTAATTCCTTAAGTTTCTTCTTAATGTCTGGATTCTTTAAGTAAGCCGTCATATCATCAAATAAAATTACGTTATTGTGTTCGCTTAAGTTATCCTCAATGTAAGAAAGGTTTTCTAGGTTAAGTTCATCAAACTTTTGGTCATCTGGAATTTTATCAAATAGTTTATCTTTCATGCTAGCTCTAGACTGCTCGGGCTGGAATAAAAATATCTTATCAAATGTATTCTTAAATATTTCTTTGGACTTTAAAAAGGAATACAAAAGCGAGGTTTTACCACTACGGGGTCTGCCAATAAACAGTGTAGTACTGTGTGAATTAAGGAACGACGTCAGTTCATAATTATCTAGTTTGGGGTGAAGTTTGGTATCGCATAACATTTCGCAGTGCTTTAATTTAGGAGCATCATTTTCTTTTATCTGAATCATATATTAAACTTTTAAAAAAGTTTGCAAAATTAAGGGGCGCGCGGATGAATCCCCGCTAGGCATAAAAGGACACATCTGTTCCGCTTAATCCAGACCCCATTCCGCTTTTACCACTAAAAGATGTATCACGTTGACGTTCCAATTCACTTTTCTTTTCAGAAGGTACTTCAGCTCCTAGGAATGAAAAGGTAGACGTTCCTTCTGGCGGTGGTTTGACTGCACCTAAATATTTACCTCCCGATAATATAGTTGATGTTTGTCCCGGTGCAAATGGCACTCCAAAAACATAGCTTTCTGAACTTAAAGGAGCGCCTAAAGGATTAATTGCAGTACCTACTGTGGATATGGATTCAACTCCTATTGCTTTGGGTTTATTAGGCCCTCTCTTTCTCCTAGGTGTTCCATCTGCATTTAATTTAACTGGTTTAGGTACTGTACCAGATGCTGAATAAATATCTTCGGGAGGAAAATCTACACTAGCTTCAGTTGGGAAAAAAGTAGCGCCTATAGGAGAAACATATCCAGATAATGGAGTTGCAGTTTTAGATATAGGAGGCAAAGGACCGTATTTAGTTACATAAGAAGATGGCAATGGACCTCTACCCAATTCAAATTGTGCCTGAGATTGAGTGGTTTGTTCAGATAAACCAGATGTTAATGGTTCTGGATACTCTGGAAAAACAACTTCTTCTTCTTTTGTTTCTGTAGGTACTTCAGTTCCGCCAAAAGGAACAGTAGGGGTTGCAAATTCGCCAGTAATGTCGGGTGTAGGCTGAGCTTCTAGTTTAGGTTCTTTGTCTTTAGTCTTCAACGGATTTCCTTCTATGACTAAAGGAACGGGTACTGTTGCATTTAATCCAGTTAATGGAGCTGTTTCTGATTCGGGTCGCACAGCATATTGGCGTTGAGGAGGCGGAGGAGGTACAGATGCAAATAGATTAGGTTGAGCTGAATTAAATCCCGGAGGAAAGTTAATGATGGGAGTTGGATTGAATGGAGGAATGTGGATAACCGCGCCCTTTTTGCTTTTACCTTTGCCCTTTTTAGCTTTGCCCTTACGTTTTCCTAGGTCACCTATGCGTACATTTACAATCTGAGTTTGCTTTTGCGTAGGAGCTCTTTTCACCATAGATTCTATGGAGAAAAGAAAAAAGGAGGGTCTTATTAGCGAAGCATTAGAACATCGTTTCCTAAATGAAAGTAAATGATATTTTAGGTACTGGAGGGGGGCGGGGAATTCCCCTCTCTTTTGATTTCTCCTTTACTACTTCAATAACATCTTCCTCATCGCTGATTTCATCTAAAGCCGATTGCTTTTTAATTTGTTTCTTTTTAATTGAAATGGCTTTAGCAACTACTTTAGCCTCTAGTGCTTTCTTATCATATTCAGCTAACCGTTGCGCCTCATCCGCTCTCTTTTTAACCTTTTCTTTTTTTAATTCTAGACAACGCTCAAAAGCTTTAATTTGTGCTTCTGTCCTCGGTTTTTTAGCTTTGACTTCGTCAGGTACACTCTTTTTGATTTGCTTTTTGGTTTCCACACTTTCGTCTAAAGATTCAGTATCCGACATACTATAGAAAAAGAAAAAAACTTTTAAAAAAAGTTTGCAAAAAAGGAGGGTCTTTAAGATAAAGGGGCGCGGAATTCTTTAGTAAAGAATACAAAGGGGGGCGGGGATGAATCCCCGCAGATTAATCCCCGCTTAATGTATGACGGACATTATTTTAGAGAACAAATTGATTACACTGAACAGTGCTTATTCTCAAAAATTAAATGGCACGCTAAATAGTTCAGTTTTATTTAACTTCAAAGGAATTTTAGTCGAAGAAGATGACATTATTAATTCAAATATCTGTGTCATGAATGCTCAAATACCAGTTTCATTTTACACCATAAATGATAGCAATAATTTAATTAAACTTAGAGTTGGAGTAGGAGTATATCCTTTTACTCTCATTAATGGAAATTATAATTTTAATACTTTAGCCTCTATGGTCAGTAGTGTAGTATCACCAATTATAGGTAGTGGTAATTTATCATTATCTATTAATAAATCAACTGGAGTCATTACATTTACATCTCTTAATGTTATATACTATAATTTTGATAATTCCTATAAAATATTTGGCTTCCTTCCCAATGTCAATTATAATGGTCCAACTATTACTGCTCCTTTTCCCTGCAATCTTTTAGGAGTAAAAAAATTAAGTATCTTAAGCCAAAAATTGCAGATTGGTTCTTATAGTTCAGTGAATACGGGTTTAGGAATAACCTTATCTACTATACCGGTAGACCAGCCAGCTTTTGGCATGATATCCTATGTAAATCAAATTGAATTAAATAAAGCGGTTTTACAGACTAGATACATTGACCAAATAGACATTAGCATTGTAGATGAAGACAATAACTTAATTAATTTTAACGGCTTAGACTGGAACATAACTTTAGTATTGGAAAATGTGAGAAGGTTAAGCGATGTTATCATTCCTAAATTTGATAAATTATTATCCAAACCCGAAATACCCATACCCCTCACTACGAATCCATTAAGCAAAAACGGCGAGGGTCCCCGAAACCCCTCATTAAGCGAAAATATAAAGGATTTGGAATTACTAAATGCCTAACCTTTAGGAAAAGGAAAGGTTCGGAAAACGTAGTTTTCTGAAAAAATATCTAAGTGTTATGTATGGCCTCTTTACCTAAGTCGTTTAACCTCGCTGAACCTATTCCGTCGCTTCCGGATGGAACTCAATCGCAACTTATAACATGCAGACCCATCTCGGGTTCTACCTTTTTACCCAGTGGTATCATTGAGGTCGATTTGGGCAATCGCGGTTGGTGCGACCCGCAGAGCATTTCTATCCGCTACACTATTAATGCTACTTCAGTAGATGCTTCGGGAAATGTGCTCATAGGATGCCCTGTCTATACCCCCTTCCAAAGGCTATCCACACTCGTTGGAGGTTCTAGCATTGATACCGTTTCTCAGTACAATCAGGCGGCGCATGTGCTGATAACTGGCTCTTATGATGTGGCCGCTAAGTATGGCTTACAAAGCGAACTGGGCTACAGTAATGCAACGGAGGGAAATATGGCTTACCTAGATGGTCGTCTCGATGTAGTGAATGGTGCTTATTCGTTTTCTGTCGCTGCTCCCCTCATTGGAACAATCCTTACCAATTGCGATAAGCAACTTCCACTCTTTGCGATGCCTCAGGTTCGATTCCAATTTACTTTAGACACAATCGCTAATATGTACTTTGTAGAGGCGGCGCAAACCTTTGCTAAACTTCCCAGTGCATTCAGCATCACAAATTTTGAATTGTGCTACACGATGACAGATATGGGGTCTGGCGTTGAGGCAATGGTGATGGGTATGGGTCGCACTCTTTCGCTGAAATCGCACGGTCTATCCAATACTGCAGTATCCGTCGCCGCCGGGTCGAGCGGTTCTCTTTCCTTTGTGTTTAACCAGCGCTTTGCCTCCATTCGCTCGGCCTTTGTTCTTCCTAACATTACCACACAGTCAAAGTGGGCTGAGATATGTGATTTAACTTCGGGCAGTGGCGACTACCAGTTATTGGTTGGCAATCAGGCTTTCCCGCAGGCCCCTCTCTCCTCAGCCAATAACCGCAGTGGTATATTGCAGGAGACTCGTCGCGCCTTTGGTAATCTTTACTCGAATACCAATTCGCTCAGCATTGATACCACTGAATTTGCACGAAACAACAACTCAGCCGCCAACACAAAGTACTATGAAAGTGGGAAGTTTATCGTGGGAGTAAATTTGGATAAGATTCAATCTGGAGACCACGTTATGATGTCGGGAACATCGACATATAATACACCAATTTCAGTAAATGTAAATGTTGCGACCGTTGGTGGAACTGCAGTTATTTCCAATCTTAACCTCATACTGGACTATGATGCCATCCTCGTATTGGACCCAATGGCTCGCCAATTATCGGTGCGGTCTTAATTAGGGAACGTAGTTCCCTAAGACCCTTCTTATATTTAGGAAAAAGGAAAGGTTCGGAGATAAATCGAAACGTAGTTTTTTGATTCTTAAAAAAAGAATATCTAAGATACAGTATGGCAAAAGGCAAACCAAAGGTTCTTAAGTTTATCGACACTTTGAAAAAAGGTTACAATTCGCTTTTAGGAAAAGAACTCGCTGGTGTAATTAATAAAAAAGCTATTTCTGGCGTTAAGGCAATTCCCGGTTTTAAGAAGGGTGGCGTAGTTAAGAAAACCGGAATTGCTCGCGTTCATAAAGGCGAAAAGGTACTTAGTGTAGCGCAACGAAAGGCACTTAAGAAAATGCTTTAATGCGGAGATTAATCCCCCTTTAAGTAAAACGTAGTTTTAATAATTTCGGGTTAAACCCATAATTATTTAGGCGTTTAGTTAAGTTTTTGAAAACTTATTCTTTGAACAATATATGTCTGGTATTATTAATTTCAGTAAATACTTTTGTGAGAATGCAGATGAGCTAAGTAAGCATCTTAATATTCCAATTGTATATAATTTAGAGTATGGGAAAACCTATATTGTATTTTCAGCTCAGGATGCAATTGTACAATTATTGGAATTCCAACAGCAACATAAAACAAATTACATCATCTATCAGTCTGAGAATATAGAGTCTTCTTTTTTTAAGAATCTAAGATACATTGAATTGCTTAAAAAGAATAAAGTGCTTTTTTACTCGCATTTTACTGCAATGAAGTGTTTAGAGCTTTACAATATTCCAACAGATGGGTTCTTTGAGTGGGAGTATCCGGTACAAACGATAACAACACCGCGAACAGTAGACCTTTTATTTTTTGGCGCAATGACGCAAAAGAGATATGATATAATGGCGGTTATTCAGCATAAATTTGATAATAAATGTATTATGGTTGTGTCTGATGTTTTTGGTACTGATTTGGACCAGTTATTAAGGCAAACAAAAATGGTAATTAATATATCGGCTTATCCAAATTCAGTATTGGAAACCCATCGCATCAATAAGTGTTTGGCTTATGGATGCAAAGTGATTAGCAATAGGTCAGCTGACGAAAAATTAGATGCACTATATAATGGACTTATTAAGTTTTGTGGTAATTCACTGTCTGATTATGTTTGTGCTGTTGGCAAACTTATTTAGGAATTTTATTCTATTCATAATATATGTTTACGGTAAGTATTGTAATTCCAACTTATCACAGAAAAAAGTTTGAAAAATTGATAGAGTATAACATACTGTGTCAAACCTATAAAAATATAATTGAAGTAGTAATAGGAGATGATGGAGATGATAATCTTAAGCTTAATGTTCCCTATCCCATTACCTATCTTACGATGGACCGTTGCACGATTGGTCAGAAACGCAATTTACTCTGCAAACACGCCAAAGGAGATATCATTGTACATATGGATACGGACGACTTTTATTTTCCCTCTTATATTGAGCATTCCATTTCTAAAATGATAATGATGGGTAAGAATTGTGCGGGGACAGCAGATATGTTTATGTTTTATAAAAATGAAATGCGAATGTGTAAAATGGAGAATTCGGTATTGCATATGGCGAATGAAGGAACATTAGTATATGCAAAAAAGTTTTGGGAAGAAGGTCCTTTTAGTGAAAACCAGACTTCAGAAGGGTTAGCTTTTTTAAAGAATAGAGATAATCAAATTGTAAAAACAGATATACATTTAGTAATGATTTGTGTTTGTCATTCTGAAAATACGGTAGATAAATCATGCTGGAAGAATCATATGTGCAACGATTACCCTAACTTTCATGTACACGCGCAGGTTTACGATTTATTATCCTCGACTTAAATTCAGAGGAAATAAGAGCTGGATTTAAGATATGATTTTCAGTTTTATTGTGAAATACATCAAAGCATCCTTTGCATTCTTTGATGTGGTATTGAACCATTTCTTTTTTTAATTGCTCTGTTAAAAAGTATTCTGTTATTCCTTTCCAACATTGATGTTGGGGAGTTTTCATGAATATAAAATAGATATTCTATTTATGAAATTATCGCATTTAGATTTAGACAGTTTTATTTGGATAAATGAAGAAAAAATGACAGTGAAGATTGGAATGGGAAAATATAAATTTAAACTACAGTGTAATTGCATTGAGGATTATGATTCCATCGTAAATCAGCTCTTTGAGATAGGATGGTATTGGGAAACTTCTGTTGCCTAAGTATGGAAGTTAGACAATCGCCAATTCATGGCAAAGGATTATTTGCTGTACTTCAATTAAAAAAAGGTAAACTATATGATTATGTGGGAACTGAAATGAAGTGGAAAGAGTATGTTGGCAATTATAGAAACACATATAGTTTAAAAAGAGTGGGGAAAATAATAGTGGGTTCGGAAGATAATCCGTGTCAATGGTTAAATGTATCTACTAATGAAAATGTCATATTAAAAAAACGAGCGCTTTATGCACTGAGAGATATTGAGGCTGGAGAAGAATTAACCTTAAAAGGATATTTTAAAGATTATAATTTCTGTCTATAAAGAATGAACTGGATAATTGATAGTTATACTGAAAAGGTAAGGCATAACACAAAATGCAAAGGCTATTCATTTCATGATTATCAGCTCGTCAAAGATAAGGACTATGTCAAAAATTATTTGATAAATCATAGTTGGAAGCAGTGTCATGAATTCTATTTTGGAACATGCAAACCCTTTAGGATAGAACATAGCTTTTTAGTTTATGAGAAGTATTTACCCAAATCAGTATTTGACCCGTGTGCTGGTTGGGGAGGACGAGGTATAGGAGCTTCAATGATGCATATTCCCTACTATGGAATGGATATGAATCCAGAGCTGGTAGAACCCTATGAAGGGATATGTAAAGACTGGGGTATACATTTTGAATTTGGAGATTGTATGCATATTGAATGGCCAGATACAGAAATGATATTCACTTCTCCGCCTTACTTCAATAAGGAAATTTATATTGGAAGTGAAAAAAAATCAAAAAAACAATGGAGACAGTGGTACGTAGACTTTGCAAAAAAGTGCAACCACAAATTTGTGTGTCTAAATGTAAATGCAGAAATCTACAGCATACTGGTCACCGTATTGGGAGAGTGCGTCGATAGAATTCGTTTACCCATTCATGCCCGCGGAAAATATCTAGAGTATATCTATATATGGACAAATATCTAGCATGTCCCCACTGCGGAATTATGATTGAAATATCAGCTGTCAATTGTGGAATATTCCGATGCGGAATCTATCGCGATAATGGTCAGCAAATCGGCTGTCATCTTTCTGCGATTGAGGTGTTACATTTGCCTCCAATTTGGGGGTGCGGGCAACCGTTTCGACTGTTGGATTCCA
>Ga0209829_10003050_pt1 | contig 12380 bp, 4 predicted proteins | sample C_140205_EF_Meta_FD_187311 | JGI IMG/M metagenome (GOLD analysis project Ga0209829, IMG submission 187311) | Freshwater microbial communities from Lake Croche, Canada to study carbon cycling - C_140205_EF_MetaG (SPAdes) (version 2) | ecosystem: Environmental > Aquatic > Freshwater > Lake...
GAGCAGCGCTTACAGTCACCACGGTCTCCGTGGCGACCGCGTCGGCGAAAGTCGGCGGCACCTTAACAGCTGAAGAGTGGCAGGTAACACAAAGCAACCGTTTTTTCGCCGGGGCAGACCCTCGGAAAATTAACGTGCTGCCGTAAGGCAACACGTTGTTTCGGAGAGTTTGATCCTGGCTCAGGACTAACGCTGGCGGTATGCCTTAGACATGCAAGTCGAACGAGTTTCCGGGCTTGCTCGGAAATTAGTGGCGAACGGCTGAGTAACGCGTAGGTGACCTACCCCGTAGTGAGGAATAACTGCCCGAAAGGGTAGCTAATACCTCATGTTGAGACGCTTTCATTAGCGTCTCCAAAGCAGCAATGCGCTATGGGCGGGGCCTGCGTTCGATTAGCTAGTTGGTGAGGTAATGGCTCACCAAGGCGACGATCGATAGGTGGTCTGAGAGGACGATCACCCAGACTGGGACTGAGACACGGCCCAGACTCCTACGGGAGGCAGCAGTCGGGAATTTTGCGCAATGGGGGAAACCCTGACGCAGCAATACCGCGTGTGGGATGAAGGCCTTCGGGTCGTAAACCACTTTTCTCGGGGACGATAATGACGGTACCCGAGGAATAAGCCACGGCTAACTACGTGCCAGCAGCCGCGGTAATACGTAGGTGGCAAGCGTTGTCCGGATTTACTGGGCGTAAAGCGCGCGCAGGCGGTGAATGAAGTCGAAAGTGAAAGCCCCGGGCTCAACTCGGGAACAGCTTTCGAAACCAGTTCACTTGAAGGTGGAAGAGGGAAGTGGAATTCCGAGTGTAGCGGTGGAATGCGCAGATATTCGGAGGAACACCAGAGGCGAAGGCGACTTCCTGGTCCAATCTTGACGCTGAGGCGCGAAAGCTAGGGGAGCAAACAGGATTAGATATCCTGGTAGTCCTAGCTGTAAACGATGGATACTAGGTGTTGGAGGTTTTAACCCCTCCGGTGCCGCAGCTAACGCATTAAGTATCCCGCCTGGGGAGTACGGCCGCAAGGCTAAAACTCAAAGGAATTGACGGGGCCCCGCACAAGCAGCGGAGCGTGGGGTTTAATTCGATGATACGCGAAGAACCTTACCAAGGCTTGACATGCACATGACCGCGGCGGAAACGTCGCTTTCCCGAAAGGGACGCGTGCACAGGTGTTGCATGGCTGTCGTCAGCTCGTGTCGTGAGATGTTGGGTTAAGTCCCGCAACGAGCGCAACCCCTGTCGTGTGTTGTATCACTCACACGATACTGCCGAGACAAACTCGGAGGAAGGCGGGGATGACGTCAAGTCAGCATGGCCCTTATGTCTTGGGCTACACCCACGCTACAATGGCCGGTACAACGGGCTTGCGAAGCCGCGAGGCGGAGCGAATCCCTTAAAGCCGGTCTCAGTTCGAATTGCAGGCTGCAACTCGCCTGCATGAAGCCGGAGTTGCTAGTAACCGCTGGTCAGCACACAGCGGTGAATATGTTCCCGGGGCTTGTACACACCGCCCGTCAAGTCACGAAAGTCGGCAATACCCGAAGCCAGTGCGCCAACCGTAAGGGGGCAGCTGTCGAAGGTAGGGTCGGTGATTGGGACTAAGTCGTAACAAGGTAGCCCTACCGGAAGGTGGGGCTGGATCACCTCCTTTCTAGGGAGTTTCTGTTTGAGCCAGCGGTGGTTCGAACACAAAAAGAAATCCCAGGTTAAACATGTCGTCGTTCTGAGCCTCCAAGTTGGGCGGGCTCAGCGGACTCGCAAGAGATCGAGACGAACATGGCTCAACAAGCAAACCGAATCCCTGGTGGATTCTCGGTTGTTCGTGTTCCTGCCACTCTTTAGCTGTCCGGTGCCGCAACCCTGCGTAGGCAGGAGCGGTCCCACGGGGGGCGTTTAGCTCAGTTGGTTAGAGCACTGCCCTGATAAGGCAGAGGTCTCTGGTTCGAGTCCAGAAACGCCCACCATCATCACTGGGGACGTAGCTCAGTTGGTAGAGCGCCTGCTTTGCAAGCAGGAGGTCAGGAGTTCGAGACTCCTCGTCTCCACCAACCGTCACCACCGGCACATCACTGATCACTGTCCTTCCTCGGAAGGCCAGCGACCAGCGATCAGCTGGGCGGCGAAGGCCGCAGCGCCGCAAGGCGCACCTTTAACAGCCGAATACATGACTGAGAACATCGAAAAGTAAATGTTTCGTCGGATGAAACAAGTGAAATTGTCAAGGTGTATCCCGAAACGATCCGCGAGCGGCGAAGAGTCGTCGTTGGTGGGTCAAGCTACTAAGAGCACTAAGTGGATGCCTTGGCGCCAAGAGCCGATGAAGGACGTGGCAGGCTGCGAAAAGCCTCGGGGAGTCGCGAGCAGACTTTGATCCGAGGATGTCCGAATGGGGAAACCCGGCTGGGGTAATGCCCAGTCATCGATGGCTGAATACATAGGCCATCGGAAGGTAAGCCAGCGAACTGAAACATCTAAGTAGCTGGAAGAGAAGAAACATATTCCCTGAGTAGTGGCGAGCGAAAAGGGAGTAGCCCAAACCGCGGTAGCGTGATAGGCGGGAGCCGTTGCTATCCCGGTGTTGTAGGAGTCGATTTCTGGGCCCTCCCGGGTCCAGGCGAAGTCAAAAATCCGATCGTTATGCGAACCTGCTTGGAAAGGCAGGCCACAGAGGGTGAGAGCCCCGTAGCTTAAAGCGATCGGACTTCGTGATCGACCACCTGAGTAGCGCGTGGAAGGTCTCTCATGCGTGAAACTAGGGGGACCACCCTCTAAGGCTAAATACTCTTGGCGACCGATAGTGAACTAGTACCGTGAGGGAAAGGCGAAAAGAACCCCGCAAGGGGAGTGAAATAGAACCTGAAACTGAGTGCTTACAAGCAGTCAGAGCGCGATACCAGCAATGGTGTGCGTGATGGCGTGCCTTTTGAAGAATGAGCCGACGAGTTACTGCTATGTGGCGAGGTTAAGTCCGAGAAGGACGGAGCCGTAGCGAAAGCGAGTCTCAATAGGGCGTTGAGTCGCATGGCGTAGACCCGAAACCGGGTGACCTATCCATGGCCAGGTTGAAGCGAGGGTAATACCTCGTGGAGGACCGAACTGGTGAATGTTGAAAAATTCTCGGATGAGCTGTGGATAGCGGAGAAATTCCAATCGAACCCGGAGATAGCTGGTTCTCCCCGAAATAGCTTTAGGGCTAGCCTCGGGCGTTCAATCATGGAGGTAGAGCACTGGATGGGCTAGGGGGCTTCCCGCTTACCAAACCCAACCAAACTGCGAATTCCGTGATTCAAGAGCCCGGGAGTCAGACTACGAGGGCTAAGCTTCGTGGTCCCAAGGAAAACAGTCCAGATCGCCAACTAAGGTCCCTAAATCAACGCTAAGTGGTGAACGATGTGGGAACGCACAAACAACCAGGATGTTGGCTTAGAAGCAGCCATCATTTAAAGAAAGCGTAACAGCTCACTGGTCAAGTGATCCCGCGCGGAAAATTCAACGGGGCTCAAGCGTTGTACCGAAGTTGCGAAATCGACGCCCAGTTTACTGGCCGTCGATTGGTAGGGGAGCGTTCCGCTCGCAGTGAAGGCAGACCGGAAGGACTGCTGGAGCGTGCGGAAGTGCGAATGTCGGCATGAGTAGCGAAATGTGAGTGGGAATCTCACACACCGTATGGCCAAGGTTTCCTGAGCAAGGCTCGTCCTCTCAGGGTTAGTCGGTCCTAAGTCGAGGGCGAACGCCGTAGACGATGGACATCTGGTTGATATTCCAGAACCACCAAAGACCGTTTGCACCGCAAGGTGTCGTCGGGCCGAGGCGGAGGGTGGCTCTCTGACGCAAGTCAGGGGGTACTCCGAGCCGGAGTTCGATGGGAGCAAGGGCATGACGGGGTCTGGTAGTTCGAGCGTGCTATGGAATGCACGTCCAAGCTCGTAGGGGGTGGGACTAGGTAAATCCGGTCCCGCATTCAACTCTGAAAAGTGATGGGGAGGGGCGTAAGCCTTGACTCGAGCAAGCCAAGCCTCCAAGAAAAGTGTCTAGCGAGGTATTAGGTGACCGTACCGCAAACCGACACAGGTGGCCGGGTAGAGAATACCAAGGTGATCGGGAGAACCCTCGTTAAGGAACTCGGCAAAATAGCCCCGTAACTTCGGGAGAAGGGGCGCTCTCATGTGCAGCTTGCTGTATGTGAGAGCCGCAGTGAAATGGCCCAGGCGACTGTTTAGCAAAAACACAGGTCTCCGCTAAAGCGCAAGCTGACGTATGGGGGCTGACGCCTGCCCAGTGCTGGAAGGTTAAGAGGAGGGGTGCAAGCTCTGAATCGAAGCCCCAGTGAACGGCGGCTGTAACTATAACAGTCCTAAGGTAGCGAAATTCCTTGTCGGGTAAGTTCCGACCCGCACGAATGGCGTAACGATCTGGGCACTGTCTCAACGAGGGATCCGGCGAAATTGAAATACCAGTGAAGATGCTGGTTACGCGCGCTGGGGCAAAAAGACCCCGTGGAGCTTTACTACACCCTGATATTGAATTGAGGCTCGACCTGTGTAGGATAGGTGGGAGGCTTTGAAACTGGGGCGCTAGCCTCGGTGGAGCCGTCGTTGAAATACCACCCTTGTTGTGTTTCGTTTCTAACCTCGTGCCGTTATCCGGCCGGGGAACAGTGTCAGGCGGGTAGTTTGACTGGGGCGGTCGCCTCCTAAAGAGTAACGGAGGCGCCCAAAGGTCCTCTCAGGCTGGATGGAAATCAGCCATAGAGTGCAAAGGCATAAGAGGGCTTGACTGCGAGACCTACAAGTCGAGCAGGTGCGAAAGCAGGGCTTAGTGATCTGATAACTCCGAGTGGAAGGGTTATCACTCAACGGATAAAAGCTACCCCGGGGATAACAGGCTGATGGTGCCCAAGAGTTCATATCGACGGCACCGTTTGGCACCTCGATGTCGGCTCGTCGCATCCTGGGGCGGAAGTACGTCCCAAGGGTTTGGCTGTTCGCCAATTAAAGCGGTACGTGAGCTGGGTTCAGAACGTCGTGAGACAGTTCGGTCTCTATCCAGCGTGCGCGAAGGGAACTTGAAGGGAGCTGCTCCTAGTACGAGAGGACCGGAGTGGACGAGCCTATGGTGTGCCTGTTGTCCTTCCAAGGGCATCGCAGGGTAGCTAAGCTCGGCAGGGATAAGCGCTGAAAGCATATAAGCGCGAAGCTCGCCCTAAGATGAGGTTCCCCACCGGGTTAACCGGGTAAGACCGCAGGGAGACTACCTGTTTGATAGGGCGCATGTGGAAGGCCAGTGATGGCTGCAGCAAAGCGCTACTAACGGTCGAGGGCTTGACCTCCACGACGCCTCTTCGGCGCCCGTGGTCGTTTTGGATACACCCCCGATGAAACAGACAACTTCTCGATGTTTTCAGTCATGGATTCGGACTTCGCCAAGCGGAGCCCGGTGACATTTGCGGAGAGGCCATACCCGTTCCCATCCCGAACACGGAAGTCAAGCTCTCCAGCGCCGAAAATACTGAGGGGGCAGCTCCTCGGCAAAATAGGACGTCGCCGGGCTCTTTGGCATCCTGGGGGGTTTCGTCGGCTATCCTGCGAACGTGGAACCCGTGAACGCTACCCCTTGCCCCTGGCTCCTCGACCCAAGCGGTGCAATCACCCTTACACCGTCACGCACCCTTAGCCACTGCGGCGCTGAGCCCGCGCGCCCTGAACTACCAAAGGTGGTGCGCGCGGAGCGCTGCGTCGTGGGCGGCGCCTGCCAGATTCGCCAGGCGCGCGAGGCGCAGCTTGGCGCCCTAGCGGAAAGCCTGGCTCCACGCCAACCCGTCGGCCGCGCCGTCGTCATGAGCGGCACGGTCCTCCCGAACGATCCCCCCAGTTCCCTATGGCGCCGCGCACTCCTTGTGGTTGTGCTCGCCGGCGTGCTTACCGTGAGCAGCGGCCCGATCGCCTCGGTGGTCGGCCCGGCTGTAACCTCCATCATTGGTTCGCTCACCGCGTCGAGCGACACCACGCCAACCCCATCGGTCGAGGCCACCCCAACGGCGAGCCCCAGCGAGTCGCCGAGTCCGACCCCGTCGCCGAGCACATCGCCTGCCCCTTCAGGGAGCGCGCTCGAGCCAAAAACCTATGTCGTACGGTCGGGTGACACGCTCTATGACATTGGGCTCTCGCTCGGCATGGGTCCCGATGGATATAAAGAGATTGCAGCCCTGAATAACATCGCGGGACCCGCGTACGCCATCACAACCGGTCAGGTGCTGAAGCTCCCGTAAGCGCCGGGCCGAGTCAGGGGGGCTGTGGTAGGCTCGCCCAACGCGATCGTGAGATTGCGCCTCCCGCATCTGCTGGTGGCGCACCCTCGTGAGCGCGAATACGTCGTAAGGAGAACTACAAACTTGAACGAAGAACTGACCCCTGGCGCCGCCGATCTAGAGGCGGGTGCCGAAGCTGGAGCAGTCGCTCCAGTCCGCAAGGCGAAAGCCCCTGCAAAGCCGAAGAGCGTCAAGGTGATCGCAACAGATGCGTTGGAGACCCCAGCGGTTGACGTTGCTGATATCGCGCCTGTCGAATCGGCCCCAGTAGCCACTGAGGCTCCCGTTGCCGCGCCAAGCGCGGCGCCTGCGCCGCGCGCGTGGACCGGACCTGAGCCAACCACCATGGAAGAGCTACTCGCCGGTGCAGGGATGCCGATTAAGAACTTGAAGCAGGGCGATGTCCTCGACGGCATCGTGGTGCGCGTCGACAAGGACGAGGTCCTCGTTGACATTGGCGCAAAGAGCGAAGGTGTTGTTTCGAGCCGCGAACTTCACGGCCGCAACGGTGAAGAGGGCCCAGCCCTAACCGTTGGCGACACCGTACTCGTGTACGTCATGCAGCCAGAGTCGGAAGATGGGCACGTTGTACTCTCGATCCGCCGCGCCGGCATGGAGCGCAAGTGGCGCACGATGCAGGAGCAGCTCGACGCCGGCACCATCATCGAGGCCGCCGTCATCGATCACAACAAGGGCGGACTCATTGTCGACTGTGGCATTCGCGGCTTCGTGCCAATCAGCCAGATCGTCGACTTCCCACGCCGCCCAGCGGGCGACGCGCCACGGGACGCCATTCAGGAGATTGCCGAGAAGCTTCAGCCATACGTTGGCCGCAAGCTGCGAATGAAGATCTTGGAGGTGAACCGAAAGGGGAACCGCCTGATCCTCTCCGAGAAGGTTGCGCACTATGAGGAGCGCCGCGGTAAGCGCGATGAACTCTTCAGCACCCTCTCGGTTGGCCAGCGAGTTGCCGGCGTGGTGCGCTCGATTGCGCCATTCGGACTCTTCGTTGACCTTGGCGGCATCGACGGCCTCATTCATAAGAGTGAGATCAGCTGGTCGAAGGTTGCGAACCCAGAGGCGGGCTACAACGTGGGCGATTCGGTCGACGCCGAAGTTATTGACATCAACACGGAGCGCGGGCGCATTAGCCTCTCGATCCGCAAGTTGCAGCCAGACCCATGGAACGCCGCAATCGCCGACATCAAGATTGGCGATTTCGTTGAGGGAACCATCACCAAGCTGGTGAACTTCGGTGCCTTTGTGCGCGTGCGCGACGGACTCGAGGGACTCATCCATATCAGCGAGCTCTCACACAATCGCGTCACCCATCCGGGCGACGTGGTGAAGGACGAGCAGACCCTGAAGCTCAAGGTGATCAGCCTCGACTCAGAGCGTCATCGCCTCGGCCTCAGCCTCAAGCAGGCTGAAGAGGCGCCAGTGCGTGAAACGCCAGCCGCTGAGCCGAAGCGCGAGACGCGTCGAGCTCGACCAGAGCGAAGCTTCTCCATGGATGACGCCGTACAGGAGCCAGAGGGTGGCATCGACACCACGCTCGCGGCAGCCTTCGCTGGCATCCGCGAGAAGATCGCCGAAACGGCCGATGACGCTGCCGCAAGCGACGGCGAGACGAAGAAGAAGCGTGCCCCAAAGAAGGCCGATGACGGCGAGAGCGCGACGGAGGCCATTGAAGAGGCCCTCGCCGACGCCGCCCCAGAGGCCCCTGCCGATCAGGCGTAGTCCCGCGGGGGCGTTGAGCCCCCTCGTGAAGCGCCCAATCGGAGTGGTAGACTTCCTCTCCGCACAAGTGCCTGGCGACATACGCCCGGAGGCGGGGATCGGAGGAGCGCATGGCCACGGCTGACCGCTTCGATCGCTTCACGGATCGCGCCCGCAAGGTGCTGACGCTCGCCCAAGACGAGGCGCAGCGCTTCAACCACAACTACATCGGCACAGAGCACCTGCTGCTCGGCCTTGTCCGCGAGGGCGAGGGCGTTGCGGCGAAGGTCCTCGAGAACCTCAACGTTGAGTTGGCCAAGGTTCGCCAGGCGGTTGAATTCATCATTGGTCGAGGCGAGCGCCCCGTCGTTGGGGAGATCGGCCTGACGCCCCGTGCGAAGAAGGTGATCGAGCTCGCCATCGATGAGGCGCGACGCTTGGGCCATAACTACATCGGCACCGAGCACCTCCTCCTCGGCCTCGTGCGCGAAGAGGGGGGGATCGCCTCCGGCGTGCTTGAATCGCTCGGCGTGAGCTTGGAGAAGGTGCGCCATGAGGTGGTGCGCGTCCTCAGCCAATCATCGACGCCGACCGCCCAGCCCACTGAGCGCCGCAGCGGCTCAAAGACTCCAACCCTCGACGCCCTCGGCATTGACCTCACCGAAGCGGCCCGCGCCGGCCGCCTCGATCCAGTCATCGGTCGCGAACGCGAAATTGAGCGCGTCATTCAAGTGCTGGCACGCCGCACCAAGAACAACCCAGCGCTGATCGGTGAGCCAGGCGTCGGCAAGACGGCGATCGCCGAAGGGCTCGCGCAGCGAATCGTCAAGGGCGACGTTCCTGCACCGCTGCTCGACAAACGTGTCGTGACCCTTGATATGGGCTCGCTCGTTGCCGGAACGAAGTATCGCGGTGAGTTTGAAGAGCGACTCAAGAAGGTGCTCGAAGAGCTGCGCGCCTCACGTGATGCGATCCTCTTCGTGGACGAGCTGCACACGCTCGTCGGCGCAGGTGCCGCTGAAGGCGCGATCGACGCGGCAAACATCTTGAAGCCGCCACTCGCCCGCGGCGAGATTCAATGCATTGGCGCCACCACGCTCGACGAGTATCGTAAGCACATCGAGAAAGACCCAGCGCTGGAGCGACGCTTCGCGCAGGTGTTGGTGGCCGAGCCTTCGGCCGATGAGACGATCGAGATCCTCAAGGGGCTACGCCCGCGCTACGAGGCGCACCATAAGGTTCGCATCTCTGACGAGGCACTCGCCTCGGCGGTGGAGCTCTCCGTTCGCTATATCAGCGATCGACAGCTGCCAGATAAGGCAATTGATGTGATTGATGAGGCGTCAAGCCGCGTGATGTTGCGACACTCCTCGCCACCCGCAGATCTGCGTTCGGCTCGCCGCGAGGCGGACGCCGTCGAGCGCGATCAGCGCGACGCGGAGGCCGCCGGCGCCTTCGACCGCGCCCTCTCCCTGCGCAGCCAGGGCGAAGGGCTCAAGAGCCGCATTGAAGAGCTGGATCGCGCCTGGCGCCTGAGCCTGAACCTTCCGCCAGCACCAGGATCGACCGCACCCGCCCCCGCGCCTGCCGTTGCGCCCGAAGCACCACTTGCCATTGCCGCCCCAGCTGCGCCTGAATCGCGCGAAGATACGCGACCAGTCGTGACCGAAGAGGAGGTCGCCGCCGTTGTCTCGATGTGGACCGGCATCCCAGTGATGCGCTTGGCTGAAGCCGAAACTGCACGGCTCCTCAAGATGGAGGAGACGTTGAGCGCTCGTGTCGTCGGACAAGAGCAGGCGATCTCGACGCTGAGCCGCGCCGTGCGACGCGCACGTGCGGGACTGAAGGATCCGAAGCGCCCGATCGGTAGCTTCCTCTTCCTTGGGCCTACCGGCGTAGGCAAGACGGAGCTTGCCAAGGCGCTTGCTGAATTCATGTTTGGCACAGAAGATGCGCTCGTCAAGATCGACATGAGCGAATTCATGGAGCGCCACAACACCAGCCGCCTGGTTGGCGCTCCTCCGGGCTACGTGGGCTTTGATGATGGCGGGCAGCTCACCGAGGCGATTCGACGACGCCCCTACTCCGTGGTGCTGCTCGATGAGATCGAAAAGGCGCACAGCGAGGTCTTCAACATCTTGCTGCAGATCCTGGAAGACGGCCAGCTCACCGATGCGAAGGGACGCCGTGTCGACTTCCGCAACGTGATTTTGATCATGACGTCAAACCTTGGCGCTCGACAGATTCAGACGCCATCGTCACTCGGCTTCCGCTCGCGTGGCGAGGGCGAAGCGGCACGCGCCGCTGACGAATACACGCTGATCAGCGAGAAAGTCGACGAGGAGCTGAAGAAGGCGTTCCGCCCAGAGTTCCTCAACCGTGTCGATTCCCGCATCGTCTTCCGGCCGCTCAGCCAAGAGGAGATGCGCCGCATCGTCGACCTGCTCGTGAAGCGCGTCGTGTCGCAGCTGCGCACGCAGGGGCACGACCTCGTCATTACCGATGCCGCGAAAGATCATCTCATCAAGGTTGGATACGACGTCTCCTACGGCGCGCGCCCGCTGCGCCGCACCATCCAAACGCTCATCGAGGACCCACTCGCAGAACGCCTGCTCCAAGGTGCAGATCCAATTGGCGCATCGTATGTGGTGGATCTTGTCGATGGCGCGATCACGGTGATGATCCGCGAAGAGGGGGTAGCTTCGCCCGCCGCTGTGCCGGCTGAGCCGGTCGGCGCAGTCGACTAGCGCGTTCGCCGAATGGCGAAGAGTAAGAGCGTCTGGCTCTGTCAAACCTGCGCTTTTGAGGCGCCCGCCCTCGAGAATCCTTGCCGCAGTTGCGGCTCCTGGAACTCGCTCGTGGAGACGGTGCGAGAGAGACCGTCGGTGCGCGCTCGCGCCGCTGGGGGACGAACTGCCGCCGCTCCAGCACAGCCACAGCCGCTTCGGGCGGCAAGCGCCGACCGCGCACCGCGCCTGCCACTCGGCGTTCCTGAGCTTGATCGCGTTCTTGGCGGAGGTGCGGTACCTGGCTCCATCATCTTGCTTGGCGGCGAACCTGGGATCGGAAAGAGCACGCTGCTACTGCAAGCTGCGGCGGGGATCGCGCTCGCCGGCGGACGCGTCCTGTACGCATCCGGTGAAGAGTCGGCGGCGCAGATTGCCGATCGCGCCGAGCGGCTTGGCCTGATGGCGACCGTCGCAGCCGACACCGTAGAGATCCTTGCCGAGAGTGAAGTGGGCGCCATTGCCGAAGCGGCACATCGTGACCGCCCGACGCTGTTGATCGTTGACTCCATTCAAACCGCAACGCTCGCCGAGCTCGAGGGGCCAGCAGGCAGCGTCGGTCAGGTACGCGGTAGCGCGGAGTGGCTCGCAGGTGTTGCGCGTGCAACGGGAGCAGCGGTGATCCTGGTTGGCCATGTCACCAAAGAGGGGAGCATCGCCGGGCCAAAGACGCTGGAGCATCTCGTTGACGCGGTGATCATGTTGGATGGCGACCGCCACGGCACCCTGCGCACGTTGCGCGCCGCGAAGAATCGCTTCGGCTCCACCGATGAGCTCGGTCTGCTTGAGATGGGGGAGAGTGGCCTCGCCGGGATTGATGACCCAGGGCGCGCCTTTATTGATGATCGTGATGAGCGCGCCCCTGGCGCCGTGGTTGCCCCACTCCTCGAGGGGAGCCGCCCCATGTTGGTTGAGGTGCAGGCGCTCGTTGCGGGCACGGCCTACGGCACACCACGCCGCACTGGACGTGGGCTCGACACCGCACGTCTCTCGCTCTTGGCCGCGGTGCTCGCACGTCGTGCCGGAATTGCGTTGAGCGACCGCGACATCTACGCCAACTTGGTTGGCGGCATCGTGCTCGATGAGCCCGCACTCGATCTTCCACTGGCGCTCGCTCTTGCCTCGTCACAGAGCGACCGGCCCATCAATCGTGCGCTCGTCGCTGTCGGTGAGGTTGGACTCCTCGGTGAGCTCCGCCCCGTCTCCGGGCTCGCTCGACGCCTACGTGAAGCGGCGCGTCACGGGTTTACAACGGCGATTGTGCCTGCCCCGCGACGTGGCGCCGCGAGCGAACCCACGCCCGAAGGGATGAAGGTAATTGCCGTGCGCACCCTACGCGAAGCGATCACCGAGGCGCTCGGTGAGTAGCGGCCCAACGTTTGACGCCATCGTGGTTGCGGCAGGCTCTGGTCTCCGTATGGGCGGAGTCGACAAGTCACTCATCCCCATTGCAGGGAAGCCGGTGCTGCGCTGGTCGCTCGAGTCATTCGCAGCAACCGCTGGCGTTCGGCGCATCGTTGTGGTGACGGCACAAGATCGTGTTGCCACCTACGCCGCACTGCC
>Ga0209829_10003052_pt1 | contig 12378 bp, 6 predicted proteins | sample C_140205_EF_Meta_FD_187311 | JGI IMG/M metagenome (GOLD analysis project Ga0209829, IMG submission 187311) | Freshwater microbial communities from Lake Croche, Canada to study carbon cycling - C_140205_EF_MetaG (SPAdes) (version 2) | ecosystem: Environmental > Aquatic > Freshwater > Lake...
TGGTAACAAAACCTAATCCATGGTCACAGTCTAGCACAAAAACCTGTACATCCTGCCTTGTGCATTGTAAGTATAAAATTGTTTTCCATACATCTCCATTCCAAGTGCCTTCAAAATCTCTTTGTTTCCAATCCTCAAAAGAACAAGCAGCTTTTTTTGTCAATGGATTACAATCATGCATAATAATAACCCCATCTTTACTTAAATACTCCAACACATTTTCAACATCTCGTGTCGAAAAATCATACTCGTGCATGCCATCAATCAATGATATTTCAATTTTATTATTACTTAATAAAGAAGCAGCGTCCTTTTCAAAAAAAAGATCGCTTGTTTTTTTGAAATACTTATTATAGATGTTCAAAGGATTTAAAATAATTTTTCCAAAAATTCTAAGCTTATCAAAAGTAAAATCTGGATCAACTGCTATTTTTAATTTGCTTTTAATCCTGAAAAATATATGCCCATTAAAAACCCCTATTTCTAGATAATTTTTTAGCTGCTTGTATTTCATCAATAATTGAATGGCCTTGAGTCGATTCATCATAATTTTATTTATGAATTAAAGGTATTACAATTAAGATGATTTTAGATTTAAACCCCCTATTTTAACTAAAAAAACCTCATTGAAATTGATTAAATTCAATATTGAGCGCTTGTAATTCTGGCTACTTATAGTAACTTACTGTTTCAAATAACGACCTATGAAAAAGTTACTTTTTTTAGCCTTGCTCAGTATTCATTTTTTAATGGCACAAGCGCAATCTATTGATCCTTGGAAGCTAGAAGCAAAAAATTGGGACACAAAAAATTATTACGGCATTACCGTTGCTAATGGTATGGTAGGTATCGTTTCTGCGCAAGAGCCATTTAAAGTAAAAGACGTAGTACTGGCAGGAGCCTATGATTTATATGGACGAGGAAGAGTGAGTAATTTTTTACGCAGTTTTAATTTGTTAAACATGCAAGTAAGTATAAATGGAGAACAAATTAATCAAAACAATACTCAAAACTTTACGCAAAGTTTAGACATGAAAAATGCCGGCTTTACTGCTAGTTTTGACATGGGGGATAAAGCAAAAGTTACCTATACTTATTATGCACTCCGTCAATTGCCTTTCACGGTTTTAATGGATGTGAGTATTACTGCTATCAAAGACATAGACTTAGGGGCTGCCAGCGTCATGGAAGCACCAGACGCCTTAAAAGAAGTTCAAAACTATTACAACGAAATTGATCGACCACATGTGGTGATTAGTTTATTGACTTCCTCCGCAAAAAGCCCTACTGGAAAATTATTAATGTGCGCTTCCAATACTTTTTTATTTTCCGAAACACATGGCACGGAGCCAAGAGTGATTCATGAAATGTGGGACAATAATATGCACTTAATGAAGTTTGCAAAAAAATTAAAAGCGGGTACCACTTACCATTTTTCTATTGCAGGTAGTTCTATTACTTCAGCACATCATGACGATCCTTTGAATGAAGCTGAGCGTATGACCATTTTTGCAAAATTAGAAGGTAGAGAAAGTTTAATTGAACATCATCAACAAGCTTGGGCCGATTTATGGAAAAGTGATATTCAATTAACTGGTGACGATCAAGCGCAACAAGACATTCATAGCATGCTGTATCATTTATATTCTTTTGTTAGGGCCGGTTCTAATTTAAGCATCTCTCCAATGGGCTTATCTGGATTAGGTTACAATGGGCATGTATTTTGGGACTCGGAATTATGGATGTATCCTGCTTTATTGGTCTTGCATCCAGAGATGGCCAAGTCGATGATTCAATATCGTTTTGACCGATTAGAAGCAGCTCGCCGCAATGCATTTAACCATGGATTTAAAGGGGCTATGTTCCCATGGGAAAGTGCAGGATCGGGCGTGGAAGAAACACCGGTTTGGGCTTTAAGTGGCCCTTTCGAACATCATGTTACTGCCTGTGTTGGATTTGCCGCTTGGAACTATTATTGCGCTACACAGGACAAAGAATGGCTTCAAACAACAGGCTGGACTTTATTAAAAGAAACAGCTAATTTTTGGGCAAGCAGGGTAGATAGAAAAGGACCTGGTCATTTTGAAATTAATGATGTAGTGGCAGCAGACGAGTGGGCCGAAAATGTAAATAACAACGCTTTTACCAATGCAGCAGCGATTGTGAATTTACAATCAGCGAATAAAGCAGCGGCCATTTTAGGTTTACCTCAAAATGAAGATTGGGCTTTAGTAGCAAAAAATATTCCTATTCTTACTATGCCAGATGAAACAGGCGAAGCCAAAGGAGTTACGCAGGAGCATGCTTCCTATAAAGGAGAAGGTATTAAACAAGCTGATGTAAATTTGTTAGCCTACCCCCTTAAAATAATTACCTCTACTGCTCAAATAAAAAAAGACCTTGACTATTATTCCAAAAGAGTTCCTAATCAAGGAACGCCAGCTATGACACAAGCCATTTTTAGTTTGCTCTATGAAAGATTAGGTGAAACTGAAATTGCAGAACAATTTTTTAAGGAAGCATACACCCCTAATTTAAATCCTCCCTTTAGAGTGATTGCGGAAACCAAAGGCGGCACCAACCCTTATTTTGGAACAGGCGCAGGAGGAATTCTTCAGTCCTTACTGATGGGATTTGGTGGACTAGACATTACCGAAAAAGGTATTGTTCAATTACCAAGTAAACTGCCAAAAGCTTGGCAAAAATTAACCATTACCGGCGTGATGGGTAAAACCTATACAGTAAAGTAATTTTTAGGATAGGAAACTTGTAAATGATTTTGTAACTTATACCCTAAGTAAAACACCTAGGCCATGTTAAACAAAATAAATGCAAAAGCTTATAACAATAAGTACAAACAAATTATTGTAAGCTTTATTTGCTTCCTCTTACTAATGCCATTGGGCAAATTGATGGCGCAAGCCTTTCAACCTATCCGCCCATTAAATCTAAGACAAGTTGTTATTAAGGACCCATTTTGGACGCCTAAATACAAATTATGGAATACCCTTACCGTCTATGACGTATTTGATAAATTAGAAGGCAAGTACATTCCCGACCGCAAAGATTTAATTGATGAGCAAAAGAAATTGGGTAAAACAAGAAATGCATTTGCCAATTTTGATAGAGTTGCCAAGGGTGAAAAAGATATAAAAATACACGATGGTCCACCTTGGTATGACGGCCTGGTTTACGAGTCCATTAGAGGCGCTGCCGATCTGTTAGCATCACATCCTGATGCGCAACTTCAACAAAAAATAGATGGCTACATTCATAGAATTGCTAAGGCGCAAGCCATAGATCCGGATGGATATATTGATACTTATACCACACTCACTTATTCCAATCGACGTTGGGGAACCAATGGGGGTGATGATAAATGGCAACACGATATTTACAATGCAGGAATGTTGGCAGAAGCTGCTGTTCATTATTACTATGCAACCCATAGCACGCAACTACTTAATGTTGCCGTAAAAATGAGCAACTATATGTTTCTGCAAATGGGGCCCGCTCCTAAAAATAATGTTATTCCAGGCCATGGTGGTCCTGAGGAAGCCCTTTTAAAACTTTATTATTTATTTAAAAATAATCCGAATCTAAAAAAAGAAATAGCAGCCCCAGTTAATGAACAAGAATACTATAGCCTCGCTAAATATTGGATTGAAAATAGAGGGTACTATGGAGAAGGAGTACATAGTCGAAAAAGTGACAGTAGTTATAATCAAGATCATCAACCAGTATTTGAACAAAAAAGTATCGAAGGGCATGCAGTAAGAGCAACACTTTTAGCCACTGGAGTGGCTGCTATGGCCATCGAAAATAATGATCAAAGATATATTCAAACCGCTAAAAATTATTGGGATAATATGATAGGCAAGCGTATGTTTATTACTGGCGGTGAAGGCGCTATCGCTAATGGCGAAAGATTCGGCGAAGACTATTATATTCCAGAGTCGGCGTATTTAGAAACCTGCGCCTCCATAGGCTCGGCATTCTTTTCTGAACAAATGAACGAACTACAAGCTGATGGAAAATATATGGATGAGTTCGAACGTGTATTGTACAATAATTTACTTTCCGGTATTTCCCTAAGTGGCGATCATTACCATTACGAAAATCCTTTAATCACAAAAAATCATCCAAGATGGGCTTGGCACGATTGTCCTTGCTGTCCGCCTATGATTTTAAAAATGATTGGCGCCTTACCAAGTTATATCTATGCAACAGATGATACCGCCTTATATGTTAATTTATTTATTGGAAGCAAAGCCTCTACCAAATTGAAAAATGGAAATGCCATTCAAGTTCAACAAGTAACAAATTATCCATGGAAAGGCAAATCCGTTATTACCATTAACCCCGCTAATGCTAAAAATTTTACAGTAAAAATTAGAATTCCTGGTTGGGCCAATAGCAAAGAAAATCCATTTGATCTTTATCATTCAAAAGTAAATCAGCAGATAACAATTAAAGTAAATCAGAAATTAATAGCCTACGCTGTTGAAAATGGATATGTAGCAATTAATAGAAAGTGGAATAAGCAGGATATTATTGAAATAAATCTCCCAGTGGAACCAAGAGTGGTAACACCAAATGATTCTGTACAAACCTTAAATGGGAAAATAGCCATTGTAGCTGGGCCAATTGTCTACGGAATTGAAGCACTAGATAACCCTGAATTAGATAGTTATAGTATTAACGCCTCAACCAAATTGCAAGTAAATTATAAGCCTAATTTACTAAACGGTATTAATACCATCACGGGAGTGGCTAAATCAGCTGACAACAAAGTGGTCAATTTTACTGCAATTCCATTTTTTTCAATAGGTAACCGAAATGTAAGTTCCCCCTATAAGGTTTGGATGTTAAATCAAAAATAAGAAGGGGCTAGTCTTGTGGGTAAGCCAAGCCGCCCTTGGCTCTCACTTGGTCTAATAATTTTATTAATACGAGCGACTCTTCAAAACTCATTAGGTCGCTCTCTATTTTTTCAGCCAATAAACAATCCGTTGCATGTTGCGCTTCGTATTCATAGCCAATACCTTTTGTTTTTTCTACTTCAATTAATTCGTAATTTTTTCCTCCATCTGTCGAAAATTGGATCGTACCAGAGGGCTCATAAAAACGCTGCGTTAATTTGATATTTCCTTTGGTCCCAAATATTTGTAGGTCAATGGGGATATTGGCTTTGAAAGTAGAAAACAACTGCGCCACTGCGCCATTGTTGTAGTGAAAGGTTATCGCACATTGTTCATCTGCCCCAGAAGCATTTGGAACCATGGCCACTTCCATATCAGCAGGATTGCCTAAAATATGCAAAGCAAAGAAAATATTATAAATTCCAATATCCAATAAAGTGCCGCCACCCAATTCCATTTCCGTAAGGCGTTTATTAGAATCTGCACTTGTCTTAAACCCAAAATTTGCCTGCAGGGCAGTTACTTCTCCGATTAATCCTTGGGCTAATAGTTCCTTCAATTTAATAAAATGTGGCAAAAAACGAGACCACAATGCTTCCATTAAAAAAATCTTTTTTTCTTTAGCCAATTGTATCATTTCAATTACTTGCTTTTGATTGATCGCAAATGGCTTTTCACACAATACTGCTTTATGATGTTGTAAACACAATAAAGTATTTTCATGATGCAATATATGTGGTGTGGCAATGTAAATAATGTCGATATCTTTATCCTCCACCAACTGCAAATAAGAACTATACCTTTTTTCAATGGCAAACAAATCTGCAAAAGCATCTGCAGTTTCTTGTGTTCGAGAACCTACTGCTACCAGTTTGGCATTTTGAACATATTGCAAATCGGCTGCAAATTTTTTGGCAATACTCCCTGCACCCAGAATACCCCAACGAATTATTTTTGACATAGCTACTTAATTTATCCTTTGATATAGAAACTTAAAGATACAAAACGAAGTAATGAGAAAATTAGTAATTTTAGGTGTAAAACTTGAAATAGATTGGAATTATATTATATTTAATACTGAAGTAGTAACGTCTCCATCCACTTATGAAAAAATACATTCAAATTGGCTTTATAGCTTTTATTACGGTGATGCAATTGGCTTGTTCCAAAGCAACTCCTTCCAGCGAAATCTCCACCCCTCCCATTCAAGTTGACAATGGAGTGGATGTGCCTAGCGGCGCCAATGATGGAGTTAGCTTTTTAAATGCAGGAAAATCGGTCATCTTTAATTTGTATGCCCCTAAGAAAAAATCGGTATCGATTATTGGCGATTTTAATAATTGGAAAACAAGTACTACTTACAACTTAAAAAATTCTAAGGATGGAACAAAATGGTGGATCCAAATTGACAATTTAGATCCTACTGTGGAATACGCTTACCAATACCTCATTGATGGTAATATTAAAGTGGCAGATCCATATACCGAAAAAGTGCTAGACCCTAATAATGATAATAATATTCAAAGCTCCACCTATCAAAATCTTAAATCTTACCCTTCTAGTTTAGCTACAGGTATTGTTAGCACTTTTTATTATAATCAACCCGCTTATAACTGGCAAGTAGCTAACTTCAAAAGACCAGAACCAAAAAACTTAGTGGTCTATGAATTACTGGTTCGTGATTTTGTTGCGGCTCATGATTATAAAACAATTAAAGACACGCTTAATTATTTTGTAAGGTTAGGTATTAATGCCATTGAACTAATGCCAATCAATGAATTTGAAGGCAATGAATCCTGGGGTTACAATCCTAATTTTTATTTTGCCCCTGATAAATATTATGGTACAAAAAACGATTTAAAAGCATTGATTGACGCCTGCCATCAAAAAGGAATTGCCGTTATACAAGATATTGTGCTGAATCATTCTTTTGGTTCTTCTCCCATGGTTCAAATGTATTGGACTGGGCAGGTACCTAGCTCAGACAATCCTTGGTATAATGCTGCTCCAACACATCCCTACAATGTGGGCTTTCAATTTAATCATGAAAGTTCTGCAACAAAATACTTTACTAAAAATGTACTCAAATTTTGGATGAACGAATACCATATAGATGGATTTAGATTTGATTTAGCCAAAGGATTTACACAAAAAAATACCGGAACTGATGTAAATGCATGGGGTAACTATGATGCTTCCAGAGTTGCTATTTGGAAAGAATACAATAGTTATATAAAATCTATAGATCCCAATTTTTATGTGATTCTTGAAAACTTTGCCAGCAATAAAGAAGAAGAAGAATTAACCAGCTTAGGCATGATGACCTGGGGCAATATGAGCTTTAACGGCGAACAAGCTACTATGGGTTATAATGATAGTGGCGGTTCTTGGGATTTAAGTGGATTATTTTATAACAATCGAAGTTTAAGTAACCCTTATGCACTGGTTGCGTATTTTGAAAGCCATGACGAAGAGCGGCTACAGTTTAAAAATGCAGCTTATGGAAATAGTAATGGCAACTACAGCATCAAAAGCTTAGCAACAGGCTTAAAAAGAAATGAATTGGGTGCTGTATTTATGCTATCTGCCCCTGGCCCAAAAATGATATGTCAATTTGGGGAACGGGGTTATGATGTAAGTATTAATGATGCTGGAACAGGAGGTAGATTAGGCAATAAACCTCCTCGTTGGGAATATATGTTAGACATCAATAGATTGGCGTTATATAATTTGTATTCAAAAATGATCAAACTTAAAATAAATAATCCTGTATTTACCACCACTAGCTTTACCTATAATTTAGCCAATGCATTTAAATCAATTTTACTAGATGGTAAAGAGGGTACCTATTTGCAAGTGCTGGGTAATTTTGGTGTAGAAAATAATACAAGTGTGGTAGCCTTTCCAACTACTGGAACTTGGACAGATCAATTAGACAATTCGACTATTAATGTTAACCAACTCAATTACGCTATCACTTTAGCCCCTGGAGAATATCATGTATACAGTAATCGAAGTTTGATTAAATAAGATGGTAAAATTATGAAGAAGTTATTTATAAATGAATACTTTTAAATAAGAGCTGCTATTTTCTTAGTCTCCACTAAAAAGCCATCATGCCCATAATTGGTTTCGATAATAAAGTGCTGCGATTGTTTAATATTTTGGTGTAAAAAAATTTGATCTTCCAAAGGGAAAAGTATATCTGAACTTAAACTTATAAGCAAGGCATTTGCCTTAATGGCTGCAAGTGCATTTTTTACGCCCTCTCTTCCCCTACCAACATCATGCAAGTCCATCATTTTTGAAAGTAAATGGTAAGAATAAGCATTAAAACGATTGGCTAATTTTTGTCCCTGATACTTTTGATAAGATATAGCCTTATGTTCAAATTTTAGTGCAGCTACTATATTGTCAACATCATCCAATTGATTTAGATTATAAATTTCAGCACTTCGATAAGATAATAAAGCAATACTTCTTGCTAATTTAAGGCCCTCTCTACCAGCATCTGTAGTGCTTGTTTTCCAACTTGGATCATTTTCTATCGCCCATCTTTGAGAGGTATTAAATGCAATCCCCCAAGGTGAATGTTTTGCATTAGTGGCTAATGGAATAATTGTTTCAAATAAATTAGGTTCAATAATTGCCCATTCTAATAATTGCTGTCCACCTAAAGAACCTCCTATTCCTATTTGAATGGCATTAATTTTTAAATGGTCTTTCAATAACTGAAAAGCTTTTACAACATCTCTATTCGTAAACAATGGGAACTCATGATAAAAGGGTTGATCTGTTAAAGGGTTTATCGACAAAGGCCCAATACTACCATAACAACTTCCTGGAATATTTACACAAATAATAAATTGTGTTGCTACATTAAACTTAGAACTGCCTTCTATTAAATTGTTCCACCAATCAAAAGGATTGCTGTTTGCGGTAAGTGCATGAAAAATCCAAACTACATTATTGCGCTCCACATTTAGCTTACCAAAACTATGATAGCCAAGATGAATGCCCTCTAGCTTCTCCCCACTTTCCAATTCAAATTTAGCAGCTGATGTAAATAATTGATAACTCACTTCATATAAATTAAATCATCCGCTTGAAAATTCAAACGGATGATGTGTTTTGTATAGATTATTTAGTTGCTACTAATTTAGTACAGCTTCTTTGTTCAATACTTTTTGAAAAGCTTGTTCAAAGTCGGCTTTAATATCATCAATATGTTCTATTCCTACGCTCACTCGTACTTGATTAGGTAAAACTCCACTAGCTTTTTGCTCCACTTCACTTAATTGCTCGTGTGTGGTTGAAGCTGGATGAATGACTAATGTTTTAGCATCTCCTACATTGGCTAAATGACTAGCTAATTCTAATTGATCAATAAATCGAGCAGCATTTTCCTTGCCTCCTTTAATACCAAATTGAAGTACACCACCAAAACCATTGCTTAAATACTTTTTAGCCAAGCCATTGTATTCGCTGCTTTTTAAACCAGGATACAAAACATATTCAACGGAAGGGTTAGACTCTAACCATTCGGCCAATGCCAATGCATTGTCTGCATGACGTTGCGCTCTTAAGGATAAAGTTTCCAATCCTTGGATTAACAAGAAAGAATTAAATGGCGATTGAGATGCACCAAAATCACGTAAGCCTTCCACTCTTGCACGAATAATAAATGCAATGTTGGGTAGGCCTAATGGATTCCCTTCTCCAAATACGTCCCAAAACTTTAAACCGTGGTATCCCTCAGAAGGTTCTGTAAATTGAGGGAATTTGCCATTGCCCCAATTGTAGTTTCCACCATCCACAATAACGCCACCAATGGTTGTACCATGACCCCCAATCCATTTGGTAGCAGACTCTACTACAATATTGGCGCCATGTTCCAAAGGCTTGAAAAAATAACCACCTGCCCCAAATGTATTGTCAACGATTAAAGGCAAATCGTATTCCTTAGCTAAGTCAACAAACTTCTTGAAATCTGGAATATTCAATTTTGGATTTCCAATGGTTTCTAAATAGATAGCTTTCGTATTCTTATCAATCAAAGGAACGAATGTTTCCACATCGTCTCCATTGGCAAATCTTGCTTCAATGCCTAATCTTTTAAAAGTAACTTTAAATTGATTGTAAGTACCTCCATACACATAGGAAGTAGATATAAAATTATCGCCTGATTGTAAAATATTTGAAAGTGCCAAAAATTGAGCCGATTGCCCGCTACTGGTGGCCAAGGCTGCTACGCCACCTTCTAAGGCAGCAATTCTGTTTTCAAAAACATCTGTAGTGGGATTCATTAGTCGAGTGTAGATATTACCAAACTCCCTAAGTCCAAACAAATTAGCAGCATGTGCTGCATTGTTAAAACCATAAGAAGTGGTTTGATAAATAGGTACAGCTCTTGATTTTGTGGTTGGATCAATGTGTTGACCTGCGTGCAACTGAAGTGTTTCGAAGTGTAATTTGCTCATGGTTGTTGGTTTAAAGTTTCTATTTTGTCTACTATTTTTATAGACTATTTGATTAAAAAAATATTTTCTTTTTGTAAATGATTCATAGCCCTTTTAATACCTATTGTAAAGTATTAAGGAACTCGCACAAAGAAAAGGTGGTTATTTTACATTACCAAATAAAAGTCTACTTATTTTGTAGACTTTTATAAAAAAGAGAGATTTTTTGAATACTAACTATAAAATTGGTGAAATTCAATGTAACCCTTGATAATTTTACTCTATATATTTAACTACGCGGGCTAACTTTCCATTGGCATTGGTGCCCTCTAATACAATTTGTAATTTTTTACTTATATCATTATTGTAAAATTCAATTCTAATCCTTGGATTGCGTTTATTAGTTAACACATAAGGATTCCAATATAAGGTGGTTCTATTATCTTCTTCAAAATTTTCAGATGGCTTTTCGTAATCCGGATTAAAAAATTCCTTAAATATAGAATAACCTCCTAAAGCAGCGTATTCCATTCCTACACTTTTGATATTTTTTCCTTTATTGTTATTGCCGCGTTTGGTATATATTGCAATGGCCCCACCACTTCCACCACCAGCCGAACCAAAAAATGGAGGTCGAATGGCTTTGATGTAAGCAATATCAGCAATAGAAATATTTTGCACCGATTCTATAGGGGTATTAAATTCATTTACAAAGAAATCAGTTTTAGAACCTCTCCAGGTGGCAGAAGCTTGTGAACCATAAGCCATAATATTCAAACCTGGCACTTTGGATTGCAAATAGGTCAATACATTCATGGAGCCAAGCGCACTTGGATCGTTGGTTAAATCAAAGGAAGTTCCATCTCCCCCAGTAAAAAAACCAGTAGCATATTTTTCATCCAGCAACTGAATAGGCGATTTCGTTTTTGACTTTACCACTACTTCTGTTAAAGTGATAGAGGCTAATAATTTTTTTTGTCTTTCTTGTTCCAACAAAATAAAATTTAATTTAGCCCTAGCCATACTATCACTCCAATTTCGAACAAAACTACCTGCATCTATTGGTGATTTTTTAAAATCTTGTTTCAATAACCCATTTTCAAAATGCACTACTGCTATATTGTTCAATTTTGATTTACTATTAACCCCATAATAGATTCTTGAAGTATCATAATAGAAAACAGACTTGTCTTCGAAACTTCCATCGCTTAATATGGGTATAAATAGCATTTTATTGCTACTGTCTCTACCATTGATAATGATATTTAAAAGAAGGTCATCTGAGAATTTTATGTTTGCGTTGGCATACACTTTCCCTGAAACTTTCATAAAATCAGTTTCTTTAGGATAAGTGGGTACTGGCAAAATACCTGCTTTAACTTTATCCCAATCAAATTTTCGCCATCCGTTGGTAAGCATTACTAAATCTAAATGTGCAGCTACGCTATCTGCATCACTCGAAAAATAATAAGCTGGGTGATATACTTTACCGCGAATATCATTACTCAAAAGAAAATCAGAATAGATGGTTTGTTGTTCTGGCAACACAACTGAAGCGTCTGTAATGGATATAGACATATTTGATTCTGTAGTATCCTTCACCATTATTTCAAGTACATTTTTGCCTCTTTTAGCTGTATTGGCTACTTGCACGGATAGCATCGCATTATACTCATGAAGGCGATTATTAATCAACACAATTCTTTCGGCTAAAGGAATCCAATCATTCGTAAATAAAGAAAACTGTACCACACCGGTAGGTAATTCCTCAATGGGTAACCCAGCTTTCTGCATAAGGCGTTCCTCCCCTTTAAATTCAACATTATATAGTAAGTGTTGATTTTGATGTACCAATAATCTCAAGTGCTTAAAATTTTTGGGGACTTCCGCAGTTCGTTCTACTTGAACATAAGCTTTCTCTACATCCATACTAAGCTTCATAATAACACCCTCTTTATTGGCAGCCATTATAGGAGTAATACCTTTTTGTGCATTTT
>Ga0209829_10003055_pt1 | contig 12370 bp, 9 predicted proteins | sample C_140205_EF_Meta_FD_187311 | JGI IMG/M metagenome (GOLD analysis project Ga0209829, IMG submission 187311) | Freshwater microbial communities from Lake Croche, Canada to study carbon cycling - C_140205_EF_MetaG (SPAdes) (version 2) | ecosystem: Environmental > Aquatic > Freshwater > Lake...
GGGCGCGACTCGCGTTTGTATTCAGCCACATCTGACGCAGTTCTTCGCGCATACGCACCATGGTGTCCACATTCGGCAATGCGTCACGTGCCTGCTGGAGCAAGGCGTGAAATTGCACAGGCACCTGCACCTCGTCACGGTGCATCCAGCGCTTGGCCGCACTCACTACGGCGTCAGCGGGCAGTTTGGGCATGGCAGCAATTTCCTGCTTCAAAGCCGTTTGCAATTGACGCGCAAAACCCGCCATGACTTCGTAACGGTTGGTGATCAGTGCTTCAAGCGTACGTTCGTCTGCCATCGGTTGTCGATCAGCGTAATGAAGTTTGGGCGGTGTTTTTTTCACAGTCGCCAATCCGAATGTTTCCAAGATACGTATGTATAACCAACCAATGTCAAATTCGAAGGGCTTGACAGATAACTTGGCTGACGTGGGATAGGTGTGATGGTTGTTGTGAAGCTCTTCGCCACCGATGATGATGCCCCAAGGCGAGATATTGGTGCTGGCGTCGGGCGCTTCAAAATTACGGTAACCCCAGTAGTGGCCAATGCCATTGATGACGCCCGCAGCGGTCACTGGAATCCACAGCATTTGTACCGCCCAAACTGTCAAACCGATGGCGCCAAACAAAGCCAAGTCTATGACCAGCATCACACCGACACCTTGCCAAGGGAAATACGCATACACATGGTTTTCCAGCCAATCGTCGGGTGTGCCATGGCCGTACTTGCGCAAGGTTTCGGCGTTATTGGCTTCGCGGCGGTACAACTCGGCGCCTTGCCAGAAAACGGTTTGTATACCCATTACCTGCGGGCTGTGCGGGTCTTCTTCAGACTCGCATTTGGCGTGGTGTTTGCGGTGAATCGCCGCCCAAGCTTTGGTGGTCATGCCGGTGGTCAACCACAGCCAGAGTCGGAAAAAATGCGCAGGTAACCAATGCAAATCCAGTGAACGGTGGGCCTGATGACGGTGCAGGTAAATCGTCACCGAGGCAATCGTGATGTGCGTCATCAACAAAGTGAACAACACCAGTTGCCAAACGCTCAATTGCCAAGTGCCATGTGCCAGCCAATTGAGCACCACATCCAACCAAGGCCATGCAGGTAAGACCATATGCATCCTTAAAAATTCAAAATCCGGTTGATTTTAAAACGGGCTTATGACAAAGACCAAGCCGCTGCAAAGAAACCATCGGTGGCGTGCAAATGCGGCCACAAACGCAAATACAAACCATCGGGTGTGCACAAAGTGTCTGCCTGCGCCACGTCGTGACCCGCCAGCAATGGGTTGACCGGCAGTGGCTTGAACTGGGGGTGCGCCGCGCTGAAAGCCTGTGCAATCAGTTCGTTTTCTTCGCGCAGCAAGCTGCAGGTGGCATAGACCAAGCGACCACCCGGTTTGAGCAGACGCGCGGCCGACGCCAAAATGGCTGTTTGCTTGACCACCAATTCGGCCACCGCTTGTGGCGTTTGTCGCCATTTCAAATCAGGGTTGCGTCGCAATGTGCCCAAACCCGTGCACGGCGCGTCGACCAGCACCCGATCCATCTTGCCGCGCAAGCGCTTGATGCGTTCGTCGCGTTCGTGCGCAATCGCAACCGGGTGTATGTTTGACAAACCGCTGCGTGCGAGGCGGGGTTTGAGCGCGTCCAACCGGTGCGCCGAGGTGTCAAACGCGTACAAGCGGCCGGTGTTGCGCATGCTCGCGCCCAAGGCCAGGGTTTTGCCGCCGGCACCGGCACAGAAGTCGGCCACCATCTCACCGCGCTTGGCGTCCACCAGCAGCGCCAGCAATTGCGAGCCTTCGTCTTGCACCTCGATATGCCCTTGCTCGAACAATGCCAGTTTGCTCAGATTGGGTTTGGCTGGCATGCGCAAGCCCCAAGGTGAAAACGGTGTGTCAAACGCTTGGATACCGGCGGCTTTCAACTGCGCCAACACATCGGCTCGCTTGGCCAGCAAGGTGTTGACCCTTACATCCAGCCCGGCGGTTTGCTGCAAGCTGTCGACCAAAGGCCAAAAATTCTCACCCAGTTGTGCTTCCAAGGCCTCGGCCAGCCAAGGCGGCAAATTGTGTTTGTGCGGGGCGAGGAAATCGTCTTCGGTAGCGGCATCGCAGTCGCTCAACCACTTGAACTCCATCTCGCTCATGGCGGCTTTCATGAAGCCACGGTCACCGTGTTTGAGTTGCGGCTGCTGTTGCCGCGCTTGTGCGTCAAGGTGCGCAGCCCAGCCCAAAATGGCCAGTCGCCGCTCGCGCACGCCAGTACCAGATTTGGCCAAATGCTCGAACCGCAGCTTTTGCCGCAACACGTTGTAAACGGTTTCGGCCAGCACACTGCGCTCGCGCGGGCCCAGGTCCATGGTCTTGCGTTGCTCGCGGAAATACTTGGACACCACGCTGTCAGCGGGGTGTTCAAAACGTAACAAGAGGCGGGTGAGTTCGGTACAGGCGTCGAGCAGGGCTTTGGGGTGCATTCGGCTATTGTCCCACCTTGATCATCTGACGCCATGGCGCAGACGTTGAACAACATATATTGACTGTTCTGTCTGCACCATCAAACAATCAATTAAGCAAACACGCCCGCCGTCTCCTGCATCTGCGCTGATACCTGCCCCAAGTGGTGCAGGCTATCGCCGAAGGTCATTTCCATTTGCGTCAGGCGCTTGAAGCAATGGCTGACGATGTATTCATCGGTCACACCAATACCGCCGTGCAATTGCACCGCTTCTTGACCCACATGGCGGGTAGATCTGCCCATTTGTAATTTGGCACGCGACAGCGCAACGCTGCGCTCGTCTGCGGATGCGTTCAGTTTCAAGGTGGCGTAATAGCTCATGGAGCGCCCCAACTCGAGTTGCATCTTCATGTCAGCGGCGCGGTGTTGCAACGCTTGAAACGTGGCGATGGGCACGCCGAACTGCTTGCGGGTGTTCATGTAGTCCACGGTGATTGCCAGTGTTTTTTCCATCAAACCGACAGACTCGGCACACAGTGCGGCAATGCCCACATCTACGCCCAGTTGTAATGCAGCCAAGCCTTGCAATGACAGCAACTCAGCTGGTGCGTTGTTGAGCCGCAATTCGCTCATGCGGCTGCCGTCTTGAGCCAGGTAATGTTGGCGGGTATCGGTTGCGTCACTGCGCGGCACCAGCAACATGGCCAGTTGTCCTTGGTACATGGCCGGCACCACAAACGCATCAGCGTGGTCACCAGCGGCGACCAGGCTTTTGTGGCCGCTGACATGCCAAACACCGTTGTGATCGCTGGCGCTAGTGTGGCATTTGTCCAAGTGGTAGCGCTGGCCCTGCTCATGATGCGCCAACACCACCAGTGCTTCACCGCCAGCGATGCGCGGCAACCATGCCTGCTTTAAATCTTCAGCTGCAAATCCTTGTAATACGGCACTGCTGATCCAGGCATGCGTCAGCGGTTCTAGCAACATGCCACGTCCTAACTCTTCCATCACCACCATGCCTTCGACCGGACCCATGGCCATGCCGCCGTAGGCATCTTGCACATACAAACCGGTCAGGCCCAACTCTGCCAACGCTTGGTAGGTAGGTGCAGAAAATCCTCCATCGGCCACGGTGCGGCGGTGCTCGTCAAAGGTATATGCCTTGTCCACCCATTTGCGAACCGCGTCGCGCAGTTGCTCTTGTTCGTCAGAAAAATCGAAGTCCATGTCAATCCTTGTATAAATAGTCAGCCGAGCACGGTTTTAGCGATGATGTTGCGTTGCACCTCATTGGAGCCGCCGTAAATCGTGGTTTTGCGCAAATTGAAATAGGTAGAGGCCAATGGCGGGCAATGCGCTGCGCCCACATGGTCGCCTTGCCAGCCTGCATCCATGGCTTCTTGAATAAATGGCAAACTGAAAGGCCCGGCGGCCAACATCATCAGTTCGCTGTAGCGCTGCTGAATTTCCGAGCCGCGAATCTTCAGCAAACCGGCAATATCCATCGATTGTTTGCCTGATTTTTCGGCGCTGAGCACGCGCAACACCATCATCTCCAAAGCGATGATGTCCACCTCAAGTTTGGCGATCTCGTCACGGAATCGCATGTCGTCGTAAACGCCTTCTGCCTTGGCGATGCGCTTCAAACGCTCGAGTTCGCGCTTGGCGCGGTTCACATCTGCGATATTGGTACGCTCGTGCGCCAGCAAATATTTGGCGTAATCCCAGCCTTTGTTTTCTTGACCAACCAGGTTTTCCGCAGGAACTTCCACATTGTCAAACCAGACTTCATTCACTTCGCATTCACCATCCAGCAGCTTGATAGGCCGCACACTGACGCCAGGAGATTTCATGTCTATCAATAAAAATGAAATACCTGTTTGCGGTTTCCCTTCTGTGCTGGTGCGCACCAAACAAAAAATCCATTCGCCAAACTGACCCAGTGTGGTCCAGGTTTTTTGACCGTTCACAATGTATTTGTCGCCAACGCGTTCAGCGCGGGTTTTCAATGACGCCAAATCTGAACCTGAACCGGGCTCGCTGTAACCTTGGCTCCACCAGACCTTGCCGCTGGCAATTCCAGGCAGAAATCGTTGTTGCTGCTCGGCGTTGCCAAAAGCCATGATGACAGGTGCCACCATCACCGGGCCGAATGGGACCACACGCGGCGCACCGGCCAGCGCACATTCTTCTTCGAACAAATGCTTTTGCACCGCGTTCCAACCTGGGCCACCAAACTGCTGCGGCCAACCATAACCCAGCCAACCTTTGCTGCCCAAAATTTGCGCCCAAGCTTGCATGTCTTCACGCGTGAGCCGCAACGCATGATGTACTTTATGGGAAATTGCTTGCGGCAAATGGGCTTTGACCCAACTGCGTATGTCTTCCCTGAAAGCCTGTTCTTCAGGCGTGAATGCCAGATCCATGTGAATTCTCCGTAGGCGCAATGACGTATCTTGTGAGACGAGGAACGTGTTTTAGCACGACCGTGCGATTTTGCTGCAAACAAAGGTGACAAGCCAGTGTTTCGTCATAATTGCCACATGCGACATATAGTCATTCTGATTTCCGGCGGTGGCTCCAACATGGCCGCGATTGCCCGCGCCTGTGTTCTCAACCATTGGGAAGATAAATGGAATGCCCGCATCGCGGCAGTGATCAGTAACCGCCCACACGCGCGTGGATTGCAAATTGCAGCAGACATGGGTTTGGCCACGCAAGTGGTGGACCACACCGCATTCAACGACCGGCCAGATCCACGCACTGCGTTCGATGATGTGTTGCGACAAACCATTGACGCCTATGAACCGTCATTGGTGGTGTTAGCCGGTTTCATGCGCATACTGACGGCGGGTTTTGTGGTGCATTACGACGGACGCTTGCTGAATATCCACCCTTCACTGTTGCCTGCTTTTGCGGGACTTCACACACACCAACGCGCCCTTGATGCTGGTTGCCGTTTTGCCGGTGCCACAGTCCATCAAGTCACCACCGAGTTAGACCATGGCCCGATATTGGCGCAAGCCGTGGTTCCAGTTTTGCCAGATGACCATGCAGAAAGTTTGGCCGCACGCGTGTTGACCCAAGAGCATCTGATTTATCCGCAAGCGATTGAAGAGTATTTAAAGTCCCAATCGTCCATCGATTGAATTGAAGTTTTTTGTCAACCTTCCCATCAGATGGATACTCATGCGATGTCTGATACCGATCTGCCACCATTGCCTACCCTGCCCGTCGGGCGATACCGCCATTACAAACAACTGGATTACGAGGTGATCGGTGTGGTGCGCCACAGCGAAACGCTAGAGCCGTTGGTTTTATACAGAGCGCTGTACGGCGAACAAGGCCTGTGGGTCAGGCCGTTTGCCATGTTCAACGAAGAAGTGTGGGTGGACGGGGTGAGTGTGCCCAGATTCAGAGAACTGAGCGATCCCGCTTGAACGCTTAACGGGCTGAAATACTTATGCTGCCAACCTTGAATTGCGCGGCAAATGCGCCATCAAAAATTCCATTTGGTCGGCCAAGATGCGGCGGTTACGCAATATAAAGTCCTCCCACAACGTAGGCACATAAGGTGTGTACAGCAAGGGCATGCGGGCTTGCTCGGGCGTGCGGTTGGCTTTGCGGTGGTTACAACTCTGACACGCAGTGACCACGTTCATCCACGTGTCTTGCCCGTGTTGGCCAAACGGAATGATGTGTTCGCGGGTCAGTTCTGTTTCGTGAAAATCATCGCCGCAATAAGCGCACAGGTTGCGGTCGCGGGCAAACAATTTGCTGTTGGTCAGACCCGGTTTCAAATCAAAGGGGTTGATGCGAGGCACGCCTTTGGTACCGATGATGCTGTTGATAACAATTTTTGACTGTATGCCAGTGACAGCGTTGTAGCCGCCGCGGTAAACGGCGACTTCCACACCAGCTTCCCAGCGCACCTCGTCCGCCGCGTAATGGGTCACGGCTTGTTCGAGCGAAATCCAAGATTGCGGTAATCCTTGGGCAGACAGCTTCAAGACCTTCAACATTCACCTCCAGTGAGATAAGCGAGCACTGACGTCAATCCGTGACAATATAACCTGTTTCCAAGACAGCACTTTGACAAGACTGCGAATCACATGCAAATTTTCAGAGGTATTCATCACGGCGGCATTGCCCCAGCCTGTGCGCTAACTATCGGTAATTTCGATGGTGTGCACCGCGGTCACCAGGCGATGTTGGCTTTGTTGCACAACGAAGCACGACAGCGCGGGGTGCCGTCTTGCGTCATGACTTTCGAGCCGCATCCGCGCGATTTTTTTGCCAAGCTGTCTCATCAACCTTCGTTGGCGCCTGCGCGTATCGCCGGATTACGCGACAAATTGGCTGAACTGCAAGCCTGCGGTATTGCCCAATGCGTGGTGCTGCCGTTTAACCAAGCATTGGCCCGTTTGAGTCCGGACGATTTTGTGCAACGTATGTTGGTGCATGGCTTGGGCGTGCGCTATGTGCTGGTCGGCGACGATTTTTGCTACGGCGCCAAACGCGCGGGAGACTACGCCTCTTTGTCGCGCAGTGGACTTCAACATGGCTTTGAAGTCGCTCGCATGAACAGTTATGAAATATCAGAACCGGCTTCAGCCAACAAACCAAGCGTGACTGGCGTGCGAGTCTCCAGCTCGGCAGTGCGTCAAGCATTGGCCGATGGGGATATGCGTCAGGCTGCGTTGCTGCTGGGTCGTCCGTATGCACTCTCGGGCCATGTGGTGCATGGGCGCAAGCTCGGACGTGAACTCAACTGCCCCACCTTGAATCTGCGATTCGCCCATGACAAGCCAGCAGCCAGCGGTATTTTTGTAGCGCAAGTCCATGGGCTGAGCGACAAGCCGCTGCCGGGTGTGGCGAATTTCGGCGTGCGCCCATCTCTGGACGCCAACGATGTGAACCGCGGTCAGGTATTGCTGGAAACGCATTGCCTGAACTGGCCTGCTGATCTGGGCCCGGAGGGGGGCTACGGTAAACTCATCAAGGTGGAACTGCTGCATAAATTACATGACGAATTGACATATGAAAGCTTGGATGCTTTGAACCAGGGCATACAGCGCGATTGCGAAGATGCGCGCGCCTGGCTGGCCGCCCGAATTTGACTGGGCCTGCATGACGCACCTTGCCCCGCGTCTCTTGATTCGACTGACCACTGCCACTGATGACGCAGTGTCAGACCTTCATCCGATGACATACCTTGACCCTGAATTGACATGACCGAAGCGAACACCACCGATTACCGCGCCACCTTGAACCTGCCCGACACGCCTTTTCCTATGCGCGGCGATCTGCCCAAGCGCGAACCCGCTTGGGCCCAAAGCTGGACCGAGCAAGGCCTGTACAAACAACTGCGCATGGCACGCCACGGCCAACCTTTGTTTGTGTTGCATGACGGCCCTCCGTACGCCAACGGCAAACTGCATATCGGCCATGCACTGAACAAAGTGCTCAAAGACATGATCGTCAAAAGCCGCCAACTTGCCGGTTTTGACGCGCAGTACATCCCCGGTTGGGATTGCCACGGATTACCGATTGAAAACGCGATTGAAAAACTGCACGGCCGTAAGTTGTCACGTGACGACATGCAGGCCAAGAGCCGCGCGTTTGCTACCGAGCAAATCGATCAGCAACGCGAAGACTTCAAACGCTTAGGGGTCTTGGGCGACTGGGAGCGGCCTTACCGCACCATGGACTTTGCCAACGAAGCCGGTGAAATCCGTGCGTTTAAGCGTGTGATTGAGCGTGGGTTTGTCTACCGTGGCTTGAAGCCTGTGTATTGGTGTTTCGATTGCGGCTCGTCCTTGGCTGAATTTGAAATTGAATACGCAGATAAAAAAAGTGACACGCTGGATGTGGCTTTTTTATGTGCCCAACCCGACAAACTGGCCCAAGCCTTTGGCCTGACAAAGCTCGACAAAGAAGCGTTTGCGGTCATCTGGACCACCACCGCTTGGACCATTCCCGCCAACCAAGCGCTCAACCTCAACCCCGAATTGACCTATGCCTTGGTGGATACCGAGCGAGGTTATTTCTTGTGCGCTGAATCACTGGTGGAAAAATGTTTAGAGCGCTGGCAACTCAGCGGTAAAGCCATAGCGACTTGCCAAGGCCAGTCGCTGGATTTGATTGAGTTTCACCACCCGCTGTCTCATGTGGATGCTGCATACAAGCGCACTGCGCCTGTGTACTTGGCGGACTACGCCACCGACGCTGACGGCACCGGTATTGTTCACAGCGCTCCTGCGTATGGCGTAGATGACTTCAATTCCTGCGTGGCCCATGGTCTGGCTTATGACGACATCCTCAACCCGGTGCAAGGCAACGGCGCGTATGCCGCCGACTTTGCGTTGTTCGGCGGGCAGCACATTTGGAAAGCTGTGCCGAATATTTTGGAGACTTTGAAAAATGCCCATCGCTTGATGGCGACGCACGGTATCACGCACAGTTACCCTCATTGCTGGCGCCACAAGACGCCAGTGATTTACCGCGCGGCGGCCCAATGGTTTGTGCGCATGGACGAAGGCGAGGGTGTGTTCACCCAAGACAAAGCGTCAAAAACATTGCGACAGTTGGCGTTGGACGCGATTGAGCAAACCAAGTTCTATCCCGAAAACGGCAAAACCCGTTTGCGCGACATGATTGCCAACCGTCCCGACTGGTGTATTTCGCGCCAGCGCAGTTGGGGCGTGCCGGTGCCATTTTTGCTGCACAAAGACAGCGGCGAATTACATCCGGACACCATGGACATTTTGGACATTGCAGCCAGCATGGTGGAAGAAGGCGGCATTGAAGCCTGGAGCCGCGCGGATGTAAACCATATTCAAGCATTGCTGAGTGCACATGGCAAAGGTCAAACCGCCCAAGCTGACGACTACAGCAAAAGCACCGATATTTTGGAGGTCTGGTTCGACTCGGGTTCTACGTTTGAACACGTACTTCGCGGCAGCCACAAAGATGCATACGACCGTCCACCATTCCACCACAACGGCCCCGAGGCTGACCTGTATTTGGAAGGCCACGACCAGCACCGAGGCTGGTTTCACAGTTCGCTGTTGCTCGGTTGTGCGCTTTACGATCGCGCGCCTTACCGTGGCCTGTTGACGCACGGTTTTGCCACCGATGGCCAAGGCCGCAAGATGAGCAAAAGTCTGGGCAACACCGTGGTGCCGCAAGAAGTCACTGACAAACTAGGTGCTGAAATCGTGCGCCTGTGGGTGGCGTCTACCGACTACTCGGGCGACTTGAACATCGACGACAAAATTTTGGCACGCGTGGTCGACACTTACCGTCGGGTGCGCAACACGCTGAAGTTTTTGCTGGCCAACACCAGCGACTTTGATATCGCTACCCACGCGGTGCCATGGGCGCAGATGTTGGAAGTTGACCGCTACGCCATCAGTCGCGCTGCGCAACTGCAAACCGATATCGTCGGTCACTTCAACCCGCAGACCAAGGTGTTCGAAGGCGGCCATTTCGGGCGTTACGAGTTCCACCCCGTGGTCTCGAAACTGCAAATCTATTGCTCTGAGGACTTAGGCGCGTTTTACCTTGACGTCTTGAAGGACAGGCTCTACACCACCGCTGCCGCTTCGCATGCGCGACGCAGTGCACAAACCGCTTTGTGGCACATCACCCAAGCCATGCTGCGCTGGATGGCGCCGTTTTTGAGCTTCACCGCTGAAGAAGCTTGGGGTGTGCTCGGCTTGGGCAACACCATCTTCAAAGACACCTATGTGCAACTGCCTGCGCCAGACACCACATTGCTGGACAAATGGTCGCGCATACGTGAAATTCGCGAAGCCGTGAACAAAGAAATTGAAGTGGTGCGCGCGCAAGGCTTGGTCGGCTCGCCTCTGCAAGCACAAACTGTATTGACGCTCAATCCTGCCGATATGGCCTTGCTCCATAGCTTGGGCGATGACTTGAAATTTGTCTTCATCGTCTCCAGCATGGAACTCAAAACCGGCAGCGAACTCACAGTTGAAGTAGTACCCTCAGCACGTACCAAGTGTGAGCGTTGCTGGCATTACAGCGCCGACGTCGGCAGCATTGCCGCGCACCCAACGATTTGCGGACGTTGCGACAGCAACCTGCACGGTAGCGGTGAGCAGCGCATGTATGCCTAAAGCCTTGTTTGTGTCTCCATCTTTTCCTCCAAGCTCACCTGAAAATTTCTGACCATGGCACGCAACGCACAACGTTTTTTGTTTGTATGGCTAGGTATCGCCTTGACCATTTTGCTGGCCGATCAAATCACCAAGGTGTTGATCATCGGCAGTTTTCAGCTCGGTGACAGCCACACGGTGACGTCGTTTTTTAACCTGGTGCGGGTGCACAACAGCGGCGCAGCGTTTTCGTTTTTATCTTCCGCCTCCGGTTGGCAACGCTGGTTGTTCACTGGCATTGGTTTGGGTGCAGCGGGCTTCATCATTTGGTTGCTGCGCAGTCATCCAAACCAAAAATTGTTTTGTTTTGCGTTGTCACTGGTGCTGGGCGGTGCAGTGGGCAATGTGATCGACCGCGTGCTGTGGGGCTATGTGATTGATTTTTTAGATTTCCATTGGGATGGGTTGGCCCCGCTTTTTTACCAAGGCCATTTTCCTGCGTTTAACGTGGCAGACAGCGCCATCAGTGTGGGCACAGTGTGTTTGATACTCGATGAGTTACTGCGGGTCAGACGCGCTGCTTGAACGTCTGTTTGTTGCAGTGACCGATCACAAGTGCAGATAAACAGCCGACAAGCTTTTTGTCCGCGCCTATGAGCATTCAGCACAGCTTCAGCGCGGCGAGACTTTGTATACGCTGAAACTCTCCAAAGCAGCACGGCCGGCAGCCAATTCAATTTGTCGGGGCAAGGTGCCCGTCTTGTGGTCTACCCAATCGCCCTGCTGCACCGCGGTCATTAAGCCTATGCGTTCTTTTAACTTGGCCGCTTCAGCGGTACGGGTCAACAAAAAATAGTTGTCACTTTGGGGCGGCAAGTCTTCAGGTCTATCAATGCGCAACACTGGCGCGGTTTGGCGGTAAAGACCGAGTTCATAGGTGACCGGAGGGTCAAGCCGGTACACCACCACCGGTGTATTCGGCTCGTTTGCCATGGATGACACAACATTATGGGGAATGCTGTAGCGCGTATGGGCTATCAAGGTCATGCCTTCGAGCACCAGATACAACAGGTTGACCGCCATCACCGGATACACCATCACACTCAAAGCGTGCCATTGTTTTTTTTGTAGACGTGCGTAAATCAACCAGACCAGCAGCCCCATGCCTGACAGCAATTGCAACGCGACATGCCCGATCTTGAGACTGAGCCACACGGCCAGCGTCAAAGTGAGCAAGCCCATGCCTAATTGCGCCCTGCGCACACCTGTCGCCGTCTTGTCGGCAAGGCTAGCCAAAAGCACAGGCGCAATCAAAATAGCGGCAAACGGGTAAACGATGACGGTGTAGTAATCCAATTGAAAACCAGTCAGACTGAACATCAAGAAGCTGATGAAAAAGCTGCTGAGTACATACACATGCTGTGAACGCGGTATGTCTTCTTGCGTACTGAAATGCTTTAGAACGCTTCCACAGGCCATCACAAACGCCGCCACCCAAGGTAAAAACGCCCACAGAAACACCAGCACGAAAAACAGCTTGTTGCCACCCGTGTTGGTGATCGGGCCGACATTGAAAAAACGCCCGAACTGGCTGTCCCACAGAAAAAAGCGTATGCCTGACACACCGGTTTGATTGAAAATGGTTTTTTCCGGATGCATATCGAACTGCCGGTACAAAGCCCATAACTCCGGCAATACGCACACCATGGTCAACAGCAAAGCCAGCAGCCATTTCAAGCGTAGCAACTCGCGCCAGCGCCCTTGGTATACCCACATACACAGCAAACCACT
>Ga0209829_10003056_pt1 | contig 12370 bp, 9 predicted proteins | sample C_140205_EF_Meta_FD_187311 | JGI IMG/M metagenome (GOLD analysis project Ga0209829, IMG submission 187311) | Freshwater microbial communities from Lake Croche, Canada to study carbon cycling - C_140205_EF_MetaG (SPAdes) (version 2) | ecosystem: Environmental > Aquatic > Freshwater > Lake...
TATTTTGAAGTAGAAATACTTAACGAAATAGATAAATATAACGAGTATGTATTGTTGGGTCTTCGCACTGCCAATGGCATTTCTAAGAATTTTATAGTGGATAGTTTCGACAAGAAAATTGTGGCTTATTTTTCAAAAGAGATATCAAAACTCGATAAGGATGAGTTCATTTTGCAAGATGGAGATCAAATTTGTCTCTCTCGGAAGGGTATTTTAATGTCTGATTTTATCATTCGAAAGCTTTTTTATGTCCCTTGAAAATTTTAAAAGTCTTATTAATAATTAATTACAACTTATTTTTTATTTGCATCTTTGTGGTTTATACGGTTTTGAAGCGGTATAGGATTAATTTATTGGATAAGCATGGCTATTTATTTTAAACAAGAGGGAGTTAAAAGACCTGCTATTTCTGCAAGGAAGCTCGCGGTTTGGCTCACAGGAGTTACTCATCGATACGCCAAGAAAATGGGTTCGCTGAGCTATATTTTTTGTGACGACGAGTACCTGTTAGCCATCAATAAGCAATACTTAAACCACGATTATTATACCGATATTATAACTTTTGATTATTCAGAGGGAAATAAAGTCTCGGGAGATTTATTTATAAGTATTGACCGTATTAAGGAAAATGCGATTTTATTCAAGGTCTCTTTTGAGGATGAATTGTTGCGCGTATTAGTTCATGGTCTTTTGCATCTTATTGGTTTTACAGATAAGAGTGCCGATTCTAAAAAGGTGATGAGAGCTATGGAGGATGAGTTTATTTTGATTTATAAGAATTCATTATAATGGATGTTTTAAACGAATATGATATTATTGTTGTCGGTGGTGGTCATGCTGGCTGCGAAGCTTCTTTAGCGGCTGCTCGATTGGGATCCAAAGTTTTATTGATTTCAATGGATTTGAATAGGATGGCTCAGATGAGCTGCAATCCTGCTGTTGGAGGTATCGCTAAAGGACAGATTACTAGAGAAATAGACGCACTTGGCGGGAATATGGGGATTGCTACAGATAGCTCCTCCATCCAGTTTAGAATGTTAAACCTCTCGAAAGGTCCGGCAATGTGGAGTCCACGGTCGCAATGTGATAAGATTAAATTCTCTGCGGCATGGAAAGCTGTATTAGAGGAGGAGAAGAATCTCGATTTTTGGCAAGGAACGGTTGTAGAATTGATTTTTGATGGAGATTCGATCTGTGGTGTATTGACTGAAGTTGGTGTTACCTTTAAGGCAAAGGCGGTTATTATAACCAGTGGAACCTTTCTAAATGGATTGATGCATTTCGGTACCTCAAAGGTTAAGGGTGGAAGAATATCCGAGCCTGCATCTAAGGGAATTACCGAGCAATTGGTTTCTAAGGGCTTTTTGGCTGGCAGGATGAAAACTGGAACTCCAGTTCGGATCGACAAGAGAACGATTGATTTTGATCGTCTAATTCGTCAGGATGGCGATGAAGTAACGAATCAATTTAGCTTCCTTCCAAAGTCAAGTGAAGAGCTCCCTAAGCTTCCTTGCTATATTACTTATACGAACGCAAAGGTTCATGCGATAATCGAAACTGGGTTCAAGGATAGTCCACTTTTTGATGGGACAATCCAAGGTCTTGGTCCGCGCTATTGTCCCAGCATCGAAACGAAATTAATTACGTTCGCAGACAAGGATCAACATCAATTGTATTTGGAACCTGAGGGTGTTGATTCATTAGAATACTATTTGAATGGGTTCTCCTCTTCGTTGAGTTGGAGGGTTCAAAACGACGCCATACATGCTATTCCTGGTTTAGAGAATTCTAAAATTATGAAGCCGGGATATGCGATCGAATACGATTACTTTATCCCTACTCAGTTAAATCACACCCTAGAGACTAAATTGGTCCATAATTTATTTTTTGCTGGTCAGATTAATGGCACCACTGGATACGAAGAGGCAGGTGCTCAAGGTATTATGGCTGGAATTAATGCACATCTTAAGATTAATAATCTAGATCCATTGGTTCTTTCTCGAAGCGAGGCATACATTGGGGTATTAATTGATGATTTGGTAACCAAGGGTGTTGACGAGCCATACCGTATGTTTACCTCTCGGGCTGAATATCGGTTACTCTTAAGGCAAGACAATGCCGATGAGCGCCTCACTCCTATTGGCCATAGAATTGGATTGGCGACTGATGAGCGATACGATCGTCTTATTCGTAAGATGGCATTAAAAGAAAACCTTGTTGGCTTTTGCCAGAGCTTCTCTGTTAAGCCCGATTTAATTAATGAATTTTTGGGCTCGAAGGGTTCTAGTCTTTTACGACAAAACATAAAATTAGATGCTCTTATCAAGCGTCCTCATATCGATATTTTCGACCTTGTAGCCGTGATTAAACCTCTTCAAGATATTCATGACTCGTTGGAGCTATCGTTGCAACGCGAAGTGTTTGAGTCGGCTGAAATTCTAATTAAATATTCCGGGTATATTGAACGTGAAAATATCGTTGCGGAAAAATTGCAACGATTAGAAAACGTTCAGATATTGGAGAAATTTAATTATCAATTGATCGAGTCGCTGTCGACGGAGGCTCGTCAGAAATTGGAAAAGGTTAAGCCAAAAACGATTGGTCAGGCCGCTCGAATTCCTGGGGTCTCTCCTAGTGATATTAATGTGCTTTTGGTGCTGATGGGTAGATGATGTTCCACGTGGAACATTTTATATTTTTCTAAAATTATAATTTATGGATCTTGCTTTTGTAAAGCTGTCGGTTCGCAATATTCCCGATTATCCAAAGTCGGGAATTAATTTTAAAGATGTCTCTTCCGCCTATCGGGATAGCGAAATATTTCATTTTATTTCAACTTCGATTGCCGATAATTATTTGAATCTGGGTATTACGAAGGTGCTAGGGATTGAGTCCAGGGGATTTATTCTGGGTGGATCTTTAGCTGATCGATTAGGCGCTGGATTTGTGCCGATTCGCAAATCGGGTAAGTTACCTGCAGCTGTATTTTCCCAATCCTTCGATTTAGAATACGGATCCGATACGTTGGAGATTCATCAAGATGCCTTGGCTTCAGATGACGTGGTTTTGATCCATGACGATATTTTGGCTACCGGCGGTACTATGGGAGCTGCGATAAGCCTTGTCCGCCGTTTTGGCATCTCCAACATCTATGTGAATGCTTTTATTGAACTTGATTTTTTAGGCGGCAAAGAGAGTTTAGATCCCGCTATTCCCGTGTGGTCATTGATTCATTTTTAGATCAGCGGTATGAATTCTCCGAAATTATTCTCCGAACATCTGCTCGAATTGGTCACCTTGTTGCCTGAATTGCCAGGGGTTTATCAGTATTATAATTCGGAGGGAAAGATTATCTATGTTGGGAAGGCGAAAAATTTACGCAAGCGTGTGGCCTCCTATTTTACCAAACATCACGATAGTCAAAAGACCGTTATTCTGGTTCGCAATATTGCCGATATAAAGCATATCGTGGTCGATAGCGAAGAAGATGCTTTGCTTTTAGAGAATAACTTAATTAAGAAATACCAGCCCAGGTATAATGTCCTCTTGAAGGATGACAAATCATTTCCTTGGATTTGTATTAAAAATGAGCCATTCCCTCGAGTCTTTTTTACCCGTAATGTGATTCGCGATGGCTCCCAGTATTTTGGTCCCTATACCTCCACTGTTATGGTGCGAACGTTATTGGATGTTGTTAAACGACTCTATCCAATTCGGAATTGTAACTTAAATTTATCGCCCTCATCAGTTGACAAAAATAAATTTAAAGTTTGTTTGGAATATCAGATTGGGAACTGTATGGGCCCCTGCGAAGGTCATCAAACGTCGGAAGACTATCTCGAAGGGATCGCACAAATTAAGGATATTCTGAAGGGAAATCTTTCCGCCGTTGTCGCTCATTTGTCCAAAAAAATGACTTTAGCTGCAGAAGAATATAAGTTCGAATTGGCGGATAAAATAAAAAATAAGCTATTTATACTTGAAAATTACAAGAGTAAATCCACAATTGTAAGTTCTTCGATTACAAATGTAGATGTGTTTTCATTGGACGAAGATGAACATTATGCCTACGTGAATTTTTTAAGAGTCGTAGACGGAGCAATTATACAAGCCCATACTTTAGAGATCAAAAAGCGACTTGCGGAATCAAAAGAGGAGCTACTAGCATTGGGTATTATTGAGATTCGACAGAAATTCTTTTTGAATTCGAAAGAGATCCTGCTCCCCTATTTATTAGACATCGAATTGAAAGATGTGAAAATGATTGTTCCACAGATTGGGGATAAACGAAAACTTTTAGAGCTTTCAGAGCGAAATGTTAAGTACTATAAATTAGATAAAAATAGACAACAGTCGTTACGAACTCCGATGGATCGGACAGATCGGTTGCTAAAACAAATGCAACAAGATTTACGGTTGAAGGAGTTGCCGCGACGAGTTGAGTGTTTTGATAATTCAAATATTCAGGGTTCCTATCCTGTTGCTGCCTGTGTGGTTTTTATCAATGGAAAGCCAGCAAAACGAGAATACCGACATTTTAATATTAAAACTGTCGAAGGTCCAGACGACTTTGCCTCTATGGAAGAGGTTATCTTTCGTCGATATCAGCGCGTGCTAAATGAAGGGACAGAGCTTCCACAACTAATCTTAATTGATGGTGGTAAAGGGCAATTAAGTTCCGCCATAAATTCATTGGAGAAATTAAATCTTAGAGGCTCAATCCCAATCATTGGAATTGCAAAAAGGTTGGAAGAATTGATGTACCCCGATGATCCAGTTCCGCTTTATTTGGATAAAAATTCTGAAACTCTTCGAATTCTACAACAGCTCAGGAATGAGGCACACAGATTTGGAATTACCTTCCACCGGGATAAGCGATCTAAGGCGTTTATCTCAAATGAGCTTTCAAACATCCCTGGAATAGGTGAAAAGACGATTGAAATGCTCATGCAGAAGTTTAAATCCGTCGCTCGATTAAAAGTTACATCTGTTGACAAAATAGCTGAGGTGGTTGGGAAGGATAAATCGGAAAAGATTGCGGACTATTTTAAAAAATAGTTTTACATGATTTGTTGACCTCGTGGATTAAAATAATTGAACACAGAAATGTTCCAGATCAAGGTCTAAATGAGGGGCTGCTTTTTTTGTCTTCTCAATCGCCTCTTTCACTAATTTAAAATCGTGTGGAGTATTGGAGAGTGAATCTTCCAGTGCATTGAAAAATTCTTTGTGGTTTGAGTACTTCTCAAATTTTGCGTTTAGAATAACCCCTTTTTCAATAGTTAAAATTACCGACACCGAATCGCGACCAAGCTGAATTGAATTTTGAAATACATATTTGGGCGAATAGCCATATACCCAATCCCAGGTTTCAAATTTATCTTTCACAATATTTTGAATAGCCATTTCTTCATCTTCGCTAAGTGGCCGTAGGTCTGTTCCCTTTTTATCGTGGGTGATTTCAGTGAAAATTCTTTCCGTAAATTCCGCAATTGAAATAGGGTTTTTTAGATGGCCGAGAATGTTCACAACAGGCGATCTAACCGACTTAATCGCCTTGTCTGCATAACGAGAGCGATCATTTTTAAGACTGTCGGAAAGCATGCTTAAATCGGAATTAAATAGCAAGGTGCCGTGCGATAACACCCTCGATTTATAAATATGCATAGCATTACCTGAGATCTTTTTGTTCTGCACTAGGAGGTCATTTCTGCCTGAGAATTCGGCCTCTAATCCGATGCTCTTTAAGGCTTCAAGAATGGGATTGGTAAAAATCTTGAAATTTATTTTATCTCGCTCCGGACAATTATGGATAAAGCTAAAATTTAAATTATTTAGATCTTGGTAGACAGCTCCTCCTCCTGTAATTCGGCGAGCCAGCTTTACATCATTGGCAAGAATCCCTTTTAAATTAATTTCAGCTAGCAGATTTTGATGCTTCCCCACTACAACGGATGGCTCATTAAGGTAAAGCAGAAATAACTCTTCCTCGCCATTTTTTAGGAAATACTCTTCCGTGGCTAAGTTAAAATATGGGTTATGGCTATTGGATATGAGGCATCTCATGTGCATTTCCAAATAATGAAGTTAAGATCTGCTGCAAAGATAAACGTTCTTTGGTTATATTTTTATCTGATTGGCTGTTTGTATTTAAGTAAAAACCCCTGTAAGATTTTGACTTACAGGGGTTTCTTGTAGCGGGGACAGGACTCGAACCTATGACCTCCGGGTTATGAGCCCGACGAGCTACCAACTGCTCTACCCCACAATATATCGTTGTACTTAAATGAACGTTGCTGCTTTATGAGGGTACAAATCTAAGGAGAATTAGCGGGAATTCAAAGGAATCCGGGATAAAAATCATACACAACTGGTTTATAGGACGATATGAAATTTTTATGGATTAGATTTTAGAGTCAATTCATCCCTAAAATATTTTCAATCTTTCTATAAATAGGTTAACTTTATTAAATCATTAACATTAATCCAAAAATTTTAACCTTGTGAGGATTAAGCTAACTTTGTAAGTTAGAAGTCAAGCGAAACACGTTATGTGTGTTATTTTCAGAATTTAGAATTTTATAGCGATGGAAAATCAAAACCCAAAAATAAGGCAAGTTGAGAATCTTGGTCCAACTTGGAAGAAAATTATTGTTGAATCAAATGTTCCAGACGAACTCTTACCACTACGCGAAATTGCTAGAAATATTTGGTGGGTTTGGAGCGACCAAGCGAGATCATTGTTTAATGAAATAGATCCTATAATCTGGGAAAATTGTCAACATAATCCGATTGTTTTATTAGAAGAGACTAGCCTTAGTCGTTATGATGCTCTAAAATCAGATGGTGCATTTGTTCAACGGATGAAATCTGTTGAACAACAGTTGAAAAATTATATTGCTGACAGACAAGTTCTTAGGGGTCCTACCATTGCTTATTTCAGCATGGAGTTTGGATTGCATACCAGTTTAAAGATTTATTCTGGCGGACTTGGAATTTTAGCTGGCGATTTTTTAAAGGAAGCAAGCGATTCTAAAGTTAACATGACGGGTATCGGCCTCTTGTATCGATTCGGTTATTTTAAACAAATTATATCAGGTCATGGAGAGCAGATTGCTCAATATGACGCGGAGCATTTTTCTAAAATTCCTATCCAACCTGTGATGGATAGCGATGGTTCGTGGATTACCATAGGCATTGACATGCCTGGACGAATTGTATACGCTCACGCCTGGTCTGTAAAAATTGGAAGTATTACCCTCTATCTTTTAGATACGGATCTGGATGTAAATCAGGATTTCGACCGTTTTATAACCCACCATTTATATGGAGGAGATAATGAAAATCGTTTAAAACAGGAGATGGTGCTTGGCCTAGGAGGGATTAAATTACTCGAAAAACTAGGTCTGCAGTCCGAAATATACCATTGCAATGAAGGGCATGCCGCCTTTATTGGGCTAGAACGGATTAAGAATCTAATGGATAATTCAGGTCTTACATTTGCCCAGGCTCAAGAGATTGTCCGGGCATCAACACTGTTTACAACCCATACCCCGGTTCCGGCAGGGCACGACTCTTTTCATGTCGACCTATTTAAGCTTTATATGGGAAGCATGGCTGCCAAAATGAAAATTTCATTGGATGATTTTCTATTTCTTGGTAAAGCTTCGTCTCAAGATGACCATTTTAATATGAGCTACTTAGCATCAAATATGTCGCAAGAGATTAATGGTGTTAGCATGTTGCATGGTAAAATTAGCAAGGAAGTTCTGTCTGATTTATATAAAGGGTTTCTCCCTGAAGAGCTGGAGAATATTGGGTATGTAACCAACGGTGTTCATTATCCAACTTGGGCAGCTCCAGAATGGAAAACCATTCATGATAAGTTCTTAGCGCCTGAAAATCTGCCGGTTGATATTCACGATTATGAGCAAGAAGAAGAGATCCAAGCTTGGACTAAGGTTTATAAAGTAGAGGATGACGTAATTTGGGAAACGAAATCTCAACTTCGTGAAAAACTTGTCAATTATGTCAAGCAACGGTTCTCTGATACGCATATTCAACGGAATGAAAGTCCAAAATATATCTCTGAAGCAACTTCAAAATTAAATCCACAAGCACTTACGATTGGTTTTGCACGTCGATTTGCAACCTACAAAAGGGCTCATTTATTATTCCGGAATCTTGATCGATTGGCAAAGATTGTTAATAATCCCGATAGGCCAGTTCAATTTTTATTTGCCGGGAAAGCCCATCCTGCGGACAAGGCCGGACAAGATCTGATTAAATTTATCTTTGAGATTTCTAAAAGGCCAGAGTTTATTGGACGAATATTATTCATTCAAAATTACGATATGAACTTAGCAAAGATGCTCGTTCAAGGTTGTGATGTTTGGATGAACACCCCTACTCGACCGCTTGAAGCTTCTGGTACATCAGGTGAAAAGGGGGTTATGAATGGGACGCTCCACTTTTCGGTTCTTGATGGTTGGTGGGTCGAAGGGTACAAAAAGGATGCTGGATGGTCGCTCCCTCTTGAGAAAACTTTTGATAATGACGAGCTACAGGACGATTTAGATGCAGAAGCTATCTATTCAATCTTTGAAAATGAGATTGTTCCAGCCTATTACTATCGGAATGAAAAAGGACTTCCAATCTTATGGATTGACTTTATAAAAAATACCTTCGCTGAAGTGGCACCTAATTTTACCACCAAACGAATGATGAAAGATTATTTCAACCGGTACTATATTCCGTTAGCAGCGCGACTTGGTCTCTTGAAGGATGATAATTACCTAAAAGCTAAAGAGATTTCTGCCTGGAAAGACAAAGTATTAAAGGTATGGGATCAAATAGAGGTGGTAAGTATTCAGTTGGCTGATGGAATAACGAACACTTATACCATGGGTAAGACGTATGAAGCTCATCTCGTCTTAGACAACAAAGGTCTTACTTCTGATGAGATTGGCGTTGAAGTGGTTATTGCAACAGGGACTGAAAATCCACAATATGTTGAAAAGCATGCGTTTGTTGCCGGTAAAACGGAGAATGGATTAACTCACTATTCCTTAGAGCTAACACTGACCAAACCGGGAGCTTACAATTATGGTGTTCGGGTTTACCCTAAGAATGAGGCGTTGCCAAATCGACAAGATTTTAGAATTCTTAAATGGATTTAAATCATGGAAGAGCAATCGAATACTTCACCGGAGCAGAATTCCAAGCCTTATCCCTATCAAAACTTGGAACTAAGGTAGGAGATCAAAAAAGGCTGGGAAGAGGTGTAGAAAGCCTTGAAGGATTACGTTCCGTTTCGAAACCGGGTGAAGAAAAAGAAATAGGTTTTTTAGTTTAGGGTTGACTAATTTCAAAGCCATTTGTTTAAACTTACTTCGATGATGATTGGTATTTTGGTATATTTCTCATCTTTGTAAAAAAAAGGCAAATGGCTTTGATTTTAAATATTGATACCTCAACAGAAGTCTGTTCTGTGGCTTTAGCGCAGGATGGAAAAATTATTGGCATTCGGGAGAATACCACAGGACAAAATCATTCAACTCTGCTAACGACTTTTATCGGTGAGCTACTTGACGAGGCATCCATTGCGGTCAGTCAGTTGGATGCCGTTGCTATATCCGGTGGGCCTGGCTCCTATACCGGTCTTCGAATTGCCGTTTCAGTTGCCAAGGGGATCTGCTATGGAGCGAATCTCCCTCTGATTGCCATCTCTTCGCTAGAATCGATGGCCAATGAAGTTATAAAGTCCCATTTGCCTCACTATTCAACTCCAGAAAATAAGGTATTGCTTTGCCCAATGCTTGATGCTCGCCGCATGGAAGTATATTCTGCGTTTTATGATCCTCAAGGTGTTCAGGTCCGGGATATTCAAGCCGATATCATTGATAATTTATCCTTCTCTTCGATGCTCGAAAATAGCAAAATCCTTTTTTTCGGAAATGGTGCCGAAAAATGCAGGGAGGCTATTACCCATCCAAATGCTGTCTTTGTCAATGATATACTTACCTTAGCAAGCTATCTGGTGCCTCTCTCGGAAAGAGCTTTCGCCGCAAAGAGTTTTGTGGATGTGGCGTATTATGAGCCACTTTATCTGAAGGATTTTGTAGCCGTCGCACCAGTAAAAAATATCTTTCATAGCCCGAAATAGGGATATCTATTCTCCATTTTGGGTCACATAAACAGTCATAATTCGTTGTATTTTCGCTTTACTGCATGAAAAAAGTCCTAATCATAACCTACTATTGGCCGCCAAGCGGTGGCGCAGGTGTTCAGCGCTGGGTTAAATTTGCGAAATATCTCCGCGAATTTGGTTGGGAACCTATTATCTATACCCCGTTAAACCCGGGCTTCTCAATTACAGACCAAACACTGTTGCGCGATATTCCGGCTGGTATAACCGTACTAAAAACTCCCATTTGGGAGCCATATGAGGCTTATCGGCGGCTTATGGGTAAGAAAACAGCTCCTAGCATCACCGATCATGCTGCTGCTAAAAAAAGCACAACTTCTCTCCTGCATAAATTATCGGTATGGGTGAGGGGCAACCTGTTTATTCCCGATGCCAGAAAGTATTGGATTAACCCATCGGTGAAGTTTTTAAAGAAATACTTGGCTGAGAACTCTGTTGACGTCATCGTCTCTACTGGTCCGCCACATTCGATGCACCTTATTGCACTTCAGTTAACCCGCACGCAAAAGATCCCCTGGGTCGCTGACTTTCGTGATCCTTGGACCGATATTGACTACTATAAAGAGATGAATATCTCAGCTTTTGCTGACAGAATACATAAAAAATTAGAGTTAAAGACGATCACATCTTGTGATACATTAGTGGTTGTCGGTCGCGAGATGAAAGCGAATTATGAGGCTTTGGGGGCGACTAATGTGAAATTGATAACCAATGGATTCGATCCACACGATATGGATGTGGATGATCTAGTGATGGATTCTAAATTTTCAATTTCCCATATTGGAACGCTGCCACCAAGTTTTAATATGGTTCATTTGTGGCAAGTTCTTGCGGAATTAGCGGAGGCAGATCCTGAATTCAAGCGTAATCTCGAAATTAAACTGGTTGGTAAGGTGCAGAGCGCTGTTCTTGACGACCTCAAAAGCTATGGTTTATTTGATCATCTGAATGCTATGGGATATGTTTCACATAATGCTGTTCCTCGGATCATGAAACAATCAGCCGTCTTGGCATTGATTATTAATCGGGACAGCCCTAATTCGACAGGTATTCTAACTGGTAAAATCTTTGAATATATGGCTTCTGGAAGGCCAATTCTCGCATTAGGACCGGTGCAGGGCGACCTAGCTAAAATTCTCAACGAAACGGCTGCAGGCACGATTGCAGAGACCAACGATTATGAAGGGATTAAGACAAATATCTTAAATCTCTATCAAAAATATTGTGATAAGAAGTTGGATTCTAGTCCATCAGCTGTCACCAAATATACCCGCCAAAATCTAACCAAAGAGTTGGCAAATGTCTTGAATCAACTTGTCGACTAAAGATATTTTTATTCGTATTTGATACCATCTCTCCCCCTATTGGTGTTATTCGATCCTTTTATTGTGCAGACTAATGAAATTATTAGCAAATTTGTATGGTAGAACTAAACGAGCATATGGGACATTCGATAAAAATGGTTGATCTTCATGGGCAATACCTAAAGATTAAAGAAGAGGTTGATCAAGCGATTCAAGGCGTTATCGATAGTACTTCTTTTATCAGCGGGGAATCTGTGTCTGCCTTCGGTTCTGATCTCGCTTCTTACCTGGGCTCATCCTATGTTATTCCCTGTGCAAATGGAACAGATGCTTTGCAAATTGCCTACCAAACGCTAGACTTAAAGGCCGGAGATGAAGTTATAATGCCTACTTTTAATTATGTTTCTTCAGCTGAGGCTGCATCATTATTAGGCATCAAACCTGTTTTTGTGGATGTTTGGGAAGATACGTTTAACCTCAACGAGAATCTTATTGTTTCAAAGATCACCTCAGCAACGAAGGCCATCGTGGTCGTGCATCTGTTTGGACAATCGGCAAATATGGAGCCGATATTGGAAATTGCGAATCAATATGGATTAAAAGTTATTGAAGATACGGCTCAGTCGCTAGGTGCTGAATATATTTTTCGCTCAGGAATTGCTAAAAAAACGGGTACAATGGGTGATTTAAGTATTCATTCATTTTTCCCGACTAAAAATCTAGGCTGTTTTGGTGATGGAGGAGCAATAGCTACCAATTCATTAGAATTGGCTAATAGGGCTAAGATGATTACCCATCACGGGCAAGGTAAACAAAAATATGTGTATGAGATGATTGGCTGCAATTCGCGACTCGACAC
>Ga0209829_10003057_pt1 | contig 12365 bp, 10 predicted proteins | sample C_140205_EF_Meta_FD_187311 | JGI IMG/M metagenome (GOLD analysis project Ga0209829, IMG submission 187311) | Freshwater microbial communities from Lake Croche, Canada to study carbon cycling - C_140205_EF_MetaG (SPAdes) (version 2) | ecosystem: Environmental > Aquatic > Freshwater > Lake...
CATCTTCACGATCTTGACCTTGCCGTGCATTTCCGTGGCGATCTCCTCGAGGGAGGGGCCGATGGCCTTGCAGGGGCCGCACCATTCCGCCCAGAAATCCACCACGACGGGCTCGGAGGACTGCAGGACATCGGCTTCGAAGGTTGCGTCGGTGACTTTGCTGGTGGACATGGGGCGCCTCATGGGATGCACGGGTCCGCGCCCGGCGTGAGGGTGAAACCTAGGTTTGCGGGCGCGCCGCGTCAAGCCGGTGCAAAATTCCCTTTGGGCGTGTAGGCTCTGGCGGATTTTCGAAGGAGCGCAGCGGCATGACCATTTCTCTGGTGATGATTTTCATTGTCGCCTACGCGGCCATCGCCTTCGAACACCCCTTGGGGATCAACAAATCCGCCTCCGCGCTGATCTGCGCCGGGCTCCTGTGGACCGTTTACGCGCTGGCGCTGGGCGATCCGGCGAAACTCGATGGGGAACTCGGCGAATCGGTCATGGCGACCGCGCAGATCGTCTTCTTCCTCGTGGGCGCCATGACCATCGTGGAGGTGGTGGACGCCCACAATGGCTTTGAGGTCATCACCCGGCGCATCAAGACGTCCAAGCTCTCCGCCCTGGTGTGGCTTGTCGGCGTCGTGACCTTTTTCCTCAGCGCCATCCTCGACAATATGACGACCGCCATCGTCATGGTCTCCCTGATGCGCAAGCTGCTCAACCGGCACGATGATCGGCTTCTGTTTGTTGGCGTGATCATCATCGCCGCCAATGCGGGCGGGGCCTGGTCGCCCATCGGCGACGTCACCACGACCATGCTGTGGATCGGCGGCCAGATCACGCCGCTGGCGATCATGAAGGGCCTATTCCTGCCCTCAGCGGTGAGCCTTCTGGTTCCGCTAGCTGTTGTCGCCCATAATCTGCGTGGGCGTCCGGTTGAGGCCCCGCTGCAGGACAATGGCGGCGGCCGCGCCTCCACGAGCGCTTTCGAGAGCAGCCTGATGTTCTATCTGGGCCTCGGCATTCTCGTGGCCGTCCCGGCTTTCAAGACAGCGACGCATCTGCCGCCGTTCCTGGGCATCCTCTTCGGGCTGGGCATTCTGTGGCTGGTGGGCGATCTCATCCATCGCGACAAGGGGGACGACGCCAGGAAGCCGCTGACCCTCGTGCATGCCCTCAGCCGCATCGACATGGGCTCGATCGTGTTCTTCATCGGCATCCTTCTGGCGGTCGCGAGCCTTGAGCACGCCCATATCCTGACGGCGCTGGCCCAGTGGCTGGACAAGGCTGTGGGGCGGCTCGACGTGATCGTCATCCTCATCGGGCTCGCCAGCGCGGTGGTCGACAATGTGCCGCTGGTGGCGGCCTCCATGGGCATGTACAGCCTCGCGCAATATCCGCCCGATCATTTCGTCTGGGAATTTTTGGCCTATTGCGCGGGCACGGGCGGGTCGATCCTCATCATCGGCTCGGCGGCGGGGGTCGCGGCCATGGGTTTGGAGAAGATCCAGTTCTTTTGGTATGTGAAGAAAATCAGCGGCCTCGCGCTGATCGGCTATCTCGCGGGCGCGAGCGTCTATATTCTCGGGCATCACTTGTTCTAGCGACGCCTGCGCGACTGGCGCGGGCGCGAAAAAGGGGGACTCAGCATGTCGCAAGACCAGGATATCAAGTCGAAGTTTCTGGGCACCTGGAAGCTGGTGGACGTTGATCGCGAGATCGCCGATTCCGGCGAGAAGCTCGATCAGGGCGTCGTCCACACGGGCTTCATTTGCTACACCGACGAGCCCCGCATGATGGTCATCATCCGCCGCGCCATACCTGGCCAGCCCGGGCAGGAAATCACCGCCTACGCCGGTCCCTGGACCATTGATGGCGACACAGTGATCCACCATGTGGAGATGGCCGCCCGCGAGCCCTGGGCGGGCACCGATCAGGTGCGCGGCTTCGCCTTCGAGGGCAACCGCCTGACCCTCACGCCCCCGGTCTCGCCGGACTTTGTCCATGGCGCGGTGACCCGACGCCATCTGACCTGGGAAAAGCTCTGAGCTTTCAATCCCGCAAAATAAAAACGGCGGCCTCGGGAGCCGCCGTTTTCAATTCCGGAGTGCGCCTGCTTATTCAGCGGCGAGCTGGGAACTGGGCGCCGCTTCAAGCACCGCCTTGTCCACATGGGTCTCGAACTGCACGAAGTTCTTGGAGAACATCTCGACGAGGTGCTTCGCCGTGGCGGCGAATTCCGACTTCGAGGCCCAGGTCTTCACGGGGTTCAGAATGTGGGGCTCGACGCCGGGCACGGAGGTCGGCACTGCGAGGCCGAAATAGGGGTCCGTGCGGAAGGTCGCCTTGTTCAGCGAGCCATCGAGCGCAGCGCTCAGCAGGCGGCGGGTGACGCGGATGGGCATGCGACGGCCCACGCCTTCCTTGCCGCCGGTCCAGCCGGTGTTCAGCAGCCAGCAATCCACATGATGCCTGGCGATCAGCTCGCGCAGCAGGTCGCCATATTCCGACGCATGGCGCGGCAGGAAGGGATGGCCGAAGCAGGTCGAGAAGGTCGCCTCTGGGCCCACCACGCCCTTTTCCGTGCCCGCCACCTTGGCGGTGTAGCCGGAGAGGAAGTGATACATGGCCTGGGCCGGATCAAGCTTGGAGATGGGGGGCAGCACGCCGAAGGCGTCGCAGGTCAGCATCACCACATTCTTGGGGTGGCCGCTGCGGCCCGTGTCCGACGAATTCGAGATGAAGTCGATGGGATAGGCGATGCGGGTGTTCTCGGTTTTCTCTTCGCTGTCGAAGTCGGGAACGCGGGTGATCGGATCGAGCACCACATTCTCCATTACCGTGCCGAAACGCTCGGTGGTGGCGTAGATCTCGGGCTCGGCCTCGCGCGACAGGCGGATCGCCTTGGCGTAGCAGCCGCCTTCGAAGTTGAACACGCCATCGCGGCTCCAGCCATGCTCGTCGTCGCCGATGAGGATACGGTCCGGATCCTGAGAAAGGGTGGTCTTGCCGGTGCCCGACAGGCCAAAGAAGATGGCGACTTCGCCAGCATCGTTAACATTGGCCGAGCAATGCATGGGCATCACGCCGACAGCAGGCAGGGTCCAGTTGAGATAGGTGAAGACCGACTTCTTCATCTCGCCCGCATAGCTTGTGCCGCCGATCAGCACGATCTTGCGGGTCAGGTCCATGGCGATGACGGTTTCGCTCTTGCAGCCATGGCGCGCAGGGTCGGCGCGAAAGGTCGGCAGGTCGATGATGGTCATGTCGGCCATGAAGGAGGCGAGCTCTTCGCGGGCCGGGCGGATCAGCAGGTTGCGGATGAACAGCGAGTGCCAGGCGAATTCGCAGATGACGCGGGTGCGCACGCGAAAGGCCGGGTCGGCGCCGCCGTGCAGATCCTGCACGAACAGGTCCTTGCCCTTGCAGGCTTCGCGGAAGTCGGCGAGCAGAACCTCGAAATGAGCGGGCGACATGGCGTTATTGTTGCCCCACCAGACCGCCGTCTCGGTGGTGGCGTCGCGCACGGTGAACTTGTCCTTGGGGGAGCGGCCGGTGTGCACACCCGTCTCGGCGACAATGGCGCCGCCCGGCGCGATCACCGCTTCGTCGCGGCGCAGGGACTCTTCATAGAGCATCGGAGCTTCAAGGTTATACGCAACGCTTCGCACGCCCTCGAGGCCGAAAGCGTCGATCCCGAAAGAAGCATTGAACGTGCCCGACTGTTTCATGATCGTCTCCGATTGAGGCCCGGCCCCAGCCGGTCACCCGCGCATTCCGCCTCTTCTCACGAAGAAAGGCAGGGGTGGTTTAGTCGCCCGCAGGCTTAAGGGCAAGATCCCCGAATCCCTAACGCTCGATTCAGTGAATCTATTGCAATGCAGCAATTTTCAGTTGTTTCAGACTTGCCGCGCCCGCGCCGCCAGATCCGCCAGCCCGCGCCGCAGGGCGCCAGGGCCGATGATCCGCTCTGGAAAGACGAGACGGGCGGTCAGATCGCCCGCCATCAGGTCGAGCCCCTCCGGGTCAAGGCCGCTGGCGCGCCACTTCGCCTGCGGCTCCCTCGCGAGCTTGTGCGCATAAAGCGCCAGCGCGTCGGCGTGGTCCGCGTTGAGGTGCTCGAGGGCGCTCGCCTCCGCCTCCAGCAGATCCTGTGCGTCGCTCACGTCGGTGAGGATTTGCGCGCCCGCATAATCCGCCGCCTTGGCGAAGCCGCCATTGAGATGGGCCGAGGCGCAATCGAGGCGAAAGAAGGCAAAATCGCCGAAATCCACATAGAGCGCCGCCTTGGGGTGGCGGGCCAGGAAGCGCGACCGCAGGCGCGGCCGGTCCGCCTCCGGCGCTTTGGTGATCCGCCCCACCAGGGTCAGGCGTGGATGGGCGAGCGGATCGCCCTTGCCCATGCGCGCCAGCAGGAGCGAGGCGCGCTCGTCCGCGATGAGGTTGCGCGTATGGGCGGAGAGTTGGGACAGCAGCAGGATCGGCGCGCCGTCATGGTCGGTCGCAACCGTGGTCAGGCTGGCGAAGGGGAACCCGATTGCCGGGGCCAGAGTCGCCAGGGCGCCGGAGCGGATTCCTCTAAGCAACTGTTTGGCTTCAGCTATTCCGTCATATCCCGCAGGGAGGGGAAAGCCGCCTGAAGCCCCTGATTCGGCTGGTCGATCGATCATCTGCGCCTCGATGGGTGCCAATCGTGTCAAAAAAGCATATATTGCTTTCAGCGGGCTGGCCATTCCCGGCGGGAAGCCCGCCACATTTGCGCCAATCTGTGCGGCGAGTGTCGCAACGCGGCGCGACCGTGACGGTTCATGGCGCATTCAGCTCGCAGCCTGTTCTCTATCCGGGTCAGCCGGGCAGACGCGCCGGCCCAGCCTTGAGGTTTGAAATTCCATGCCGACCATCGCACTTGTCGACGACGACCGGAACATTCTCACCTCCGTCTCCATCGCCCTGGAGGGCGAGGGCTATCGTGTGCAGACCTACACGGACGGCGCCGCCGCCCTAGACGGACTGAAGACCAATCCGCCCGATCTCGCCATCTTCGACATCAAGATGCCGCGCATGGACGGCATGGAGCTTCTGCGCCGTCTGCGGCAGAAATCGGACCTTCCCGTGATCTTCCTCACCTCCAAGGACGAGGAGATCGACGAATTGTTCGGCCTGAAGATGGGCGCGGATGATTTCATCCGCAAACCTTTCTCCCAGCGCCTGCTGGTGGAGCGCGTGAAGGCGATCCTGCGTCGCGCCAATCCCAAGGAGGCCGCCGCCCAGAAGGAGTCGGAGGCCAAGATCATGGAGCGGGGCCTGCTCAAGATGGATCCCGAGCGTCACACCTGCACCTGGAAGAACGAGCCGGTGACCCTGACCGTCACCGAGTTCCTGATCCTGCAGGCGCTGGCCACCCGCCCCGGCGTTGTGAAGAGCCGCAACGCCCTCATGGACGCGGCCTATGACGATCAGGTCTACGTGGACGACCGCACCATCGACAGCCACATCAAGCGCCTGCGCAAGAAGTTCAAGGTCGTCGACGACGACTTCGAAATGATCGAGACGCTCTATGGCGTCGGCTATCGCTTCAAGGAAGCCTGACAGGGCGGCTGATCGGAACAGGCATGAGCGTCGACGCCCATAGCGGACACAAGATCGAGGGTGCGGCGCTGGAGGGCGAAGCGCTGCTCGCCCCGGCGCTGGAGTCCCGTCCCTGGCGCCAGCGCGTTCTTGGCGCTTTGCAGGCCCGGCTGGGGTCGAGCCTCACACGCCGCATCGTGGTGCTGAATCTGGGCGGCCTCGTCGCCCTCTTCGTCAGCTTCCTCTACCTGAACCAGTTCCGCGAAGGTCTCATCGACGCGCGGGTGCAGAGCTTGCAGACCCAGGGCGAGATCATCGCCTCCGCCATCGCCGCCTCTGCTGCGGTGGAGACCGACGCCATCACCATCGACCCCGAAAAACTGCTGCAACTGGCTCCGGGCGAGAGCTACGGCGCGGCGGGCGAGGTGGATCCGGCGCTGGAATTCTCCATCAATCCCGAGCGCGTCGGCCCGGTTCTCCGCCGCCTTGTCTCGCCCACCCGCACAAGGGCGCGCATCTATGACCGCGAGGGCTATCTGCTGCTGGATTCGCGGTCGCTCACCTCGCGCTCCAACATTCTGAAATTCGATCTGCCCGCCGCCGGTCAGGATGATGCTAACGGAACCATCTTCGAGCGTACCTGGAATGTGCTGCGCGGGCGCTTCGGCTCTGTCGGCTTGCCGATCTATGAAGACATCGGTGTCGGCAACGGGCGCGGCTACCCGGAAGTCGAGGGCGCCCTCAAGGGCGCGTCCTCCTCCATCGTGCGCGTCAACACCAAGGGCGAGACCATCGTATCCGTGGCGGTGCCGATCCAGCGTTTCCGGGTGGTGCGCGGCGTGCTGTTGATGTCCACGCAAGGCGGGGACATCGACAAGATCATCGCCTCCGAACGCTGGGCCATCGTGCGAATCTTCCTTGTGTCGGCGGCGGTGATGTTTCTCCTGTCGGTCTTTCTGGCGGGCGCCATCGCCGAGCCCATGCGTCGTCTGGCGGAGGCGGCGGAGCGGGTGCGTCGAGGCATCAAGTCGCGTCAGGAGATTCCCGATTATACCGAGCGCTCCGACGAGATAGGCCATCTCTCCGGCGCCCTGCGCGACATGACGGGAGCGCTCTACAACCGCATTGACGCCATCGAGAGCTTCGCCGCCGACGTGGCACATGAGCTGAAAAATCCGCTGACCTCCCTGCGCAGCGCGGTCGAGACCCTCCCCATGGCGCGCAACGATGAGTCGCGTGGCCGTCTGCTCGAGATCATCCAGCATGACGTGCGCCGTCTCGACCGGCTGATCAGCGACATTTCCGACGCTTCGCGCCTCGACGCCGAACTGGCGCGGGCGGACATGAAGCCCGTGGACATGGCCCAATTGGTCCGCACCGTGGCCGACATGGCCAATCAGGTGGAGCGGGGCGACGGTGTGAGCTTCTCTGTCGATGTGGCGGGCAAGGGCCCCTATCTGGTGCTGGGTCATGATCTGCGGCTTGGTCAGGTGCTCACCAATCTTCTGGAAAACGCCCGATCCTTCTCCTCTAATGGTGGCGGCGTGCGCATCGCGCTGCGTCGCGGCCGCTCTGGCGCCCGGGGGCTGGCGAATCAGGAAGGCGTCGAGATCATCGTCGATGACGACGGCCCTGGCATTCCCGCCCATGCCTTCGAGCGGATCTTCGAGCGTTTCTACACCGATCGCCCAAATCACGGCTTTGGTCAGAATTCGGGCCTCGGCCTGTCCATCTCCCGCCAGATCGTGGACGCCCATGGGGGCCGGATATCCGCTTCCAACCGCCTTGATCCCGGTGGCGGGGCTGTGCGGGGCGCCCGCTTCACCATCTGGCTGCCGGATCGCAAATGAGCGCTTTGGGCGATCATGTCCACGGGACAGCCGTGCTGGTGGCCGAGGGGGCGGTGCTGATTCGCGGCGCCTCGGGGGCGGGCAAGAGCCAGATGGCCCTCGCCCTCATGGGGGAGGCGCGGCGACGGGGACTCTTCACCCGGCTCATCGGCGATGATCGCGTCAGGGTGAGCCGTTCCGGTGGGCGCCTCGTGGTGCGCGGCCATGCCGCCATCCAAGGCTGGATCGAGGAACGCGGCACGGGCGTCCTGTCGGAGATTTCTGAGGCTGCGGGGCTCATTTGCTGCGTGGTGGATCTGGTCGATGATCCCCCGCGCCTGCCCGACGCCGATGCTTGTACTGAGCTTTTGCAGGGGGTTCGCCTGCCCGCGCTCGCCTTGCGCAGGGGCTGCGCCCCGCAGGAAGGCGCCCGCCGGATTCTGGCCTTTCTGAAATGGGTATGACGAATTCTGTTCATTTTACTTGCCATTGCCATCGCAATGCACAAAATGACGCGCCTCCCCGGCTGAGCCGGACAGGTGATGCGATGCGGAGCGTTCCATGGGCGGTCGTTCGAAATGATCGGGATGGTGCTGGTGACCCACGGGCGTCTGGCCACGGAATTCCGTGCGGCCCTTGAACATGTCGTTGGTCCACAAAAGCAGGTGGAAACCGTGACGATCATGCCCGAGGACGACATGGAGCAACGTCGCAAGGACATCATCACGGCGATTCAGGCCGTCGAGGGCGGTGCGGGAGTCATTCTGCTGACCGACATGTTCGGCGGAACCCCCTCCAATCTGGCCATTTCCGTGATGGAAGGCTCAAAGGTCGATGTGGTCGCGGGCATCAATCTGCCCATGCTGATCAAACTCGCCTCCGTGCGGGAGCAATCTACTCTTGAACAGGCGGTTGTTCAGGCTCAGGATGCGGGGCGGAAATATATATCCGTCGCAAGCCGTATCTTGAGCGGGAAATGATGGACCAGGACGACTGCAACGATTGCGCTGAAACCGCAGCTCCCATCGAGGGCTCGATCTCCCGCATCTTCGAAATCGTGAACCGCAAGGGCCTGCACGCCCGCGCCACCGCCAAATTCGTGCAATGCGCCGAGAGCTTCGACGCCGAGATCTTCGTCAGCCGCTGCGGCGAGACGGTGGGCGGCTCCTCGATCATGGGCATCCTGACGCTGGGCGCAGGCATCGGCTCGACCATCACCGTCTCCGCGCGCGGCGCGCAGGCGCTCGAAGCCCTCGAGGGCATCGGCGCCCTGATCGCCAATCGCTTTGGCGAAGACGAGTAGGCCTCTCAGCCCGTCAACATCCGCCGCCAGCCAATCAGCCCAGCTGTTGAGCCATCCAGCCCCTCAAGCGACGCCGTGCGCGCGGTCACAAGGGGCGCCAGCTGGTTGCAAAGCTCTTTGCCCAACTCCACGCCCCATTGATCGAAGGGATTGATGTCCCAGATCACGGACTGGACGAAAACCTTGTGCTCATAAAGCGCGATCAGCCGCCCGAGCTGGCGGGGATTGAGCGCGCGGTAGAGGAAGGTGCTGGAGGGCCGGTCGCCGGGGAAGGTCTTGTGCGGGGCCAGCGCCGCCGCAGCCGCCGCATCCAGCCCCTGCGCCAGCAAGCCAGCTTCCGCCTCCGCCTGTGAGCGCCCGCGCATCAGGGCCTCGCTCTGGGCGAGGCAATTGGCGACCAGCAGGGCATGGTGGTGTGGATCGGCCTGAGTCGGCTGAGCCGCCACCAGAAAATCCACCGGAATCATGTCCGTGCCCTGATGCAGCATCTGGAAGAAGGCGTGTTGCCCGTTGGAGCCCGGCTCGCCCCAGATGACCGGGGCGGTGCCCAGCGTCACCGGCTCGCCTCCCCGCGTCACCGATTTGCCGTTCGACTCCATGTCGAGCTGTTGCAGATAGGCGGGGAAGCGCCCGAGCCGCTGGTCATAGGGAATGACCGCATGGGACTGGCAGCCCCAGACATTGCGATACCAGACCCCCAGCAGGCCCATAAGCACGGGGATATTGTCTTCGAGCGGCGCGTCCTGAAAATGCCGGTCGGCGTCATGGCCGCCGCGCAGGAAATTTTCGAACCCCTCCGGCCCGATGAAAATCGCCAGCGACAGGCCGATGGAGGACCAGATGGAATAGCGGCCCCCCACCCAGTCCCACATGGTGAAGATACGGTCGGGCTTGATGCCGAAGGCCGTCACAAGATCGATTCGAGTCGACACCGCTGCGAAATGGTCAGCGACCGCCTCCTCCCCCAGCGCCCCCGCCACCATGGCCCGGGCGGCCTGGGCGTTGGCCATGGTCTCCTGGGTGGTGAAGGTCTTGGAGCAGATGATGAAGAGTGTGCGCGCGGGGTCGAGGTCCCCCATCGTGTCCGCGAGGTCCGCGCCATCCACATTGGCGACGAAATGCATGCGCAGGCCCGGCTTGCCGAAGGGGCTCAGCGCCCGCGCCGCCATGGCGGGGCCAAGATCGGACCCGCCGATTCCAATATTCACCACATCGGTGAAGACTTGCCCGCTCGCGCCGCGAATGGCGCCCGCTCGCACCGCGCTGGCGAAGGCGAAGACGCGCGCCCGCTCGGCCAGAACCTGCGCCGAAATATCAGCGCCGTCCGCAAGCATGGCGGTTTCGGAGAAGTTCCGCAGCGCCATATGCAGCGCGGGGCGTGCTTCCGTATTGTTGACGAGGTCGCCCGCAAAGAGGCGCTCGCGCCGCTCCTCCACCCCGGCTGCCCGGGCCAGGGTCAGCAGATGGGCGAGGGTGGCGTCGGTCGCCCGGTGCTTGGAATAATCGAAGAGCAGATCGTCCAGCGCCACATGCTGGCGCGCGAAACGATCAGGATCCCAAGCGAAGAAATCCGCAATGCGATGCTGGCTGATCTCGACCCGGTGCGCTTCAAGCGCCGCCATGGCTGCGGTGACCGTCTGCGTCATTGAACCCCCAAATGTATGTCTGGCGATCCTTACCAAGAAAAGAGGCAAAAAAGAGTTTCACTCGGGGAGGGGCTTGGCGCTTTTCGAATCAGCGTAACAGACTTAAGCTTTACAGATATTTTTTCGGAGGTGCCTAATGCCGAAAGTATCTAAATGCGGCCATTGTGACGGGACAAAGTGGGAGGTTGCGGAGGCTCGGCTCTCAAACTCGAAATTTAAAATCAGTTTTATCCAATGCATTCAATGTGGTGCTCCTGTCGGTGCGATTAATAGTTCGGATATCGGCAGCCTTCTGAGTGATCAAGACACAACGCTTTCGCAGATTGAGTACAGGCTGGCCAGAATAGAAGGCATTCTTCAAAAGAAGCAGTAATCTCTAAGGTGAAAACACGTTTTTGCGCGAAGTTTGAGCCGCCTTTCATCCCTTGACTATGACAGCCCCAGATCGCTGACACGCTTCACAGTCTGGAACATGCTGCCAAGAACATGAAAAAGCAGGCCCCGCGTCTCTACGCCCGTGAAGGCTACGGTCCAGCCGTTCTCCTGAGTGGATCAGGATTTTCGAGACGCAGTGACCTGCTAAGGTTTTTCTACCGGATTTCGGGGGAATCGTCAATCTGTTCTTGACTCTTGCGGTCCGGCTCAAGCGATTCGGTCCAACCTTCCGCAATCCATGCGATTGCCCCGTCTTAGCCCTGTTCTAAGCGCTCCCGATAGCCTAAACCCCGGGCTACCCCTCATTGGCAGGCATCATGGCTCCCCCTCTTCTGACACTGCAAGGCATTGAACTCACCATCAGCGGCAAGCCCCTGCTGGAGGGGGCCGAGATTTCCGTCTCTCCTGGCGAGCGGCTGGCGCTGGTTGGCCGCAACGGCTCCGGCAAATCCACCCTGCTGCGCATCGCCGCCGCCCAGACCGAGGCGGACAAGGGCGTGCGGTTCTTCCAGCCCGACGCCACCGTGCGCTATCTGCCGCAGGAGCCGGATCTCAGCGGCTTCGCCACGGTGATGGATTATGTGGAGGCGGGGCTTGGACCCGGCGACGAGCCCTACAAGGCGCGCTATCTGCTGGAACAGCTCGGCCTCACCGGCGACGAGAATCCCGCGCGCCTGTCCGGCGGCGAGGCGCGGCGCGCCGCCATCGTGCGGGTGCTCGCGCCCGAGCCTGATGTGCTGCTGCTCGACGAGCCCACCAACCATCTCGACCTTCCCGCCATCGAATGGCTGGAAAAGGAGCTGTCGTCGCTCCGCTCGGCCCTCGTGTTGATCAGCCATGATCGGCGTTTCCTGCAAAATCTCACCAACGCCACCGTCTGGATCGACCGGGGCGCGACGCGCCGCCTCGACAAGGGCTTTGGCGAGTTCGAGGCCTGGCGCGACATTGTGCTGGAGGAGGAGGAGCTTGCCCGCCACAAGCTCGACCGCCAGATCGCCAATGAGGAACATTGGGTGCGCCACGGCGTCAGCGGACGGCGCAAGCGCAACATGGGCCGCATGGGCCGGCTGGCCGAGCTGCGCTCGCAGGTGCGCGAGGCCCGCAAGCTGGTGGGCGATGTGCAGATCAGCGTCTCCGAGGGCAATGTCTCGGGCAAGCTGGTCATCGAGGCCGAGCATGTCTTCAAGTCCTATGGTGAGCGCGCCATCGTCGCCGATTTCACCACGCGCATCCTGCGCGGCGACCGGGTGGGCATCGTCGGCCAGAACGGCGCGGGCAAGACCACGCTGATCTCCATGCTGACCGGCGCGCTGGAGCCCGACAGCGGCAAGCTGAAGCTGGGCGCCAATGTGCAGATGGCGAGCCTTGACCAGAAGCGCATTTCGCTCGCGGCGGACCAGAGCCTGAAGGATGTGCTGACGGGCGGCGGCGGCGATTTCATCGACATCAATGGCGAGCGCAAACACGTCATCAGCTACATGAAGGACTTCCTCTTCACCCCCGAGCAGGCGCGCACCCCGGTGTCGCGTCTGTCAGGGGGCGAGCGCGGACGCCTCGTGCTGGCGCGCGCCCTGTCGCTGCCGTCGAATTTGCTGGTGC
>Ga0209829_10003058_pt1 | contig 12364 bp, 31 predicted proteins | sample C_140205_EF_Meta_FD_187311 | JGI IMG/M metagenome (GOLD analysis project Ga0209829, IMG submission 187311) | Freshwater microbial communities from Lake Croche, Canada to study carbon cycling - C_140205_EF_MetaG (SPAdes) (version 2) | ecosystem: Environmental > Aquatic > Freshwater > Lake...
CTAATGTTGATAAGAAAGATGGTGGCTTTGACTATCTACTAGCCTTTGATTCTAATCTGTTTCATATTGCTTGTGATATGTCATTTATTCAGAATGAACTAAATGTTTATGGTATTGGTTCAGGTGGTCAGTTTGCTACTGGATACTTATACTCACTGGACTATACGATTATGAATCAAGATAGAGCAGTTGAGATAGCACAGAAAGCTGTAGAGATATCATCTATATTAGATATTAATACTTGCCCACCAATACAGATAGCAATACAAAAGCGGAAGGTTAAATAATGAGTGACCCAAAGGAATTACTACTACAAGTCTTACGAGATAAAGATGCTGGTAGGGCTAGGTCTAAGCAGACACAGGTAGGTCCATCAGAGTTGGGTGGTTGCCGCCGTAAGGTTTGGTATCGTCTTAACGATCAACCTGAAACTAATGATAACGAATTAAAACTGTCAGCTATTATGGGTACTGCTATCCACGCTGAGATAGAGAAGGCAATAACAATTGTTGACCCAAAGGGTGAGAAGTATTGGGTTGAAACATCTGTTGAATACAATGGAATGAAAGCTCATATAGATTTATATATACCAGAAACAGGAGATGTGATAGATTGGAAAACCGTTAAGGTTAAGAATCTATCTTACTTCCCATCGCTACAACAGCGTTGGCAAGTTCAGGTTTATGGCTACTTGCTTGACAAGTCTGGTAAGGGGAAGCCCAGAACTGTTAACCTAGTAGCCATAGCCAGAGATGGTGATGAAAGGGATGTAAAGGTTCATTCAGAACCTTATGATCCTAAGTTGGCAGAAGATGCTTTGAATTGGTTATCTGCTATCAAAGAGAGCGCAGATGCACCTGAGCCAGAGCGCGATCAAAACTACTGCAAGTTCTATTGCAAGTACTTTGATGAGTCGGGCGAGATGGGATGTACTGGTCTAAAAAAAGAACATATCAAGGAAGGTGAAATCTTCATAGATAATCCTGAAGTGGACACATCGGCCTTGAAGTATTTACAATTAGATGTAAAGATAAAGGAACTGACTAACGAACGCGAGTCATTAAAAGCTGCGTTAGAAGGATTTACTGGTAATACTAATAGTGGTGTATCTATTTTGTGGAGCACAATTAGTGGTAGAGAATCAGTAGATACCGAAGAGGTTGAGAAACTTCTCGGTTTTGTACCAAAGAAACAAGGACAGGAATCAATACGGTTATCTGTCAAACATACTGGAGGTAAATAAATGGCTGCACCGGAAAGTACAAAGTTCCAAATCAACTACAAGTTAGGTGATGGAACTCTAGTAAATATTTACGCAATTAATCAGGTTGAACTAGAGGCATCTCTAACTTCAATCGCTGACCTATCTACACTAGTAGCATCAACTGGCACCGCACTTGGTGTCAATGCACAATCATCAGGTGGTGCAGTTGCCTATGCTAAGCAAGCATTAGGTGCTACTGCTACAACTACAGATGCTGCTGCTCCTGATTGTAAGCACGGCAAAATGGCATTTCGTTCAGGCGTAGGACAAAAGGGTCCTTGGAAAGGCTGGATGTGTGCTGCACCTAAAGGTGCAATAGACAAATGCGAAACCGCTTGGATTAGATAGGCAATGCGGGTTCCCTGGAACTATGAGAACCCAGCTTGTGCCGAAGTGGGTGTGGAGTTTTTCTTTCCTGAAATAGAGGATGGAGATAGAGTCCACACTCAACAGGCTATAAACGTTTGCAAGATTTGTCCCCACCTTGCAGAGTGTGCAGAATGGGGAATCAATAAGGAACGGTTCGGAACTTGGGGCGGCATCACCGCATCTAAAAGAAAAAGAATTAGACAGATAAGAGGAATAACTCTTCCTAGAGGGGAACACGTTGCTTAACTTAAATAGAGCGTGGCGTGGTAGCAATACCAATGCAACACCATTACCTGACGTATGGAAAGATCTTGCTTCAAAGCAGATCAAGTTTCGTAGAGGTCAGGTATGTATGGTTGCTGCCGCACCTAATGCTGGTAAGAGTATGTTTGCTCTTATCTATGCAGTTAAAGCAAAGGTTCCAACTTTATTTTTCTCAGCCGATACCGACATAGCAACAGTGATGATGAGAGCAGCCTCTCACCTATCAGGACACAGTCAGCTACTGGTGGAAGGTAACTTAACTAGTAACCGTCATTACTACGACAGGCACCTAGAGAGTATGTCCAATATACAGTTTGTCTTTGACTCATCACCATCACTAGATGATATTGAGTTAGAGATCAAGGCTTATGTTGAACTCTATGGTGTTCCACCAGAGTTGATTGTTGTTGATAACTTAATGAATGTGGTTGCTGAATCTGATAATGAGTGGGCAGGACTACGAGCTATTATGGTGGACTTCCACGATATGGCTCGCAAGACTGAGGCTTGTGTGATGGTTCTACACCACGTCAGCGAGCAGACTGAGTATGGTAAGACTAACTTCCCACCTCATCGCAGGGCTATTCACGGCAAGGTATCTCAACTACCAGCACTAATACTTACTCTTGGTTTTGATCCTTTAGATGGAACTTTAAAGGTAGCACCAGTTAAGAATAGGTTTGGTCCACATACAGCAGATGGTTCAGACTTTGCTACTTTATTTGTAAACTATTCTGTTTGTCAGATCAGTGATGCAGATGAGTATGGTCGGATGTATAGAAGGGATAGCCTACTAAATGTCAGCCAAATACAATAAACAAAAGGGTTCACAGTTTGAAGTAGATGTAATGAAATGGTTTAGAAAGATGGGCGCAGTAGCTGAACGCTTGCGTTTATCAGGAGCAGAGGATGAGGGTGATCTAGTAGTTATAGTTGCCGGTGAAACCTACATCTTTGAATTAAAGAACACTAAGAAGTTAAACTTGAAGGAGTTTTGGGATGAAGCGCAAACAGAAGCTATTAATTACGCTAAGCATCGTAGCATTAATCAGCCTTTATCTTATGTATTATTCAAAAGAAGAAACGCAGGAATAGAAAAGGCTTGGGTAATCCAAGACTTAACACAATGGCTAAAGGAGAAGAAATGACACCAACACCAGAAGGTATAATCACTACAACAGAAATACTACAACCAGTAATTGAGGTAGTAGAAGAGACAGCACCAGTTATGGAAGAGGTAAAGGAGGAGGAATGATCTGCGATTTATGTAGGTCAGGCGGTGAGCTGAATAAGACTGGTCAGTTCAAGCGTGCTGTTACTATGCACAAGAAATGTAAGGAGGATTGTGGATGTCAGCATCAGACTGGTCCAGGAGTAGGAAGCCTAGCTTTCGCAATGGCAGAACCGATGCGAACACAATACCCATTGGAATAATAGTTGCCCACTATGGCGGTGAGGTAAGAGAAGGTAGGGCTTGCTCTGTAAGGTGTGTATTGCATAGCGACAGTAGAAGAAGTGCAGTAATTAATACGCAGGAGAATCTATACTTTTGTCATACCTGCGGTAAGGGTGGCAATGCAGTAAACATTATTAGTATCAAAGAGAATATGGAGTTTAAAGATGCTCTCGCCCGTGCAATTGAAATTATCGCTGGAAGCGGCGGTTCAGTACAACAAAGATCTAAGCGAAGAAGCGGTAGCGTTTCTCGCAGGTCGTGGGATCTCTAAAGAGATAGCTGACCAGTACCTACTTGGTACCATAGTGGTACCAGTTGCAGGACACGAGAACTATCAGGGCTGGCTATCTATACCTTATATAACAGTGCTTGGACACTGTGTTGGTTTTAAGTTTAGAAGATTAGATGATGGCAAACCTAAGTATGGAGCACCTCTTGGGCAGAAGGGTCATCTATATAATGTTAAAGATATTATTTTAACCAGTGAATACATAGCAGTTTGTGAAGGTGAGTTAGATACAATCATTTGTTCTGCGGTACTAGGTATACCAGCAGTTGGAGTTCCTGGTGTTGCTGCTTGGAAGCCACATTTTACTAAGATGTTTACCGGTTATGGCAAAGTTTATATCATTGGTGATAATGATGTTAAAGAAGATGGTTCTAATCCTGGGGCTGAGTTTTCAAGGAGAGTAGCGCAAGAGGTAATGAACTCTTCAATCGTGTCGCTTCCTGCTGGATTAGACCTTAATGATTTATACTTAGTAAAAGGTATAGAAGAGACAAAGCGGACAATTGGAGTGCCTAATGTATGAAGAACGCAGAGCTGACGGAACTAGCCATTTGGTTGACGGAGTTGGGACTGGAAGTGGTTTTGATAGATTACGAAACTGGGATACTCCAAGTAAAGGCGAAGCCGATAAGAAAGTAGATAGTGAATTTGCTTTTAATATGTGGGCTGTTATGGATGCAGCAGGTAACTTACTTATCAGTAAGCACCACGATTACGGTCCATTAAATATAGCAAGATCTCCTGGTGGTCCTATCAATGGGCTAAGAGTGCGTATGTGGGACAAGATTGCTCGCATTAATAATTTAGTAGATTCTAATGTTAAGCCAAGTAATGAATCATTACGAGATTCTTTTGTTGATTTACTTAACTATTCAGCTATTGCACTGATGGTATTGGATGGCAACTGGCCTGAAGTGCAGACACTGGATTGTGAATGACACCAGATCTACACCCAACTCTATACGAGTTAGTCCCTTCAGTTACTTACACTATTGTAAGTAGGTTTAAGGGCTGGGTTGATACGGAAGATGTAAGGCAGGAGTGTTATCTCTGGGCTATTGGTCGTGGTCAACAGTTTACTGATCTACTTAATGAACCTAACCCTGATAAGCGTGAGCAGAATGAACGGCGTATTGCCTATCAGATGCGTAGAGTTGCAGAAAGATATGCTCGTAAAGAGAAAGCTCGTAAGGCTGGATACAAAGTAGGAGATGAAGCCTTCTACGATACAACAATTATTGCTCAGTTAATTCCATTTGTTATTGCATCCATTGTCAATGGCACTGTACTTGAACAGGCACAAGAGATGATTAATGATGGCACACCTCGCAAGCAGTCAACACCTGCTGAGGGTGGCAACCTATTAGCTATCCTAATTGATATTAAGAAACAATACTTAAAATTAGAGCAAGAAGATAAGACTATATTGCAAATGAGATACCACGATAACTTTACCTTACAACAGATAGGTCAGTACTTAGAGTGTGCTACCTCCACTGCTGATCGCAGGTGTACATCAGCTCTGCGTAGATTACAAAACAAATTAGGTGGTGAAACACCTTGGGCATAAACATAATTTATAATGAAGATTGTTTAGAGACTATGAAAGGTATGGAAAATAATTCCATAGACCTGACCATTACATCTCCACCTTATGATTCATTAAGAATTTATAATGGATACTCATTTAACTTTCCTCAAGTGGCTAAGTCCTTATATGAAGTTACTAAACCTGGTGGTGTACTGGTATGGATAGTAGGAGATGCTACTGAAAAGGGTAGTGAGACCGGAACATCTTTTAAACAAGCACTTGGTCTGAAAGATGCTGGCTTTAATCTGCACGACACTATGATCTGGCGCAAAACTAATCCTATGCCCAAAGTAAAAACTAAAAGATACTTTGATGTATTTGAATATATGTTTGTCCTGTCTAAGGGACAGCCTAAAACTTTTAATCCTATTATGCAACCTACTAAATTGGGTGGACAGATCTATGACTCAACAGTTAAGAACATTACTAAAGGTAAAGAAAGATCTAAAAAAACATTTGTATTAAATATGGAAAGGTATAAGGACAATATCTGGGATTGTGCTATAGCTCAAAATAAAACTGAACACCCTGCTGTATTCCCTGAAAAGTTGGTATCAGACCACATAATTTCTTGGAGTAATGAAGGAGATATTATTTACGATCCTTTTATAGGATCAGGAACTACCGCTATTGCTGCTAAAAAATTAAATAGAAACTATATAGGTAGCGAGATTAGTTCTGAGTATTGTGCTATGGCAATGGGTAGATTGTGATTGAACTAAAAGAACCGGAACTACTTGACTATCTTAAAGAGTTTTACTATCCAGACCTTGAGAAGTCGGAAGAGTTTGATAACTGGGATTGTATATCACTAGAACATAAGATGTTTATAGAATTAAAATCCCGCAAGACCCACTACCCTGATCTACTTATTGAAGAGAGTAAGTATCAGGGTTTAATTATGGCAGCAGGTATTAGATCACTCACTCCTTGGTATATCAACGCCACACCTGAAGGTATATGGGGCTTTAACTTAACAGAAATACCTCAGCCTAAGTGGGAGGATAAGTGGCTACCTATTACTACTGAGTTTGCAAACAAGGCTAGTCGTACTAAACTGGTAGGGTTCTTAAAGCTAGAAGATGGGATAATGTTTTGATATACGAATACGAATGTCCTGGTGGTGATGAGACTATCAGTATTGAAAGATCTGTTAATGCACCTGAAGAAAACTATAGATGTTCAACCTGTGGCGATACGCTAAGGCGTATCTACTCTCCACCAGCTATTGCTTTTAAGGGTAATGGCTTTTATACTACAGACAAATGAGCTATCCAAATTGGTTTGCACAAAGCGCACAGAATAACTTTGTTACCTACCTTGCAGAGTATGTAGGCAAACCTAACCTGCGCTTCTTACAACTGGGTGTATACACAGGAGATGCCAGCGTATGGTTATGTAATAACATTTTAACTGATAAGAGTTCAATACTTATTGATGTTGATACTTGGCGGGGAAGTGATGAGTTAGACCAAACCGAGATGGATTTCAGCGCAGTTGAGATAGAGTATAAGAAGAAGATTGAGAACTTAACTGTTGTATCTGTAGTCAGTGATACTGTTGAGTATCTAATTAGACAACGCAATAACTTTATGAACGCATATGATTTTATTTATATTGATGCAGACCACACAGCAGTTAGTGTGCTGATGGATGCTGAACTTAGCTGGCCTTTACTAAAATCCGGTGGTGTTATGGCCTTTGATGATTACACTTGGGGTCGCCATCTACCACCATCTAAGACACCTCGCCCTGGCATACTCTTATTTACTGAGCGACACAAGGCTGAGCTAAACACATTAGTTATTAACGATCAGTATTGGATTAGAAAAAAGTAGAAAGCCCTGCTGGAAGGGTAGCAAGGCTTTCTTTAGATAGATCGGAGAGAGCCGATCAAGAACTAAACATTATCATACTTTAGTAGTGGTGAGGGCTGGTGTTAAGCCAAAATTTGTAGGCTCTACAAGGTGTTCCGTATCGCTTAGATATGTATTTAAGACCTCTAAGGATTTGATATTCGCTTCGGTTATCTTTTTCTCCAAGCAGTTGAGCAATTCCGTAAGCTGTTGATCCTCTTTGGTTGGTCGCATAGTTATCAAACCTGCTTTCAAAGGTCCAAAGGGACTTGAGGCATAGCCACTCTCCTCCTTGCCACCCGTAACCAGCCTGAGCATAATCTTGCGCGAGCTTTCTATTGCGATCTTTCTCATCTTTCGTTGCCTTCCTATTTTCTATAACACCATCAGGCACTCTGCCCACCGGTGGTGGAAATAACTTATCTTGACCTACTACTAGAAGACCTAGTGTTACCACTAATATCAAGCCATTTCTTACCCATCTTTTCATCAGCCTCAATCTCTTCCTCAAGGTAGGCGCGATATACATTTGGATAATCATTACCCAAACGAGCTAACGCCCTGTCCCTCGCTCTACGATAGTTTCTCCGGCGAACGGCTTGTGCCTTAGCGGTTTCTATTCTCCGCTCTGTTTTATTCAATTACTCCACCTATCTATACTGTCTGTAATAGTGGCAAGCACTATCGGGGTTATCTCTACTGGTTCAGAGATTAGTTTGGCATCTTCCTCATCAGCCAACCAACCTGATACCCATATCTTACTACCAATAGGTGCTGATCTATACCAAGCCAAAGCTGATGTCGGATCTTCCCCGCCCCATATTGCTATATCCTGGCTATCACTTATTTCATATAGTGAGATATGTTTTTTATTATTTAGTTGTATTACCTCACTCATATTATTTTCTAAGTATTGCTTGATCTTACTCACTTGCTCTCCTTCTCTCTCATCACTCTCTTATCCTCACATTCAGAACAGGTGTCTGATTGGTATTCTGTGCGGTCAAACTCAACCGCACACTCTTTACAATTAACTAACTCCTCATATCCCCCACTCAGGGCATACTCATCTCCTGATAGATAGCGTGGCTCACTCACTAGTTCGCTCTGCTTCTAGGAAATCAATCAGCACTCTCATTTGGTTCTCTGTTACTACTGTGCTTAATAAACTAGCAAGATACTCGGTAGAGTTCTCGCTATATCTATTCTTTACTAGAGATACTAGATTACTGGTAGTGTATTTAAGTTCTACTTCCTTAATCATCTGCTCGCCTCCTCTCTCTCTCGCTCACTCATAAGTCCCCTTAAACCTATCGGCAATAATCTGGCATACACCATCTATGATTTCATTATTAAATCCATCAAGATAAGTAATCAGATCTGATTGGATTTGCTCTGATAGTTCTTCCATTACCTCACTTCCTCTCTCTCTCGCTCGTTTATTGTATCCATTACGCAGTTATCGCAGATTAGTTTGCCGTTATACCGGTGATACCAATCTACTCTCGCTATCTCCCACCCGCAAAATTGGCATAGGTTCATACGCTCTCCTCATATATATAACTTTCTATATTCCAAACACTATCAAGAAAAGCGTTTTGCCATTTCCCACAATATTCGCAGGAATAATCTACATTTATTGTAGATAGGACTAGCCCTTCCTGTTTGCAATACCGGCATTTATTCATTTCATTTCCTCTCTCTCTTTCGCTAATTGGATCAGCCGTTCGGCTGACCTTGTTATCTCCCTCATATAACTTAGGCAGTCACACTCGCTAATTGGGACTAGGTGATCGCCGCATATTGCCGGCGTAGCTTTTTTCATTACTCTCCCTCTCTATCCTCTATACATATATGGGATCTCCATATATCAGTTGTATCTTTATCCCCACACCAATTACATATTGCCATTATTTTACTCATTTGATCCCTCCATAGATAGCACTTCTAATGATTGGTTTTGATAGCATTTCTTACAACATAACCAGCCCTCAATAAAAGTCGTTGGGGCATTACAACAGTCCGATAACCCATTCATTACTTGTTATCCTTTCCGTATGTTGGGTGATTACAATTAAGCCAGTGAGCAATATAACCTTCCATTTCCATACCCATTTCAATAGTCAAACCGATATCAAAATCACCAGTTTTAACCTCCGGATATGCCTTTGCTACTACTGCCCAAAATGCCATTTGAGCATCGTGTTCAACATTCTCTATTGATGTCTTCCATTCTTGTTTATTCATTGCCTTCCTGTCCTTCCTTCCAGATATCAATCTCTGCCTCTATTGCATAATGATTTGATGCCCAGTATTGATCGGCCTTCTCAAAATGCACCATAAGGGATGCCCATTGCTCATCCTTCATTGGCTCTTCATCATTGTAAAAATCCTCAAAAGTAGATCTATCAAACCAATTGATTACGATCTCTTCATCCGGATTTAGATCTTGTAATTGTTTAATTGCTGTAGATACTTTCATTTTCTTCCTCTCTCTCTTTAGCGTGATACCACTTTAGACTTTTGATATTGAGGTTTAATTCCTCACCATCAAATTTTAATAAAGCAAAAGATATTGCGTCTTCTGCGGTGTCAAAATCTCCTTGAAAGAAGTCGCCCTCTCTCTCTTCTATTTCCCACTTATCTATTCCGCCAGGTGAGCAAGAATATTCCATCTCATATATATTTAGATCTTTCATTACTCTCTCTCCTATCAGTAATTAAGGTAGAGCGTTTGCTCTCCCTCTCTCCCACTTGTAAGTAGGATACCACGCCATCCTCCCCCACTGTTAGAAGATGGCATAGTAAACCACCAAAAGCTAGCCCGATTTGTCCCTTTTGTCCGGCTTAACTTTCGCAATCGTGCCCGTATGCCCATTCATTGGCATCGTTATCGTCTAATAGATCAAATACACGGCTACATTCCACGCATCTGGCCTTAGTTGAAATCTTCATTTGGTGATCCTCCAATCTTCCCAATTATATTTTGCGCCTACCGGCGCGGTCTCTCTCACTATTGGCTGATTACAATCAATACATTTACTAGATTGTAAACTGTAATCATCGCGGATAACTAACCACATCAAATTGGTGGCAATATGCCGGCACTCTATGGTCATAACTTGCCCTCCATCTCAAGCCGTCTCACTCTCTCCATTCCTTGCCGGTGAAATCTCTCTAACTTGTCTAATCCAATAGATACCGCGCCGATTAACCATAGAGAGGAGAAGAAGATAATCGTAAACTTAAGGTAATTCATTAGGCGATATCCTCCTCAATTAATCGGGCGGTAGAGATGAATACCTCCTCACCATCGGTGAGGCCCTCCTCATCAAAATCTGAGCCACTCATTTTTGAGGCGATTAACATCGCCTCCGCCGCGCTATCTGCCTCAATCTCAGATTGCACATCAATCTTTACAATCCCGTGCACAATATATTTAGCCATTTCCCTATCCTTTCCACTCTACCAATTTGAGAGAGTGCCACCTCCCACCGGTTAGCCGGTGAGAGATAGCCCGCCATCAAGTGCTTAAAAGTTGCGGAATACGTATCCATTACTAGACCAATAATCGAATAGGAATAGATCCTTTGTCCACTTTTGCCAATCAAAATAAAGTTGCAAGTGATCGGGCATCTCATCAAGTAGGCCGGTGTTTACGGCTAAATCATCCGCAAACTCTTCTTCACTATTCCACTCACCGCAGTAGGCCTCCTCAAAATCTGAGATCCAATCCTGCCATTCCTCCCACTTGTAGTAAGTAGGAGAGTTATTAACCCACGCCGATAATGCGCCATAATAAGTATCAGCGCACATTGTCCAGTTATTCTCAACTACGATCTCATTCAAGTAGTCATTCTTTAGACAAGTATCACAGTTACTTGTCCGGTCTCCGGTGTGAACAGTAGTCATTAGTTAATCCCATCAATTCTGATTGATGATCTTAAATTTTGAGCGATAAGCCACGCTTGCCTCTTGCTTGATGGTAATTTACCATCGCCGGCACTATTGGCATATTCTTCTAATAGATTTGCAATAGTAAGTGCCCTCACTTTTGCGATTAGTATTTCATCATCTTTTTTAATTAAGATGTCCTTCATTTGGATCTCCGATCTAATATGAGGGCGGGATTGCTCTCATTGGTGTAAGGGTAAGGGATATCCCCCATTCACGCAAGTATCTAATTGATGGTGTCCTCCCGATTATCCAAAAGCTGGACATTTCGCCCATAACATACCAAAGCTGGACAAATTGGACATTGTGGATTGAGGCCGATGGATTGAATTAGATCCGGATTTGGCCGGCGATGTGCGCCGGTAATGGGTGGCCGGTGATTGATTAGGCCGGCGATGATTAGGGGAAGATGTTTAATAAAGTGTGCCGTAAATGTAGTCAGCCCCCGCATCTTTACCAATACACCCGCAACGGCTACCAAACCTTAACCACCGCCCCCCGACCACCGCCCACCGCGCTACAAACCGACCCCCCTATGCTTAAATCGCGCAGCGTATATGTTATGTACCCACAATAAATATATTTGCTAAAGTGAAGCTGGCAGTTATATAGCCCGATATGTCCGTTATGTCCTACTTTGTAAGTGAGGTGTATCACATTTACAAAGATTTATTACCAGAAAACGGGAAATGCGTTATATTTCCCGCCTTATATATAGTAAGGGAGTAAAACGGGGAGTACTAAGTTTTACGACCACATCGCTACGGTAACCCTTCGCGATGCCCCCTAAGGGCAAGCGAAGTTTTACCCCTCAGTCGCTGTAGCTCCTTCGGGAGTTACCAGACAGAAACGCAAGCGGCAGGTGTAATATAATATTATCTCCAGTATAATATTCTGGGCCTAGTAATAGATTAAAAATTTTAATTACGGGGTTTATCCACAGCTTTATACACAGGGAGTTAAATGGCTGAGAACTCAGCAGATATAGCAAAGCGGATTATTCTAAACTCCGTAGCTGAAAGTATGACTATAGAACAGGCCTGCGGTTCCGCCGGTAAATCTATTAAGACTTATGAGTACTACCGCAGGACAGATAAGATATTTGCGGACAAGGTAGACAGAACTAGGTTAGGTCTTAGGGATAAGAACTACGCACTAGGTGATGTAAATGAAATTACCTTTGCCCAGTTCAGGGATCGCTTCTTACATAATAAGACTTTCCCCCATCAACAAAATTTAGTAGATATGATTGAGACTGGTGAGCCTTCTTGGTTACACCCCTCTATGAAGTATGAAAAAGGATTAGCTAATAACCGCATAC
>Ga0209829_10003059_pt1 | contig 12363 bp, 11 predicted proteins | sample C_140205_EF_Meta_FD_187311 | JGI IMG/M metagenome (GOLD analysis project Ga0209829, IMG submission 187311) | Freshwater microbial communities from Lake Croche, Canada to study carbon cycling - C_140205_EF_MetaG (SPAdes) (version 2) | ecosystem: Environmental > Aquatic > Freshwater > Lake...
TTGCCAACGCCGGTTGGCCCCACGAGGACCAGATTGTCGTGCCCCTTGATCCAGTCGCCCTCGGCCAGCTTCTGGAACAGGGCGCGGTCGAGGCCACGCGGGCTGCGATAATCCACGTCCTCCACGGCGGCCTGCTGACGCAATCTGGCGGCCCGTAGCCTTGAGGTGAAGCGCTTGTCGTTACGCAAGGCGGCCTCGCGGTCCAGCAGAAGCGTCAGCCATTCAAGGCGGTCCAGGCCATCGGCCTGGCCATTGGCGGCAAGCTCGTCGAAGGCCTTGGCCATGCCATGAAGGCCAAGGGCGTGAAGTTGGGTGAGGGTTGGATGCTTGAGCACGTCGATCTCTCCTAATTGTAGTAGCGCGGCCCACGGATATTGGGGTGAAGGATCGGCGGTGCGTCCGTGGGGCGCTCGCGCGCGGGACGCCGATCAACTGCGGCCAAAGGTGAAGAAACTCGCTGACCTGTTGGATGAAGCCGAAGAGGATGTCCTCGCTTACACCACCTTCCCGAAAGACCACTGGACCAAGATCTACTCCAACAATCCCATCGAGCGGCTCAATGGCGAGATCAAGCGGCGCACCAATGTGGTGGGCATCTTCCCCAACGAAGCCGCCATATTCCGGTTGGTGGGTGCTATCCTGTTGGAACAGAACGACGAATGGGCGGTTCAGAGAGGCCGCTACATGACACTGGAAACCATCGCCCCGTTGAGCCATATTCCCCTCGTCGGGCTGCCCGCCGTGGCGACCTGAGCAACCCGGCAAGACCGAGAAGACCGGCGAGAACGGTGATCAACGCGGGCTTGTTACACCACGCTATGGGACAGGATCCTCCTACCTGATGGTGCGCGGTTTCGCGGGCTCACGCTCTCCGGCGACGAGATTGAAACCGAGATGCCAAAATTGACTATGTTGTTTCAGGAGATCTTCCGGTAATCAGAAAGTAACCTCCCCTGGAACGGAATAGGCTTCGGCGGGGACAACAAAACAAACTAGCTTCGAGATCCCTCGGCGCATCAATCAAATGGGGCTTTCATGAAAATCTGTGTATATGGTGCGGGCGTCATCGGCGGTATTCTCGCGAGTGCGCTGGCTCGGGCCGGGCACCAGGTCAGCCTCGTCGCGCGAGGCGCCCACTTAGAGGCCATTCGTGCGAAGGGCCTCACCGTCGTCACCCCGGAGGAAAAGGTCAATAGCCGCATGGCGGCGAGCGCTGACCCAGATGACTTCGGGGTTCAGGACCTTGTTATCGTAGCAACGAAGACCCCCGCCTTCGGCGATGTGGCGCGGGGCGTCTCGCCACTGATCGGCCAAAAGACGCTGGTCGCATTCGCCGTGAACGGGATTTACTGGTTCTATGGTGATGGGTTCTATCCCCCTAACGTCACAATCAACATGGATCGTCTCGATCCCGATGGTCTCCTGCACTTAGTCATCGGTGCGGAGCGCTCTCTGGGTATTGTTTGCTGGGGCGGCGGGGAAATCAATGAACCAGGGGTGATAGAAGCGTCCAGGACAGGCGGCCGTTTTGTTTTGGGGGCAGCGATGCCGCAGCTGAATGAGGCGGCGCGACAACTTGTCGAAACCCTTGGCGCCAAGGACGTGACCCTTGAATATGCCGAGGATGTGCGTGCACCCATGTGGGTGAAGACCATCAACGTCATCGGCAATTTCGGCTTCTGCGCACTAACTGCTGGAACAATCGCTGAAGTGCACGCCGATAAAGCGTTATACAATGTCCTCGTCGAGTTGAACGCCGAGACCCATTCGGTTGCGTTAGCCCACGGGTTCAACAGGCTAGGCTTCGATGCTCAGAAATCGCTCCAGAATCCAAGCAATTCTCCGCATAAACCCTCCATGCTTCAAGATCTGGAGCGGGGTCGGCTCATGGAAATATCCAGTACGTTCCTCATCGTGCAAGACCTGGCGGCCCAAGCTGGCGTCAAGACGCCGATACTCGATGTCATCGCGCCCCTGGTCGCTGCTCGGGCGCGCGTTGCAGGCCTATGGAGCGCCTAGCCCGGCGCTCTGCTGACGACCGACGGATAGTGACCGCGCATCAACCCAGGTTTTCGGAGATCCGGCACATCGTCATCACGCCTTTCAACACGGCGGAAGTCTTGTTGCTTTCGCCCGACTGAGGCAGTTACGGCGTCCGAGGCTGCTCCAATGGATGGGCCAGGACACCCGAGCCTCGTGCAGGGCGCCGATGACGTGTGCCGGGATGACGTGACTTTGGCTGAGCAGGACGCAGGCGTATCACCGCCCCTGACCTGGCCCCCGTTCTCCCCGTCAAACGAAAGACTTACGGGTAGGCCAGTTCCAGGGGAGCAGGTCACTGCGCGTCACTCCGTGGCGGCTTGGGCGACTTTTCGTCTGAGATCCAACGGCGCTCCCACCACATCCTCCACAACTTGTTGAACCTGCACGCCGGACGCCGGGCTTATTTCGGCTCCGAGTTTAGCAGCCTCCGCTTGAAACAGTGGATCAGTCATGGTGCTGTCGAAAGCGCTCCGCAAGAGGGAGACGCTATCGTCCGGCGTTCCAGGCGGCGCTGCGATGGAGCGCGAGATGCTCATGCCCTGAGACAGGAAACGTGCGATCGCCTCCTTCTCAGGATCGCCTTGTACAAGATCAATCAGACGAGGAACGTGTGGCAGGTCAGGCTCTTTATGCATCGATATCTGGACAAGAATATGCAAATCGCCATTCGCGATGGCGTCTGGCTGAAGCGCCTTGTAACCATCCCAGGTGTTCACGCTTCGCCCATCTATTTCACCGCGCTCCATCGCCAGGTTTTGCGCAGCTCCGCCCTGGTACCCATAAATGATCTTGAATTTGGTGCCGAGTATAGAGTTCATGATAGCTGGAACGATCGATGTGATCGCCCCTGCGCCGGTCGAGCCGACGTTGACTTCCTTGGTCATGGCGTCTTGGATTGTTTTCACGCCAGACAATCGCCAGGTCGCTGTGACGTTCGCTGAGCTGTTCATGTTGCCGATCCACTTGAACTCGCGCAACGACGCTTCCAACCCAGGCTTTTCCAGTGCTTCGTGCAGATAAAGCCCCTGGCTAGCCATTGCGATCCAAGTTCCGTCCTGGGGCGCACGCTTTGCGGCATAGTTTATCGAAAGAAGCCCTCCGGCGCCTGGCTGGTTGAAGACGACAATCGCCGGCGCGCCGGGAACATGACGGCTGTAATGGCGCGAAAGAAGACGAAGATATGTGTCGTAACCATCGCCCGGGGCGACGTGCGTCGACATCGTGATCGTCTTGCCCTTGAAAAAATCGGCCGCCGAAGCATGCGTGACGATGAAAGGCGCCATCAGCAGGATACTAAAAATTTGGCGTGCACGCCTGCTCATGAGAACGATCTCCGATATTTAAGCGATCAGCACGGCATCCTGTTCGATGCACGGTCTATTGTGCAAAATCAGGATAGAGCCGATCAACAAGATCCATTAACGCGGGCCAGTCGCGTTGCCCTAATGGACGATTTCCGCGGTGAAACTGCTGGGCACCCTTCTCGCATATTGCAGGCGGCGCCGTGCTGTATGGCTGACTGGATGCGAGAACCATCATCTGCGTCTGGCAGGACTTTTCGAGGTGGTACATCAGATTGAAGGCTTCAGCAGCATTTACGCCGGCGGTCAGCAACCCATGATTGCGCAGGACGAGGACTTTATGAACCCCGAGGTCTTCGACAATACGATCACGTTCATCAAGATCGCGCGATATCCCCTCATGATCGTGATAGCCCACACGATTGTAGAAACGCAGGGAGCCCTGATTGAGCGGGAGCAGCCCACAATCGAGCGCAGATACGGCTTGGCCGGCGACTGTATGGGTATGTATGACGCAATGCAGATCCATTCGCGACATGTGTATGGCGCTATGAATAACGAACCCAGCCTCGTTCACCTCGTAGGGCGTATCCTCAAGAAGTTTACCATTCACGTCGATCTTGATGAGGTTCGACGCCGTGATCTGTTCGTATAAAAGCCCATAAGGATTGATCAGAAACTGATCTGTAGCACCGGGCACGCGCAGTGTTGCATGATTGTTGACCAGATGCGTCCAGCCGTGATGCGCGATGAGCCGATAGGTCGCGGAGAGCTCGAGACGCGCCTCCCATTCAGCTTCGCTGACTAACCCCTGTTTCGATTTGACGGGCTTCAGACGCGCCATAACCATCTCGTAGCCTCCATGCGGCGAGGTAAATCCTGCTACCGGCATTGACCCACCGATGGAGGCAAAAGACCGGCCGTTACTCCCGAGGTGTCATTCTTGCGACGATCACCTATTCTATGAGGTTAGCGTAGCCGATCCGGCCTGTCTAGGCGCATCTGGTGGCAGTGTCGCGAGCACATGATATGTCCGGTTTAGGTAGCACGTGGTTTGTCCGGTTTAGGTAGCACATGGTTTGTCCGGTTTTTGGATCGGAGGACCGTATGTCGCCGGAGGTTCGGATGGCGCGTGTTTTGAATGCGGTCAGTTCGGATCGGGCGAGACGCTTGAGTCGCGTCGAAGCGGGAGAGCTTCTGGGGTTCAGCGTGCGCCATTTCCGGAGTTTGCGGGATGCTTTCAAGGAGCGCGGGTCGCAGATCACCGTGATAAGGATCACTCACTTGTAAGCAGGTCGGAGTAATGCTTGATCAAGTTCGTCGGCAGCGCAGCGGCAGCTCGGATGCGGGCTGCTACTTCATCGCCCGATACAGGACTTACATCCAGACCCATTTTACGGGCATCACTTAGTAAGCTCGTGTCCCGGAAGGCTTTCAGGAACGCATCCTGCAACAGTTTCTTGTTCGCTTCCGATAAGCCTGGCGGCCCGGCAAAAGGCCGGGCTACCCGAAAAGGAAGTTGCATCAGAGAAAAGATGGCGCGAGCTTCATCGGTCTCTGCGAGTTCATCAATACGTGGCGTATCTTTGAACATTGGGAAACGTCCCTCTCCGCCATACCCGAATTGCAGGAGAAAGCGGACATGACTGTCGGCCTCTAACCATTGAGAACGAGCTGTGTGCAAGGAAGACAATCCGATCATCATGCCATCCATTTCGCCGCTTTCTACGGCGAGAGCTATCTGCGGCGTACCCTGATAACCGCGAACGAGTTGGAAATTTAATCCGAGTGTCTGCCCAATGATCCGGGCGCCTACATCTGCATCGGAAGAAGGGCCGGTAGAGCCGAGCCTAAGCGGAGTTCTGCGCATTTTAAGGTCTGCGATTGTAGTGATACCGAGATCCTTGCGAACAATCAAAAGGTAAGCGTCGTCCTGATATGAACTAGCGCTGCCGATCCATGAAAATTTGTTGGCGTCGTAGCGAGCGGCTTGATCGCCAAGCAACGGAGCAAGCGGGATTGCCTTCACGAATGAGCCAAACGTTAGTCCATCCGAAGGTGCTATATTGTAAATATAGTTAGCTGCGGCCATGCTAGCCGCGCCGGGCATGGCGCGGACGATCACATGGGGATTTCCCGGTATGAACTTTCCCATGTGGCTGGCCAGAAGACGCGTATAGGAATCGTAACCTCCGGACGCGCCTGAAATTATATTAATTGTCTTCCCTTCGTAATTGTTCTGCGCGGCTGCAGATGAGCCCCACAGCAACAGCCACAGCATAGTCGCCACGCGAAGCATGGGCGCTTCCTCCTTTTTCATTACAAACACCTCGCACGAGCTTAAAAGCTCTGCCGTATGTTAAAAAGGTTATTCTACCATTTCGTTTCGGTCAATCTGGTGTTGCTCTAAAACAGTTTGCGCAAGTGATTTCTTGCCTATATCCTGTTCGTAAATAATCGCGAGGGGAGACCATCCAAGATGACAAATGGATCGAATATAACGCCGGATCTTCGCAGTTTCGTGGAGCAATTGGATCGTCTAGGACAACTCAAGCGGATCGATGGCGCAGACTGGAACATAGAAATCGGCGCTATTACAGAGGCTGTCAGCGATAAGGAAGGGCCCGCCCTACTATTTGACAATATCAAGGGCTACCCGCAGGGGTTCAGAATTCTTTCAAATTCCTTCCGCACCCATAGTCGGTTCGGCGCAGCGCTCGGCCTTGGCACAGACCTGCACGGCCTCGATCTGATGCACAAATGGCGGCATAAGTTCAAAGCCATGAAACCCATACCGCCCGTGGAGGTGGCTGACGGTCCGGTATTGCAAAATCGCATGGAGGGAGATAGGGTTGATGTACTCAAGTTTCCAGCACCGAAATGGCACGCCAAGGATGGGGGCCGTTACATCGGTACTGGATGCAGCGTTATCACCGTTGATCCCGAAACCGGTCGCACGAACCTCGGTACATACAGATGTATGGTTCAAGGTTCTGACCGCATCAGCATCAAAATGAATAAGGGTAAGCACGGTCGGATGGCCGTAGAAAAATATCACTCGAAGGGCCTTCCTTGCCCGATCGCTGTTTCCGTTGGCGAAGACCCATTGATGTTTCTGGCGTCTGTGATGTCACTGCCTGTAGATACTGAAGAATATCACATTGCCGGAGGACTAAGGGAGGCACAGGTTGAAGTTTTACGCAGTCCACTTTACGGCTTACCTATACCTGCGCGTGGCGAGATCGTACTTGAGGGCGAGATCCCCGTGTTCACCGAGGGAAGTTTGCCAACTGAGGGGCCATTTGGTGAGTGGCCTGGATATTATGCGGACACAACAACTGGTGAAGTGCCTCTAATGATCGTTAAAGCGATCTATTATCGCGACAATCCAATTATTCTTGGCATGCCACCAATGAAACCCCCCAACCACTATATGTCTTTGCCACTAGGCGTTGCAGCGTTGTGGGATCAACTTGAAGCTGCAGGCGTGCCTAGCGTAAAGGGGGTCTGGTCATTTGTGTATGGTGGAGTGGTAGGGCCATTCGTAGTCATTTCCATCAAACAGGAATATATGGGCCATTCACGGCAGACGCTAATGGCTGCCACCGGGACTCGCGCAGGCGCATACGGTGGCAAGTTCGTTGTGGTCGTAGACGATGATGTCGATGTTACAAATCTGCATGACGTGATCTGGGCTATGTCTACGAGATGTGACCCAAGCGACGCCATTCAATTCGCGCGCGGCATATGGACCTCGCCAGCAGACCCAGCTATTCCCCCACATAAGCGTTACATGAGTGGAGGTCAAACAACTCTCCGTCACGGCTACACGATGGACCGTGTGCTCATTGATGCATGCCGCCCCTATGCTTGGATTGACGAATTCCCCGAGGTCAACAGCTTTGATCAGGCTACTAAAGACCGCATTATAGAGAAATGGAAATTATAAGTGTAAAAATTGAGTTGGTTGGGTATCAAGAAACAGCCATCGCCTCTTAAAATGAATGGATATGAAGGTGAGAACACGGTGATGCGGGGTCCGACTTGATACGCGGTAAAATTGTTTTGCTAAATGCTGATCGGGTAAGCCTATGCGCTCGGCGCATCTGAATTGTTCTAGATCTGAGCCGTGGGTCGCCCATTAAATTGCATAGAATTTATTGCCAAGATGAATTCCCGCGTGCCGCCCGAAGTGGAGTCGGTGGCTTATGTTTTTTCATTCAAGAATTTTTTTACCGCGGTCCAACTCTGCGCGCGGTGTCGCCAGAACCTCATCCACGCGTTTTTGAATCATCTGGCCCGTGATGTCGCCGATGACGGCGCGCGCGCGGCGCGCGTCTTCAATGAACTGCGGATCGCGCCGCATAGCCTCGAAAGCGACCCGCAAAGCGGCGACGCGATCGGCTGGCGTCTCGGGCGTTGCCGCGAGGGGGCGGCCAAGCTGATTGCCTGAGAGAAGCAGCGACACAAGCGCCTTGTCGCCTGGCTTCGTCAGCAATTCATCAACGGTCGGCACATTCGGCAGCGTCGGCGACTTCGGGCTGGACTGCACCAGCGCGGTGATCTTGCCAACGCGAACCCAGTCGGCCTTTTCGATTTCAAAGTCATTCCATGTCACCGCGAGGGTTTCGACCTCGCCGCGTTCGAGGGCGAGGAAAATGGGATTGATGCCCTGATAACCTGCGACGATCTTCAGCTTTGCGCCGATCAACTCGTTCAGCAAAGCGGGCATGGTGTAGGTATAGGATCCCTTGGGCGAGGCACCGTTGGCGATTTCGCGCCGCCTGATGTCCTCGACGCCGTGCACACCAGCCGCAGTCCATGAGATCAGCGCGCTATGGGCGGCTGGCATGATCGAGCCCAGCCAGTGGAATTTGCCCGTGTCATAGCGAACGCCTTCGAGGCCGACAGCCTGCGCCATGGGCAACGTGTTCGGCATCATGCCTAGCCATGTCCCGTCCTTCGCCGCGACGGTCTGTAGATAGTTCGCCATGACGATGCCGCCGCCGCCGAGCATGTTCTGCGGAACAATCAGAGGATTGCCGGGAATGAATCGGCTGATGTGACGGGCGATGAGCCTACCCTCGAGGTCATAGGACGCGCCGACATTCACGCCAATGAGAAGATGCACGGTCTTGCCGCGATAGAAATCGGCGACCGGCGTCTGCGCCAGCGAGGGCGTGGCCACAAGAAGCGCGCCTAAAGCCGCGCCTTGTAGCGTCGTTCTGCGGTTTGAGAGCATCTGATTCCCTCCTATTTTTGCGCCCTGCTGGCGCTCTAGCATTGTTCCGCATTGGCGCCCTGTCGTCCCTGTGCGGCGCCTACCGCTTTGGAAAGGGCAGGACGCCCGTATATTTCTTCACTACCTCCGCCATTTGTTCGCGGCTGATGCGGTTGACTGCGGGGAAACGGTCTCGCCACTCCCAAGGCCGGATGGCATAGAGAATGGCGCGGGAGTTTATGTGCGGTCCGTTCTCGCTGAGATCGGGCGGCATGCGCGGGTCAAGCGGGCTCGCCCAGCAATTCGTCACGGTCTGAATGTCTACGGAAGGATCGACGCGGGTCGACATTGCCCAGACCACTTCGTCCATGTTCGAGGGATCGATGTCCTCATCCACGATGATGACAAAACGTCCGTTGCGCGCGGCGGAGGCGCAGCCAACTACAGCCATGCCCGTCTGCTTCGCGTGTCCAGCATATTGCTGCTTGATCGCGACGACGATCAGCATGGGATGATGAACGAAGACGCCGACGATCCCTGACACGCCCGCAGCCTCCAGCTGCTCCCAGAGAATGCCGCCCTCGAACCGCACGGAATGGTGCGGCGCGCCGGGCCATTGCGGCGCCATGTTCAGCATGATCGGATCGTCCCGGTAATAGACCGCCTTGACGCGGATGACCGGCTGCTGATCGCTCGCGCCACCAGTGCCTACCGTGTAATAGCCTGGCCATTCGCCAAATGGGCCCTCCTGATGGGTCTCCTCCGAGGGCGGCGGTATCTCGCCTTCGATGGCGATCTCAGCATGCGCTGGGATCGGCAATCCCGTGAGCGGGCCTTTGATGACGTCGAGCGGATGGCCCAGCATCCCACCCACACGGTCGAACTCCGAGACGCCGAAAGGAAACTTCGTATAGGACAGGAAGAAGATCAGCGGATCGGTGCCGAAGGTGACGGCGACCGGGCAGGCCTTGCCTAGCTTCCAGTAGCGTTCGCAAATCAGCTTTCCCTGCTGGCCCGGACTCATCCAGATGCCAAGCTTGTCGCCTTGATGCATCTGGATCCGATAGGTGCCGACATTCACATAGCCGGTTTCCGGATCGCGGTTGATGACGCTGTCGCCTGTTCCGATATAGCGCCCGCCATCGAGCGGATGCGATTTCAGCACGGGGAACTGAGTGAGATCGACGTCCTCGCCACGCATGACATTCTGCATGATGGGTCCGGTCTCCACCTCGCGCGGCGGAATGGGAGGCGCCCCCCGAAGCTTCTTCGCTGCGTGGCGGACGATATCCATCTTGGGCGTGTCGATCGGCAAGCCGAGGGCGAGATTCATGCGCACGCGCGACGCCGTGGGGATGGAAAGAACCCGCCGCCCCCTGGGATAGCCCTTGATCTCGTCGAACAAAAGCGCAGGCGGCTCCTTGATGAGCTCCGAAGTCGCTTCCGTGATGGCCCCGATCTCCAGGTTCCAATCCGCCCCGGTGATCGTCTTCACCTCGCCATGCTGCTCGCATAATTGCAGAAAGCTGCGCAGCCCGTCATATTCGTTCTTCTGCATGGCGGTCCCCCCGATATCATTTTCAGAATGAGTATCAGGTGGACGGCTCCAGCGCCAACAAGGAAATATCGGAGGAAGACGCCATGGCCGATCAGGCATACCCGGAGTTTCAGAGGGTTACTCGGACGCCCAGCGAGCAAGCGCCTGTCGGTGCCTGGGATTGTCAGGTTCATGTCTTCGGAGACTTCAATAAATATCCGGTTCGGCCCGGCGCGAAATATCCCCCGCCCTCAGCCCATATCGAAGACATGCGGCGGATGCATCAAACGCTCGGCATCGCCCGTGGCGTGATGGTGCAGGCGACGCCCCATGGCATGGATCACTCGCTTCTTCTCGACCTGCTCGCCGAAGAGAAGCGCTATATCGGCGCAGCCATCATTGATGACGACACCTCCGACCGCGAGCTGCAAAGGCTGCATGATGGGGGATTTCGCAGCGCGCGGTTCAATTTTGCGAAGTTTCTGGGCATGTCGCCAAGCGCGAAGACCTTCCAGCGCTCCATCGCCCGAATTTCCGAAATGGGATGGGTCGCGAAGATCCATGCGGTTGGTTCGGAATATCTGGAGATCGCGGACCTGCTGCGGCCGCTGGAATTGCCGACCGTCATCGATCACATGGGCCATTTTTATTTCAAGGATGGGATGGATCAGCCGGTGATTCCGCTTCTGCTAGAGCTTTTGCGAAAGGAAAACGTCTGGATCATGCTCTCCAACGCTGATCGCCGTTCAGCCAAAGGCGCGCCCTATGACGATGCGATCCCGTTTGCGCGCATGTTCATTGAGGCGGCCGAGGACCGCTGCATCTGGGGCACCGACTGGCCTCACACGCATTATGCTGGCGTCATGCCGAACGACGCTGACTTGCTGGAATTGTTTCATCGCTTCACGCCAGATCCAAAGCAAGGACAGAAGATCCTCGTGGATAATCCCGAGAAGTTATGGGGAAAGCTGCGTTGAACGGCCCCCAACGAATGGTCCGAGTAGAATGTTAGTGCGAAATGGGTTTTGGCGCTAGGTCGGTCGGCGAAGTGTGTCGCGAGCATATGATATGTCCGGTTTAGGTAGCACTTGGTTTGTCCGGTTTTTGGATCGGAGGGCCGCATGTTGCCGGAGGTTCGGATGGCGCGTGTTTTGGATGCGATCAGCTCGCATCGGGCGTGACGCTTGAGTCGCGTCGAAGCGGGAGAGCTTCTATGGTGCAGCGAGGGGCATTTTTGGCGCTTTTGAGATGCTTTCGAGGAGCGCGGCGAGGATGGTCTGATCGACCATCGCCGGGGGCGGGTGAGCGCCCGCGCAGTGGACGAGGCCGAGGCCGCATGGGTGGCGGAGATATCTCGTACCCGTTATTTTGTTATACGGGGCAAACTCTTCCATGAACAGATCGTGGGCATGCCGAGGGCGAACGGGAGCACGCCGTCCATGAAACGGCGACGGGGGGCGGCGGACGAGAGGCAGGTGGCGCTTGTCGGTGCAGTTTAGCCTGCCAATGTTTGTTGCTTCGCGCTGGTGCTTTCAGATCCGAACATTGACCTTTGGAATTGACCCAAGCGCCCGTGGGCATGGTCGATGGGCCATGGACATCGGCCGGGCCGCTTGGATCCCGGCTACCGGCTACCCGACCTCCTGGCTCGGCTTCGGGGACCTTGAACCAAGGCCCTTTGGGCTTCGACCCTTGGCCTGGGAGTGAGGGCAGGGGCTCTTGGACGAGGAAGCATGGGCTCTGGAGCATGTAAGAGGGCCCTTGGCCCGTGGACCACCAGCGATGAGCCACGAACCAAGGTCTTCTCCCTCAAGGACCACGGACCGTGGACTAGGCACCCCGGGCTGCCTCAGGGTTCCTTCCATTTCGTATCCGAAACAGTATACTGGCACTATGACCCAGACCAGTAATTCACCACTTCCAGACCACCCTTTAGACGGTGCTGCCGACAGCACCATGAAAGACAAGGCGCAGCGGCTCTCGACCCTCGGCCTCGCCACCCGTTTCGGTCCAGACTGGCCCGGCAAACGGTGCCTTGCGAAGACCCGGCGCGGGACGGAATGTCAGCGGCCCGCGATCACGGGCGCTGGGAGGTGCAGGCTGCATGGAGGGCGGTCCACTGGTCCACGGACCGAGGAGGGCCGAGCGCGGATTTCGGCAGCCAACATGAAGCATGGGCGGAAGACCAAGGAGCGCCTCGCGGAGGCCAAGGCCCGGGCGCAGGCCAACCGGGAGATTTGGTACGCTCTGAAGACGCAGAT
>Ga0209829_10003061_pt1 | contig 12354 bp, 9 predicted proteins | sample C_140205_EF_Meta_FD_187311 | JGI IMG/M metagenome (GOLD analysis project Ga0209829, IMG submission 187311) | Freshwater microbial communities from Lake Croche, Canada to study carbon cycling - C_140205_EF_MetaG (SPAdes) (version 2) | ecosystem: Environmental > Aquatic > Freshwater > Lake...
TGCGAATGTGAAAGCAAAAGCAAATGCCACCGCTGCGAATGCGAAAGCAAAGGCAAATGCTGCCGCTGCGAATGCGAAAGCAAAAGCTAATGCGGCTGCTGCGAATGCTAAAGCAAAAGCTAATGCTGCTGCTGCCGCTGCCGCCGCCGCCACCGCAAGAGCGGAGGCCGCCGCTACAGAACAAACTCTTATTAAAGACTATGATCGCTTTCTTTTACCTACAGAAATAGCGTATAGAAAAGCATATAATGCCTATTGGGAATCTCCAATGAGGCAATCTCCAATGAATGATTCAAATCCTCCTGATGAACCTGCTTCTTATAAGGAGTTTCGATCTGAAGGAAGAACTTTAGGTCAAGAACTAAAAAAGAGATTTGAAAACCCCGAATATTATATGCAGGTACAAAATCTTGAAGATGAACGGTCAGTACAAGCAGCGACACGTCGTGCTTCTGCTCCTCGAGGTAATACAGGTAATCCAGGAGGAGAAAACAACTTTCGTAGTCTTTATAAAGGTGGTCGTCGCACACGTCGCAAGAGACATATGAAGCGCAAGCAACACCGCACTCGTAGACACCGTTAACTTTAATCCGCGCAGATTTTATGTAAGTCTTATACTAAGACTAACCTAAAATTAAAAAGTTTATTCAGGCGCCACTTGTGAACGCCGTGGCGGAGCATCATCCTCCTCATCCTCCTCAGCCACCTCTGCCTCTTTCTCTTTCTTTTTCTCTTCTTGTGTGGAATCAATATCAACTGACACATCCATGTCCTTTCCACAACATCTACAGCGAACTCTCTTATGATTTATTGCTGCGTAAATAGCTCCTGCCGCCGATATAAGAAATCCAATGATACCCAACGCTCCGCTAGTAGTTGAATCCATCTATTCCTAGATTTTTTTATATGGTTCCATCCGTTAGCATCTTTTTCTTCATATGACCCATCAACTTGCCATGCGTCAGAATACGGCTACTGATACACATGGTCTCAAGTTCCTGAAGGAGTAGCTTATACGCATATGGAATCTCAATCTGGCTGAAATCAGTGGTATTTCCACATCCGCGACAGATCCAAATGCCATCCTTCGGACTTGCGACAGCAATGAGGCCGCAATCACGGCAAGACCAACAGCGGAAGGCATCTGAGCATTCCATGAATCGCTCTTTTGTAAACTCCGCAATGCCGTGTGCCGCAACGCAATCACGTTCCATCTCTCCAAATCTTAGACCACCCTCACGAGCCCTGCCTTCTGCGGGCTGACGGGTCAGCATAACCAGCGGTCCAGAGGCACGAGAATGAAGCTTATCCGCTGAGCAGTGCCTGAGTCGCTGATAGAAACAGGGGCCTACGAAGATACTTGTCTCCATTTGACGGCCCGTGTGACCGTTATAAAGGATTTCATTTCCACACGGTTCCATCTTCAAATGGTCGCGCAGTAGCGTTGAAAGTCCCTCCAGAGTCGTCGCATTGAATGGAGTTCCATCACCTAAGCATCCCATTTCACAGGCAATCTTTCCAAGCAGAGTTTCCATAAGCTGTGCAATCGTCATACGTGAAGGAATACAATGCGGATTAATAATGATATCGGGGATAATACCTGAGGCGGTCTGAGGCATATCCTCTGGTCGCAGAATCATTCCAACCGTTCCCTTCTGACCGTGACGAGAGGAGAACTTATCTCCAATCTCAGGTACACGGTCCTGGCGAACGCGCACCTTCGCAAAGGAGTAGCCTTCACCATTTCGGTTCTTGAACACACGATCCACCCAGCCAGTTTCATTATTCCTCATGGTGCGCGAAACATCGCGATACTTCTTCGTACCCATTGGAATCACCATGCCCGTAGGGACACGCAGCGGAACAACCTTTCCAATCAGAATGTCCTCCGTATCTACGTAGGTATTTTCGGGTACAAATCCATCAGGTCCAAGTTTCGTGTAGTTCGCATTCTTCATATGCCGAGTGAGTGCGGGATCAGGTGCATCAAATCGTTCCTCTTCACCTGATGACTGGTTTTTCTTCTCTTCATCCTTGTACGTACGGTAGAACACGGAACGGAAAAGTCCACGCTCAATAGAACCACGATTAATCATGATTGAATCCTCCTGATTGTAACCTGAATAGGTCAGAATCGCTACAACAATATTCTGACCTGATGGCATCGTCTGTGAACCATAATACTTACTCATATAGGGTGTTACGAGGGGAACTTGCGGATAACAGAGAACGTGCGCCATCGCATCAAAACGATCACGGTAGTTGAGCGCATAGATGCCCATAGCCTGCTTGCCCATCGCACACTGATACGAGTTACGGGGGCTCTGGTTATGATCAGGAAATGGAATATTCGAGGCCAGGGATCCAAGCGCGGTCGACGGATGAATCTCGGCATGCGTGTGACCGCTTGACGGACGCAACATCTCTTCTGTGTTCATTGCAATATAGGCACCGTCCGTTTCACCCGCATCAAGATACTCAATCAGATGACGGCCACGAGGGCTCTCCCATAGAATCAACTGTTCCCAGGTGGCAATCGCCTGAATCTGCCGAAGTAGAGTTCCTGATGTATCAGCTGCGATTTCACGAAGAGCCGAGGCATAATAGAGGGGGCGAAGCATACGACCTGCTTCTGTTGTAATCCAGACTTCACGAAGCGCAGGACGCCAGATAATACCCGTATGAATATGGATGACACCCGAACGCTTTGCCTTACGGAGACGGCTAATCGTAGGTGGTGTATTCTCAATATTCAGAACACCAATCCAGGCCCCATTCAGAAATACACGCGTATACGCATGCTTCTCTTCAGGAGTTGCGGTCTGAAGCGAAATCAGAGTTCCAATCTTTGCGATATACTCACGAATGGACTTTGGATTACTGTAAATGCCTACGATCGCAGTGGTTGACATATTCTTTACAACACCTACTGAATGACCTTCTGGAGTTTCACTCGGGCAAATGTATCCCCACTGTGTATTGTGAAGCTTACGTGGCGGAATGAGTTTACCTGTTTTCTCAATCGGTGTGCTTACACGGCGCAAGTGTGAGATACCACTGATATAGTTCAAGCGATTTAGAACCTGGCTTACACCCACCTTCGTAGGACCACCAATCTTTGCGGACCCAAAGTTGCCCGTCGCAAGCGATGTCTTCAAGCCAACTTCAATAATCGTACTCTTGATGACCTTGTAGATATTGCTAATATTAAGGATATCTTCGAAGTTTCCGCTTGCGCGCCAGGATCCGCCGTGGATTTCACGACCAAGGCTTGTGCGAATATCCTTGATCATCTTCGTTGCGAAGAAAGTACGGAATAGATTTGCAAGAAGGAATCCAGGAAGATCAACGCGCTTATTTGGGTACGCATCACGATCATCATTCTGAATGCGCGTGGAATAGACCCAGAGTAGCTTTCGTGTCATATGGCCGAGTAGGCAGGCCTTATCATATTCCTTATTCTGTTCGCCGACATGAGGAAAGAGTTCCTCTGCGAGAACATCCTTTACATTGAGTGGACGATGGCTGCGCGAAGACCAACTCTGAATGTGCGTGGTGAGCCAGTCATGGGCCTGCTGCTGTGTTGTGACTCCAGCGGCGGCGGCCTCACTGATGGATTCATCGAAAATCGCATCATAGTCAGGATCACCCTTTGGACCAATAATCAGATTATAGATATCCTTATCCGCAGTTACACCAAGAGCACGGAAGAGAATCCAGAGGGGGATTTCCGTCTTTACGCGGGGAATCGTGGCACGGAGTAGGAGAATCTGTGGATTCTTCGGATGATACATCAACTTGACCGCATTATTCTTGGGAACCTGATCGTTATCCGGTCCAATAGCCTTGATCTCAATCACTTCCGCCTCCTTTACAGGATTACGATTGTTACGGAACACAAACGGCCGATTTTCTGACATTCGCTCTTGGCTGATAATGACACGCTCACCACCCTGGATGATAAAGTAGCCGCCAAAATCCTCCGCGCATTCGCCAATGCTCGAGGGATGAAGATGACGCTGATCATTTAGATGGCAGAACTTTGAGCCGACCATTACAGGAATCTTTCCAAGATGTACATTGGGAAAGAGGCGCTCGCGAACCTCCTTCACGCCGCCCTTTGAGTTATCAATAAAGGTTGTGGTCACTCGAACATCTACGAAAAGCGGCGAGGCATAGGTGAGGTTGCGCATGCGCGCATCATTTGGCATCATGGGCAAAACGGCTCCATTATTTTCAAAGATGGTCGGCTTCCTCAGGCTGGGATTTTCAAACTCCAGCATGACTTCATATTCACGCTGAACAGGCGCAGCGGGCTCATAGGCCAGTTCTGAATGACCCATGAGAGCATTTGCGGCTGATGTTGAGAGACCTGTGGCCGAGGCTAGTGCGGAACGAGGGCCACTCAGAGGAATCTCAGGACTACCACGGACAATCAGAGGATTTACCATAGTTGTGATTTCAGGAATATCAATCTCCATGAAATGATTAAAGGACTCAATCTGATGACTGATGATTTGGCGGCCATCACTTTGATTAAAGTACAGGTCCAGAATATCTTTGTAAGATGGCAATTGTGGAGCCTGCATGGTTTTTGTTTGACTTTGAGGAGAAAGGGATGAATCAAATTTTACTGTATTCATAAAAATCCCTATCTACTTATTCACTGGCGTTTTAAACCACAAGATAAATAGGAATGGAGAAGATACAGATTGCTGGCACCTATATTGTCTGGAATCATAAACTACTCATTCATAAACGGAATGAAACTGGATCTGAAGCAAGTTGGCATAAGTTTGCTGCGCCCGGTGGAAAGGTAGAAGGTGATGAAACATTTCTCGATGCTGCGCTACGTGAGCTGAAGGAAGAATCTGGACTCACGTTAACAAAACGTGGATTTACTGTTCTAAAGAAAATAAAATCTGATGCCGCGGATTCAGTCATGTATATTCGTACTCTATCAAAGAAACCCGTGGTGAAAGGACCACAAGATGAAGGTTCTAAAAAAGCAGTCGATATGAAGTTTGCTTTTGATGATATAGAAGGCGAAGTTTCGGGGCCTGGATATTATTGGGCAAACATAGATTCTTTGATCAAGTTTCTTGATGTACATGAAAAATATAAAAATCCTTATTTCTACGAAAACCTTCTGTTGGTTAAGAAAGCAGTCAAACGAAAGTTTACTCGTAAGGCAAAGTAAGGGCACGAAATTTGAACTTACACTGCTACACTACATAACATTACAGACTTATATGCACCCTATACAACGGAAAACAAAGTTCAAGATTATTGTACCTGCTGCTGTACCTGCTGTTGTACCTCTACAAAAGAAATCTGTAGAAGTTCAGGCATCCGATGGACCGCTCCATCAGTTTCACGATGGATCAACACTTCGTACAATGGATGCCGAGGCCTTGTCAAATATACCCATTTGGTGTGGACAGCGAACTCTGGATACAATCCATCGTGCACGGATCCAAAGGGAAAGCCAAACAAATCTTTTCGCACTTGATGGATCACTCTTTCATATTGTGATCTATCCTTCAGAAGAAGATGGTGTTGATCAGAAGTATATCATTGATGGCCAGCATCGCGCAAGTGTTTTAAAAGAGTTCTTTGAAACAAATAAATTGACATTTACAGTACTTGTTAAGGAAAAGTACTGTAAAAATCATCAAGAAGCAGTGGACTATTTTAAGATTTTAAATACGACAAAGGCGATTGAGTGGAAGGAAGATCCTAAGTTGATTGCAACTCGTTATCTGAATGCAATACTCGCGGAGTTTCCCGATACAATGTTTCGCCCTGTAAAAACCAAGCGACCACGTATTCAGGTTGAGAAGCTACTTGCAGTTATGATTCACCGTCGATTTGGTCATGGAATGATGTTGACTCCAGAAGATTTTGCTGGACGCGTTGTTGAATGGAATGAACGGAGGATCGAGAGTATTCTATATCAGCAGGACCGTACTCCGCTTGAAATGGAGGCTCTGAAACTTAACTTTGCACTTGGCCTGGATGAACAGTTTGGATGGCTAGATATTGCGTACTGATCCTCACTTTTAGAATGATATCCTATTTAAGAATGCGATGCGAGAAATGTAAGGTTAATCCGAGTCATCATAACTTCAAATCATTAGGACAGTTACATGATGGTACACATGTAGTGTATTCATGTCCTGCTGCGGCGATTGAAAATCGTCTTACAAAAGAATCATTTCCGGATTATATAGCACATCTTGAGGAGGCGAGCCAAACTAACTGGATTTGGATTGTTGATTGTAAAGGGATTCAATCAAAAAATATTCCAACCCTTGAAATGTTAAAACAGATGTGTGAACTCTTACAAACACGCTATATTCATAAAATACATGCAGTCTATTTTATTCAAATGGATTGGCAAATACATATGGTATTAAATCTTGTTCAGCCTTTTTTAAAACTGGCTACGAAGAAAAAAATACATACAAATCACACTCTTACAAGCTGTTTACTCAGTGTTTCTCCTGAAACGGCGCATCAGTTACATGCTCATGTATAAGATATAGAATACTTGATAAGAATTTAATTTCTGTATGTATATTTAAATAAAAGAAGAGATACACTTCTATGGAACTACATCGTATAAAACGAGAGACTGATTATGTTCCTTTTATACCTGGATTAGTATTACTAAATATTGATGAGATTGATGAATCAGGAACGGGTAGATGCTTTGTTTTTATTAAAGAGGCTGATGCTCAGAATTTATATATTTCAAAGCCTGGGCAACTTAATATGAACTCACCACTAGGTGAATCTATTTATATGGTTGCTTCAAATGAAAATGGGCCTAAGGACTGGCTTGAAATAGGTACATGGAATGGCCTAGGTTCTACGGCATGTATTTTAAATGCATTTACTAAACGAAATCAACTAGAAGTTCGTCTACTCTCACTTGAACTTGATCCAGTTATGTTTGGCGCTGCTGAAAAAAATTTACAAAATCATCCAGCATTATCATGTGTTACATTTATTAAAAATAAACTTACATCTTCTCTGAAAACAGAGTTTCCTTCAATAGATTCATTTAGTGAATCAGAAAAGCTAATGGAGCATTTTCGTCTACATTTTGATCGTGAACGCGGCCTCTATCAAGCAGCAACTGGATATATTCCCTCCTTTGCACCAGAAGCTGTTATACTTGATGGAGGTGAATATAGTGGATATTTTGATTGGGTTCACCTTGATAAAAGTCGTCTTATGTGGATTTTTCTAGATGATATAAATACATATAAAAATAAAAGAGTTTTAGATGAGCTGCTTGTAAATCCCGAATGGATATGTATGCATATCTCAGATAGTAAAAATGGATATGCAGTTTTTTCTCGTAAAAACTAATAAATCTGTAAATATTTTTTGAGGGCACCCAGAAAGTCTGCGGCCGGTTTATGCCGTGCGAGTTTTCCAAGCCGATCCAAAATAAATTTATTAAAGTTATTGATAAAATAATCTTCTTTTTCAGCCCAGTGAGTATGAATGGAATAAACCGGTTCTCCTCGAAAGGTTAAACCGATTCCACTGGCTCCCCGAAAAAATCCGAACTGAGAAAACATTTCAGTCGATCCTATCTCACTTTGCCAGAGTCTCCACCATCCGAAGTTATGCTGGATTGGAAACTCATGTACTGTTTTTGCGGCTGCGGCAACATCTTCCAGCGCAGCCTGTTCGAAAAATCGCGATGTCTTTGTGGCCTCCTCCCAGACATCGAGAAACTTCGGCTCCGAAATCCAAAGAAATCCCCCATTGTACCGGCCAAACTTGGCTTCATCTCGTGTCTTAATATAATGCGGGGATACTCCTACTTCACATCCAGGCGGAAGGCTAGGAAGTGGACCCAGTACTGTAATGTCCGCATCTAAAAACCAAACACCTTCAAGACTTGAACTTTCTTCAAAGGCCCACCGCATCGCATTGATTTTCTCACACATAAAATCTGTCCAACGAGTGTCAAATCGCCGACCAGGAAGTTTCTCCATTTGTAGACGTGTTAGTCCTTGATAATCACTTAATGCATCTTTCATGTGAAGTTTTCCTTTATAGGTATTTTTTTGTATAATATATTTCCAGGTCGGCGCATCTGTATATAGATATACTGTGGGAAGGTCGCGATGATACTGTTGAATCCCCCAAAGTAATAAAAGTACTTCTTGCGCAGCCTTTTCTCCAGTTGCGAGTGTGACAATCTTCATCCTACTTATCTATATATACTACCGTTTAGGTAAAATTGATGTGATATAAGTTATTTATTCAAGTAGCATATAAAAGAATGTTTCTCAATGTGATTAATCCCTCAGAGCCTTGTAAGGCTATGCCGTCACCTCTTGCGACAGAGTATACCTTTCCTCTAGACCCATTTCAGCAGCATGCGATTGCGGCGATTCATAAGGGAGAGAATGTTCTCGTCACGGCAAAGACAGGATCGGGCAAAACTCTTGTGGGCGAGTATCTGATTCATTATACAGTTGCGAAGGGTGGACGTATCTTCTATACGACTCCTATCAAGTCGCTGTCCAATCAGAAGTTTAATGATCTGAAGAAGATGTTTGGACAAGATCGCGTTGGCATTATGACAGGTGATATTAAGTTCAATCCTGATGCGCAGATTATTGTGATGACAACGGAGATTCTGCGCAATCTCCTCTACAAGCAAGGTACCTCAACGGAGCACCTTGGTCTCACAGCTGCTCTCAGTCTTAAGAATCTCCAGGCCGTTGTCTTTGACGAGGTCCATTACATCAATGATCGCGATCGCGGTCGTGTATGGGAAGAGACGATGATTCTTCTACCGCCCGCGGTTCAGCTTGTTCTTCTCTCTGCGACCATTAGCCGTCCTGAACTCTTTGCCTCCTGGCTCGGTGAACTAAAGCAGATCCCATGTACACTTATCTCAACTCTTTACCGAATCGTGCCGCTTACACATGGAGTACTGATTGGTACACAGTTTCAGACACTTATGGACAATAAGAATATTTATCATGAGGATACCTATCGCCGTTGGCTTGATTGGCGCGAAAAGGGCATCAAGGATCATGAGGATTTTCAACGGAAGGTCAAGGAACAGCGCCGAGCGGGATATGAGGGTCCTGTAGATGGCAAGACTCGTCCCTCCTCATTCCTTCATCAGATGAATGAGACAATCGCAGCCCTTGAGCGCGAGAAGCTGTTACCTGCTCTGGCTTTTGTCTTTAGTCGCGCAGGATGTGAACGATATGCGGAAAAGGTTCAGGCAACGCTTGTGGATTCATCCGAGGCTGCAAAGATTAATCATATCTGGGATTTTCATCTTCATGCCTACAAGGATACACTTGAGACACTGCCACAGGCTCATAAGCTCAAGGCACTCGCACTGCGTGGAATAGGCTACCATCACAGTGGACTACTTCCTGTGCTCAAGGAAATCATTGAGATTCTCTTCAGCCGAGGCTTTATTAAGATGCTCTTTGCGACAGAAACCTTCGCAGTTGGATTGAACATGCCTACAAAGACGGTACTTTTCTTTGGACTCGAAAAGTATAGTGACGAGTCGATGGGTCTTCGCCCTCTGCGAACGGACGAATACATTCAGATGGCGGGCCGCGCGGGGCGCCGTGGGTTGGATCCTGTGGGAACGGTTATCTACTTGCCTGAACGTGAACCTGTGCCTGCATCTACAATGCGATCTATTCTTACGGGCGGTCAGGCACAGATTCAAAGCAAAATGCAGTTTCACTATGAGTTCCTTCTCAAATCTCTTCAGTCTAATGCGACCTCTTGGCTTAACCTCATGGAGAAATCCTATTGGTATCTTCAGCGGTGCGAGGAAATCAATGTCGCAAAGCGTGAAGTTGCTGAACTTGAGGATAAGATTGTAAAGACATTTCTCACACCCGATGATGTTCACGCATTTGAAGAGCGCGAGGCGATTGAGCATATTCTTGCCCATGCGCAGAATGCGAAGAAAAAGGCGGCTCAACGAGCTCTTGAGGCCTGGCGTCAGAAGCATTCGGGTTCAAAGTGGGATATTGCGGCAAAGGCATACCCAAACTATAAGAAGAATCTATCCGATCTACAAAATCATAAGCACTATATTCGTGATCTGGAAGCACATAAGGAAACCATCGAACCGATTGTAGCTTTCTTGACGGCTCGTGGATTTCTGTCTGAAGGATCGCTGACTAAAGAGTCTCTCACTGAGCGCGGAGTACTTGCTACGGAAATCAATGAAGGTCACCCGATTCTAATGACTGAGCTCTATCTATCCGGCCTTTGCGCAGACTTGACACAAGAGGAACTTATTGCTGTGCTAGCATGTTTTATGGGGGAAGACAAGAAAGATACACAGCCGTCCCTTGAGAAGCTGGCGATTCCTACGCGGGTAAAGCAGGTTCTCTATTCTCTTGGCGGCATGGCACAAGATTTTCTAAAGACAGAAAGTCAGTATGCGATTCAGTCGCCCGATACCTACTGGGAACTCAGTACAACCTGGATTGAGCCGATGTATCGCTGGAGTCTAGGTGACGATGCCTCGATTCTTTGTCGTGACTATGAACTCTTTGAGGGTAATCTTCTACGGTCAATCATGAAGTGTGTGAACTTACTTGATGAATGGGCAGCACTTGCGACCTTTAAGAAGGATGTGCTGATGCTTGACAAGCTTCGCGGTATTGAACAATCGCTTAAGCGAAATATCGCAACCAGTGATAGCTTGTATCTAAGGCTCTAAATCTAAAATCTAAGTATAGAATGCCGAGAGGAAAGAATACGTTTAAACTCTCAACTCCCCGTTCTCCCGTACCCGTTCCTACAGCTTCTTTACCGCCACCCAAACTCTGGCACCAATCACAACCAACTGGTTTTTTTGCGAGTCTACAAGAAGGGTTTGCCTTTGGCACTGGCGCAGAACTCGCACGTACCGCGGTCCGAGGCGTACTTGGTACTGCGACCGTTGCTATACCTGCGAAAAAAAGCGAGTTTGAGCAATGTGTTGAGAAGAATATACATACATTTGAGGAATGTAAAGAAATGTATAATAAAAACTAGGTATTGAGAAAACTTATTTTTTTTGGAGTGTAGTCTCTACGGAAGTATTTTCGACTGTTTTAATGATTTCATATAGAATCTTTTCTTTCCACTGTGCCTTGCGCCGGTCACAGAAATAACGTAGTCCGATTTTCGCACCTGGCTTATAGGTTGAATCCGAGGGCACTCGAATCCGAATGAGCGTTTTCCATTCGTCAATCCACAGAGCAACTTTGGCTCCATCAAGCCAAAGAACAGTTCCCGTAATATCCAGGCGAACCGCACCATGAATCGCCGTGAGAAGGGCATAATGCCGATCATGAGCCGCAATCTCCTTTTGACGATGATTCAACTCGGTTGCAACTTTCTCAAAGTTATCATCGGGTGAAATAGGTTCACCATCAAGCCAGCGCTTAATAACGGTTTGATTTAGAAGATCCGCAAATCGACGGATTGGTGATGATGCGTGGCAGTAGAGATCGGAAGAAAGTCCATGATGAACTACATCACGGGCGCTTGCCGCACAGTACTCGGCAGATTTATAGGCGAGAAACTCAAGTTGAGGTGAGATTTGTAGGACTTGCGCCCGCCTCTCTTGAAACGGCGCATCGTGTCGACGGAGAAGTCCTGCGCCCATATCGCGAAGCACTTTCGCAGCAGTTCGATTATACCATAGCATAAGCTGTTCAATCCATTCATGTGAATCAAGAATGGATCGACCCGCAATCTCAGAACAAATACATTTTAGAATATCAAGTGGTACAGTCTTACTTTTATAGATTGATTCATATGTATAGGATTCCTGATTTGCCACAAGAACTTTTTGAAAGAATGGGACTGATAGACGACCTTGTTCCCAGAAAGCAACGAGTGCAAGACCATACCGAAGCTTTCCAGGAAGGAGTGAACAGACTTCTTCAGATAAATGCCGATGGAGCATGGGTCTGATAACAGCTCCATCTTGATACACTGTAGCACCTGCGGTGCGAGCCACCGTCCACTGGGGTGATGGAGGTCTAACCATTTCAGCCACATCTGCGATTGTAACAGCTATCTTCCAAATCTTCTCATCTACTCGTTCAAGTGTAATCACATCATCAATATCTTTACAACCTGGTGGATCAATATTAAAGGTTCCCGTAGACAACTTAGGCCTCTTAATATCCGTAATCATAGGAAGCATAGGAGGACGGGGCGCAGACTTAGGAGATGCAATGAGTGCGAGTGCGAGTGCTTCCGCACGAGGATCTTCAACCGGTCCTAAAATCTCCGCAAGACCACCGCGTGGAAGTTCAGAGTCGGCATCCCATGAAT
>Ga0209829_10003063_pt1 | contig 12349 bp, 5 predicted proteins | sample C_140205_EF_Meta_FD_187311 | JGI IMG/M metagenome (GOLD analysis project Ga0209829, IMG submission 187311) | Freshwater microbial communities from Lake Croche, Canada to study carbon cycling - C_140205_EF_MetaG (SPAdes) (version 2) | ecosystem: Environmental > Aquatic > Freshwater > Lake...
TCGCGGCGGTCAGGCTCGTCTTGCCGTGGTCGATGTGCCCGATCGTGCCGATGTTGACGTGCGGCTTGGACCGCTCGAACTTTGCCTTTGCCATCTCGAACTCCTCCTTCTTTCTTTCTTACGCTTCTACGAACAACCGCGCGCCGACTACGCCTGCGCCGCAGTTTTGGACTTCGCCACCAGTTCCTGCGCGATATGCGATGGAACTTCGGCGTAGTGGGAGAGCTCCATCGAGAAGGCCGCTCGGCCCTGGGTCATCGATCGGAGGTCAGTAGCGTACCCGAACATGGTCGCGAGTGGGACATTCGCCTTGACGACCTGGGTCGTACCGCGATTCTCCATGCCCAGCACCTGTCCGCGTCGGCTGTTCAGGTCGCCCATCACGTCGCCGAGGAACTGTTCTGGCATCGTGACCTCAACGTCCATCACCGGCTCAAGCACGGCTGGATCGGCCTTCGGGAAGGCGTCCTTGAGGGCCATGGAGCCAGCGATCTTGAAGGCCATTTCGGAGGAGTCGACATCGTGATACGAGCCGTCGACCAGGGTGACGGTCACGTCAACACCTGGGAAGCCGGCATAGATGCCCGTCTGGAGGGCCTCACGGATGCCTTCGTTGATTGGCTTGATGAATTCGCGTGGCACGGAGCCGCCGACGATCTTGTCAATGAAGACGTAGCCGCTCCCCTTCTCGCCCGGCTCGGCCACGATGACGGCATGGCCGTACTGGCCCTTGCCGCCGGACTGGCGCACGAATCGACCCTCGCCGTTGGCGCGCTTGCGGATGGTTTCGCGATACGAAACGGATGGTCGGCCGATGTTGGCGGCGACGTTGAACTCGCGAACCATGCGGTCGACGATGATGTCGAGGTGTAGCTCACCCATGCCAGCGATTCGGGTCTGGCCCGACTCCTGGTCGGTGTGCACGCGGAAGGTCGGATCCTCTTCGGCGAGACGCTGCAGGGCAACGCCCATCTTCTCCTGGTCGGCCTTGGTCTTGGGTTCGACGCTGAGCTCGATCACAGGATCTGGGAAGGTCATCGACTCCAGCACGATTGGGTGCTCAGGGTCGCAGAGGGTGTCGCCAGTGAAGGTGTCCTTAAGGCCGACGGCTGCGGCGATGTCGCCGGTTCGCACCTCGTCGATCTCTTCGCGGTGGTTCGCATGCATGCGGATCAGGCGGCCGATGCGCTCCTTCTTTCCCTTTGATGGGTTGAGCACGTACGAACCGGCCTTGAGCACGCCGGAGTAGACGCGGAAGAAGCCGAGCTTCCCGACGAATGGGTCGGCGGCGATCTTGAAGGCGAGGGCGGCAAATGGCGCCTCGTCATCAACTGGGCGTGACATCTTGTTCTCAATGTTGCGCGGGTCGGTCCCCTGGATGCCAGGCACGTCGAGCGGGCTTGGGAGGTACTCCACAACGGCGTCGAGCATCGGCTGCACACCCTTGTTCTTGAGGGCTGAGCCGGTCAACACAGGAACGATCTTGTAGCCGAGGGTTCCGACGCGGATCCCTTCGCGAACCTGTTCCGCGCTCAGGGTGCCCGTCTCCAGGTAGATCTCGGTGAGCGCGTCGGTCTGGCCGGCCGCCTGGTCGAGCAGGAAGGCGTGCCACTTGTCGGCCTCAGCCTTGAGCTCGGCGCGAATCGGTCGGCGCTCGCTCTTCTCGCCTTTGTCGTCGAGGTAGACGATCTCTTCCATGGCGATCAGATCGATGACGCCTTCGAACTTGTCCTCGAGGCCGATTGGGAGCTGGAGTGGGACGGCATTGGCGCCGAGGCGGTCCTTGATCATGTCGAAGCAGCGCCAGAAGTCGGCGCCGGTGCGATCGAGCTTGTTGATGAAGCAGAAGCGTGGGACGGCGTGGCGGTCAGCCTGGCGCCAAACGGTTTCGGACTGCGGCTCTACGCCGGCAACACCGTCAAAGATGACGACCGCGCCGTCGAGGACGCGCAGCGAGCGCTCCACCTCAACGGTGAAGTCCACGTGCCCGGGCGTATCGATGATGTTGATGACGTGGTCCTTCCAGGCGCAGGTCGTAGCGGCGGCGGTAATGGTGATGCCGCGCTCCTGCTCCTGCTCCATCCAGTCCATCGTTGCGGCGCCCTCGTGGACCTCGCCGATCTTATGGATCTTCTTGGTGTAGAAGAGGATGCGCTCCGTGACCGTGGTCTTCCCGGCGTCAATGTGCGCAATGATGCCGATGTTTCGCGTTCGAAGGAGCGACGTTGCTCGTGCCATCGCTGCCTCCTAGAACCGGAAGTGGCTGAAGGCCTTGTTCGCCTCCGCCATCTTGTGGGTCTCTTCGCGTCGCTTCACTGCGGCACCGAGGTTGTTCGATGCATCAAGGAACTCAGCGGCGAGCTTGTCAGACATGCTCTTGCCGTTGCGCTTGCGTGCAGCCTGCACCAGCCAGCGAACGCCGAGGCTCAAGCGGCGCTCGCCGCGAATCTCAACGGGAACCTGGTAGGTGGCACCACCAACGCGGCGCGGCTTGACTTCGATGAGCGGTGTTGCGTTGCGCAAGGCAAGGTCGAGTACCTCAAGACCTGGGCGGTTCGCCTGCGACTCAACACGTGCAAGCGCTTCGCGCAAGATGCGCTCTGCGAGTCCGCGCTTGCCGCTCAACATCACCTTGACCACGAAGCGGTCGACGGTCTTGTTCAGCGGAACAACTTCGTACTTGAGCTTGCGTGGGACCGTTGTACGACGTGGCATCGCTTACTTCTTCTTCACGACGGCTTGCTCAGCCTTCGCGCCATACTTTGATCGGCTCTGCTTGCGATCCTTCACACCGGCGGCGTCGAGCGCGCCACGAACGATGTGGTACTTCACCGACGGAAGGTCCTTCACGCGGCCGCCACGAACCAGCACCACGCTGTGCTCCTGGAGGTTGTGGCCGATGCCAGGGATATAGGCGGTCACTTCCATCTGATTGGTGAGCTTCACACGCGCGATCTTTCGAAGAGCGGAGTTCGGCTTCTTCGGGGTCATGGTGCGCACGATCAGGCAGACACCACGCTTCATCGGAGCGCCCTCTGCGGACTCCTGACGCTGCTTAATGCCGTTCCAGTTCTTTCGGAACGCCGAGGCCTTGATCTTCGAGACCTTCGCCTTCCGACCCTTTCGAACGAGCTGATTAATCGTAGGCACGATGTACGCGCGCTCCTTCTTTATTCGATTCCACTACTGGCGTGATGTCAGGGCGCTTACGCCCTTGTGCACGGACGGCGGAGCGTAGCAGTCAAGCACGAAGGGTGTCAAAGCACCCCCGTGCGGGACGACCGAGCTTCGCCCTTAGGCTCCCCCCTCGTCGCCCTTTGGGGCCTCGGCGGCGTCCGCCAGGAAGGGGTTCGCCTCGGTTTCGCCCTCGGCTGACGGCTTCTCCTCGGTGAGGAGGGCGACCAGCTGGGAGACGTCATCCTGGCCCGCACCACCCTCGTCAGACTCGAGGAAGACGTTGAAGTCGTCCTTGCCGAAGTCGGTTGGCAAGTCGCCACCGGCCAGGGCGGCCGCAGCACGAAGCTTCTCGGCCTCCTTGCGGGCGGCCACCTTGTCGGGGGCACCCGTGCCGGATGGGATGAGCTTGCCGATGATGACGTTCTCCTTGAGTCCCACGAGGTAGTCGCGGGCCCCGGTGATCGCCGCCTCGGTGAGCACGCGGGTCGTCTCCTGGAAGGAGGCCGCCGCGAGGAAGCTCTCCGTGTTCAGCGAGGCCTTTGTTACACCGAGGAGCTGCGGGGCCGCGGTTGCCGGCTCGCCACCCTCGGCGAGGACTCGGGCGTTTTCACGCTCAAAGGCGAGACGGTCGGCAAGCTCCGTAGGGAGCATTTTGGTGTCGCCTGGGTTATCGACCCGCACCTTGCGCAGGAGCTGGCGGACGATGATCTCGATGTGCTTGTCGGAGATTGTTACACCCTGGCTTCGGTAGACCTTCTGGACCTCCTTGACGAGGTAGTTCTGCACCTCAGCTCGGCCACGGACCTCGAGGAGCTCCTGGGGATCGAGCGGGCCATCGGTGAGCGGGTCGCCCGCGCGAACGCGGTCGCCACTCTTTACCAAGAGCTTGGCGTTGTGCGGGATTGGGTACTTCGACGCGGGGACGACATCTTCGGCGCGGATCACGAGTCCGACCGATGACTTCACGAGCAGGCCCTTCACCGGAGCGGTGAGGTCGCCCGTCGTTGCCGAGGTGCCGATCAACTGGCCCGCCTCGACAAGGTCGCCCTCGCGAGCAGTCAGTGCGGCGTCGATTGGCAGGTCAAGCTCGATCTCGTACTTCTCGCTGTGCGTCACTTCGACGATGGTGCCCGCATCGCTGCGGATCACTTCGACGACGCCATCGATGCGGCTGATCTCAGCCTTACCCTTCGGCTTGCGGGCCTCGAAGAGCTCCTCGACGCGTGGCAAGCCGGCGGTAATGTCGAGCCCGGCGACGCCGCCGGTGTGGAACGTCCGCATGGTGAGCTGGGTGCCCGGCTCGCCGATCGACTGAGCCGCCATGATGCCCACCGACTCGCCCATCTCAATGAGCTTGCCCGTGGCAAGGTTGCGGCCGTAGCAGGCCTGGCAGACGCCAGCAGGGGCGACGCAGGAGAGTGGCGAGCGTACGGCGACAACCTCAACCTTCGCGGCAGCGGCGATGCTCGCCGAATATGCCTCGTTGATCTCTTCGCCACGCATGATGGAGTGGCTTGCATCCAACTTGATCTCTTCCGCTGCAATGCGGCCCAAGAGTCGGCGTGCGAATGTGCCACGCAGCTCCTTCATGTCGGGATGGTCAGCGGCAATTGGCCACTCGGTGCCCGTGACGTCGGCCGTATCGGCGAGCGTGATGTGGGTCGCCTCTGCAGTACCGCAATCCTCGATGCGCACGATGACGTCCTGCGCGACGTCGACAAGTCGGCGCGTGAGGTAGCCAGAGTCTGCAGTTCGGAGCGCCGTGTCGGCGAGACCCTTACGCGCACCGTGTGTGGAGATGAAGTACTCGAGCACCGTCATCCCCTCGCGGAAGTTGGACTTCACGGGAACGTCGATGATGCGGCCCGATGGATCAGCCATGAGGCCGCGCATCGCGCCGAGCTGACCGATGTTGCCCTTGTTTCCGCGGGCACCGGAGTTCGTCATCATGAGAAGTGGGTGGAACTGCGGATCGCGACCACCCTTCTTCGTGTTGAGCTCTTCCATCATGGCGGTGCCGATGTCGCCGGTGGCCTTCTGCCAGACGCGGATCACGTTCTTGTAGCGCTCTTCGTCGGTGATCAGGCCCTGGGTGTACTGGCCATCGACCTTGGCCACATCCTTATCGGCCTCGGCGATGATCGCCTTCTTCCCCTGCGCCATGGCAATGTCGAAGACGGAGATCGTCATGCCGCCGCGGGTCGCCGCCTCGAAGCCGACGCGCTTGATACCGTCGGCGAGGAGTGCTGTCTCGACCTTGCCAAGCAGCTGGAACGAGCGGCTGATCAACTCACGAAGATCGGCGCGTGCGAGCGAACGGTTCACGAAACGAAGTCGATCCGGAAGGATCTCGTTGAACTTCACGCGACCAATGGTGGTCTCGATGCGCTGCTCAACGAGCTGCTCGCTCTTCTCGTCCCACACCTTGGCGACCACGTCGATTGGTGCGTGGATGGCGATCTGACCTAGGTCATACGCGAGGAGCGCTTCGGTCTCGTCGGAGAAGCGGCGTCGCTTGGCGCCGTCGGCCAAGGCCGTCTCCTGAGTGAGGTAGAAGCAGCCGAGCACCATGTCCTGGGTCGGCGAAACGATTGGCGAGCCGTCGGCTGGCGACAAGAGGTTGTTCGATGAGAGCATCAGCTCGCGAGCCTCCTGCTGCGCCGCCTCGGAGAGCGGTACGTGCACCGCCATCTGGTCGCCGTCGAAGTCGGCATTGAACGCCGTACAAACGAGCGGGTGGATGCGGATTGCAGAGCCCTCGACGAGCACCGGCATGAATGCCTGGATGCCGAGTCGGTGCAGGGTTGGGGCACGGTTGAGCAGGACCGGGTGATCCTTGATCACGTCGGCGAGCACCTCCCACACCACGTCGGTGGCGCGCTCGGTGAGGCGCTTGGCACTCTTGATGTTGTGTGCATGGCCCAACTCAACAAGTTGACGCATGACGAATGGCTTGAAGAGCTCAAGCGCCATCTTCTTTGGAATGCCGCACTCGTGCAGCTTCAGCTCTGGACCGACCACGATGACGGATCGGCCCGAATAGTCGACGCGCTTGCCGAGGAGGTTCTGGCGGAATCGCCCCTGCTTCCCCTTGAGCATGTCGCTGAGCGACTTGAGTCGGTGATTGCCGGTGCCAGAGATAGCGCGACCACGTCGACCGTTGTCGATAAGGGCGTCAACCGCCTCCTGGAGCATGCGCTTCTCGTTGCGCACGATGATCTCAGGAGCGCCGAGCTCAATGAGGCGCTTGAGACGGTTGTTGCGGTTGATGACGCGGCGATAGAGGTCGTTCAGGTCGGAGGTGGCGAAACGGCCACCGTCGAGCTGCACCATTGGTCGCAGGTCTGGTGGGATCACCGGAAGGACCGACATGATCATCCACTCTGGTCGTGCGCCTGAGCGGCGGAAGGCCTCGAGCAGGCGGAGTCGCTTGATCGCCTTCTTGCGGCGCATGCCGGCGGTGTTGCGCACCTCAACGGCGAGCTCCTTCGCTTCGGCGTCCAGGTCCATGCGCTCGATCAGTTCGCGGACCGCCTCGGCACCCATGCCGGCGCGGAAGATGCGCGCGCCGCGTGGGCGCTCGCTGCCGAACTTGGCGTCGAGGGTACGGAAGCTGTCGAGCTCGTCCTCGCGGCCGATTTCTGGGAGTAGTTGGAAGGCCTTCAAGCTGAGCAGCGCCTTCTTCTCCTTGGCGATCTCTTCCTTGCGGCTCAGTGCCGATGTCTTGGCGTTGGCACGTAGTGCGCCGACCTCGCCCTCGGCGAGTGCCTTCAGGTCGGCCTTCTTCTGCTCCCCCTCCTTGGCGATCGACTCCTTGAGTGCGGTGAAGTTCTGCTCGTCGTCGATGGAGGCCTGGGTGAGCACTGCGCGCAGTCGCGCCTTCCCCTCCTTGCCGCCAAGCGCGCCGTCGGCAACGATGATCTCTGCGGTCGTTTCGAAGACGATGGCACCGTCGGCCTTCTCTTCGCCGAGGTCATTGATGGCGCGCTCCGTGATCTGCGCGGCCTCACCCATCGCTTGGGCGCGCTCGGCGCGGTCGGATTCGACCTGCTCAATGCGGGCGCGAACCTCGCGCTCCAACTCGGTGAGCTGGCGCTTCAGTCGTGCATTGATCTCGCTCTCCTCTTCGGCGGTGGCGCCACCGCCACGTCCGGCGAGTTCGTCGTCGAGACCCTTGAGGGCCTCCTTGCGCGCATCTTCGTCAACGCTGGTGACGATGTACTGCGCGAAATAGAGAACCTTCTCGAGGTTACGCGGCGAGATCTCCAAGAGGGTGGCTAAGCGGCTTGGTGTCCCCTTGAAGTACCAGATGTGCGAGACCGGGCTCGCCAACTGAATGTGACCCATGCGCTCACGGCGCACCTTGCTGCGGGTAACTTCTACGCCGCACTTGTCGCAGATGATTCCCTTATAGCGGATGCGCTTGTACTTTCCGCAGTAGCACTCCCAGTCGCGCGTTGGCCCGAAGATGCGCTCGTCGAAGAGGCCGTCCTTCTCTGGCTTCAGCGTGCGGTAGTTGATCGTCTCAGGCTTCGTGACCTCACCCTTTGACCAACCGCGAATCTGCTCAGGGCTCGCCAGCGCTACGCGGATCGAATCGAAATTATTTACTTCAAGCATGATCGCTCCTCGTCCCTACGCCGCGCTCAATTGTCTTCGAAGCCAGAGAGGTTGATCCCGAGGTTCGGCGTGGCATAGCCAGCTGGATCCTCGAGCAACTCAATGGTCTCGTCGTCTTGGTTCAAGATGTCGACGCTGATGCCGAGGCTCTGGAGCTCCTTCACGAGCACCTTGAACGACTCCGGCACACCTGGCGCCTGGATGCGCTCGCCCTTGACGATTGCCTCGTATGCCTGCACGCGGCCAACGACATCGTCGGACTTCACGGTGAGGATCTCCTGCAGAATGTTTGCGGCGCCGTACGCCTGGAGTGCCCAGACCTCCATCTCGCCGAATCGCTGACCGCCGAACTGCGCCTTGCCGCCGAGTGGCTGCTGCGTAATCAGGCTGTACGGGCCAGTTGAGCGCGCATGGATCTTGTCTTCCACAAGGTGGTGCAGCTTGAGCATGTAGGTGACGCCGACCGTGATCGGGCGATCGAACTCCTTGCCGCTCTTGCCATCGCGCAGCGTGATCTTGCCGTCGGCTGGGAGGCCAGCGGCTTCGAGCTCGGCGATGATGTTCTCTTCGGTGGCGCCGTCGAAGACTGGTGTTGCGCCCTTCAGGTTCTGCTTCGCGAGCGCCCAGCCAAGGTGCGTCTCGAGGAGCTGGCCAATGTTCATGCGGCTCGGCACGCCGAGCGGATTGAGGATGATGTCGACAGGCGTGCCGTCCGGCAGGTACGGCATGTCTTCCACGGGAAGGATGCGCGAAACGACGCCCTTGTTGCCGTGGCGACCGGCCATCTTGTCGCCGACCGAGATCTTGCGCTTCTGCGCGATGGAGACGCGAACCAGCTGGTTTACGCCTGGGGCAAGGTCGACCTCTTCACGATGGAATTCGCGCACTTCGACAACGGTGCCGCGCTCGCCGTGTGGGAGTCGCAGCGAGGAGTCCTTCACTTCACGCGCCTTCTCACCGAAGATCGCGCGGAGGAGTCGCTCTTCAGCGGTGACCTCGGTCTCACCCTTCGGCGTGATCTTGCCGACCAGGATGTCGCCAGGGCGCACATCGGCGCCCACGTTGATGATGCCGCGCTCGTCGAGGCTCGCGAGGAGCTCCTCAGGCACGTTGGCGATGTCGCGCGTGATCTCTTCTGGGCCAAGCTTGGTGTCACGTGCCTCGATCTCGTGCTTCTCAATGTGGATTGAGGTGAAGACGTCCTCGCGCACGAGTCGCTCGCTGATGATGATCGCGTCCTCGTAGTTCGCCCCCTCCCACGACATGTAGGCAACGACGATGTTCTGGCCGAGGGCGAGCTCGCCCCCTTCGGTCGACATGGAGTCGGCGATCACCTGGCCCGGCTTCACGCGGTCGCCCACCTCAACGGCTGGGCGGTGGTTCAAGCAGGTCCCCTGGTTCGATCGCACGAACTTCAGCAGTGGGTAGTGATCGATGTCCTTCTTGTTTGCTGCATCGTCTGGCTCAACCACGATCAGGTCGGCGGCAACAGAGGTGACAACACCTGGGCGTCGCGCGATGACCACCTGGCCGGAGTCGCGCGCGGCACGACCCTCAACACCGGTGCCAACGACGGGCGCATGTGGCTGCAGCAGTGGGACCGCCTGACGCATCATGTTCGAACCCATCAGGGCGCGGTTGGCGTCGTCATGCTCAAGGAACGGAATGAGCGCGGTGGCAACAGAGACCACCTGCTTTGGTGATACGTCCATGAAGTCCACGCGGGTTGGCTCAACAAGCTCGAAGCCATCGCCCTTACGGCAGTAGATGCGCTCGCCCACAAGGTGCGAGTTGCTATCAAGCTCGGCGTTCGCCTGGGCGATCGCGTAGCGCTCCTCTTCGTCGGCGGCGAGGTAGATCACGTCGGTCGTGACGCGGCCCTCCTTGACGCGGCGGTATGGAGACTCGATGAAGCCGAGCTCGTTGACGCGGCCGAAGGTTGCGAGCGAACCGATCAGGCCGATGTTTGGCCCTTCTGGCGTTTCGATTGGGCAGATGCGGCCGTAGTGGCTGTGGTGAACGTCGCGAACGTCGAAGCCGGCGCGCTCCCGCGAGAGTCCGCCTGGCCCGAGTGCTGAGAGTCGTCGCTTGCTGGTGAGTTCGGCGAGTGGGTTCGTCTGATCCATGAACTGGCTCAACTGCGAACCGCCGAAGAACTCCTTCATCGCGGCGACAACTGGGCGCACGTTGACGAGTGCACTTGGCGTGGCCTTGTCGTCTTCCTGAATGGTCATGCGCTCCTTGATGACGCGCTCCATGCGCAGGAGGCCGACACGGAAGGCGTTCATGATCAACTCGCCATTTGCGCGCACACGGCGGTTGCCAAGGTGGTCGGTAACGTCACGATGTGCGCCACCCTCGTTCGCGAGAATCAGGTGGCCAACAATTGCGGCGAGGTCTTCGCGCGTCAACGTGCGCACCTCAGGGCCAGGAAGCTCAATGCCCATGCGCTCGGCGGTTTCGCTGAGGCGCTGGGTGAACTTGTAGCGACCGACGCGACCCAAGTCGTAGCGTCGACCATTGAAGAAGAGATTCTCCACGAGCGATCGTGCGTTGTCGCCGGTTGGTGGATCGCCAGGTCGCAGTCGCTTGTACACCTCAACGAGTGCCTCGCTGCGCGTTGCCGTTCCATCCTTCTCGAGCGTGTTGGCAAGATACGGATGCTCTGGATTGCTGGTGAGACGTGAGAAGAGTCCGGCGATCTCATCGTTGGTCTCGTAGCCAACGGCGCGCAGCAGCGACGTGGCTGCAATCTTGCGCTTGCGATCAACCTTGACGTAGAGCTGATCCTTACCACTCGTCTCGAACTCGAGCCATGCGCCGCGGTTTGGAATCACCTTCGCCGACCAGAGGCCGCGACCCGAAACTGGATCAACGGTATCGGTGTAGAAGACGCCCGGGGATCGCACGAGCTGCGACACAACGACGCGCTCTGCGCCGTTGATGATGAACGTGCCCTGAGTGGTCATCCATGGGAAGTCGCCCATGTAGATCTGCTGACGACGGATTTCGCCGGTCTCGAGAACCTTCAACTCCGCATTCACCATCAGTGGTCGTGCGTAGGTGAGGTCCTTGGCGCGGGCATCGTCTTCGGTGACCTTCTCGTCCTTGAACTCGTAATCGAGGAAGTTCAGCTCCAGGCGCTTGCCGGTGAAGTCGCGGATTGGGCTGATCTCTTCCAGCAATTCGGCGAGGAAGGTCTTGGTCCCCTTTGGCAGCGGTGTCGCGCCAGGGATCCACTCAGGGCCGACAAATGCGGCAAATGAGTTGGTCTGCAGATCAATAAGGTTTGGGATTTCGAGGATCTCAGGGATGCGCGAGTAGAACTTGCGGCCTCCGGTGGCGCTGGCGCTAGCGGCGGTGCGAGTCGGCATGCGGCGGCTCCTTCGTCGATCCTGGACGCTCGGCGATATGGACGCTGTTAATTGGTCGCCCAAGGGCGAAAGGAGATACTAGACCCCAGAGCCGAGCCTGGCAAGCGGGGTACCCTGCGCCCCCTTTGGGGAGGGGGTGGCGCTCCCCCCGCCCCACGCTGGGGCGGGGGGTATTCGCCCGATTGTTACTTGATCTCGACCTTGGCGCCAGCCTCGGCGAGTGCGGCGACGATCTTATCGGCGTCGGCCTTGGAGATCCCCTCCTTGATCGGCTTTGGAGCGGCGTCCACCAGGTCCTTCGCCTCCTTGAGGCCGAGGCCGGTGAGCTCGCGCACCACCTTGATGACCTGGATCTTGTTCGCGCCAACGTCCGACAGGACTGCCGAGACGGAGTCGCTGCCTGCGGCATCGCCACCTGCGGCGGCGCCACCGGCGGCTGGGGCTGCGGCAACGGCGACTGGAGCTGCGGCGCTCACGCCGAACTTCTCCTCGAACGCCTTCACGAACTCGGAAAGCTCAAGAACGGTCATCTCGCTGACGGCCTCGAGCATCTGATCTGTAGTGAGCTTTGCCATGTCTCTCTCCTTCTTTCAGCCCAGGTGGGCCGATATTGTTACAAAATGGACCGGACTACCGGCGGTTAGGCCCCTTCGGACTCGCGCTTCGTCTTCAGCCCACCGAGGGCGTAGCCCAGCTTCTGCAGCGGAGCATTGAAGAGGAAGGCGAGCTTCTGGACCGGTGCCTGGAATGCCCCAGCCACCGTGGCCAAGAGCACTTCGCGGCTTGGGAGCTTCGAGAGCGCCGTCAACTGGGCCAGGTCGAGAATCGACGTCCCCAGGATGGCCCCCCTGACCTCGGCGGCTGGGTAGGCCTTCAGGGCCGCCAACACCGTCTTAGCCAGAACCGCCTCATCTCCCGTGCCGAAGGCAATTGCCGTTGGGCCGGAGAGGTGTGACGGAAGGGTGGCGTTCCCCGCCTCGTTTGCGGCGACCCGCATCAGGCGGTTCTTCACCACCCGATACGTGATCCCCAGCGGCCGAAGCGTGTTACGGATGGCGGCGAAATCCGACACCGTAAGACCTCGGTACGAGGTAAGGATGAGCCCACGGCTCTTCGACAGCTCGTTCGCGAGCGAATCGATCGTGCTGCGCTTCTTCTGCGTTGGCACGGTTCCTCCT
>Ga0209829_10003064_pt1 | contig 12343 bp, 7 predicted proteins | sample C_140205_EF_Meta_FD_187311 | JGI IMG/M metagenome (GOLD analysis project Ga0209829, IMG submission 187311) | Freshwater microbial communities from Lake Croche, Canada to study carbon cycling - C_140205_EF_MetaG (SPAdes) (version 2) | ecosystem: Environmental > Aquatic > Freshwater > Lake...
ATGTATGATTCATTTTCTATAGAAAGGAAGGAAGATTTGTAAAATGCTTGACCGCACACCGAAGAAATCACATGGACAGTGTTCAATTTTTTCACATACCCCATAATAAGGAATCTGTGATGGACCATTTGAATCAAGTTTTAGACAGGGCGTTTCCGAACGTCAAGACCAGAGAGAATTATAAGAGCCGCCTCAGGGGTCTCACAAAGTCTCTCAACGAAGCAGATCCTTTTGTGATTCTTAAGGCACCCGATACGTACTATCCAAAACTACAAGAACTGTATCCGTCGTTTAGTACCCGCAAAAATATGCTAACCTTAATCCTTGTCCTATTCCGTGAGGATCCCGCACTAAAATCTGGCAACCCAGAGGCGTCAGCAAGGTGGAAGCAGTTTCACGACGATCTTGTACGAATCCAGGAGGCGAAGGTACGTCGTTCGGAGCCTGAAGACAAACAAGTCAAACAGTATACAAGTTACGAGGAAATCACTCAGAAGTACCAAGAACTCAAAAAGAAGACACCTCACAATACCCTAAAGTCTACACAGCAATTCTTACTTATATCTATCTTAGTTCATCTGAGACCAAAACGTGCCGATTTAGGAGCGGTGAAGGTGTATAATACGAACGATCCGAAGAAAACAGATGAGAACTATATTGTCTTGCGTAAAGAAACTGAAGGGACTTCGTACTTAGTAATGAACTTATATAAAACGAGCAAGTACTATCAGACAGTTGAGGAGGACTTGCCGAATGAGCTTGTAAAGGATCTAAAAACATCGTTGGGACGCCATCCGCGAACCTACATTTTTACAAAGGAAAATGGTGAACCGATGAGCAATAATACGTATTCGGTATTTGTTAAACATACATTTGAAGAGCTGTTTGGTCGCTCGACGGGCGTCTCTCTATTACGCCATATTTACATCACAGAAAAGCTGGATTTTGATGATATGACGATTCAAGAACAGGAGGATGAGGCAAAACTTATGCTTCATACGTCTGGGCTTCAACGGCGCTATAAATGGCCGAAAAAGGTAATTTGTCCGAAACTTTGCGCACCGTATATGAAGATAGATACGAGTCCTAAGACATTAAAAAATAAGCGTAAATCTTCATCAAAGAAGACTACGAAGAAGACGAAAAGATATAACGACTAGGGAAGATTGGCGGTCTCTAATGTATTAATGAGCGTATGAATAGTGGCGGTAAGACCAGGCTGTTGATGTTGATAATCGCTGAGCATCATAAAAACCACGGATTTTAGAAGAAAATACTTAGTTTCCCACTGCGAGACAACCGCTGGTTTAGCGCCCGAAATGTCAGTCACCTCCTCAATACCATCAATGGTGGCAGTCGCTGTCGCTGTCGCTGTCGCAGTCGCTGTGCCCTCCTCAGGAATCAGTTCATTCGCCTCAGCACCGCCTGTAGACTGACGTGCCTTTAAGATGTCCTCACCGTGCTTCTTAAACATATCCCATACAACATCATGGGCGTTAGAACAATACTCGGCGCCAAGAGCCTCCAAAACATTTGCCGATTTCAGGAGTTTAATAATAGCAGCTTTCGGCTTCGCAAATGAGGCATGAGTGCGAAGTTTGAGTGGAAAACCACGAATCCACTCCACTGGCTCACGTACAATAAAGTCAATATAAGTGCGAAGTAAATCTTCGCCCTTGTACTTGAACGCCTCGTAGACCACGGTAAAGTAGCGTTCGTTAGAGCCGAGTAGCGCACCGGCATTTTTCAACAGCATTCTATTTATTCAACGAAACAAAAGTTTAAATCCACAATAGAGATGTTTCAACTGGCTATTGTGGGTTTGGGACCTGCCGGCATTTTTACGTTGGCGTCATTACCGGAAGACCTATTACCCGAAACTCTTATATTGGAACGTTCCTGTATCGGTGGCGACCTTTCGTCACAATACAGTAGCGTGATTGCCAATGTTACAAAGGAGAACTTCATTAAAATATTCAAGATGGTCCCAAAGTGGGCGACACAGTCATTTCCAGAGTTGGATGCCTATCAAGATAACGAAGCTCCTAAATTAGCAGACATATGTAAGATACTCAGGCGGTTTTCTAAGCCGGATATACAGAAAGCCCATCTTCATACAACGGCATTGTCAAATCTGGTTCAAACCGCCGAAGGTTGGAATCTAGTCACGCCAAAGGAGACGTATCAAGCTAAGAAGGTGATTTTATGTTTAGGAGCTACACCAAAAACAATGGATCTTCCATTACCATCCATATCTTTACCGATCGCCCTTTCTCAGGACCAACTTGCGCATTCTGTTACACCGAATGAGACCGTGGTTGTATTTGGAATATCGCATAGTGGTACGCTTATTCTAAAAAATCTAAAACAACTTGGGTGCCAAAATGTCTATGCGGTATATCGTGGAAAAACTCCATTTACGTTAGCCACGGATGATACACAGGACGGCTTGAAACTTGCGGCTGCCTCCATAGCACAGGAAATACAAGGTAATCAATGGGGTCCGTTAACACCCAAACTTGTCAATTATGATGATTTTGCCACGATTTATAGAGTCTTGAGCAAAGCCGATGTCGTAATTTACGCCATTGGATTTGAGCCACGTATATTTACATATACAAATACTATCGGGAAATGCGTACCGCTAGTAGAAAGTACACCAGGAGTGTATGGATTCGGTATTGGACGACCGCGTAATACCCTTGGTACTGATGGTATAGGGTTTGAGGCGTTTATTAAGGCGATACAGGCGGAACTTCCTGGGATACTTTTAGCATAGATTCCAGCGCATCTACACGATCACGTAGTGAATGAATTTCGGCAATACAAAGTGTGACTAATTTAGGGTAATCTACGTGTAACACCCCTTTCTTATCACGCTCAACACACTGTGGTTCAACTGTCTGAACATTATCGGCAAGAAAGCCGATATCCCGCTGACCGTTGGCAATCCACGTGAACTCTACAGGCTTTGGTAATCCCTTGGACTCATATGGTATTACGTCTTTCTTGAGCTTAGGATCAGACGGGGTTAAAAATGCCTGGGCGTAAACATCGCCATCGGCAAACATATTGCCCATTGTAATGGAGGCGGACGCACCAAAACGACTTAGATAGAGATTTCCTTGACGTACAATGGTATCTCCATCAACATCTAGCGGAGCAAGAGGTGATTGGGTACCGATGCCGAGATAACCGGCGGCAGTGAATCGCGCCACCTCTTGACTATTTACATCAAAAAGCAAATTATTGGAGGAATTGATACCATTGGACAGTAAAAATGGGACATTATTGTAATAAATCTGGCTATTGCTCATATTAATATTGTTTCGCACTGTGATGTTGGAACTGTTAAAAGTTTGTAATGTATTTGCTTTAATAATATAGCTTCCTGTATCAACCATTTTCTGGAGTTGAGTAACAGCATAACTCGCATTTCCTGAGATACCGGTTGCCGATGTTACCACATTTTGAAGTTCAGGAACATTCACAAGATATCTGTTTGGGTTTGTAAGAATACTTGCCATCCTATTCTATCAACAGACGAAAAAAATCTATCTAAAACGAATGTGAGCCATAGAAATAGGATATGTCTCTGTCTCTAGGAACGCCGGTGTTAGGGACTCCAAGGAGATTATATAGTGCGTATCCATCTGATTCGGAATCAGATACAGATACAGCATCGTCTGATTACACACAACGTTCGGATGTAACGACAAATTACTTAGTAAACATTCCCGGTACTCAGCCTCCTCAATCATCAGGATATGAAGCACCAGGACAACCTGCCAATCCTCCAAAAGATACGGGTACAAATCTGGGATTTACGACGGCGGATATGACCTCGCTATTTATGTTGAATTCACGGGACCGTGATACAAATGCTTATCCGTTGCCGACGTTTTTCACCCTTCGCCTTCCGCGTGTGTATAAAAACGTGAAATCTATCAGTTTGAATCAGATTAATCTGCTCAACTCGTTTTTCAACTTTACGGCACAACAACAAAATACCACGATGTATGTGTATGAGGAGGGGCGTGTATTGGCGGACGGTACTACCTCCAATATTATACCAATTACGATTCCAGACGGTACATATAACGCCACGGACCTAGTGACAGCGCTGAATAATGCGATGAATGCCACACCGTTATTTGCGAATATTACATTTACGGTGTTTTTATCATCATTTCAGCAGAGTGGTAATTTTACTCTCTTGTTTAATACACCAGGGTACGTAGTATTTAATGTACTGACAAATAGCTATGATGCAAATTTAACGATTAATGATATTGTAAATCGCTATTTTCAGACGAGTCAAACGGCGGGAACCTTTAATTTTTCATACAATGAAACCCTTGTTGCCTATTACTACCCAGTTATCTATCAAATGATAGCTACGGCAAACACAACAGTGCCATTTAGCACAGCTGGACTCACTATTCCTACGGGGTTCACAAGCTGGTATGATTATATTTTGTTCGGATTCACAGGACTCAGTGACGCTAATATTCTCGGAATTATTAATGAACCTGGCAATCTGACATTATTTGATAATTATCGCTACCAGAATACGTTTAATACTTCGCTTGTAAACTTTTATAACTGTTCGTATAATTCGCAACAGGGACGATTGGTAATTTCTGCGCCGAGTTTGAACACCAGTATTGCCAATGATTTAAGTACACAATATTCAAATATTTTGAATTCCTTGATCACAAGTTCTAATTTTAATAATATTGATCAGTTTAATCAACAGTATTCAAACTTCCAAAACTCGAATTATGTCGTTGTAGGATTTTACAACTATTTACAGGGACAGTTTACAAGTAATTTTGGCATTGACTTTGGAACCTATTCTGCTGGATTTTTCGGAAATTCAAACAACCAAATTGAATTATATAATACACAAAATGAATTTGGTTGGAATACATCATTGAATCCAGGTTTTTCATTAGTACAAATTAACTCTAATACACCGGTGGCACAAACGTCCAATTATTGGCCGAATCTCATTTTTCCTAAAAATGCGGCAACACCAGCAATCTCTACATTTGTATCAACCATTGTACCATCGTCTTTTCCTATTGTCAATGGTGTCCCACAACTGTACTTTTCAAATGCTGGTGAAGAAACGTATGGATATACTGATATTGTATATCCGATATTACCGACAAGTTATGTTCGTACCCCGTTTAGTACACCCTATCGGCAAAATATTTCTTTGATGACGATTCCTCGCTACATTAATAATCGTGGCGTAGGAACGCAGGAGGTCTATAACTTTAATGTAAATAACTCAACACCGTCCCTGTTATTTGATGTACGTACAAAGGGTAAAGAATATGTGCTTACGGATATTTCGGGTGTAAGTATTTTTAATATGTATACGGTTATTCAAAATATGTTTAATTCGGCAGACTATATGCGTGCATACGATCAATGGCAGAATTATATGTATACAAACATTCTGTCAGGATCTCGTCTACAGATTGGAAATGTAAACTATAACAAGCATCCACCTATTGGTGATATTAATTTAACAAGTTATCGCCCCTTTATCTTTTTCCAAGTTAACGCAGACCAGTACCCTATTTCACCTAGTGCGCTTTTTAATATTGATTTCTATGTGGAAACTCAGGATGGCACCCCCTTTCCTTCACCGATTACTATTACATGGTATAAGGATCGTGCAGCTTTTATGGCGGATGCGTTACTTGCTATGCCAACAGTGAATGTGAACACAGAGAATCCGCGCAATTACTTTCAAACCCAAACCTATACTGGAAGTTCGGCATTAATGACAGTACCGGTAACCAATCTACAGCAAACGTACTTTTATGTACACTATGCAGCAAGTGGTAACCAGTCTAGTGTAAAATTACGAGTCTTTAGTGTTCTTACAGATCCATATGGTGTGTATACTCAGGCAACGCAGAACGATTTGCTTAATATGCCATATGCCAATTTGCCACCCCTTTCAGATCAATTTACTCCTGATAGTTCTGTGTATCTGAATAATTTAATTTCTATTTACTCCACAACAGTTACATCGTTAGGATACGATATTTCTGGGGTTTCTAACAATTTGACTGATTATATCATTGTCGCCCCCAATAATAACTATTACGACCCAACAAATATTGAAACGTATACTGATGGTGTTCAGTCTGGTGTGCGATATCAGTTTAATTTGTCCAATGTGGGTGCGCCGACTCCTGCGCCGAATCTGGTCCCGCCGTGGTCTTTGTATTTTGGGTCCAATTCGGCAAACACTATTTTGGATCTATACAATACATCAAATATTATTTATTTACAGTCCAGCCAAACCCAGACGTTTCCAAATGGTCAGAACTATATCGCAAATAATGAGTATGTCCTTGCCAGTTTTCTGGATTTTACGTTGCCGACCAATAAGGAAATATTCTTGAATCCAGGACAGGATGTTTATATGCCGGTGAATTCTACAACGATTTTCCAGCCTTGTATCAATTACGCAAATCCGATTACTACGGATTCGTCCACGTGTTTGACCTTTGCTGATACAACGGGTATCACCGGTCTCAGCTTCTTTATGCCACCTGCCAACATTATTAGCTTGTCGCAGTTTATTGTGAAGTTTGCCTATACTGGTCCTACACAAACGGATAATTCAGCTAATATTACAACATTAAACAGTCCTTTCCAGTATTATGGATATAATAATGTTACACAGGGCTTTAATAATAATTGGGTGTATAATAATAGTATAGGCAATCCAACAAATATACCACCCTTGATTTATGTAGAAACTCCATCTGCTATTTTTGAAGAATATATAAATACAACAGTTCCGTATTTTAATCTCTATCTTGATTTAACTACTTATAATGCTCTTTTAGCACTTTTTAACGCGAATTCTTCGCAAATAGGAATACAATTTCAATATCCTGGAACCGATATTCTTGGAGTATATATCTCTGAAAATGGATTAAGTTATAATTTTAATATGGGTACTATTACCTTTTATGGATTAACTGGTCTTGGCTACAATATTCAAATATATAATTATTCTATTGAAAAACCAACAAATCCTATCTTTCCTAATGCCGTAGATCCACCATTTACAATCGCCACAATTTTGTTTTACCAGGTGACATCCCCTGTCTATCCTACCCCAACGTGGGACGACTGGTATCTATGGAATCGTATAAATACCAAGATTGCCATTTTCCCTACAGCGCAAATTCAGGGTGTGAATCCCAATACACTGGCATTATCGAGTGCCTTGTTTACAATGACGCTCAATCAGGTAACACAGGTCTGCCAAAATACGAATAATGTAGGAACTGTACATACACGAGAACCGGATTGGGGTACATATTACGAATACACAATTCAACAGACGTCCACAATGATGTTATCCCCTGTAACTACCAATATTAGTAGTTACTTTACAACAATCAGTGTACCGGCCGATATAATACCGACATATTATACAGGTAGCAATGTGTTTCCTGGATATACCTTGACACCACAGCAAATTTACAACTATAGCTACCTACCTCGTTCTTATGGTATAGCCCCTTCAGTTGGAAATGCGGTCAATAACCCGTATCCAGGCATTCAGCCATACACAGCAGATATTGCCAACTCTTACACTGCTGTACCATTTGCGTACAATGTATCAACGCAGACGTGGGGCGTCGGTGCCTTTTACGCTCTGAGTTATACACGGCAACCGGCATTGCCGAGTACCGGTCTCATCGGTGGAGCGCCTTACTACGGACCACCTGGTATGTTTGGCTGGAATATACAGGGCAACGCGTTTACTCTCTATAATGGCGAACAGGCGACTTTCCAGCCGTATTACTGGCTTGGTAAGATAAGTTTCAATACACTGACAAATATTAATTATAATCCGGCGACTGATTTGTCTTCCTTCGGCGGTTACGCAGGACTCAGTGGCGAATATCAGGATACAATGATGTTTTTCTATGGCAATAGTACCATAGGTGCCGATTATAAAGATATTTCAACGACTCAAACCCGTTGGCGTTGGGGATACGAAAACAAAGCGAATTATGTGGCATTTGATGACCAGAGTGGCTATAACTATCTTTCGTATTTAACAAATCTCTCTGTTCGTCCAAGTGTAAAAGAATATGCTGTTCACGTGCGTGGTTACGATCCTATACCGCAATTTACAACGGGACTTCGTATTATTGGCAATAATTATACGGACTTTGGTAATCCTACGCTGGGCGAAATCGGAACAGAGATAAGTTCATTAAAGGGATATCAACCTATTTCGGATTTATCAGGTTCCTTGTATTTAGAAAATACAGTTGCGTATAATCAAATTATTAGCACAAATAACGGTATCCGACTCAACAACGGTAATCATTTCAGCCATAACTACGCTGATGCGTTAATAAAGTTTAATGGTCAGGTTGCCAAGAGTTCTATTACGTTTGGTACAACTACGGGTTTCGCAGGGTCCACGTTTAGCTTTACTGGATATGCTGATGCGCTAGGACAATATAACAGTTTCTATAATACAGTAACGAGTCAATACACACTGTATACTAGTATTTTATCAACAACAACCGGTCTACTCAATCAGTATGTGATAGCACGTTATGGTAACATATTGCCACCTGGAATTGTAACTCGTTCAAAATATACGGCGGCGATTCCGTTCCAGCTCCTGTTCAATTATAATTTAAATCCGCCCTTTAATACGCAACTTGACCAGTGGGGTTTGGGTTGGTACCTGGGCTTCCCTAAGTTGACGGTGCCGGTTATTGGTCCCCGCACATTAGTCACGTCGGCTACGTTTATTCGTATTGTACAGCAGTATATCTATCTACGACTCAATCCGGCGCAGAATGTGAACACGTTGGCGGTATCGGCAAAGGAAGATTTGAGCCAGACGCGTGAGTCTCAGGGTATGGATACACAGTATTTTACGAAGATTATTCTCAACGATTTCGCCAGTTATTGCCGTGCGGGTGTACAGTTGGATAAGGTGTTTTCACCGGTGCTGGGCAAGTACGAAGTGATTGAATGTCAACTGACGGACCAAAACGGTAATATACTCAGCAATGTGGACTGCGATTACGATATGGTGATTCAAATTACTGAAACCGCTAATATTGCTAATAATGATTCAAGCTTGATAGGACCTTTCATTAATACTCAGCCTAAGCCTAATGCCCCTATAATAGTATCTAACAACTAAATTGGAGTGACTGCTCCAGCTAAATAAATAATTTGTACACCATAGGAAATGGCAGCCATCAACGCCACATTGGACGAATATTACCAGGGTGGACCCAAGGACTGGAACGAGGTCTTTAAAGCCACATGTATCAAATCTCATTGGGACCCAACAATGGTGGTAGAGCACGTATTACCTAAGTTTCAACACGATATGGCACTGGACCCGCGCCAATCGGTGCGCAATTGCTACGTATATTACAATACCTCACCTGGTGACGCACAGGTAAAGGATTACCCAGTAATGGAGCCACAACAGGCACCACATTACCTCCTTGGCGGTCCTCATCGCCCAAATACTTACGAGAAGCCCCAAATAGTAGCGCTACAAAATGTACCTGTATTTCCACCCGGTGGTGCGGCAAGTCTCGGTTTTCCCTATGATAAGTTCAACGCCAGTGCGGAGACTGATGTGTTGCGCATTGATGAGCCACTGACGAAGTGTGCCGAGAAGCGCTATATTCCACCAGGAGGTATCCCGGCACCTTCTATACAAAACCGTGATGTACCAGGTGTATATTTGGGTGATAGCTCTACGCTTTCCCCACTGTTGACCCGTGTCTCAAAACAGGCGGGGTGCCGTAATGAGGATGATGAACAGGCGTGGAACCGCTCTGCCCGTCTATTCTTCAATCCGACCAAGTACGACCGTACTATTACTGTACCACCGAATCTATACCAGCCGAGCTCACACAACGCGCTGGTGTGCCCACCATGGAAAAAGTCGTAACCCAGCCCAAGATAAGACAAGACAATGAGTAATATTTATCGCATCTTCCCGCAACTTTGGAGTCAGGGAGGATGCTTTCAGGCGCAGACCGTTTATGCTATTGATAGACAGCCTCCGCCCAATACATTTCAGACACAGTGTAGTACCCGCCAATACGATGACCCCGCATATTGGTACGAAGGGAATAACTTTCAGAGAATCTTACCTCCACCCGCAGATTTCTCGCAACAATGCTGTTTTCAGTCGCCGTCGTGGAACGCAGTAACATGGAGGTCCTTGCCATTATGGCTATCGTATGTTAAATCACTCGGTTACACAGTAACCACTGACTTATCTACCCTTACGCCATTTACAAGCATTTATATCAGCGGTCCTTAGCAGAATGACGTATCCGCAGTATAATTGGAGTCTGGAGCCGACAATTAGTTTTAGTTGTGGTGGCGCAGGAAGCGGTTCACTAGGTAACCCCGCACTTGTAATGGATTCCCAGCAAAATACCTATTTTGCTTCTATTGAACTTGGACAGAATCCCACGGCATCCGTATATGTAAACTCTTCCTATCAACTCTACTATAATTTAGCCGTTGGATGCGCCGACCAGGTTGGAAATCTATTATGGTATAAAGTTTTCCCAGAATTGGTTGCTTTGTCGAATCAAGCGCAGGTAACATTAGCCCTAGGATCAAATAATGATTTATACGTAGCGTTTGTAACTCCTACGGCGGTCAACAATTGTTATAATATGTCAGCCATCCCCCTATGGTGTCCGCCCCTATATCCTAGTTTTAGAACTACCTCCAATAGCAATGATATTGTATTGGCTCGTATTAACTATACAACATCCACCGCAAATGTGGCTTGGGTTTTACAAAATGCGCAGTTGAATTCAGTTTGGGACGAGACCGTACCACAGGTCGCCGTTGACGGAAATACTGGCTTACTTTATATTGCCTACCAAACAACGGGTGATATTTTATGTAATACTCCAGTTGGTACTCCAAATATAGCAGTGGCGTGTTTCTCCCTGTCCGGTAAGCAACTATGGTTAGAAACCCAGGAAAATATTAATAGCACAGGCGCAAATACAAGTCCAGCTATTATTACGGATACCACGGGTGGAGTATATATTGCGTATCAAACAACCAGAACAGTGAGTGGCGGTGCCATTATTTCAAATCAACAGATTGAGATGGTGAAATTTCAAACGTACCTTTCATCCCCTACGTCACTCGCATCGTATAGTCGCCAATGGGTACTCAGCCAAAATGGCAATATTTTTACAAACAGCGGTATATCGTCTTCGCCGTCACTTACAACCGATGGGACATATATTTATATCGCTTTTCTTACAACGGGCTCCGTGGCAGGAAACACTCATACAGGGTCCGCAAACGACTTGGTTGTGGCAAAAATAACCCAAGCAGGATATGTATCGTGGGTACAACAGGGACAGCAGTTTAACCGTGCGCCTTATACATATGGAGATGCTGGACCACCCTATATTACATCGTATTCTGTCGTATCCCCCTTAGATACACCAAGTTTGCTCGTTTCTCTGCCGACATATGTATCATCGCCCCTTGCCGGTAATAACAGTATATTTATATTTAGGATGTTGACTACAACCGGTGCTAATATGTTTGATATTTCAGGTTTTAACGCGATGCCTTTTGCGTATGGGTCTTCTCCTGTAGCTCCAGCGTTGCTTCCCACTGCTGGTGGTGGCAACTATTCGCAAGTAGCAATCAAAGCGTCTTACAGAGCAATGTTCTTTTTATTAGGATCCTACATACCTTTACAGTTTAATACCCTTACAAGTTGTTACTCTGATTTGATTCTGATTAAATACAATCTCGCAACTATTTATCCGAATGTAACACCATTTCAGTTTATGACATCAAGCAAAAAACTTTGTAGTTGTGGCGCGAGTTGTTCATGTAATAGTGCTGCTATTACAGTTCCAAGCGCAGCTACAAATCTTGTAGCGATACCTGGAAATACAACTGCTCTTATTTATTTTACAATTGACGACGGCAACAGTCCAATTATTAATTTTGCGTATTCTTTGAACGGTGGAACATCATTTACATCATTTAGTCCTGCACAGTCGGCTAGCCCACTTACGATTTCAGGGCTTACAAATGGCACAACCTATAGTGTACAAATCAAGGCAACAAACGGTATTGGTACTGGAGCAGCCTCTTCTACAGTGACAGTTACACCAGGTGTTCCTGCTCCTCCAACAAATGTTACTGTTCAGCCAGGCAGTGGCAACGCCCTAATTTATTTTACGCCTGGTGCTAATAATGGTAGCGCAATTACGAATTACAAATATTCGATCAACGGGGGAGC
>Ga0209829_10003065_pt1 | contig 12341 bp, 4 predicted proteins | sample C_140205_EF_Meta_FD_187311 | JGI IMG/M metagenome (GOLD analysis project Ga0209829, IMG submission 187311) | Freshwater microbial communities from Lake Croche, Canada to study carbon cycling - C_140205_EF_MetaG (SPAdes) (version 2) | ecosystem: Environmental > Aquatic > Freshwater > Lake...
CGGATCGAGGCAATTCGCCGGATCGGCCAGATCGTCCGCGAAAAACACGCGACATTCGTCGTCGTGGCGGGCGACCTGTTCGACTCGCCCACGCCCACGAAGGCCACTGTCGCCAACGCGTTGGGCGCCATCGGAGCGATCGGTGTTCCCGTCTACGCGATTCCGGGAAACCACGACCACGGCGGGCCTGACAGCCTCTGGGAACAAAACTTCTTCCGGAGAGAGCACGCCAGCCTGGCGGCCAACTTCCACATCCTGCTGGCCCGTGAACCGGTCGTGCTCGACGAGGCCGTGTTGCTGCCCTGTCCCCTGCTCCGCCGCCACGAGGCGGAGGATCCCACGGCATGGATCCGCGATCTGGATTGCACGCCGTTCTCCGCGAAGCCAAGGATCGTGCTGGCGCACGGCAGCGTGGGATCCTTCGGCGGACAGGCAGACGAGGAAGACGCTGCCGGGCCGGCCAACACGATCGCCATCGATGCGCTGCCGTTGGCCGAGATCGATTACATCGCCCTGGGCGACTGGCATGGTTTCCGAAACGTGGGCGACAAGGCCTGGTATTCAGGCAGCCACGAGACCGACCGCTTTCCGAAGACCGACCAGATGCCGGGCCACGTGGCCTGCGTGAGGGTGTCGCGGGCCGGCGCCCCGGCGGTGGAAGCGGCCCCAACAGGCCGACTCCAATGGCTCAAGCACACCATCGACCTGGGCGACGAGGGCTCGCGGCGGTGCGATACGATACTCACGGAATCGACCCGAGGCGCGGGCTTCGATGCCTGCCTGGCTGATCTCGTTCTCCAGGGCAGCGTCTCCCTCGCCGATCGGCAGGCGCTCGACGAGATCCTCGACACATGGTCGGCCCGTCTGCTGCGTCTGGACATCGACGACGGCGTGCGGCTGGCCCCGTCGGCCGACGAGATCCGCGAACTCGCCGAACGCCCAGGCGATCCGATCATCTCCCGCGTGGCCGCCGAACTCCTGCGCCGCGCTGCCGAAAACGGGGCCGATGCAGATGTCATCCGCGAGGCGATCCACCTCCTCCACTCCCTGTGCAACAACCCATCGGAGCGCCGCGCATGAGACTCGTATCGCTCACCGTCCGCAATTACCGCATCCACCAGGACAAGACGGTGCATTTTGATCCGGCTCTCACCGTCATCGGCGGTCCCAACGAATCGGGAAAAAGCACGATCGTTGAAGCGGTGCACCACGCCCTCTTCCTCCGCAGCCGGATCGGGGGCACCGTGCTGGAATCGATGCAGTCTCAGTGGCATCCGGGCCATCCGACCGTGGAGCTGACGCTTGAGAGCGACGGTTCTACCTACACGATCACGAAGCAATTCACCGGCGGGGCCTCGGCAGTGACAACGCTGGCCCGCGCCGGCCATGACATGCTGCGCGGCGAGGAAGCCGAGGAGGCGATCCACCGGATCCTGGAGGCCGATGACGTCGGTGGTGGCCAAGGCGTTGCCAAACGCCTGCGGCTGCAATGGGCGCACCTCTGGGTCTGGCAGGGCACCGCCGGCGACGATCCGCTGCCGCGATCCAACGACCAGGCAACGGCCACCCGGCTCCGCGAGCGGCTCGGAAGAATCGACGGGGGCAGCGTTTTGGAGTCGCCCCTCGACGGCACCGTAGCGCAGCAGGTTCTCGACCAGCACGCAGGCCGCACGCGGGACGACGGGCTGCCACGCAGCGGGTCTCCTCTGGCATCCGCGACCACCGAACTGGCGGCGGCGGCCGCGGCGCTTGAGGCTGCCGAGACCACCGTCGAAACGCTCCATGCTGCCGTGGCCGACGTCGATGCCACCACCGCGACGATCGCCGATTGCGAGAGCAGCCTCACCTCCACGCGGACGGAGCAGGACCGGCTCCGCGCCCGCCAGAGCGAGGTGTCGCAACTGAGCATTCAACTTGCCCAGCAGGAGATGGCGGCGGACACCGCTGCGACGGACCTGCATGGACTGGTGGCCGCGAATGCGGAGATCGTGGCCTGCGAGCAGGGGATCGCCGCGATCGCCGACCGCATGATGCCCGCGACAGAGCAACTCGCCGAGACGAAGGAGGCGGAGAAGTCGGGCAACGCCCGATTTGCGGCCGCTCTGAAGAGCGTCTCCGGGATGCAGAAAAAGCAGGCCGCCAGCGCCGGCCTCGTCGAACTGCACGGCCTGTGCGAGGAGCTCGAACGCCGGAAGACGGATCGCGAAGGCCTCGGTGGAAGGTGCCGAAAGATCGCCGAACTGCGGAACGAGCAGGCCGCCATCCGCGGTGAGCTCGCCGCCCTGCCCGCCGTGTCCGCGGAGGATCTCGCGGCCCTGACCAAGCTCGAGCGGTCGCTCGACGGCGCGCAGGCCACGCTCGAGGCCATCGCCACGCGGATCGAGCTCATCGCCACCGATTGCAGGGTCGTGCTGGCCGATCGGGAGCTTTCGGTGAACGCGGGCGAAACGATCACGGCGGAGGCCGAGCTCGTCATCGGTGACGCCGTGCGGCTGCGGATTTTGCCGGGCGGCGGACGCACGCTCACCGCGGCAACCCAGCACCGCGACGAGACCCACGCCACGCTGGCGGTTCGGCTCTCAGCCCTCGGCATCGAGAGCGTCGACGACGCCCGCCGCATCCAGCCGCAGCGGCAATCGCTCGCGGCCGACTTGGCCGGCAAGCAGACCGCCATCGAAAACCTCGGCGGCGAAAAGGCCGACCGCGATCTGCAACTGCTCGAGGAGTCGATCGCCGTGCTGGAGGGTGACATCGCCAGGCGTGCCCCGGACGGATTTGTGCGGCCTGTCGGACTTGAGGCGGCGCTGCGCCGCAAGCACGAGATCGACGAGGAGAGCCGCCTGCTTGGCGACACGGCCGCAGCAGCCAGCGCAGAGCTTGAGGCGGCCGGCCGGCTCCACACGGAGGCCGTCGAAGCGCGGGTGCAGGCGGAGGAGTCGATCCGAAAGAGCGACGACGAACTGCGCACGCGGCAAGGCCGGCTCGGCGTGCTCGTCGAGAAGCACGGCGGCGATCGCCAGGAGCGAATCCGACAGCTCGAAACGACCAGCGGCGTCGCCACCGTCAGGCTCACCGCAATGCGCACGAGGCTCGCCGAACTGCAACCCGAACTGATCGACCTCGAAGCAACGCGGCTCGAGCGGGCCCTGGAGAAGCACGCAGACCGCAGGCGCGCGGCTGAAACCACCAGGCAGTTCGCACTGGCACGGCTCACGAGCGAGGGCACCTCGGATCCCCGCGAGGACCGGGCCCGAGCGGTTGCCCGCACGCGGCGCGCGGAATCGTGCCACCAGCAGGCCAGCCGCAAGGCCGGGGCGCTGCAGCTTCTGTCAACGCTATTCACCGAAAAGAAGCGTGAGGTGGAGTCGCAATTCGTTGGGCCTCTCACCAACCGCGTGGCAGAGTATCTGCGATGCCTGTACGGTGCCGACACGCAGGTGTCGGTCGAGTACCGGGACGGCATGTTCCAGAACCTCACGCTGGCCCGCCCCGGCTTCGGCAACTCGCCGTTTCATTTTTCACAGCTCAGCGGCGGCAGTCGGGAACAGGTGTCCGCGGCGTATCGGCTCGCCATGGCCGAGATCCTCGCCGAGGGCCACGACGGCTGTCTGCCAGTCGTGTTCGATGACGCTTTCGTGAATTCCGATCCGGCCAGGATTCGCGGCCTGCAGGGCCTGCTCGACCTTGCAGCCTCGCGAGGGCTTCAGGTGATCGTGCTCGCATGCAATCCCAACGACTACGGCACGCTCGGGGCCGAGACGATCGAGTTTTCCAAGCTGGATCTGACGGGCCTCTCGGCCCGAAAAACTTCCACGGCCTCGCCGTGACGCTTCCTGGGATCGACGGCCAGACTGTCTGTCACATACCACTACAACTCTCCATCACTCCGAGCCCCAGGCACCACTCGGACGAAAACTCCCCCACTCCCACGGCAGAAGACATCCACGCACGGAATCGGCACAGCCGCCGCATTCGGTCCTGAGGCGGTTCCCAATGGCACTCACCGTCAGATACGTCAGCCGACTGGAGGATGTGGTCGCACCGGCCGTGGAGCACCTCGGCCGGCGGGTCGATCTCTTCGCACGGCAGCAGATTGTCGTGCCGACAGCGGGAGCAAAGGCCTGGCTGTTGTCCGAACTGGCAAAGCGGCTTGGGGCGACCGGCTCCGACGACGGCATCGTGGCCAACGTCGACATCTCCTATCCGGATGCGATCGCGCGGCTGCTGCAACCGGAGCGAGGCCGCAAGAGCGATCCGTGGACGATCGACCACCTCACGTTCCATGTGCTCGACGAACTGGCCGCAGGCGGCATGTGCGGGCCCCTTGCTGACCGTGCCGGCGAACCGCTGCTGGCCGCCCGCGCTCTGGCCACTCGCTTTGATCACTATCACGTGCGCCGACCGGCGATGATTCGGGAATGGGACAAGGGCATCGCGGTGCTCAGCCCCACTGCGAGCGATGTGATCCGCGACGGCGAACGGGAAATGACAGCCCTCGCCGACAGCGATCGGTGGCAGTTCGATCTCTGGCGGGCAGTGCGGAAGCGAATCGGCAAGCCGAGCCCGCCCGCCCGAAAGCGCGCCCCAGACGAGCCTGCTCCCGAATCGCTGCTCGTGGCCGGCATCCAATCGCTTTCGCTCAATCAGATGCTGTCCCTCCAGAGTCTCGGCGCACTCTGCGACGTGCTGGTGCTGCTGGTCCACCCGTCGCCACCGCTCGAACGCCGCTGGTCCGACACACTGCCGGCTCCGTCGCCCGGCGTCGCCCCCCGGCGGGAGGATCCGGAACTTGCGGAAGACATCGATCCACTGGTGACCGCGTGGCTGCACGGTGCGCGTGAAACACAGGTCTTGCTGGCATCGCAGCAGGTCTTGCCGCAACGAGCCACCGACGTTCCATCCGATCCACCACAGACACTCCTCCAGCACCTTCAGCAGACGGTCACGACCACGTTGCGTCCCGTACCGCAGCCGTTTGATATGGCGACGGACCCCTCCGTCACGATCCACCGCTGCCACAGCCTCTCCCGACAGGCGGAGGTGCTGCACGACGCCCTCCTGCACGCCTTCCGGGATTTCCCGGATCTCAAGCCTCACGAGGTGGCGATCGTCAGTCCCTGCATCGCCGACGCCGCGCCGCACCTGGAGGCGGCGTTTGACCGCACCATCACCGGCATCAGCGAGGACGGCGCTCCCACACACATCCGGCTGCCCCTGGTGATAGCCGACCGTGGCATCCGGGAAGTGAGCGAATCCGTCGACCTGCTGGCGCGACTGCTGGCGCTGGTCGGCTCGCGGTGTTCCGTCGATGACGTTCTGGCGGTGGCGACCAACCCGCTCGTCCGCGCCCACATCGGCGTCGGTGACGACGACGTTGAAACCTGGAGTTATCTTGTCGAGCGAACGCAGGTCCGCTGGGGGCTCGACGCCGGCCACCGCGGCCGCAAGGGGCTCGCGAAAGAGGTGCCCGAGAACCACACCTGGAAGCTTGGGCTGGAGCGGATGATCCTCGGCGCAACGCTGCCCGATGGCCCCGCTCGGGCGGAACTGGGCGCCGCGGTGCCTCTCGACGACGTGGATCTCGCCGACATCGACAGCATCGCGTCGCTGATCCGCATCTTCGATGTGCTCCGCACGCTCGAAGGCTCGACGGCCGACCGCCGCTGCGTGGCCGAGTGGTGCGACGCCATCGAGGAGGCGCTCACGGGGCTCTGTGGCAGAGAGTGTCGCCACCTCGCCGAGCCGCTCGCGGAAATCCAGCGGCTTCGCCAGGCTGCAACCGCAGTTCCGGTGCCCTTCCGCGACGTGCAGGTGATCCTCACTGAGCAGTTCGCCGACCTGGCCGGCCACCAGCCGCTTCGCACCGGCGCGATCACGGCCACGTCGATGGTGCCGCTGCGTGGGGTGCCGTTCCGCGTGATCTGCGTCATGGGGTATGACGACAAGGCCTCACGGGGATCGGAGGCCGAGGGGGACGACCTCGTGACCCGACAGCAGTTGGCGGGCGACGGCGACCCGCGTCTCGACCTCCGCCGGTCGCTGCTCGACGCGATGCTCGCGGCGGGCGACCGGCTGATCGTGACGTGCATAGGCGTCAGCATCAAGAACAACGCCCCTCTTCCGCTGGTCACGCCCTTGGCCGAGTTCGTCGACTTCGCCGTGCGTCACGGCGTGGAGCGGGAGGAGATCGCGCAGCCCAGTGGCATCGAGGTGTTTCATCCGCGTCATGCCATCGGCCACACCAACTTCACCACGGGCGCCGTGCAGCGGGGACTCGTCTGGAGCCACGACACGGCGGCGCTCACGGCCTCCGCCGGCATCGGTCGCCCCAAGGCCCCCGCGCCCACGAGAATCTCGAGGCGACCGAGTCGGCCGGTCATCGAGCTTTCGCTGCTCGAGCGAATGGTGAGAGACCCGCTCAAGCTCTACCTCGAGGAAACCCTGGGCATCGACACGTGGCGGGAAGACAGCGAGGCCATGCCGGCGACCTTTCCCCTGAAGATGGAGCCCAGAAACCTGCGCCGTCTCAGCATGGAACTGCTCGATCTCCTGGTCGTCGATCCCTCCGCCGAAGAGGCGTGGGCGCAGGCTGTCACCAGCAGTGGTCTGCTGCCTTTCGGCGAGTATGGCCGTCTGCAACTGACCGAAATCCGGGAGCTCGCCCGCGGCATCCGCGACGGTGCGGGAGCCAAGCAGGTGCCGCTCCGGGGCGGCGTGGCCGCGGATCTGCGCGTTGATGTCGGTTCTGCACGGGTCGTCGGCCACCTCACCGGCGTGCATGCCGACACGGAACAGTTGGTGGTTGTCACGACCGGCAAGGCCGCACACAAAAGCTACGGCAGGCCGCTGCACATCGCGGCACTGCACCTGATCGCGGCCAAGGCACGGGGTCTGGGCCTCGCCCGGGCCACGGTCATCTGCCGGCACGACAAGTGGAAACCCGGAGCATTGACCGACGCCGGTAGGCCCGTCCCTCCCTTCCAGGTGCGGACCATCGCTCTCGATGATTCCGTCAACGCCATGGAGAGGCTGGATTCGCTCTGCGACCTGGCCCGCGACGCGCTCATGGCCCCGTGCGGTCTCTTCCGGAATCTTCCCACCGCCACGCCAGCGGGCCGCAAAAAGGCGTTTGATGACTTCGTGAAGGGAGCCAGCTTCTCCGGTGATGTCGACTTCTATAAAGGCTCGCCGGAGTTCATGGTCTACGGCCCGGCACCGCAGTTTGAGTCGGTGTTTGCGGCGGGCTCGCGAGAAGTGGCGTTTCTGGATCGGTTTTGCAGGCTCCTCACTCCCCAGGGCCGTCCTGGTAGCACGGAGAGCCGGATCACATGAACACGGACTTCAGCCTCACCGAATACCCGCTGCCCAACGGCACGGTCGTCGAAGCCAGCGCCGGCACCGGCAAGACCTACTCGGTCGCTGCCCATGTCACGCTCGCGATCGCGACCGACCGGAATCTCCGCATCGGTGACATCCTCATCACGACCTACACGCGCAACGCCGTCGCGGAACTCCGCGACCGGGTTCGCGGGCGAATGGTGGCCACGGCGCAGCTGCTCCGGCTGTGCGAAGGCACCGCGAAGGACGACCTCGACAGCCACCTGCTCAACCTGCTCACGAGCACCGAAGACGACCGCCTGGAGCGGGCACGGCGGCTGGAGCGGGCGGTGGCGGAGTTCGACACCGCCACGATCGCGACGATCCACGGAGTCTGCTCCAAGGTACTCAAGGTACTCATGACAGCCGGCAGCGTTGGCGAGGAGACCGGCGAGGACGAGCTCGGCGATCGCATTCTCGCGGAAGTCGTCAACGACCAACTGCTGTCGGAGGCGATCGCGGGCCGGCCATGGGACCAGACTCGCATCCTGGCCCTCGTGCGGGCTGCGCTCCACGATCCATTCATCGTGCCGTGGTTCAACGAGACCGGCCTCGACGAGGCACGCCATCGCGGCCTCGTGCATGTCCGGCAACTGGTGGAACGGTGCGTCGGGAACGTCCGGCAAGCCATGCGGGCCACGCCCTCTTTCGACGACCTTTTGCGGCTGGCCTGGGAGGCCGTGAAGGACCCGGCCAGGGAGTCGCTGCGATTGGAGCTCCGCGAGCGGTTCAAGCTCGCGATTGTCGATGAGGCGCAGGACACGAGCCGGTTGCAGTGGGAATTCTTTCACGAGCTGTTTCCGCCCGACGGCTCCTGGCCGATGATCGCGGTCGGCGACCCCAAGCAGGCGATCTACGGATTTCGCGGGGCCGACGTGCAGGCGTATCTACGATTCTCGCAGGGTGGGGCTGGGCCGAGATCGCATCGCACGCTCTCCACGAACCGTCGGTCCGACAAGCCCCTGTTGGACACGCTCAACGAGGTGCTGCACGGGGCCACCTTCGGCCCGGGCATTGCCTACCACGAGGTGCACGCGGCCGCGGAAAACGCGACCTCGCGGATCGTCGGCCGGCCGCCCGTCGAATTCATCGATCTGGGCGATGCATCCCTTGCGCAGACCGCCGCCCGCAAGGTGCTGGAATTGCTCGCCAGCGCGGAGATGATCGACCACGGTCACACCAAGCCGCGCCGGGTCAGGGCAAACGACGTCTGCGTACTCGTGAGAGCCAACGCCGTGGGCCAGGCCATCGAGCAGTGGCTCTCCGGGATCGGGATCCGCGCCGTCAGCACCGGCACGGCGAGCGTCATGCACGGACAGATGGCCGATGATATCCGGGCTGTCCTCGAAGCGATGGAGCGGCCCTCGCACTCTGGTCGCGTTCGCCGGGCCGCCGCCACGGCCTTCTTCGGCCACGAGATCGCCTCTGTGGCCTCGCTCGCGGAGGATGATGAGCGGGCGGTGCAGGAGCGGATCGCACAGCTCAGCGCCGTCCTGCACAAGCAGGGCATTGCCGCCTGCGCAGCCGAGATCGGGGCCGATGCCGTGATGATGGGCCACCTCACGGCGGGCGCGGATGGCGAGCGCACCATCGCAGACCTCGCCCACATCGTGGAGATCCTGCACCGGGCCAGCGACGGGAAGGGGGTCACTGCTCAACGGATGCTTGAGCTCTTTGTCGAACTCCACGCCAAGGACGAAAAATCCGAGCTGGTCAGCCGTCGCGTGGAGAGCGACGAAGACGCCGTCAAGATCATGACTGTTCACAGCGCGAAGGGCCTTGAGTTTCCCTGCGTGATCGTGGCGGACGCATGGAAATTGAAGGACCGGCTCAACCGCCCCGCTGTCTTCTACGATGGCGACACGCGGCGTCTCGACATCGCCTTCGCAGACCCAGACATCGGCACCTCGGATGCCGCCAAGGCGGCGGTGCTCGCGGATGACAACGAGGAATTGAGACGCCTGCTCTACGTGGCCCTTACCCGTCCGAAGCACCATCTCTGCGTGCTCGTCATGCCCACTGCCCATGAGAGCATTCTCACAGCACTGATGCCTGGCCTCACCGGCATGCGCAGTGTCGGGGAACTACCGAGGTTAGAGCCCCTCCCGCAGGCAGCGACTGCAGCACACGCCGCCGCCACGGCGGTGGCCGCAATGCCCGGGCAGGTCGTCCGCACCTACCGTCGCACGTCGTTCAGCGCGATCGCCGCGGCCCGGAGCCGTGCGGTCGCCGATCCATTTGCCCCGGAGGGCCGTGGCTTCGACGAAAGGCCCAGCGACCCAATACCCAGCGACGAAAGACCCTTGCCCCGCACGCCCGCGGTTGACGGATTCACGATTGCCGAACTGCCGGCGGGCACGGCGGTCGGCAGCGTCGTGCACGAGATCTTGGAGCGGATCGATACTGGTTGCGTTCGCAACGGCCAGACGCTCAAGGCGGAAGTCCGCCGGGTCGTCGACGAACTCGCCACCTCCAACCTGCTCCAGTCGCACCACGACACGCTCGCGAACATGATCACCTCCGCGTTGCAGACGCCCTTCGGCGGCCTTCCCGGCACTCCCTGCCGCGATGTGTGCTTCGCTGACATCGCCCCTGAGGACCGGCTGACCGAGATGGATTTCGAGATGGCGCTCGCGTCGTTTGATTGCGGTGTTCTGGCCAGCGACATCGGCCGTCTGCTCAGCCAGGTGCTGTCCCCCGGCGATCTGCTGCACGGATATGCGGAGGCGCTCGCGCTTCCGGCGTTCGATATCCCGCTCGCAGGCCTGATCAACGGCTCGATCGACGTGGTGCTCCGGCTCCCAGGCAGCACGCCCGAGTCTCCCCGCCTGGTGATCGCCGATTACAAGACCAACAAACTCCATACCCGCGACATGGCCCGGCCCATGGACGCCTATTCTCCGGCCGGACTCGTCGATGCAATGGCGGAGCACCACTACCCGTTGCAGGCGGTCGTCTACGGCACGGCCGTCTATCGAATGCTCCGCTGGCGGCTGCGACGCGACGATCCCGCAGACTGCATCGCGGCGATCGTCTACGGTTTCATCCGCGGAATGAAGGGGGCTGCTACGCCGTCCGATTCCGACGGCCGTCGCTACGGCGTGTTCACCTGGCAGCCCCCGCCCGGACTGTGGGCACGGCTCAGCAGCCTGCTTACGGGCAATCGCACGGGGGTTGGCCGATGACCAGAACCGCCTCACTGAATGCCTACGTTGCCGCAGGCGCAATCACCGCGGGCGACGTGGCCGCCGCGACGATGCTCGTGGAACTCGCCCGCACCCATGGCGCTGGTGACCCCGAGCAGCTCGCCTGGGTGGCCATGTGCCTGGCGCTCCGCACGCCTCGCGACGGCCATACGTGCGTCGACCTCGATCGGATCGCTGATTGGGCCGGCGACATCGATCTTGCCGCCACGGCCTCCCTCCCCTGGCCCGGCGACGCCGCCTCGTGGCGGCGTGCGCTGGCGACGGCCCCTGCCCTGGTCGGGTCATCGCACGAGCGGCGGCCGTTTATTCTCGACGGGAATCGTCTCTACCTTGCCCGATCCCTCGACGAGGAGAGAGGGATCGCCACCCTGCTCATCCAAGACAACGCCGCGCGGGTGAGCGTGTTGCTGGGGGGGCCGGGCACAGGGAAGACCACGCAGGTCGCCCGACAGCTCATCGAACGCTTCAGCATGGCCGACAGGCCGCAGATCGCGCTTGCTGCGCCCACCGGCAAAGCAGCCGCCCGCATGACCGAGGCGCTCAAGAACCGCTGCGCGGCGGCCAAGGCGCCGCAACAGGTCTTCGACGCGATCGATGCCGCTCCGGCCATCACGATCCACAAGTTGCTCGGCTACGGCCCGCACCGCACGCCCCGGTTCAAGTTTGGACCGGACAACCCGCTCACCTACGACCTCGTCGTGGTCGATGAGGCGTCGATGCTGTCGAGCTCGCTGATGTACAGGCTGCTTGCCGCCCTCTCGAAGGACACGCACTTACTGCTCGTTGGCGATCCCGACCAGCTCGCGAGCGTCGACGCCGGATCCGTGCTGGCCGATATCGCCAGCAGCGCCGCCCGCGCCGGATCCGCGCTTCACAGCCGCACAACCACCTTGATGGAACGGCACCGTTTCGGTGCGGACATCGGAAAACTTGCTGACGCCATTCTGGCCGGCAGCCCTGCAGAGACGCTGGCTGTACTGACGGCCGGCCTTGACGCCGTTACATGGATCGAGCCCGGCCAGGATCGTGTGGCTGCCGTCGCCGCGGAGGTCGGTGCGCATGCAAGCCATCTCCGTAACCTTGCCGCAGGCGGCGATGCCGCTGCCGTCCTCGAAGCGCAGAAGCGGCTGCAGGTACTCTGCGCCCATCGCGACGGTCCGACGGGCGTGTCGGGCTGGAACGCACGAATCGAAAAGGGGCTTGGCATGCTGGCGGGTGACTCGTGGTATCCGGGCCGGCCCGTGATGGTCACCCGGAACAACCGGGCCCTCAAGCTGTTCAACGGCGACGCCGGCATCGTCATCCCGGCGGCAGGCGACCGGATGGAGGCGGTCTTCGGGCAGCCCGGCAGCATGCTGCGAGTGCCCGTGACGCGGCTGGAGGATGTCGCAACGATGCATGCGATCACGATCCACAAGAGCCAGGGGTCTGAGTATGGCCACGCCATTGTGGTGCTGCCCGAGGCGAGGAGCCGACTGCTCACCCGCGAACTGCTCTACACGGGCGTCACCCGCGCGGTGGACAAGGTCACTGTGATCGGCTCCCGCGAGGTGATCGAGGCCGCGGTCGGCCACCCGATCCGCCGCGCCAGCGGCCTCGCGAGCCGGCTGTAGACTTTTTTATCCGGCACGGCTCTGCCGCTGCGCCGATCCATCACATCCGTCATGCCGTGTCATGCCGTCTTGTTGTACCCCGGCTCCGCCTTCACCACCCCGATGCGTCAACCGTCATGCTGAAGGGCCTCCAGTGCCCTGCGAA
>Ga0209829_10003066_pt1 | contig 12340 bp, 10 predicted proteins | sample C_140205_EF_Meta_FD_187311 | JGI IMG/M metagenome (GOLD analysis project Ga0209829, IMG submission 187311) | Freshwater microbial communities from Lake Croche, Canada to study carbon cycling - C_140205_EF_MetaG (SPAdes) (version 2) | ecosystem: Environmental > Aquatic > Freshwater > Lake...
GCGGATGGTTTCGGCAGAAATAATTTGCATGGGTAGGGCAAATTGTTGCACCATGCGGCGAACAATCATTAATTGTTGGTAATCTTTTTTACCAAAAATAGAGACGCTAGGCTGTACGCAGGAAAATAGTTTCATTACTACCGTGCAAACGCCGATAAAAAATCCTGGCCGAAACTCACCCTCAAGAATATCGCCTAATTGTTGTGGCGGATTAATACGGTATTCTTGTGGCTCGGGGTATAAATCTTTTTCGCGTGGCGCAAACAAAACATAAACCCCTTCTTTTTCGAGTTTAGCGATATCGGCATCCATTGTGCGCGGATAGGAATCAAAATCTTCACCCGGGCCAAATTGCAAGCGATTAACAAAGATACTCGCCACGACAGGGTCTCCATATTGCCGAGCTAAGCGTATTAAAGAGAGGTGCCCTTCATGTAAGTTACCCATCGTGGGTACAAAAGAAGCGCGATTTTGGCCACGCAAGTGCGCGCGCAGCTCCTGTATATCGCTAATAATTTTCATGTATTTGGCGAATAGGCCAAGCGCACATAAATTGGGGCATACGGCTCTGCTTGAGTGATTTCGATTAAGGCTTCACGCGAGAGCTCTAACATGGCAATAAAATTAACGATAATAACTGCCACCCCCATGCCAGTAGCAATTGCCTCATCAAATAATTCACTAAATTCAACGAAGCGGGTATTTTGAAGGCGGCGCAAAATGCGGGTCATAAAATCGCGCACTGATAATTCTTCACGCATAATGGTGTGATGGGCGTTGAGATTGGCACGATGTAAAACGTCACGCCAAGCTGTCTGTAAGTCACTAATATTTACATCGGGCCAAACGACTGCTACCGTAGTATCGATGTGGCCATGGGCAATTTGAAAGTCGCGACCTTGTTGCGGCATACGCTCTAATTCTTGCGCAGCTAATTTCATTCGTTCGTATTCTAATAAGCGTCGTACTAATTCAGCGCGCGGATCTTCAACCTCTTCATCGCTATCCGCTTTTTTCATCGGCAAGAGCATGCGCGATTTAATTTCGATGAGCATTGCCGCCATTAATAAGTATTCGGCAGCAAGTTCTAAATTGATGTGACGAATTTGATCAATGTAGATGAGGTACTGTTTAGTCACCTCTGCCATGGGAATATCGAGCACATTGAAATTTTGTTTGCGAATCAGATACAGCAATAAATCGAGCGGCCCCTCAAAGGCTTCTAAAAAAACTTCTAAGGCATCGGGCGGAATATAAAGATCAGTAGGGAGCTGGAAAAGAGGCTCACCATATAACTTGGCAAAAGCTTCCGACATCCCATCGGTGACTGATGGGGTACTGTCGTTTTCGCTCGCGATTGAATCAATCATTCGAGTAGACGTAAGCGCGTTGCCTTATTTTTGCCTCAAGGGCGCGGCGCTGATCTTCTGCACTGATTGGTTTTTTATCCCAAAGTAAGGCACGTCCCTCTTGCTGGCCTGCCTCTAAATTGGGACGATCGACCTTTAGTTGCGTTAAAAAGCGGGTGATATCAGACTGATATTTTTTCATGGGAATGCAAATTTCTTAATGTTTTCAGTTACTTATGGTAATTAATATGGGCTTCACTGCTTTACCAACCCACCATTATTAACGATTTTGCGATCACTCAAGGGCTTATTGATTTGCTGAAACTAGGGCCTCAATTTGGCTGCTTTCAACTCGGCCCATTAAATGTTGGTAAGGCTGAATGGGATTTTTACTGCTTAAGGGCACGGCAATATCCTGCCATTGCTGTGGTGGCAGGTTTAAAAATTGTTCAACGCGGATCGCGACCTGCGGGAGCACCGGTTTTAAATAAAGACTGAGTGCGCGAAAGGCTTCAAGGGTAACGCTACATACCGTATGTAAGTCTGCTTTACGTGTAGGGTCCTTCGCGAGATCCCAAGGTTTTTGCTCATCGACAAACGCATTTACCAAGTCTGCCAATTCCATCACGAGCCTTAAGGCTTTTGCAAATTCACGTTCTTCATAAAGCGTTGCAATGGGCTCGCTGGCAGCGCGAATTTGCTTAAGCAAAGCATGTGACATAGCAGCATCATGCACTTGCCCAGCAAATTGCTTGACTAAAAATCCAGCACTACGGCTTGCAATATTGACGTATTTCCCAATGAGGTCGCTATTTACACGGGCAATAAAATCTTGCAAATTCAGATCTAAATCTTCCATGCTGGCATTTAGCTTGGTAGCAAAGTAATAGCGAAACCATTCTGGATTAAAGCCGGTTTCAATTACGCTATGCGCAGAAATTAAGGTGCCACGCGACTTACTCATTTTTTCGCCATCGACTGTCAGAAAGCCATGAGCAAAAATATTGGTTGGTGTTCGATAGCCAGAAAAATGCAGGGTAGCAGGCCAAAAAAGGGTATGGAAATAAAGGATGTCTTTACCAATAAAATGATACTGCTCGGTAGTGGTGTTGGGCCTTACCCACGCTTCGAAATCCAACCCCTTTTGTTGGCAGTAATTGAGAAAGCTGGCGTAATATCCAATTGGGGCGTCGAGCCAAACATAAAAATATTTACCAGGTGCATCAGGAATTTCAAAGCCAAAATAGGGGGCATCGCGCGAAATATCCCAATCACTTAATTTACTTTCGCCAGCTTCACCAACCCATTCTTTCATTTTATTGCGGGCTTCTGCTTGTAATGGGGTTTTGACTTGCGTCCATTCGCGTAAAAAAGCTTCACAGCGGGGATCAGACAGTTTGAAGAAATAATGTTCTGAGGCCTTAAGAATTGGCGTCGCGCCACTGACTACGGAATAAGGCTTGATTAAATCGGTGGGTGCATAGGTGGCACCACATTTTTCGCAAGAATCACCATATTGATCAGCTGCATTACATTTAGGGCAATTCCCTTTAATAAAGCGATCGGGTAAAAACATTTCTTTGACAGGATCATAAGCTTGCTCAATCGTGCGCTTTTCAATTAAGCCAGCTTCGCGCAACTGAATGTAAATTGTACTTGCGAGGGTTTTATTTTCGGGGCTATCCGTGGTGTAGTAGTGATCAAAAGAAATTTGAAAGGCGTCAAAATCGCGTTTATGTTCTTGCCAGACTTTGGTAATTAAGGCTTGCGGAGTAATGCCTTCTTGTTCAGCACGCAACATAATCGGCGTGCCGTGCGTATCATCTGCGCAAACATAGTGCACTTCATGACCTCTAAGACGTTGAAAGCGCACCCAAATATCGGTTTGCACGTATTCCACTAAATGACCAATATGAATTTGGCCATTCGCATAGGGCAGCGCAGAGGTAACTAACATCCGTCGCGCCGACTGCGTCTGGGCTGGGGAGGACAAATTGTGTTGGGGGCTACTCATACAGGGTCAATTCACTTCTCTTCATATCGGGACAAAACACTCAGTTGCAAAACCTCAATTATGCTGGGTCAGCAGCAATTTTAGACTGCGGTTAAAGTGATGAGCCATGAGTTCGCAAATCATCCTCTCAAAAGCCACGGTGCCAGTTGTCCAGGAAGTGGGCATTACGGATGAGCTTGGGCGGAAAAAAACCACTTTCATCCCTTGTGAGCGTTCTCTCACGATTTATTTAGATAAGCGTGAGGTCGTGACCTTAATGACCCTCGGGGCCGCCCCAGAGGCCCTAGTGCTGGGGTATTTGCTCAATCAACGTTTAGTCGAGTCTCCCGATGATATTCACAGCATTCAGGTCGATTGGGAGACTGATTCAGCGGCCGTTAAAACGCATCGCAGCTCGGTAGATATCGATGCGCTGACGAGCAAACGGGTGGTAACTACCGGTTGTGGACAAGGGACCATGTTTGGCAACTTAATGGATGATATGCAGCAGATTCGTTTGCCTGCTGGCCCCAAGTTAGCTCAAGCGGCCATTATTTCTCTGCTGGAAACAGTCAGAGCCTTTGAGTCGATTTATAAGCAAGCTGGCTCAGTGCATGCCTGTGCAGTGTTTGAACGCCTGGCTGAAGATAAGTTAAGTTTGCTACATTTTGTTGAGGATGTTGGCCGACACAATGCAGTTGACTCTATTTCTGGCTTGCTTTGGCTTGCGAACCTACCCGGGCGGGATTTAGTGTTTTATACAACAGGGCGACTTACTTCCGAGATGGTCATTAAGGGCGCACAGATGGGCATTCCTTTTCTCCTAACCCGTTCAGGTGTAACCCAAATGGGTCTGGAGTTAGCCCAGAAAACCAATTTAACCTTACTAGCGCGTTGTTCAGGCAAGCATTTTGAGATCTATAACGCCGCTGAACGGGTCGTTTTAGCCAATCCAGCCGGCTAATTTACCCCTAGAGGGACAGGTTAGTTTTACAATGCCGCCATGACTATTAAATCAGATACATGGATTCGACGGATGGCTGCAGAGGGAATGATTAGCCCCTTTGAGCCTGGCCAGGTACGTCTTAACGCAGCGGGGCAAAAAATTGTGAGCTTTGGCACTTCAAGCTATGGCTACGATATTCGTTGCGCAAATGAATTTAAGATTTTTACCAACATCAACAGTACGATTGTTGATCCAAAACAGTTCGATGAAAAATCATTTGTCGATTTTAATGGCGATGTATGCATCATTCCGCCCAATTCATTTGCCTTGGCACGCACCGTTGAGTATTTCAAAATTCCGCGCAGCGTATTAACTATTTGCGTTGGCAAAAGTACTTACGCACGCTGCGGCATCATTGTTAATGTCACGCCATTTGAACCAGAGTGGGAAGGCTATGTCACGCTGGAGTTTTCTAATACGACGCCGTTGCCAGCAAAAATCTATGCTGGCGAAGGTTGTGCCCAAGTGCTCTTTTTCGAGAGCGATGAGGTTTGCGAAACTTCGTATAAAGATCGGGGCGGTAAATATCAGGGTCAGCAGGGCGTAACCTTGCCTAAAGCCTAACTAAGTCTAACTAAGCCTAAGCAGTCTTAACAACGCATTAGAAAGTCGCCATGAAATTTCGCTTTCCAATTATTATTATTGATGAAGACTTTCGCTCTGAAAATATCTCTGGTTCTGGTATACGCGATCTAGCTGAAGCAATTGAGGGCGAAGGAATCGAAGTGATTGGCCTCACCAGCTATGGCGATCTCACTTCATTTGCCCAGCAAGCATCGCGGGCCTCCTGTTTTATTTTGTCGATTGACGATGAAGAGTTTTTAACTGACTCCGAGAGCAATGAATTGCCAGCGTTAAATAATTTACGCGCTTTTATTGTCGAAGTACGTAAACGCAACGAAGATATTCCGATTTTCTTGTATGGCGAGACCCGCACTTCGCGCCATATGCCAAATGACATCTTACGGGAATTACATGGCTTCATTCATATGAATGAAGATACACCTGAGTTTGTAGCCCGCCATATTATTCGTGAAGCTAAGGTCTACCTCGATTCATTATCGCCACCGTTCTTTAAAGCGCTAACCCATTACGCCTCGGAAGGTTCTTATTCTTGGCATTGCCCTGGCCATTCTGGAGGCGTTGCTTTTCTTAAAAGTCCAGTGGGACGTATGTTCCACCAATTCTTTGGCGAGAATATGTTGCGGGCCGATGTCTGCAATGCGGTAGAAGAACTGGGTCAACTCTTAGACCATACCGGACCTGTATTAGCTAGCGAACGCAATGCAGCCCGTATTTTTGGTGCCGATCATTTATTTTTTGTCACCAACGGCACTTCAACATCAAACAAAATTGTTTGGCATTCTACTGTTGCTCCTGGCGATGTAGTGCTAGTCGATCGCAATTGCCATAAGTCGGTTATTCACGCCATTACGATGATGGGAGCGATACCCGTTTTCTTAATGCCTACCCGTAATCATTTGGGCATTATTGGCCCTATTCCTAAAGAAGAGTTTGAGTGGGTCAACATTAAAAAGAAAATTGATGCTAACCCATTCATTAAAGATAAGAATGTGATTCCCCGCGTAATGACCTTAACGCAAAGCACCTACGACGGCATTATTTATAACGTTGAGATGATTAAAGCCATGCTCGATGGCAAAGTCGATTCTTTACATTTTGATGAAGCTTGGTTGCCCCATGCTGCTTTTCATCCCTTCTATAAAAATATGCATGCTGTAGGTGATGATCAGCCGCGACCGAAAAAGAGCTTGCTGTTTTCTACGCAATCAACCCATAAATTGTTGGCCGGCCTATCACAGGCATCGCAAGTCTTAGTGCAAGATGCGGAAGAGCGGAAGTTAGATCGCGAGTCTTTTAACGAGGCTTATTTAATGCACACCTCTACGAGCCCACAGTACGCCATCATTGCTTCTTGTGACGTCTCAGCGGCCATGATGGAGTCCCCAGGCGGCACAACTTTGGTTGAGGAGTCGATTGCAGAAGCAATGGACTTCCGTCGGGCTATGCGTGAAGTAGATGCAAAATTTGGCGCAGACTGGTGGTTTCAGGTGTGGGGTCCAGACCAAATTGCGGAAGAAGGCATTGGTGAGCGCGCTGATTGGATCTTGCAGCCCAATGCGCAGTGGCATGACTTTGGTAATTTAGCGCCTGACTTCAATATGCTCGATCCAATTAAAGCCACAGTAGTCACTCCCGGCTTAAATATCGAAGGGGTGTTTGGCGAAATGGGCATTCCGGCTGCAATTGTCACCAAATATTTAGCGGAACATGGCGTGATTGTGGAGAAGTGCGGGCTCTATTCTTTCTTCATTATGTTTACGATTGGCATTACCAAGGGCCGCTGGAATACCCTCGTTACAGAACTGCAACAATTTAAAGATCATTTTGAAAAAAATCAGCCCTTATGGAAAGTCTTGCCTGAGTTCGTTGCCAAATATCCACGGTATGAGCGCATTGGCTTAAAAGAAATTTCTGCGCAAATTCATGATTTTTATAAAAGCCATGATGTTGCAAGAATGACCACGGAAATGTATACCTCGGATATGGTACCGGCGATGGTGCCTGCTGAGGCATGGGCCAAGATGGCGCATAAGGAAGTGGATCGGGTATCGATTGATGATTTAGAAGGGCGCGTTACCGCCATGTTGGTGACGCCTTATCCACCGGGTATTCCCCTTTTGATTCCAGGGGAGCGGTTTAATCGCCGCATTGTTGATTACCTCAAATTTGCCCGTGACTTTAATAAGCGCTTCCCAGGTTTTGAGACCGATGTGCATGGCTTAGTAAAACGCGAGGTCGATGGACACAGCGAATATTTCGTTGACTGCGTAAAAACTACCGCCGTAAAACAACTAAGCTAAGTTAGCTTGCTAAGTCAGCGCGCGCTTGCTTAATAGCGGCAAGCACTTGTTTTGGCGCAGTTCCACCGAGATGAGCGCGAGCCTCAACAGAGCCCTGCACTTGCAATAAAGCAAATACATCTTCAGTCAATAAATTCGGCTGGCCCTTTAAGCCACAGGCGCTTTGCAATTCAGCTAAGGTGAGCTCGTCAAGCGCGCACGACCGGTTAACGCACGTTTTCACTGCAAGGGCTACCGCCTCATGTGCATCGCGAAATGGCAAACCCTTTTTAACTAAATAATCGGCTAGATCGGTTGCCGTAGAAAAACCTTGTTCAGCTGCCGCTAACATCACTGGCGCATTGACCAGAATATGCGGCACAAGATCGGCAAAAATACGCAGTGTATCGAGCAACGTATCTACCGCATCAAAGAGCGGCTCTTTATCTTCCTGATTATCTTTGTTATAGGCTAGAGGTTGGCTTTTCATCAGGGTTAAGAGGGCGATGAGATCACCATAAACCCGACCTGTTTTGCCGCGTGCTAATTCAGGTACATCAGGATTTTTCTTTTGCGGCATGATGGAGCTGCCAGTACAAAAGCGATCGGGAAGATCAATAAAGCCAAAGCGCGGACTTAACCAGAGCACTAGCTCTTCGGCAAAGCGTGAAATGTGCATCATGCAAGTGGCAGCGACTGCGCAAAACTCAATTGCAAAATCACGATCAGATACTGCGTCTAAAGAATTACGGCACAGACCATCAAACCCAAGCGCTTTTGCGACCTGCAGACGATCAATCGGATAGCTAGTGCCCGCTAAAGCTGCCGCACCCAGCGGCAATTGATTAAGGCGTTTACGGCAATCGGCCAGACGACTTGCATCGCGACTAAACATTTCATAGTAAGCCAGCATGTGATGACCAAAGGTAACGGGTTGCGCTACTTGTAAGTGCGTATGACCGGGCATGATGACTGCAGCATGTTGCTCGGCTAAATTGAGAAAAGCCGTGCGCAGTTGAGTGAGTGCCTCAGCCGTGTCATCGATAGTCGCGCGTAAAAAGAGTCGCAAATCGGTGGCCACCTGATCGTTACGTGAGCGTCCGGTATGGAGTCGTTTTCCCGCATCGCCAGCTAACTCGATCAGACGGGCTTCGATATTCAAGTGCACATCTTCCAAAGCCAGTTGCCATTGAAATTGACCTGCGGCAATTTCACTGCGAATCTGCGCCATACCCGCTTCAATAGCCGCTAAGTCTGCTGCGCTAATAATCTTTTGTTGTGCCAACATAGCGGCATGCGCTAAGGATGCGGCGATATCCACATGCGCAAGGCGGTGGTCAAAACCAATCGAGGCGGTATAGCGTTGCACCAGCGCATCAACGGGTTCTGTAAACCGTCCTGACCAGGCTTGGGCTTTATTGGCAAGGGAATTTTTAGATGAGCTCATAAACACAGTATATTGTGGCAAGTTATGTTGATATTTTAATTCCGATGCAGACCAATCCTAACCCCCTCAGTTTAACCATTGCTTCACGTGAAAGCCGCCTGGCAATGTGGCAGGCCGAATATGTCCGCGATTGCTTACTAAACCTCTATCCTGAGTGCGTCATCACCATTTTAGGTATGACCACCCGTGGCGACCAGATTTTGGACCAATCTCTCTCAAAAGTGGGCGGCAAAGGCCTATTTGTTAAGGAGCTAGAGACCGCTCTTGAAGATGGCAGGGCTGATTTGGCAGTTCATTCGCTCAAAGATGTGCCGATGAATATGCCCGAGGGGTTCGAGCTGGCTTGCGTTATGGAACGAGAAGAGGCTCGCGATGCCTTGGTCTCGAATGACTATCAATCCCTTGATGATTTACCCAAGGGCGCCATTGTGGGAACTTCAAGCCTGCGTCGCGAAGCGGTCTTACGCGCCTCATACCCGCATTTACAGATTCAGTCTTTACGGGGTAATTTAGACACCCGTTTAGGTAAATTAGATCAAGGTCAATATCACGCCATCATTTTGGCTGCTGCAGGCCTTAAGCGTTTAGGCTTAGCTGCGCGGATTAAAGCACTCTTACCACTCGATCCATTTACGCCTGCGGCAGGTCAGGGTGCACTTGGAATTGAAATTCATTCCCGTAACACTGCAATGCGGGCGATCTTAGCGCCTTTAAATGACCCTGCTACTTGGTTGGCAGTCAGTGCCGAGCGGATGGTATCTCGCCAATTGGGAGGCTCTTGTCAGGTACCCTTAGCAGCACATGCAGTATGGAATGGCGCTCAATTAGAGCTGCGTTCTTTTGTGGCGAGCCCCGATGGGTTACAAATCTGTGAAGCTGCCGCCAGTAGTCCAGTTGTCGATTTAGTGATGGCTGAAGTGCTAGGCCTTAAGGTGGCCGACGATTTAATTTTGCAGGGTGCAGCCGCATTGATTCCTGCGCCATTGCCCTAGGCTTTTTGGTTGAATTGGGTCATGAGCGCGTTAACGATTGCCCCGACCATTATTGTGACGCGTCCGATTGGGCAGGCACAGCAATTAATTGAGCAATTGCAAACTACCTTATCTACAGCGCCGAACCCAATAGCGCAGCAGACTACCGTATTAGCCTTACCGCTACTTAAAATTATTCCCAAAACCGATTTTCAATTACAGGTTGATATTCCCGCGGCAATCAGTCAGGCTGATTTGGCTATTTTTGTTAGCCCAAATGCCATTGAGTGCGGCATGCGTTTACTCAGCGCTCCTTGGCATGAATTAGCGCCGATGCAGTTGCGAGTTGGGGTGATGGGCGAAAGTAGTAAAAAATCACTCTTGCAGCATGGGGTCGATTCCCAAATGATTTTGCTGCCGCGAAATCCACAGCAGTGGGATTCAGAAGGTTTATGGCAGACATTGCAAGCAGAGCAAAAAAAACATGACTGGGATTGGACTGAACGCCGCGTCATTATTTTTAAAGGGGATGGCGGCCGTGAATGGTTAGCCGATACTTTATTGGCAGCGGGAGCACAGCTAGAAAATTTTGCGGTTTACAGCCGCGTACCATTAGAAAAATCAAATCCATTATGGCAAGCAATTCAGGCAAATCCTCGTGATAAAAAGCTTTGGCTACTAACTTCCTCAGAGGCTGTACGTTATTTAGGGCAGTCTGAAAAAGATCAGGTCGCGCTGAATTTACAACTGGCAAGCGCTTTATGTCCACATCAAAATATCGCGACGCTAGCTAGCGAAATTGGCTTTGGTGACGTACGACTCTGTGAGTCGGGCGACGCCGCTTTAATTAAAGCAAGTTTGCAGTGGGTGGAGGAGTTAACAGTAGACCCGGTAAAAACAATTCGCTAACTAAAAGCGGATGACCATTAAGGAAATACATCGTGCGCCGGGCCCACAACTGCGGTGGAAGCTTGGGGTATTTTTTTTGACAAGCACGCCAGATGGCTAGTTTGCGGTTGAGACGGGCAATATGGCGGACAGTTTTGCTTCTGATGCCATAGGTATTGGCAAATAAAACTGCGCCTAAGGGTTTATTGCCTAACTTTAAAATGCGGCGGTTATGTCCCCCTGAGCTAGTACTTGGAATGACGCTGCGCGCCACCACTACCGGTATACCTTGAACACAAAGCAGCACTTCTCGCACACGACAACGCTGCAGTGGTTTTTTAAATAAACGGGATTCTTCAGGTAAAACATGTTGTAGTTCATCGGCTAGCACAATGACTTCTAAACGCTGAGCAAAAGCGAATTCAATTTTTTTAGTTAGCGAGCCACTGTCACTAAGCCAGTCTTGCCAAGCAGGTGGTGCACGATGCAGACCACCTTTGGCGCGTAAAGCACCACCAGAATCGACCCGATTCCATGCAGAACGGAGACGATTGTGGTGGGTCAAGATTAACTACTGCTATAGGATTTGCGCGGCGCGCCTGATTTGGGTTTAGCAAATTTGGGGCCAGTGCGATTATCGGTTGGTCGGGCAGAACGTGATTCTGGACGCGAGTCTGAACGTGCAGCATAACCACCCGTGCTGGCTTTGCCAGCATATCCACCACCACCCGTTTTACCGGCATAACCACCAGTGCTAGTTTTGCCAGCATAGCCACCACCGCCACCAGAGCGTCCACCTCCAGCACCAGTGCGACCACCAGGTCTGCCGCCTCCACCGCCACCGGAACGACCACGACCGCCACCAGGCCGGCCAGAGCCAGCGTTGGGGTTAGCAGTGGGCTCGAGGCCTGCAATGACCGATGAGGGAATATCTTGTTGAGTAAAGCGCTCAATTGCTCTAATCTTGACGCGATCACGATGCTCCACTAAAGTAATAGCAGTGCCATTACGACCAGCGCGACCCGTTCTACCAATTCGATGCGTATAGTCTTCGGGTTTCATTGGCAAGCCAAAATTAATCACGTGACTAATGCGGGGTACATCAATGCCGCGTGCAGCAACATCGGTGGCCACCAAAATTTTAGTATGGCCTTTACGTAATGAATCTAAGCGCCGCATACGCACCGCTTGGGGCATTGCGCCGTGTAAAGCGCTGGCTTCATAACCATTCGCGCGCAAGGTATCCGCAATTTTTTCGCTTTCAACTTGGGTGCTAGCAAAAACCACAGCTTGATCTAATTCAGGATCCGACAGCAAGTGGGCGAGTAAGCGATGCTTATGCGCCATGTTATCGGCCCAATGTAATTTTTGCGCAATATTGGCATGGACATCACCAGCATGGGCTAATTCAATACGACCAGCTTGTTTGGTTAAGCGGGTTGCTAATGACATTACTTTAGGATCAAAGGTCGCTGAAAACATCAAGGTTTGCTTGCGACCACGACATAGTTGGTCAATGGCTTCGAGATCGTCAGCAAAGCCCATATCGAGCATACGGTCGGCTTCATCAATCACTAATTGTTGAACATCATCTAAACGCAGTGCGCGTGTTTTATTCAAATCCAGTAAGCGACCTGGAGTTGCCACAACTAAAAGGGCGCCTTTAAGCGCTTGGATTTGTTTGCCATAGGGCATGCCACCCATGACGATAGCAATGCGGATACCTTTAATGCCGCGCGATAAATTAATCGCATCGGCAGCAACTTGTTGTGCTAATTCACGGGTTGGGCAAAGCACTAATACTTTTGGTTGTGCGCGACCA
>Ga0209829_10003067_pt1 | contig 12339 bp, 27 predicted proteins | sample C_140205_EF_Meta_FD_187311 | JGI IMG/M metagenome (GOLD analysis project Ga0209829, IMG submission 187311) | Freshwater microbial communities from Lake Croche, Canada to study carbon cycling - C_140205_EF_MetaG (SPAdes) (version 2) | ecosystem: Environmental > Aquatic > Freshwater > Lake...
TGGCGACTTTGCCAAGACCATTCCTCACTTTAGATATGTGCTAGGCTATTTGCCTAACTTGCATATTCTTGAAAAAGAAACTTTTGTGCTGGATGACATCACATTCATTGGTGGTACCTTGTGGACTGACATGAACAAAAGAGATACTAGGACCTTGCATGCAATTTCAGGTATGATGAATGATTTTCGCTGTGTGAGCAACAGTGCCAAACTTGTGGATCAACGTGGCTGGAACAGCCACTTTACTACTACAGACGCCGCAGATGATCATGACGCCATGCTGGAATACATTCGCTTGATGATAGAAGGCAAGTGGGATCAAAAGTTTGTTGTGGTAGGGCATCATGCACCCAGCAGGCTCAGCACTCATCCAAGATACAGCAGTGAGCTGATCATGAATGGCGGCTACAGTTCGGAACTGGATGACTTTATTTTGGATCACCCACAAATCAAACTGTGGACACATGGTCATACTCACGAGGATTTTGACTACTGTATTGGCAGTACTCGAATCTTGTGCAATCCAAGAGGTTACATCAACTATGAAGAAAGGGCAGACACATGGCGACTGAAAACAGTAGAAGTATGATAAAGTGGTTGCGTTATTCAGGATTCAGTGTTATACTATTAGGGAATCCCTGTCATTGGAGTCTTTTGCCCTGGGCACGAAGAGAACCCAATGACGGATGGCCCAGTCCCAACGAACGCACATACAGTGTGGGCTGGATTTTTTTAACCTTGAGAATATGGATCGATGATGGAAGCTGGTAATACAAAAACTCGTTTTGACATGGAACAAGAAATCATGACAGCATGGCAAGTGCTGGATGATATTAAAATGTTGAGTACTAGAGAAAGCACCACAAAAGAAGACTGGGACGCAGTGACCCGCCTGTATCAAATTCGTTTCGAAACCTTGTTTGAAACATTTGAACAACTGATTAAAGATCGCGTGATACTGTGATGCGCAGAATGAGCCTGACCCGCCGCCAGTGGGAACAGGTTAGTGTGTGGGTGGCCTTGAACCAACAGGTGAACGAAGTGGAGATTGTGGAATCAAAGACCACAGGCATTGGACTTGATCACACTGCCAAGTTCTTTCACAAAGAACACATACTGTTGAGCGAAATGGACATAACTGATACATCAACTTGGTGAGGGTCAAACAATGACACCAGAGCAACAGATCCGAGCCGCTGAAGAGTGGGCTAGACTCAGAGTAGAAGCTGCCGAAGCTGATCGTGAATATGCACTAGGCTTGGCCAGTGCCGCACACTTGGAATTGATACAGGCCATAAAGTATGGATTCAATCCAGGCACAGCACACAGCACACTGATCAGCATTGGCAAATTGAGTCCAAGACTGGATCAAATACGACAAAAAATGTTGGAGAGCAAAAATGAAAATTTATAAATCAAACTATCGTGACCACTGGGTGTCACCTTACACCATCTTGGAAACTGTGTGCTTCTGGGAAAAAGATCGTGACCGCATTTTTAATCTTGACAATGATGCCAAAAACCCTTATCAACGTTGGGTTGACTGGTTGACGCCCATTTGCAGTGCATGGTCACGGTTCCTGGATTTCGTGCATCCACAAATCAACTATGTGAAAATCGACTACTACGATACCTGGAACTTGGATTCAACCCTGGGCGACATTGTGTTGCCCATGCTCAAACAACTCAAAGTCAAAAAACAAGGTGCACCATTTGTGGATGATGAAGATGTGCCTGAACACCTGCGTAGCACAGCCGCTCCACCCAAGGAAAATGAATATGACGTTGATGCCTATCACTTTCAACGTTGGGACTGGGTCATGGATGAAATGATCTATGCGTTTGAGTGCAAGGCCAACCCGGACTGGACTGAAAAATACTACACCGGCAAGGCAGACTATCAGTTCAAAAAGCTGGATGAAACCACATTCAATCCTGTCACCAACAAACAAGAAAGTTTGAGTGAAATGGTGGAAGGTCCTAACCACACACAGAAAGTGGACTGGGATGGCATGAAAGCCGAGCAAGCACGTATCACCAATGGCTTTAGACTGTTTGGCCGGTACTACGAAGGTCTCTGGGACTGATGTTTGGTAGCAACTACAACGATCATAGAGTGTCTTTGCTATACTCAGTTAGATGCACAGCAGAAATGAACCAAGCATTTCGTGATCGAGCTCAGTGGACCATGGAGTTTGCTTGGTTGCCACATCGCTGTGATGTTACTGGAAGAATCCTTTGGTTACAATGGGCCTATTGTGGTCGGGCCGTATGGACCGGACCCGGAGATGATGCTGTGGAAACACGCTGGCATGATCGACATGAACATTTGATTTACACACTAAAAGGTCCTTATGGGTGATAATGTATTTGATTCTATGACCAAAGATATTTTAACTAGGTATGCTAGAACCTCGCCCAAGCACAGTGTATCTATCAGCAAGTATGAAGCCTGGAAACGAGAATTTACATTTGAAGGTATCCGGGGTGCAAGATACGGACAGAGTTTTTGCAATCATTTCAACATCACAGATCATGTGCTGTTTTACAAAATAGATTGGGCCAGTGCCGATCAATACATTAGGTCAATGTATCTTGCGAAGCCCTGACTATCCACATGGCATGACCTTGACGTGGAACGATGTCTACAATGAGATGTTGCCTTGGAATGAAATGCTGGCCGACATAGTGCAAGTATTTGGCTTGCCCGGCGACAGATACATCACAGACGTCAATGTCAACGATATGACTTTTTGGTTTCGTGATCACCACGATGCGCTACTGTTTAAACTATGCCATGGACACAGTGAACTACGTCAGGATTAACTGTGGTTCGCAACAGGCCCTGGCTCTCAAGCATCAACTGGATGTGGACGGTCTTGTTGTGAACCAAGACTACACCTGGCGCTATCAAAAGCCTGTGTATGATGAGTTTGCTTGGACAGACTCAGAAGTCAGCAGTGTGACATTTACATTTAAACAAGCCTCAATGGCCACATTTTACCAGTTGAAGTGGGCAAAATAATAAAATTTGCAAGACACACAATATCTCAATAATTAAAGTTAATGCAACTGCAAACTCATGGCACCATACGTCTCAGCGCAAGTTTCGACCATGCCCGAGAAATTGCCCGACCTTTTGGTCAAATTGATCGGATCATAGAGTGGTGCAAAACTGAACTGGTGGGCGACTGGCGTTGGCAAGTGATCACAACCAGCAGTGACCGTGCTCCGGGACGCTACATCTTTTATTTTGATTCGGACAGAGACGCCGCTGCCTTTGCCCTATTTTGGGCCTAGTACTTTTTGCTGACTTGACTAGATATTCCTAATCTGCTATACTAGACACATTGTATTGCAAAGGATAGACATGAATTCGTGGGATCGTGAAAATCTACATTTTATTCTGGATTCAGACGAGGAGACCTTGGCTGATTTTTATTCCTGGGCCACTGAAGATGACTTGACTTATGCACTGGAACTGGTGCGCACTGCTATGTCTGAACTCATGGTGCAGGAAGCAGAACTCATGGACGAAGTTGAGGATGTCAGCGCGGCTCAGTCAGTGTTGGCGCAGTTTCAACTATGAGTCATCAGTTTTTGATCATGTGGGACCAGTTGGGCCTTGAGTGTTGCATAGATGTCACAGAAGACCAACAACGGCGCATGTGGCAAAAGTTGAAAGGTGAGCAGGTGAGTGAGAGTGCAATTCCCAACTACCAACATCTCCTGCTACGTGCTAGATTCAACAGCCAACGTCACTATGAGATTTATTCTGTAGAAGCCACAGATGGCATCACTGCTGAAGACATTCGAGAGATGTTTGAAGCCAGTCCGCAATCAGCGGCTGACACAATTCGACGCTTGGGACACTGTTTGCACAGTGACCGGGCTACAAAGGATCGGGTGTTGATCACCTAACTGAACGTTCTGCCTAATCAGCAGATAGTATGACCCGTACGATGAGAAGTGGTGTGATAGCCAAGGGTGGTAGTCTTCTTACCGAAAGGCCGCTGGCAATGCGAGAACGGACCCTGTCGGGAAGCGGGTGGAAGGTGTGTGTTACAAGGCATTGAACCAAACGGGGAGCCAAAGTAACAACGGTGCGAGCTGACACACTAAATTACCGCCGGGGGTTGCAGAGCATTCATTTTTAATGTATAATTACATCATGATTAAACAATTTTACCGTGTCAAAGATCGTGTTGAGGAATGGCTTCGTTATCCTCAGCCCACACGTCAACAACGTCAACTGTTGGGCATGTACACAGATGTCATAGACTATGATGTCACAGCAGTGAGACTGGCCAGTGAGAGTTCGGCACGTTATATGATTGCAAACATGCGAGCCACACCCAATTTTGACACAGATTATGACTTTCATGACTGGATTGTGCGAACACAATTGGCACCTGAACTTGGTGCAGGCATGGTTGCAGAGTTTGGTGTTGCAACAGGACGCACAATCAATCACATTGCAAGACTGTTGCCGCATCGTGTGATACATGGTTTTGACAGTTTTGAAGGCTTGCCTGAAGACTGGACCAGTCGCATGCCCCAGGGCTTTTTCCGACGTGATGCTGTGCCCCGTGTGCGCAACAATGTTGAGTTACATGTGGGATGGTTTGATGCTACACTGCCTGGATTCAAAGCTCAATATGCCAACACACCACTGCGACTGCTACACGTGGACTGTGACTTGTATTCCAGCACAGTGACTATTTTGAACACACTCAAAGAGAACATTGTGCCCGGCACTGTGATCATCTTTGATGAATACATAAACTATCCAGGTTGGGAGTTGGATGAATTCCGTGCCTGGCAGGAACATTGCCGAGCATTTGGGCGTGAGTACGAGTACATTGCTCGTGTGAGTAGGCACCAAAAAGTGGCAATTCGAGTAACCAAGTAATCGACCAATAAATCCATTTGTCGTATACTTGTTTCAAGCTAGGAAACTAGCTCAACGCTGACAATAAAAATAACACAGTGACATGGGGTGGCTGTGTTATATTTGTCACCAACAAGGAGTCTTTGATGGCAACAGCCACACCCACCTACGCGGCCCTGCGCAACGCAAAGTACCGCAACACTTCAAGCCACTTTGTGGACTTGGTGCAACGTCTAAACGACACCATCAACAACCTTCCCAAACGAGCACAGGCCAACTGGACCAGCAATCTCAAAAAGGCCATTCAAGCGTTCAAACGGAGTTATCCCAACGTAAAGAACTTCAGCAATCGCAAACTGTTTCGACTGTGTCAGGCTTATGATATTCCGCTAATGGACATCATGGTTGATACCACCATGCAACGTGAACCAGATTTGCAGTGGATTTTGAAGATCATCACCAACTTCCGTGCCTACCAAGCACAGCCCATTCAGGTGTTTGCCAATGGATCGGGCAAGTGGGGTGCCTGGGACAGCCAACACACTGCCCTGGCCATGTACTTGATTGCAGAACATGCGCTGGGTTTGGACTTGACCACTGTCATGGTTCCTGCCAACATCTACGACGTTACCAGTCGTGCTGACCTGCGCAACTTGTTCATCAGCATGAACACCACAACAGGCAAGAACGCCGGTAAAAAGCCCTTGGACATAATTGACATTTTTGAACAAATGATCTATGGTGTTGAAGTTGACGGCGTCACTGAACAAGACTGGGTGGATGCACACACCAAGTGGCGACATCTTGCAACCGGTGGCATGTTTGTCACAGCAGAGAAGTTCAACAACACTGAAGAAACCGGAGCAATCAGTCGTCTCAATGAGATCATGGAGTCCAGCCCCGAAGTGGTGCGCCAGTTTGCTGTGTATGGAAAATATGTAATTGACACACAAGGCACTGCAAAGAATCCGCGCAGTATCAACAGCAAGGAGATTCCCATTATACTTGAGTTTTTGAATTTGTGTGAACAAAATCAAATCCAGTACAGTGATGCGGTAATTGAAGATCTTGCACAACACTGCATTGACTTGTTTGACGCCAACTTTGACGCCAAAGGACCTTATTGGGTGCAGGTGCATGATGCTAACATCAATGCCTACAACAAAGCTCACAAAGGTATTCCCAAGCACATGTGGCCTGAGGCACCGCGCAACGCCAAGAACACGCCGCAAGGCACTGCATTTTTCTGGCACCAACTCATGAAGTCCTGGGTACCAAACCAAGCACCCGGCTTCAAGTTTCCCAAACAACCATTCTCAGTATACACACCTGACCCCAAGGATCTTTACTAATGAGTCACTTTTTATACATCCATCCCTGCATGAGCGGTACCGCTGATGTGTGGAAAGTTGGTGTTACAAAAACACCATATTCGGCAGTGCGTGGACGCCAAAAGTACACCTGGGCTAAATTTGGTTTGACTGATTTGTACTTTGGTGATCCCAGCGACATCGTATGGTTAGAACAGCAAATCAAGAAAGATTTCAAATACTGCTCAGGCAAGGAACTGCGAGGGTATGGAACTGAATTGTTCAAGATCGATATTGATGTGTTGAAAAAATTCATTGCATACACTACTGAATCACGCGATCTTCGTGTTGCACCTGTGGCAATGAAACAACCCTACACCGCTGCCAGCAGTGGTCAATGCCCTTTTAAAATTCCCGGAGAGAGTGATGCTGACTGGTACTTGGAACAAAAGTGCAATGAAATATTTGGAACCAGACCATATCGCAAAACATTGAACGCCAGAAACACTTTTGACAAAATTTTTCATTATGAATAAAACTCTACTAGAACGCCGCGAAGGTATTGCCAAATTTGTGCAAACCAAGTACACCAAGGTAGTGCGCAATGGGCTGAGTTATGAACAAACACGCGAGTGGGCTCATAGTGGCATCACACGTTGTTTGGCCGAACTCCAAGCCTTGCCTGCACAGGACCAAGCCGCACGTCTCAAACGTGATGAGCTGGAAAGTTACCTGGTGCGATATCATAACTACTGTATCAAAGAAAACATCGGGGCACACTATCGCGAGGTTGGTGCCACCAAAAAAGAGTGTGACTTTGAGCATGTGATTCCCAAGGCAGTGGCACGTGAGCTCATGATCTATGACTTGATGACTGTGGATGAGGCCTTGAACATTCCAACTTGTTTGTTGCGCAAAAAGAATCATCGACTGCTGAACAAAACATCAGCCAGTACCACACCAGACATTTGGGACTTTTGGGCACGATATCGCAACACACTCAAACTAAAAATTGAGACACATGATGGCACCGCAGTGGACATGACCACGTGGAATCTTGACACGCACTATGAATATTTTAAAGGATAATCCCATGCAAAAACAAGAGATAGAAAAACGCATGACCGAGCTCATGGCTCCGGTGGAACAACAGATCATGATGTGTGATGACCGAGAAGACTTGCTCATGATGGCCTGTGCTATGTTGCAACGTGTGAATGAAATATTCACGCAAGAACTTGGAGATCATGGACGAGACCTAATGTTCCGGGACCAGTTAAAATGAAAGTGGCCATAACTGGGCACACCAGTGGTATAGGACAAGGCCTATACCACTACTTTACGGCACAAGGGCATGAAGTTCAAGGTTACAGTAGAAGCACAGGATATGCCTTGCCCGACGCAGAAGATCATGTACTGGAACAAATTCAACACTGTGATGTTTTTGTCAACAATGCATTGCCGGTTTCTAGCCAAATGTTTTTTGTGCAACAGTTATGGCCAGCGTGGAAAGATACTGACCGAACCATCTTGGTCATAGGCAGTGTTGCTGCCAGTCTCCAAAAGATACATCACAGTGAATTTGCTGAATACCAACGCCAAAAATCACACCTGGACGTTTTGTGCAAACACCTAAGGTATCAAAATTTCCCCGTGCGCAACAGTTGTAGACTGATCACAGTGAACCCAGGCTTTACTTCAACCAATATATTTGCACCAGGTGATCCTGTGCCTGCAGATCAGTACATGTTGTCAGTGGCAGATGTTGTGCAAACAGTGGATTGGGTGTTGAATTCCACTGTGGCCATTGATGACATAACTTTTAGAAAGTAATACTTTCCTAGTACTACTTTTCAGGTTGACCAATATTTCCCAATTTGCTATAATATAGGCATATTGTAACAAAAAGGAGCCTGAAATGAAAGCACTCAACGCACTGATCAAGCAAGAAAATTCTTGGGCCAGTATCTTTAACAGCAAGTTCGTAGCCTACGAAGTGTCAACTGCCCAAGGCCGAGAACGTGTAGCAAAAATGATTGACTGCAAACTCAGTCCAGAGAATCTCTCCTGTGATGGCGAACTGCCCCGTGCAGAAGTCAACCGTCGCTACCGTGCGCTGACCAGTGCCGCACAAGACCTGTTGAAACTGGACCCTAGCATGGCTCAGTTCATGTACGAGTTTGGAGAATAACATGTGGACCATTGCCATTGTCTTTGCCAGCTCTGTGCAGAATCTAGGGCAGTTCTCTAGTCAAGCCGACTGTGAACGTGCAGTAGCACAGTTCCAAAAACCCGGCGTGGTAGCAGGTTGTGTGCAACAACCCAGCCCAGAACAGAGCATGGCGCAGGCACAACGCATGATGAATGCCTTTATCAACAGCATGGAAAAGTAATACTTTTGCAGTAGTACTTTTTGGTTGACCAATAATTGCCAAAATGCTATAATATAGACATATTGTAACAAAAGGAGCTGACAATGCAAGACACAAAAGAAATCTATTACGGCATGTTTACAGATGCAGGCAATGCGGCTGTGCATGCCATTGTTGAATACGCTCAAGCCAGCAGTCTGACTTGGTTAGAAGTGTATCAAGAACTGTGCCGTTTGGCTGAAGTCAAGGTGTTTGCTGAAGCCACAGACACCATGGTGCGTGAAATAGTTTACGACGCCATGAAATTTGAATCTGATTTTTACGTTTAAGGAGTCAGAAATGAAAATACACAACGAATATTTGTGGCTTGTGTTGATTGTAGCCATCATCATTGCGGGTCCGCTGTTGAGCATCTGGTCTTTGAACACATTGTTTCCTGTGTTGGCAATTCCTTACACCTTTGAAACATGGTTGGCTGTGATGTTGGTTGGCGGTATGTTCCGTGGTAGTTTTGTTCGGAAAGACTGATATGTTTGTAGATGTAACCAATATGACAGCCCGCCAAGTGCAACGACTGGGCCACGAGGACGATGAAGGTCCTGTGCAACGCAAATGGCAACCACGTACTACTGCTGGTGGTGGACATCGTGGCTACAATGTGAGCGATGTGTGGGGTGCGGCATGCCATGCACAACGCATCAATGGCGCTTACATCAAACAAGATGAGTGGGAATTGCCCTCAGAGTCGGCCACTGCTGTGCAACTCAAACGCAAGAGCAATCGCAACATCATGATGGAAGCATTAGAAAATCCTTTCATGATCACAGACGAAGATCGCACCGCAGGTGCCGAGTGCCTGAAGTTCCTTCAAAATGACCTGACGTTCCGCGCACTGCAAAACCGGCTCACAGACTTTGACCGCAGTGTGATCAAGGTCACCGCTATGACTGCGGATAGATTCTTTCCACAGTCGCATAAATTAGAACTGGCCACTGTGGCATGTTTGCCCAACAGCTACCAACGTGCCCTGAAACGCATTGAGGAACAAGACCGGATCAATCAAACCTCTGGTTACATAGGCGCCATTGGCGACAAAGTCACAGTCACAGTAGACATTGTTCGTTGTGTATTCAGTCAAAAGTGGAACACCTACTACGCTACTGGTATCACAGCCAACAACGAAACAGTGTTCTTTTCCATCCGTGAACCACTCAACACCGGCACAACGCTGACCGTCCGTGGCACTGTGAAAGCACACCGGGACAAGCAGACCCAACTCAACCGTGTGGCGGCGGTATGAAGGCGGCGTTGGTGTTGTTTGCACTAACCGGATGCAGTGTGTTTCATGATGCCCGTGATGAACTCCAAAAAGACATCACTGGCGTACAGACAGAATTTGCTAGACTTTACATCAAGGAGAAATCACAATGAGTAAAATTTTAATTGGTTTTGTGTTGGGCCTGGTTGTGGCTTCAGTGGGCTTTTCGGGCATTGCTCGAATTGCTGACCGAGGCGTCCAAACCATCCAAACACAGAGCAAGGAATTGGCCCAGTAATTTGGGCAAATCAAATCTAAATTATGCAAAAAGTGGTTGACACAAATACCGTTTTATTGTATAATTTGGATATGCTGAAGCACAGCATGTTTCGTAACTTAACTTTAGGCAACTCAGAAAGGCAACAAAATGTCAAATGACAAACTTTTTACCGTAGCAGGTACTGCAACTCACAAAGGTGTGACCAAGGTACGCTTTGCAAACGACTTGGTGGCTCGCATCAAGATCCTGGCCAAGGCCGGCGCAACTGATGTCAACTTGGTGGAACTGCCCCAGGCTATGACCAAATTGCAAGCACTCAAGTACTTGCAAGAACAAGGTATCACTGCTGGTGATGCTGGCTTTGCTGTGGCCAACAAGCTGGCTGAGAAGAGCAAAGTGGCCAAGAAAGGCGAAGTCAAGGTCTCTGCCAAGGGTACCCGGGCCAAGTCTGCTCCTGCAACTGTCAAGTCAGATGCAGTTGAGAGCACCAACGCCTGATACAACAGGCTCCCAACAACGCGGTCATTGACCGCGTTTTTTATTGACTTGTCAATCGAGATAATTACTGTATGCAGGATTTTGAAGACGATCCCATTTATAACTACGCTAAAAATGTCATGTTCCAAATCATGACAGTGCTGTACATCAATGGTCGCACAGAAGCACACGTGGGTGCCATCATGCGGCTGTTGGGTGTGGATGAAGACCATGCTAGACTGCACGATGACGAGCGAATTGAACTGGATGAAAATTTTGCCCGGATGGCGGCTGAATTAAATATGACTGAGCTTGTGTCTGCTCAAATTCCCCAAGGAACCACAATCCATTAATGTCTATCCCCACGTACCGTGCAGTTGAACCACTGTACATTGTGATGTTGCGTAACAACACTCAAGCAGAACCCATGTTCAAGACTTGGATACGCCGACATCAAATTGAACATGCCACAGTGTCAGGCAACCGCATGATGCTTCACCACCAACAAGCGTTTGATCGATTTCTTGTGACATGGACACATGAATGGTCCTCAATCACTGTGTGGGATACCTGGAACCGCAGACACATCTACATAGACTAGGCAACAGTGCCAAAATCCTGCTTTTTTCTTGACAGACCCACACAAGGCCTGTATAATTACTATTCACAACAAAGGAGTCATTATGACACAACACGAACAAATCGTAGCCGCTTACGAAACATACATCGCGGAAAATGAAAAATTCACAGCCAAGGGTGTCAAGGCCGCGGCTGCTCGTGCTAGAAAAGCCTTGCAAGAAATGAGCAAAGGCATCAAAGAGCGCAGAAAAGAAATCACAGCGGAGAAGGAAGCTCTTGCGGCAGCACCCAAGTAATACCCAGCCTGAGATGCAGGAACTACATTCATGGCCCTTGCATCTCACTGCCGACCTGCGGCAGAAACTGTTGGATGACAAACTGCGCCGAGCCCAGCATTACTGGCAGGCGGGGCAAAAGTCCGCAGTGCCAAAAATCGCAAATTCCCATGTCAATATCAGCAACACCAATTCCTACGCTAACATTAGATGAAGTTAATGAGTTGACCACTAGTATAACCAGTGGCACAGGAACCGACACCATAACCTGGGGCAACAGTGCAATCTGGAGCACAACCGGAACAGTGTTACCAGGCTATGGTGCTGCCATCGGTAATGGTGGAACTGGATACACCTACACAACCAATACAACCCGTCCTTGGATTGCCACTGGTAGTAGCCCTGGTACTTTAAGTGTTGAACAAAGTGGCAGCATAGAAATCCAAGGTGAAAATGCTGACATCAAGATCAACGGTAAAAGCATGGTAGCCTGGATGGAAAAGGTAGAGGAACGACTGAACATTCTAACACCCAATCCTGAACTGGAAAAAGACTGGGATGACTTGCGCAGACTAGGTGAGCGTTATCGAGCCTTGGAAAAGAAGTGCCGAGAAAAAGCCCAGATGTGGGCGGCCTTGAAAAAAGTACAACCTCGACAACCATGATACCTAAAACACCCAAACAACGCATTCAACTTATTGTCAAATGGATCCGAGAATATGCCCGTAAAGCCCGGGTAGATACCTTGGTGGTGGGCATTTCGGGCGGCATAGATAGCTCAGTTGTCAGTGCCTTGTGCGCAAGAACTGGCTTGAAAACCATTGTGGTGCAAATGCCCATTCGACAAAACAAAAAGTTAGACAATTTAAGTTCAGCACAGGCTGGCTGGTTGCTGGA
>Ga0209829_10003073_pt1 | contig 12320 bp, 10 predicted proteins | sample C_140205_EF_Meta_FD_187311 | JGI IMG/M metagenome (GOLD analysis project Ga0209829, IMG submission 187311) | Freshwater microbial communities from Lake Croche, Canada to study carbon cycling - C_140205_EF_MetaG (SPAdes) (version 2) | ecosystem: Environmental > Aquatic > Freshwater > Lake...
GGCCGCCTTCTACATGGTCGGCACCATCGAGGAAGCGGTCGAGAAGGCCCAGCGCCTCGCCGCAGAAGCCGCGTAAGTCACGCTTCGCGCACCGGAGATTGAGCAATGGCCGCTTTCCACTTCGAACTCGTCTCGCCGGAGCGTCTGCTCTTCTCCGGCAACGTCGAGGCTGTCGTCGTGCCGGGCGCAGAGGGCGCTTTCACGGTGCTCAGGGATCACGCCCCCTTCATGTCGGTGCTGAAGCCCGGCATCGTTGAGGTCGACGAGTCACAGACCAAGAAGCAGCGCCTCTTCGTGCGCGGCGGCTTCGCCGACGTATCGGCGGGCGGCCTGACGATCCTCGCCGAGCAGGCGATTCCGGTCGAAGACCTGAACGCCGCCAAGCTCGACGCGCAGATCGCAGACGCAGAGGAAGACCTGGCCGACGCCACCTCCGACGAGGGCAAACGACTCGCCGCCGAGAAGCTGGCCCAGCTGCGCGAGGTTCGCGCGGTCCTCAGCCTCTGAGGTCTGGCGCATCGCCTGTTTCAAGAAGCCGGGCTCGTCCCGGCTTTTTTATTGACCGCCCCCTCGCCATGAGGTGGTTTGAACCGGGACGCAGCCGTGCTGCCTGAAGCAAGTGATTACCCTACCCTCGCCGCCAGATTCCGCTGGGACATTCCCGCGCGCTTCAACATCGGAACAGCCGTGTCCGACGTCTGGGCCGCTGCGGATCCGGACCGGCCTGCGGTGCTGGATCTGCGCGGCGGCGCGGCCAAGGAAACCCTTACCTTCGGCGCCCTCGCAGAGCGCTCCAACCGTCTGGCGAGCGCCTTGCGGGCGGCGGGCGTGGTGCGCGGCGACCGGGTGGCGATCCTGCTGCCGCAAATGGCCGAAGTCGTCGTTGCCCATGTGGCCATCTACAAGCTGGGCGCCGTCGCCCTGCCGCTGGCGTCCCTGTTTGGGGTGGATGCGCTGGACTATCGGCTGGCGGATGCGGGGGTGCGGGCGCTGATCACCGACGCGCCGGGCCTCGCCAAGGTCGCGTCGATCCGCAGCCGCCTGCCTCAGCTCGATCTGCTGGTCTCGACTGACGGACCTGACGGCGCGGCCCTCGGCTTCGCGCAATTGCTGGAAAGCGGCTCCCAAGCCTTCAAAGCCGAGGACACAGGCCCGGACGATCCGGCCATGATGATCTACACATCAGGCACCACAGGGCCGCCCAAGGGCGCGCTGCACGCCCATCGGGTGCTGCTGGGCCATCTGCCCGGGGTGCAATTCCCCCACGAGGGTTTCCCCAGGGCGGGCGACCGTTTCTGGACTCCCGCCGATTGGGCCTGGGCGGGCGGGCTGCTGAATGTGCTGCTGCCCAGCCTCTATTTCGGCGTCGGCGTGGTGGCGCGGCGCTTTGATCGGTTCGACCCGGAGGCGGCGCTGCATCTGATGGCGCGCAACAACGTGCGCAATGCCTTCATCCCACCCACGGCGCTACGCATGTTGCGCGCCATTCACGCGCCGGGACGGCGCTACAACGTGGACCTGCGCACGCTGGCGTCGGGTGGCGAATCGCTGGGAGCCGAGACCTATGCATGGGGCCGGGAGGCTTTCGGCCTCACCATCAATGAATTCTATGGCCAGACCGAATGCAATCTGGTGCTCGCCTCCTGCAACGCCATGGGCGTGTCGCGGGCCGGCGCCATCGGCAAAGCCGTGCCGGGCCATGTCTGCGACGTGATTCGCCCGGACGGGACGCCCTGCGAGGCCGACGAGCCCGGCCAGATCGCGGTGCTGCGGCCTGATCCCGTAATGTTCCTGGGCTATTGGAACAACCCCAAGGCGACGGCGGGCAAATTCATCGGCGACTGGATGACGACCGGCGATCAGGGGCGGCGCGATGGCGACGGCTATGTCTTCTTCTTCGGCCGGGACGATGATGTGATCACCTCCTCGGGTTATCGCATCGGGCCGGGCGAGATCGAGGATTGTCTGCTGCGCCATCCCGCCGTGGAGATCGCGGCGGCGGTGGGCAAGCCCGACGCCATTCGCGGCGAGATCGTGAAGGCTTTCATCGTGCCGAAACCAGGCTTTCAACCCTCCGCCGATCTGGCGGCGGATATCCAGTCCTTCGTGCGCACCCGCCTCTCGGCCCACGAATATCCCCGGGAAGTCGCCTTCATCGACCGCCTGCCGCTGACGACCTCCGGCAAGGTGATCCGCAGGGAGCTGCGCGACCGGGGGTGATCACCCCAGCAATCCGCCCGCCCCCGGCGCCAGCGGATTGTCGACCAGCGCCGCGCGGTCGGGCTGGTCGGGGCGCACCTGGCCCGTGAAGGCGCGCCACAGGCCCTCCACGAAGCTGGGATCCATGTCTTTCAGAATGAAGACGATGCGCGTGCGCCGCTCGCCCTTGGGCCAGGCGTCGAGGCTGACGGGCGGGTGGAAGACATGCTGCACCCCATGGATCACCACCGGGCGATCCGGCTCGTCGTCGAGCCCCACGATTCCCTTCACCCGCAGCAGATGAGGCCCATGGGCCTGCCGCAGCAGATCCAGAAAAAGATCAAAGCCGCTCTTGGGCATGAGCGCGTCGCTTTCCAGACAGAAGGCCCGGATGCGCGCGTCATGGCGGTTCACGTCATGGGGGTCCTGTCCGCCGTGATCGTGATGGTGATGGTGGTCATGCCCGTGATCATGGCCGTGATGATGATGATCGCCAAAGGCCTCGGCGTTCAGCCAGCGCCGCACATCGGGAATTTTCGTCTCGGGATCGAAGAGGCCTAGATCCAGCAAAGCCTTCGCGCCCGCCTCGCCCTTCGCGGCGTCCAGAATGGTCGCGCCGGGGTTGAGCGCGTTCAGACGCCGCCGCAGGGAGGCGACGGCGGCCTCGCCTTCCGCGCCTTCCAGCAGATCGGTCTTGGTGAGCACGATCCGGTCGGCCACAGCCGCCTGTTTCACCGCCTCCTCATGAGCGTCGAGGGTCGCGGCGCCGTTCACCCCATCGACCAGCGTCACCACCCCGTCGAGGCGGAAGCGCATGAGCAGATAGGGGTGATACATGATCGTGTGCAGCACGGGGGCGGGATCGGCGAGGCCCGTCGTCTCGATGACCACGCGCTTGAAGGCGGGCATGCGGTCATTGTCGCGGCGGCGCAGCAGGTCTTCCAGCGTGGTGATGAGATCGCCGCGAATGGTGCAGCACAGGCAGCCCGAGGACAGCAGCAGCATGTCGCCATCGGCGGCCTCCACCAGCAGATGGTCGAGGCCGACTTCGCCGAATTCGTTGATGATGACAACCGTATCGGCGAGCGCCGGGTCCTTCAGCAGCCGGTTCAGCAGCGTGCTCTTGCCCGCGCCCAGAAAGCCTGTCAGCACGGTGACGGGGATCGGCGGCGGCGGACGCCGCGATAGGGATTGCTCGCTCAAGCCTGGGCTCCGTTCATCTGGATTTCGGTCGGGCTTTGGCGGCGGACTTTTTCTTGCCTGCCGACTTGCCCCTGGCGGCGTGTTTGCCCTTCGGCTTCACAGGCGCAGCTTGCACGGCGGGGGTGGCCAGGGCGCCTGCGGCGGATCGGGGCGCATCATCCCGCGCTACAAGCGCTGGTCCCGTCCAGCCGGGCACACGCCCGGCGAAGACGGGAACCGGCTCGAAACTGGGCCTTGCGCCCATCTGCGCCTGAATGGCGGCGACGCCGCTGGTCGGGCCAGCCATGCCCGGGGCCGCGAAAGAGGCGGCCGCAGGATCGCCCTGCATCTGCGCATTCAGGACCGGCACGGCGAAATCGTCTTCGGACACCTGCTCGCGATGGGCGCCGCAGACGCGCGGGCGATTGTTGGGCGCGGCGCCCGGGATGGCGCGAAGGGAGGCGAGGGAGGGCCCGCCAGACCCGCCCATGAATCCCGCATCCAGCAGGCTGGCGGCCTTGAGGGTGCGCGCCTTGGCGTTTGGATAGCCCAGCACCACCGCGATCAATCGGCGCCCGCCGCGCGAGGCGCTCGCCACCACATTGAAGCCCCCAGGACAGGTGAAACCGGTCTTCATGCCATCCGCGCCGGGATAGCGGCCCAGAAGGCCGTTATGGGTCGGGATCACCTGTTCGCCAAGGCGCAGGGCGCCGATGCCATAGAGGCCGGCATATTCGGGAAAATCGTGAAACAGCGCACGGCCAACAATCGCCATGTCCCGGGCCGAGGAATAGTGATCGTCATTGTGCAATCCATTGGGATTCACGAAATGGGATTCGCGCATGCCGAGCCTGGCCGCCGCCGCGTTCATCTGGTCGGAGAAACCCTCCACCGTTCCGCCCAGACCCTCGGCGATGGTGATCGCGATGTCGTTCGCCGATTTCACCATCAGCATCTTCAGGGCGTTTTCGAGGGTGACTTCCGAGCCGGGGTTGAAGCCCATCTTCGAGGGCGGCATGCGCGCGGCCCGCATCGAAATCTGGATGGGCGTATCGAGACCCACCTGCCCCTGCCGCAGGGCCGTGAGGGCCACATAGACGGTCATCAGTTTGGTGAGGGAGGCGGGATACCAGCGCCGCGCAGCCTCCTGCTCCGCCAGCACGGCGCCGGTGTCCGCGTCGATCACCACAAAGGGAGTGGCCTGCGCAAGGCCCGCCCCGCAGGCCAGAGCAGCGAGGGACAAACCAATGACACGCAAAAGCCGATTATGGATGCGCATTTCACCCCTGTCCTGCATTGCCAGCTTTTCCGGCGCGAACGGATGCTGAGGCCTCCTGGAAAGAAGGCTCATGCAAATCATCTGCGCCATTCGTAACGGCGCAAAACGAAAATGCAACGCATGCGCCCCTGCGGAAGGGGCGCAGAAAGCAGCGACATGCGGCGAATTCGTGACCAGGAATCACAATGTCATTCCCCGGGCGCGCGCGCCTCGATCGCCAGGGCGTGGACGCCGGCGCGCAGATCCTCGGCAAGGATGTCATTGACGAGCCTGTGCCGGGCCAGACGGGTCTTGCCGACGAAGGCGTCCGACACCACCTTGACGTGGAAATGTGTTTCGCTGGACGACATGGCGCCGGGATGTCCCGACGCGGGATGGCCGATATGGCCCGCATGCTTGTGGGACTCGTCGATCACTTCCAGCGCGACGGGCGCAAGCGCGGCCGTCAGCTTGCCTTCGATTCGTTGCTTCGCGCTCATGCCTTGTTCTCCATCCCTGCGCCCCCCGGGGCCTCTTTGCGCGCAATCGCGGCGGCGCGCGACGCCAATTTCCTCGAAGTTTCGCCAGAGCCGCGCGTGGCTCCTTGCGGAGCAAGGTTTACACTCATAATGTCTCACGCATGAATCTCAATTCGCCCATCTTCGACCGAATCAGGACGAAGTCCAAACTGGCGCCGGCCATCGAGCCGAAGCCAAAGCAGGCCTGCGCCCATCAGGGCTGCGCGGCGGCCGGGGAATTCAAGGCGCCCATGGGACGTTTGCGGGAGGGGCAGTATTTCTGCTTCTGCCTCGAACATGTGCGCGAGTACAACGCCACCTACAATTATTTCAACGGCATGAGCGACAATGACGTGGCCCGCTTCCAGAAGGAGGCGGTGATCGGCCATCGCCCCACCTGGTCCATGGGCGTCAACCGCGCCGCCCGGGGGTTCCGCGAGGACGGCGTCGATCCAGAGGTCGATCCGCTCGGCATGTATCGGGCGGGCATGGGCGCGGGCGCCGATGGGCCCCGGCGCCCCCGCTATGGCGTGGCCGTGATGAAGGCCCTGGCGGTTCTGGGTCTTGACGACACGGCCGATGCGGAGAAGATCAAGACCCGCTACAAGGAATGGGTGAAACGGCTCCATCCCGACGCCAATGGCGGCGACCGATCGATGGAAGACAAATTGCGCGAAATCATCCAGGCCTATAATTATCTGAGAACAGCCAAGCTCGTCTGACGACGGGCGAGGCATCCCAGCCGGGGTTCCGGCGACACCGCCCGCGGGGCCTTGTCCCCAGGGCCCGCGCTTGCGCCCCTTCGTGATGCGGACGGGTATGGAGGAATGATGCAAACCGCTACGACGACGCCCGGCCTGCCCGACAAGAAAGTCTCCGTGCGAGACGTGTTCCATATCGATTCCGACATGGAGACCCCCGCCTATTCCCAGCGCACCGAACATGTGCCGGATCTCGATCCGGACTATCTGTTCGACAAGCCCACCACCCTGGCCATTCTCGCGGGCTTCGCGCGAAATCGCCGCGTGATGGTGACCGGCTATCACGGCACCGGCAAATCGACCCATATCGAGCAGGTCGCCGCCCGCCTCAACTGGCCCTGCGTGCGCATCAACCTCGACAGCCATGTCTCGCGCATAGACCTCGTCGGCAAGGACGCGATCGTGCTGAAGGACGGCAAGCAGATCACGGAATTCCGCGACGGGATCCTGCCCTGGGCCTTGCAGAACAATATCGCGCTCTGCTTCGACGAATATGACGCGGGCCGTCCGGATGTGATGTTCGTGATCCAGCGCGTGCTGGAACTGTCGGGCCGCCTGACCCTGCTCGACCAGAACCGCGTCATTCGCCCTCACCCCGCCTTCCGCCTCTTCTCCACCGCCAATACGGTGGGCCTGGGCGACACGTCGGGCCTCTATCACGGCACCCAGCAGATCAATCAGGGCCAGATGGACCGCTGGTCCATCGTCACCACCCTGAACTATCTGCCCCATGACAACGAAGTGGCGATCGTTCTGGCCAAGTCGCCCCACTACAAGGGCACGAAGGAGGGCCGCGACACCGTGAACAAGATGGTGCGTGTGGCCGACCTGACCCGCAACGCCTTCATCGGCGGCGACCTGTCCACCGTGATGAGCCCGCGCACGGTCATCACCTGGGCCGAGAACGCGGACATTTTCCAGGACATCGGCTTCGCTTTCCGGCTCACCTTCCTGAACAAGTGCGATGAGCTGGAGCGTCCGCTCGTGGCGGAGTTCTATCAGCGTTGCTTCGGACAGGAACTGCCCGAAAGCGCCGTGAATGTGGCGCTGACCTGAGCCATGAGCACCAACCGCAAGCCGCCGCAGAAGTCTGAAAGCCCGCAGGAGCCGTTCAAACGGGCCGTGGCGAGCTGCTTGCGGGCCATGGCCGGGAGCCAGGACCTCGAGGTGAGCTTCGCCTCGGAACGACCATCGCTCGTGGGCGTGGGCGAGGGCGCGAAAGCGCGCCTGCCCGAGCCCGCACGCAAACTCTCCCCCCGCGAGGCCGCCATCGTGCGCGGCCATGCGGATTCCATGGCCCTGCGCATCGCCTGCCATGACGCCAACGTCCACAAGCGCCTCGCCCCCAAGGGCCAGGAAGCGCGCTCCATTTTCGACGCGGTGGAACAGGCGCGGGTGGAATCCATAGGCGCCCGCCGCATGGAGGGCGTGGCCACCAATCTCGGCGCCATGCTGGAGGACCGCTACCATCGCGGCGCCTATGCGGAAGTGACCGATCGCGCCGACGCGCCCCTCGAGGACGCGGTGGCCCTGATGGTGCGCGAGCGCCTGAGCGGCCTCAAGATCCCCGCCGCAGGCCAGAAGATCGTGGACGTCTGGCGCCCCATCATCGAGAGCCGGGCGGGCCGGGAGCTGGATCAGCTCACCGGCTCCATCGAGAACCAGCGCGCCTTCGGCAAGGCGGTGCACAAGCTGCTCGCCTCCCTCGACATGATGGATCAGGAGGCGCTCGACCACGACGACACCGGCGAGGAGGCCGGTGACGAGGAGCCCAACGACAAGCCGCAGGAGGCCGAAGGCGAGGGCGAGGAGAGCGAATCCGGCAGCGCCATGGCGATGGAAAGCGCCGAGGGCTCGGACGACGACCTGCAAGAAGGCGAGATGGATTCCGCCGAAGCCCCCGCTGGCGACATGCCGGAGGATGGGGAAGAGGGCGACGCTGACGAGGCCTCAGAGGCCCGCCGCCCGCCCACCATGTCCGCCCAGGACATGCGCGGCGCCGACTACAAGCCCTTCACGACCAAATTCGACGAGATGATTCTGGCCGAAGACCTCTGCGAGCCCGAGGAGCTGGAGCGCCTGCGCGCCTATCTCGACAAGCAGTTGCAGAACATGTCCAGCATCGTGGCGCGGCTCGCCAACCGGCTGCAACGGCGCCTGATGGCCCAGCAGAACCGCGCCTGGGAATTCGACCTCGAAGAGGGCATGCTCGACCCCGCACGCCTCTCGCGCATCGTCATCGACCCCCAGCAGCCCCTCTCGTTCAAGCGCGAGAAGGACACGAATTTCCGCGACACCGTGGTGACCCTGGTGCTGGACAATTCCGGCTCCATGCGCGGGCGCCCGATCACGGTCGCGGCGAGCTGCGCGGACATTCTGGCCCGCACCCTGGAGCGCTGCGGCGTGAAGGTGGAGATTCTCGGCTTCACCACCCGCGCCTGGAAGGGCGGCCAGTCGCGCGAGGCCTGGCTGCAATCGGGCAAGCCCGCCAATCCCGGTCGCCTGAACGATCTGCGCCATATCATCTACAAATCCGCCGACGCCCCCTGGCGGCGCGCAAGGCGGAACCTCGGCTTGATGATGCGCGAGGGCCTGCTGAAGGAGAATATCGACGGCGAGGCGCTGGATTGGGCGCATCAGCGCCTGCTCGGCCGGCCCGAACAGCGGCGCATCCTGATGATGATCTCGGACGGCGCGCCGGTGGACGATTCCACCCTGTCGGTCAATCCGGGCAATTATCTGGAGCGGCATCTGCGCCGGGTGATCGAGGACATCGAGACCCGCTCGCCCGTGGAGCTGATCGCCATCGGAATCGGCCATGACGTGACCCGCTACTACCGCCGCGCCGTCACCATCGTGGATGCGGAGGAGCTGGGCGGCGCCATGACCGAAAAGCTCGCCGAACTCTTCGACGAGACCCCAGCCGCCGCGCCCATGCGCCAGCCCCGACGGACGCCGTCCCCAGCGCCTGCGCCAGCGACGCGCACGACGTCGAAGCCGGTACGGGCGGGGATGTGAAACAGGAAGCAGGCGGGGCGAGTGCCCCGTTTTTGCGTTCCAGATCCGGCGCTTGAAAGGCGCCAGCGATCAGCATTCCGCGACCCCCACCCCGTCCGCTGGCGCGGCCGGCCCTCCCCCTTGTGGGGAGGGGGGCGGGGTGGGGGTCCACGCATGCTGATCGTTGGCGATTTCAGCCCACCACCCCCAAAACAAAAAAACGGCCCGCCAAAGCGAGCCGTTCAAATTCTTGAAGCTAATCCAGATGGATCAGACGGCGACGGCGACCGTCGCCTGCTTCTTGACGATCTCGCGCTTGATGATGCGAGCGCCCTGCGACAGCTCGTCGTCATGGGCCTTCATCAGGAAGGCGTCGAGGCCGCCGCGGTGCTCGACCGAACGCAGGGCCGCAGCCGCCACGCGGAAGCGCACGGAGCGTTGCAGGGTGTCGGAGATCAGGGTGACGTTGCACAGGTTCGGCAGGAACCGGGTGCGCGTCTTGTGATTGGAATGGCTGACGAGATTGCCGCTCTGGACGGCCTTGCCGGTCAGCTCGCAACGACGGGACATGGCACGCTTCCTTTCGAACTCTTCTACACGGCCTTGCGGCTGCGTCCGGACATCCGGAGACTGATAAACGGCGGCGAACCGGGGCTTGGAAGGCCTTCAGAGAGACCGCGCCGACACAAGGCGCAGGCCCCAACGGATCGAACCGCTCGGGTGATTGGTCGCGGGTGTATAGTGGAGGGACCGGGGCGCGTCAAGCGCAAGCGGTCGCGAAACACCCATGGCCACGCCACGAAAGCGGCGGATTCCCAAGGCCTGTATGGCGGGTTAGAAGCGCATGGGCGCTCCAAATGGTTTGATTCGATGATTCAAGGTCGGCAGATGCATCGACTTCGGCTCCATGGCGCAGGGGCCTTGGCTCTGCTCGCGCTCGCCCTGCCGGGCGCCGCCTGCGCCGATGGCTTCAAGGCCCGCTATTCCATCAAGCTGATCGGCCTGTCGCTGGGCGGCGCGACCCTCGAAGGCTCAATCGAGCCGGACGCCTATCAGATCGACGCCACTGCAAAACTGGCGGGCGTGGCGGCCCTTGTGTCAAGCTCCAGGGGGGCGGCCAGCGCTTCCGGGCTCATGACCCAGGGCCGCGTGGCGCCCAACGCCTATGCGACGACCTCCGCCAACGCCACCATGACCCGCACCGTGCGCATCGCCATGGCGTCGGGGACCGTGAAGGCCGCCGAAATCGCACCGCCCTTCGAGGAGCTGCCGGGCCGCGTGCCCGTCACCGAGGCGCACAAGCAGAAGATCGTGGATCCCCTGAGCGCTCTCATCATGACGGTCCCCGAGAACGGCGCGGTCATCGGCCCCGCCGCCTGCGCCCGCTCCCTGCCCATCTATGACGGCTGGGCGCGGTTCAACATCAACCTGACCTATGTCGGCCTGCGGCAGGTCAAGGTGAAGGGCTATGAAGGCCCCGTGGCCGTCTGCGCCGCCCGCTATGTGGCGGTGGCAGGCCATCGACCGGACCGGCCCGCGACAAAATTCATGGAAGACAACAAGGAAATGGAAGTCTGGCTGGCCCCCGCGGGTAAAAGCCGCGCCACGATCCCCTTCCGCATTTCCGTCGCCACCATGGTCGGCACGGTGGTGATCGAAGCCACGGATCTGGATATCGGCCCCACCGGGACAACAGCGTCGCGCTGATCCCCCATTCTGTCCCGAAATGGCGCAGGTCGAGACGTCGCCGTTAAGCTTTGCGGGCGCTGAAGCATATAAGGTCCGCCCGAATCCATTTTTTTGAGGCCCCTTTGGTGGCGCCCGGGGACCGACGCCACAAGATATGGCGGGAACAAGCAGGGAATGGAGGGCCAAAGGTGATTCGTCGCCGATTCGTTCAGGGTTCGTGCAAATGGTAAACACAACTGTCCCAAGATGATGTGTTGACAGAATGCGCCGATGGAGTCCCTCCCCGAGTCGAATGGAATTTTCACCTGGGCCCCTCAGAGTCCTGCCGATTCACAAGACTTAGCTATGCTATGGCTGAATCTTGCCAGATCTTGCGGTGAACAAATCAAGACTCTGACGGAGTCGCCGATTCGGGCGCGATTCGTTCCCATCCCGTTCGAAGTGTGAACGAAGACTCGACGAACTGTGCCATTTCGGGCAGAGGGAAGCTGTGTTGCTGGCGACAGCGCAAGGGGCGTCACCCATGAATATCGCTTTCCCGGCCCCCGCCCTGCCCCCTTCGGAGCGACGCAGGGGCGTCACCGCCGTGCTGGGGCCGACCAATACCGGCAAGACCCACATCACCGTCGAACGCATGCTGCAATATCCCAGCGGCATCATAGGCTTGCCCCTGCGCCTGCTGGCGCGCGAGGTCTATAACAAGGTCGTCGAGAAGGTCGGCGCGGGCGCCGTGGCGCTGATCACGGGCGAGGAAAAGATCAAGCCGCGCAACCCGCGCTACTGGATCTCAACCGTCGAGGCCATGCCCCGCGACCTCTCGGTCGACTTCGTGGCGGTGGATGAAATCCAGCTCGCCGCCGATCTTGATCGCGGCCATGTGTTTACCGATCGCTTGTTGAATCGTCGCGGGCGCGAGGAGACCTGGCTGATCGGCGCCTCCACCATCCAGCCGCTGATCGAGAAGCTTCTGCCCGGCGTGCCCATCGTCACCCGCCCGCGCCTGTCCACGCTCACCTTCGCGGGGGAACGCAGGCTCTCGCGCCTGCCCCCGCGCAGCGCCATCGTGGCCTTCTCGGCGGAGGAGGTCTACGCCATCGCCGAATTGATTCGCCGCCAGCGGGGCGGGGCGGCGGTGGTGCTGGGCGCCCTGAGCCCGCGCACCCGCAACGCTCAGGTCGCCCTCTACCAATCCGGCGAGGTGGATTACATCGTCGCCACCGACGCCATCGGCATGGGGCTCAATCTGGACGTCGACCACATCGCCTTCGCCGGAAACCGCAAATTCGACGGCTGGCAGTATCGTCCGCTGAACAATGGCGAATTCGCCCAGATCGCGGGCCGGGCCGGGCGATATATCAAGGATGGCGCCTTTGGCACCACCGGCCGCTGCCCCGCTTTCGACGCGGAGACGGCCCAGGCCATCGAGACCCACCGATTCGATCCACTGATGATGTTGCAGTGGCGAAATACGTCGCTGGATTTTTCTTCCGTAGAAAGTTTACAGGCCTCCCTGGAGATGTTGCCGGGTGAACAGGGCCTGACGCGGGCGCCCACCGCGACCGACATGGTGGTGCTCGACATCCTCTCGAGGGATGCGGACGTGCGGCGGCAATCGAAGACGAAAGCCGATGTCCAGCGCCTCTGGGAAGTATGCCAAGTACCTGATTATCGGAAGGTTTCGCCCGCAGCTCATGCCGATTTGGCGCTCACGTTATT
>Ga0209829_10003074_pt1 | contig 12317 bp, 6 predicted proteins | sample C_140205_EF_Meta_FD_187311 | JGI IMG/M metagenome (GOLD analysis project Ga0209829, IMG submission 187311) | Freshwater microbial communities from Lake Croche, Canada to study carbon cycling - C_140205_EF_MetaG (SPAdes) (version 2) | ecosystem: Environmental > Aquatic > Freshwater > Lake...
TGCTAATTTAAATAGTAAATACATTTTACGATATAAGTATATTGGCAATTTTAATTTGAGTCTTCAGAATACTAAAATTTTAAACAGAAATACTGGGGTATCTACCGAATTCACTGGAACTAAAACATTTATGATCAATTGGTCACATTCTATGGATGCAAGAGCTTTGCCAGGAACCAATTTTTCGGCCAATGTTAATTTTGGAAGTACCAAGTATAATAAGTCATTACTGAATAACCCTTTACAAAATTATCAGAATCAAATTAGTTCTTCCATTAGCTATAATAAATCTTGGGACAATAAGTATAACTTATCGGTTAACTTAAACCACAGCCAAAATAATAATTTAGGATTAGTCAATTTAAGTTTACCCAATATTAATTTTAATGCATTAACCATTTACCCCTTTCAAAAAAAGGAACAAGTAGGGTCTACGAAGTGGTATGAAAAGTTAGGTATTGGTTACAATGGCTCTTTCCAAAATCAATTGGCTTTTTATGATACTGCTTTTAATATGCCAAGATTATTAGACACGATGCAATGGGGGGCTACACATAGTATCCCTATTAGTTTATCTTTACCTGCTTTAGGTCCTATAACGATTAGTCCCAATATTAATTTTGAAGAAAAATGGTTTGGTTCTGAAAATACAAAAAGCTGGAATAGTAAATTAAACAAAGTAGATACCAACACCAGCAGAGGTTTTTTTAGAGCACCCCATATTGGATTTGGCGTAGGAACCTCTTCAAGAATATTTGGTACTTATAAATTTAATGACAGTTATGTAAAAGCGATAAGACATGAAATTAGACCTAGTATTTCATTTAATTATACCCCCGATTTAGCGGCCAACTATCATTATACTTCTCAAATAGATTCCACAGGAAGAAATTATCGTTTTTCTAAATTTGATGGAGGTGCCTTAGGTGGCGCTTATTCTGAAGGCACTTTTGGCGGATTAGGATTTGGTATAGACAATTTATTGGAGATGAAAGTAAAAGATAGAGAAGACACTACCAGTGCGGAAGAAAAATTTAAAAAAATTAAACTGATAGAAGGGTTTGGTTTTAATTCTAATTTTAACTTTTTAGCAGACAGTTTTCAATTAGGTACTTTTAATTTTTATGCCCGTACTGTTTTATTTAATGTTTTAAATATTACTTCTTCTTTTACTGTAGACCCTTATGCCAATGACAAACAAGGATTTAGAGTGAATAAATTAGATGTGGATATGACAAAATTAAAACTAGGACATATCACCAGTGGAGGGGTTTCTATTTCGACTTCCTTTAAAAGTAAATCAAAGGATGAGAAGTCTTCTAAATCTAAAGAGATTCCAATAGATCCATTTATGACGCCAGATGAACAGCAAAGGCAACTTCAATATGTAAAAGCCAACCCAGCCGAATACACCGACTTTAATATTCCCTGGTCTTTGTCTTTCTCTTATTCCTTTCAGTTTTCAAGAACCATGAAATCAGATTATTCTGGTTTTAAATTACAAACCTATTCTAGTTTAAATTTTAACGGAGATTTTAGTTTAACACCTAAATGGAAGATTGGTGGATCGGGATATATTGATGTGGCCAAAGCAAATATTCAACAATTGAGTATGTTTATTACAAGAGAAATGCATTGTTGGCAGATGGCCATTAATGTTACCCCAATTGGGTTGTATAGATCTTTTAGCATTACCATCAATCCTAAATCTGGGATATTAAGAGATTTAAAAATTAACAGAAGTAGAACTTTCTCTTCCTCTACCTATTAAACTTTATCATTATTTGCCAAATAATATTTAGCCATTTCATCAAATACCAGTTGCTTTAAACTGTCTTTGGAATGACCCTGTGGGAAAATGGCAGGTAAAATATGCATCCTCATTTTGCCTGGAGTTAAATACAAAATAGGTTTAGCAGGTAATACTTTTTTTGTATTCAATAAAACTACTGGAACGATTGGTTTTTGTGTTTCGATGGCTAATTTAAAAGCACCATCATAAAATGATTTAAGTGGGGCATTAGTTCTGTTTCTAGTACCTTCTGGATAAATAAGCATATCTAATCCATTGTTTAAGACATTTTTCATTTTCTCATAACTCGCTCTTTTGCTTTGATTATCTTTTCGATCCACAATAACGGAGGCAAATTGATACACCCATCCAAATAGAGGAACATAGACAAAACTTTTTTTGGCAATGGTTTTATTGGCTCTTGGCAAAAATGGGGTGCTAATAGGAATGTCAATTAAACTATTGTGATTACAAACTACAATTGAATTTTCTAGTCCATCAAAAACTTCCTTGCCAGTGACTTTAAAAGAACAACCTGATAAAAACAAAAACAGGCCCATCCAAACCTGAGAAACACGGCGATGGAATCTTGTTTTTAATGGATCAGGCATAAAAAAACAAAATAAATAAAACCAAATAAAAATAAACATAGTGGATGCAAAAACAAATAAGGCCCAGAAGGCTAATAGGCGAGCAACTATATTTTTTATTATTTTCATAAATACTAATTTAAATGGCCCAATTAATAGGGTTAATATTATGTTGAACTAAATACTCATTGGCGGCACTAAAATGTTTGCAACCAAAAAATCCATTGTAAGCACTAAATGGAGATGGATGCGCTGCTTTTAAAATTTTATGCTTTAATGGATTAATGAGTTTTATTTTTTGTTGAGCGAAATTACCCCATAAAATAAATACTAACCCTTTTTTTTCTTCGGAAAGTAGTTGAATAATATCGTTGGTAAAGTCCATCCAGCCAATTTTAGCATGACTCGCTGGCTCTTGCTCCCTTACGGTTAACACCGCATTTAATAATAATACACCTTGTTTAGCCCAAGGGGTTAAATTGCCAGTAGGGGGAATGGGCATTCCAATATCCTTATTTAATTCTTTAAATATATTCATTAAAGAAGGCGGGGGTTTGATGCCATCTGGAACCGAAAAACTTAATCCCATGGCTTGATGGGGATTATGGTAAGGATCTTGACCTAGTATAATCACTTTCACTTGATCAAAAGGGGTTTGTTCAAAAGCATTAAATATCAACTTCCCCTTAGGGTAAATTGTTTTATGCAGCTCTATTTCCGCTTTAATATGTGCAGCTATTTGATCAAAATAGGGCTTTTGGAAGAGATCTTTCAAAGCCAATTTCCAAGAATTTTCTATATCCACTTCCATAGGGTGATTCATCTATTTCAACCCTAAAGATAAATCTACTAGAACAAATCACCACACTTTCCTTTTTAGGTACATTTTTAGTAACTTTCTGTATTATTTTATACCATGAAACTGACTCAAAGGCAGCAATTTTTTTATACCATTGGACTTTTTTTTATTTTATTGATAAGTGAACCAATTTTAAGTCAAAATAATTTATTGGCTACTAGTTCCAATACGAAAAGATTAAAAATTACTCAAATTCAATTTTCTAAGGACAGTACTTCAATTAATGCTATTGAGGTTAACAATGAAGTTTATAAATTACCAGCCTCTTTGGCTCTTTTTACGAGTGAAATGACCATTCAAAAAGACCTGCATCAGAAAATTTTAAAAGTAACTGAATCACATGATGGTTGGTTAATAACCATTCGTATTAATAATGATGGGGCTGATACCACGAGCATAAAAAATTTACTCCCTTTTGAAAAAAATAACCATCAAGCCTATATTACGGGAAAGGGAGATCATCGATTATCCAGAACCCACTTGTTCTTACCCGGCAAATTACCTGTCAATGTAATTGTTCCAGACAATGCATGGGAATTAGGCTACAATTCAATCTTATTAAATAACAACTTGTCTGTGTATGGATTTAGTAGAAGACTAAATGAGTCGTTAATAAAAGGTAAAGCAAAAAGATTTGAAATAATTTTATACCCCAATGGAAGTATTGAATATTCTATTTGGATAGAACCTTATTTAGGCGCTTGGCAAAATGGAATTGTAAAAGTTTTTAAGGAAAGAAAATTATATGATGTTGAAAATTTTAATGACAGCTTATATCAAAGAAAAGATTTGCAATGGGTAAGGCATACTTATTTAATGCACTTGATGATGTCCTGGGATAAATATTTTTATGATCGTAAAGCCAATCAATATGCTTTAGATAAATTTATTGAGAGAGGTAATCGATTGTATGGTGGAGATGATATTATTACAATTTGGCCCACTTGGCCAACCCTAGGACTGGATCAACGCAATCAATTTGATTTATACCATGATTTACCTGGTGGATTAAGTGCTATTCAAGATATAAGTGACCGTTTTTCAAAACAGAAAAAACATTTATTTGTTTCTTATAATCCTTGGGATGTAGATACAAGAGCACAGGATCATTACAATGGTTTATCCTGGTTAATTAACAATACGCATGCAGACGGTGTGGTATTAGACACGCAGGGTAGTTCTAGTGACTCATTGCAATTGGCGGCAGATTCGGTAAGAAAGGGCGTAGTCATGTATAGTGAAGGCATGGCTGTTCCAAAAGACATGCAAGGAATATTATCAGGTAGGGTGCACAATGCTTTGTATTATCCTCCTATGTTAAATTTAAACAAGTGGATACAACCTGGTTTTACTATTTATAGAGTAGCCGAATTGTATAAAGAACCTATTAATAGAGAATTTGCCACTAGTTTTTTTAATGGTTATGGAACTGAAATGAACATCATGGTGCCTGGTGAGCCAGAGTGGACCAATCAACAATATGCATACTTAGGAAAAACCACCAAATTATTACGTTTATTGTCTGATAATTTTAATACCCCTAATGCAACCCCTTTAATTTCAACAACGGTAGATAGTATTTGGGTCAATAAATGGGCTACAGATCAAAAAACAGTATTTACTATTTATTCAATTATCCCACAAGGATATAAAAACGATTTATTCGAAGTAGTCCCCAAATACAATTGGCATTTTGTGGATGTGTTTCATCATAAATTATTAAAGCCAGCCTATAAAAATGGAAAATATTTTATTGAAGCAGAAACAGAGGCCTTTCATGAAAAATATTTAGGTACTAATAATGAAGGGGCAGTAGATTGTATTGTTCATTTCCCAAAAACTATAGAAACAACCATTGAACAAAATAACCTAAAAATTAACTTATTAAAAAGTATTTATTCTCAAAATAATAATATTCAAATTGGAATATGGAAAACAGATGGAGGCATACATGAACCTACATTATTAGTCCCATTCGAAAATCAATCTATTCCCATTGAAACTATTTCACCCCGTTTTGAAGGAAAGTTAATTGTTCAAGTTCTGCAAAAGGATACAGTGGAGGGTCGTAGTATTTTATTAGACGAAAGTATTGTAATGATACCAGTGAGTGTTCCCCGATTAATAAACCAAGGAATTAAATCAAATAGTGAACTTCCTCATTCAACAGAACCAATTTCTACTTCACGCATGTCGTCTATTCCTGCCGGAAAATTTATATTTAAACAAACCCATGGGGATGATTTTATACCTTATCCTTCCAATCTAGATAGTAGTGAAATTCAAATGCCTTCTTATTGGATGGATACTTATCCTGTGACCAATGCTGAATTTTATAGTTTTATACAAAAAAGTAATTACCAACCTTCCGATACTGTCAACTATTTAAAACATTGGGAAAAGGGTAAACCAAGACCCAATGACGAGAAAAAACCAGTCATCTATATTAGTTATGAAGACGCATTAGCCTATGCCCATTGGTATCATAAGGCCTTGCCAACGGAAATAGAGTGGCAATATGCTGCACAAACCAATCAACTCAACGAATGGCCTTGGCATCAAATGAATCCAGTAACAAGAACCTATGAGGAAGTGACCAATACTTTAAGTGTTATAAAAATTGCTGGAATTGACAGTAATTTATGTAATTTAGGAAATGGGTATTTGGATACCGTGGGCAGCTATAGAAAGGGTGTTAACCCCAACGGATTGTATGATTTAGTAGGTTCTGTTTGGCAATTAACCAATACGGCTTATGCCTCTGGAAGTTATGAATATCAAATTATGAAAGGAGGAAGTTATTTTAAACCTTCGGCAAGTTGGTGGTATGTGCAAGGAGGGCCGAGAGAATTAACGTATGCGCAGTATTTATTAAAAGTAAATCAGGGTTTTGAAAGGAATGGAACTGTTGGATTTAGATGTATCTTAAAAGACCAAAAAAACAATTAAAATATTTAAATAAATAACGAATGAAAATTTTAAAAACCAATCACTATAGTATGAAAACAATTTATTCTTTTTTGTTACTCCTGTGCATCAGCTTTAATGGCTATGTGCGTGCACAATCCAATACGGTTAAAATTGAGCCAGTTCTTTTTTCCAACGTCAATGTAACTGATGCCTTTTGGAAACCTAAAATGGATTTAGTAGCTACTAAAACTTTAGCGGCATGTATCTATCAAACCGAAGAAAAAACGGCTAGAATTAGAAATTTTGAAAAAGTGGCTAGAAAAAAAGGGGAGAAACATGAGGGAGTGTTTTATGATGACTCAGATGTTTTTAAAGCCATTGAAGCCATGTCTTATGCAATTAAGACCAATAAGGATAAAAATTTAGAAGCCAAAGCCGACGAATGGATTGATAAAATTGCAGCAGCCCAATTAGAAGATGGGTATTTAAATACTTATTATACTTTAAATGGTTTAGAAAAAAGATGGACGGATATGAGTATGCATGAAGATTACAATGCAGGTCATATGATAGAAGCTGCTGTTGCCTATTATGATGCGACCGGTAAAAGAAAATTTTTAGACGTAGTCATTAAATGGGCCAACTATTTTGACTCTTTATTTGGGCCAGGTAAACGTGATTGGGTAACAGGTCATCAAGAATTAGAATTGGCCTTGGTAAAATTATATCGAGTAACAGAAGATAAAAAATATTTGAAATTAGCAGATTGGTTATTGTCTGAGCGTGGAAAAAAATTAGCAGTGGGTTATACTTGGACAGATTGGAAAGATACCGCCTATGCGCAAGATGCTGTACCTGTTAAAGACCAAAAAGAAATTACCGGACATGCAGTAAGGGCCATGTATTTATATACAGGCGCTGCGGATGTGGCTGCACATACGGGCGACCAAGGGTATCTTACTGCGATGCGCAGAGTATGGGAAGATGTTGTATTTAGAAATATGTATATTACTGGTGGTATAGGTTCTGCGGGTAGTAATGAAGGTTTTTCACAAGATTATGATTTACCCAATGAGCAAGCTTATTGTGAAACATGTGCTTCGGTGGGGATGGTTTTATGGAATCAAAGAATGAATAGCTTAACTGGTAGTGCCGAATACATCGATGTACTTGAGCGTAGTTTATACAATGGTGCTTTAGATGGTTTATCCCTAAGCGGAGATAAGTTTTTTTATGGTAATCCATTGGCTTCCTCTGGAAGACATTCAAGAAGAGAGTGGTTTGGTACCGCTTGTTGTCCAGCCAACATAGCTAGATTAATTGCTTCTTTAGGAAACTACATTTATGGTTATGCCGAAGGAAAAATATTTGTGAACTTATTTGTAGGAAGCAATACCAATTTCAAATTACCTAGTGGTGAAATTCAAATGACCATGGCTACTAATTATCCTTGGCAAGGGGATATGAAATGCACTTTGAATATGAAAAAGAAAGTAATTGTACCTATTGCATTTCGTTTGCCAGGTTGGGCCAATGGAATTCCAGCACCTGGAAATTTATACCGTTATGATAATGATACTAAAGAGGAAGCACCAATAGTTTTAGTCAATGGCAAAGCAGTTGGGTATCAAATTGAAAATGGTTATGTAGTAGTTAAACAAGAGTGGAAAAACAATGATGTTGTAGAATATAAATTGCCTTTAACCATTAAGAAAATTGTAGCTAGAGATGAATTGGTACAAGACAATGGTCGTATGGCAATACAAAGAGGCCCCATCGTTTATTGTATCGAAGGCGCTGACAATAATGGAAAGGCATGGAATTTTATTGCTCCTGTTAATACTACATTTACAACCGAAAATTACGCTGTATTAGACGAGAAAGTAATTAGCTTAACGGCAAATGTTCCAACGATGCAAATGAATGATGACGGATCATCGGTGCAAACTACACTTCAACAAATTAGAGCTATCCCTTATTATACATGGTGTAATAGAGGTAGTAATTCGATGCAAGTATGGTTGCCAACTACTTTTAAAAAGGAAATAAAATAATTAATTTACCTCCAAAGCTTCTTTGCTAGGTAATTTAGGAAATGGATGATGCGGATCTGCTTGGTACCAAAATACGACCGAACTAATGTCTGATTTTTGGGCCAAGTATTTTCCATTGTCTCTCCAACCTAAATCTTGAATGGTTACTTTTAAGTTTTTATCAAATCGAATGGGATCCATAATATGCCAGCGATACATTCCAAAACGTTGTTGTGATTTATAAGTACCGTCTGGTCTAATTACTTGGTGAAGGCCAGTATAAGGATTTGAAAATTCGATGTACTTATTAGCAATCTCAAAATCATAGGAACCACAAAAATAATCTTCAGTGCCTGTTCCGTTGATGGTTGGAAATTGGGTATCCCCATCTAAAAAGAATTTAATTTCTCCTTCGCCCCACCAACCATTATTTTTCACCCCCCAAGCCATCGATACACCCACATATTGTCCCTTGCCTTCAATTCCATCTACGATGGTATAGTTAGAGCCATTGGTTGGATATTCATGTCTAAATTGCGCATGAAAATAAGCTGCATCAGAAGGAACTTCGGTTAAAGTATAATCTACTTGATAAAATAAGGTCATAGCATCTTTTTCATTGATATTCTCCATAGTAATTTTGCACTTTTTTCTAAAAGGCATTGTCCAATAACAATTAAAAGCACTTCCTGGATTCACCGTAACAGGTAATGAATTAATAGGCGCATAAACATTCCAACCCATTCCAAAAAAGTCACCCACTGGAGTTTCTACCGAAGGTTCTTTTTCATCATCCCAATAAATACGCATAATAGTATAACGCCAATTACCGGTTGGGGTCATCCAAATATGTTGAATAGCACCAGGGCCTTCCATTTCGGCAATAGTGATGGTTTCGCCAGCAGCAATTTTGATATAAGGATTCACTTTCCAACCCTGACCTAAATCTGCAGCATTACGAGCGGCATTGGCTTTATTTTTAATCGAAGCATCTTCTAGTTTGGCCATACCGCCTTTACCTTTTTCTCCAGTAAAATTTTCTGGACTAATAGATCTTGTTTTAGCAGGGGACAATCTAAAGAGATTCCCTAAGTTCATATCAAGGCCATTAAAAGAAGTTTGAGCAAATAGGAATGAATTGGTCAATGCAAGTAATGCAGTCAAAACAAAAATACGTTTCATAGCAAGCGGTTTAATAGACCTAAATTAGAATAAATTGTTTAGAAAAAGTAACAAAAAACAGCAGGTAGGGTTTTTAAATTACTTATATTTAATTTTGGAATATAAGTATCAGTTAATTAAACAGTTAAGAATGAAAAATGTAGTTTCTTTTATTTTGACAGCAATGGTCATATGCTTTTCCTATGATGGCAATGCACAAGTAACTAAAGCACCAGCTTATCCCTTAATTACACATAATCCATATTTTAGTATATGGTCTTTTTCGGATCAATTAAACGAGTCTACTACAAAACATTGGACTGGCACACCCAATTCTATACTTGGTTTAATTAAAGTAGATGGTAAAGTATATCGTTTTTTAGGTAAAGAGGATACTCTAAATACAATGCCTATCCAGTTGGCCAAACAAGAGTCCATCTATATGACTGCCACTGAAACCAATTATATTTTTACTTGTGGAGGTGTTCAATTAAATCTAAGCTTTACTTCTCCATTAATCATAAATGATTTATCAATTTTAGCAAGACCTGTTTCTTATATAAGTATGAAAACAAAGTCTATTGATGGTAAAAAACATCAGGCTAGTTTATTAGTAGGGGTATCTTCCTTATTGGCCTCTAATACTGCCCAGCAAGAAATGAAGGCTAATGGGTATACTTCTAATCAACTGAATGTTTTAAAAGTTGGAACTGTAGAACAACCATTATTACAAAAAACCGGAGATAATTTAAGAATTGATTGGGGCTATGCCTATATCGCAGCCAATAGTAGTTCAACGGTACAATCTATATCCAATATAATGGAAGCGGCTAGTTCTTTGATGAATCCAGCAACTGCCCCAGCAAAAAAAATTACTGAGGTTAAAGGTAAAAGTTTGTTTTTAACCACATTATTTAAAGAGGAAGCTATTGCTGATCAAGAAAAAGATCATCTTTTATTAGTGGGCTATGATGAATTATACTCCGTACAATATTTTAAAGAAAATTTAAAGCCTTGGTGGAAATTAGATCCCAATATGAACATGGATAAGCTATTACAATTGGCCAATGTACAATACAATGAAGTAATTCAAAAATGTAAAAAAATAGATAAACTAATTTACAATGATGCACTATCGGCTGGTGGTGAAAATTATGCAAAACTTTGTATTACTGCTTATAGACAAGCCATCGCTGCACATACTTTAGTAAAGAGTAAACAAAACGGAGAATTGCTTTTTTTATCTAAAGAAAATTTTAGCAATGGAAGTATTAATACCGTAGATGTTACCTATCCAAGTGCACCTTTATTTTTAGCCTACAACCCAGCGCTAATGAAAGGAATGTTAAATGGTATATTTTATTTCAGTGAAAAAAGCGGCTTATATGACCGTCCTTATGCAGCACACGATTTAGGTACTTATCCAATAGCCAATGGCCAAACTTATCCCGAAGGCATGCCTGTAGAAGAGTCGGGTAATATGACCATTTTAGCGGGGGCCATTGTAAAAGCAACTGGCAATGCCAATTATGCCAAAGAACATTGGGCAACGCTTACACAATGGGTTCAATTTTTAGAAAAAGAAGGATTAGATCCTGCCAATCAATTATGCACCGACGATTTTGCTGGTCATTTAGCCCGCAATGCTAATTTGGCTATCAAAGCAATTGTAGGTATAAGATGTTATGCGATGATGGCTGAACAATTAGGTAAAAAAGATATTGCTACTAAGTATACACAAATTGCTAAAGATATGGCCATAAAATGGCAGGATTTAGCCAATGCTGGCGATCATTATGCTTTAACTTATAATGATAAAAATACTTGGAGTCAAAAATACAATATGGTTTGGGACAAACTTTTTGGTTTTAATTTATTTCCTCAAAAAGTATATGACAATGAAGTGGCTTATTATTTAACCAAACAAAATGAATTTGGTTTACCATTAGACAGTCGTAAAACTTATACCAAATCGGATTGGATTACTTGGACTGCTACCTTAGCCAATAATCAAGCCGATTTTGAAAAATTAATTAATCCAGTATATAAATTTTCAACCAATACACCTACTAGAGTTCCTTTGAGTGATTGGCATGAAACCACCAATGGTAAACAAATTGGTTTTCAAGCAAGGAGTGTAGTAGGCGGGTATTCCATAAAAGTATTGCAAGAAAAATGGAAGAGTGCACATGCTACCATCCCTGTAAAAGGCAATGGTTATTTTACTGGAAAAAAAAAGTCCAGTTAAATGAAGAGGAGGAGGAAATAATTCAAAAAACGATTGAAAGCAAAAATGAAAGTTTAAAAATTTATTTTTATCCTCAGCAGAAAGGGGAAATTCAAATTAATTTAAACATTAAACCTATTGCTACCGCTTCTTCCTTTACGATTAGTTTAGAAGAGTCGAATCAATGGTATAAAATAAATATTCCCGCACATTCCCTTAATACGAACATCCCTGTAGGTAATTTTTTTATCCCTAGCGCGGCTTATCATTATATTAAAGTAAGGGGAACTAACAAAAATACGGAGGCTTATCCAGAAATTGAGTCATTACAAATAGATGCTATTACCCCCAACGAAATCAAGTATAATAAAAGTGTTTATCTAGCAGCACCTTCCACCCATTTAAGCTATATAGTACCTGGAGATAGTGTAGTGAAGTGGTTCTATACCGAAGTATTGGTGCCTAAGGAAGTAGAAAATTCTATTCATGCCTATTACGAAACCAATGGATTCCATAGTGGTTATGGTGGTATTCAAATAAATAATGAAAAGGAAAGAAGGTTTATTTTTTCTGTTTGGAGTTTATATAAAACCGATAACCCAAAAGAAATCCCTTCAGAATATACAGTAAATTTAAAAGGCAAAGGAAATCAGGTTTCTACTGGTGAATTTGGTAATGAAGGATCAGGAGGGCATAGCCATTTAGTATTTCCATGGAAAGCAAATCAGACCTATCATTTCTTAAC
>Ga0209829_10003075_pt1 | contig 12314 bp, 8 predicted proteins | sample C_140205_EF_Meta_FD_187311 | JGI IMG/M metagenome (GOLD analysis project Ga0209829, IMG submission 187311) | Freshwater microbial communities from Lake Croche, Canada to study carbon cycling - C_140205_EF_MetaG (SPAdes) (version 2) | ecosystem: Environmental > Aquatic > Freshwater > Lake...
ACGCCTATGGATGGCAATAAAATGCGTTTTGGTGGCACTATGGAAATTACCACCACCAATTCGGCACCTCAATTGAATAGAGTGGTTGGTATCATAAAAGCGGTGAAAAATTATTATCCAAATTTTGAGATCCCAGTTCCAACTTTAGATAAAGTTTGGTATGGCTATAGACCTTGTTCTGCCGATGGATTGCCTTATCTTGGAAGAACAAAAAAATGGAACAATCTAGTGATGGCCACCGGGCATGCTATGGTAGGGTTAAGCTTGGGAGCAGGAACTGGAAAATTAGTTTCAGAAATCGTAAATGAAAAACCAACCAGCATCGACATTGGTTTTTACAATCCTGAAAGGTTTAATTAACAATGAAATTTAAAGCAACCCATATTCCATATCGTGCCACCGGTTTATTTTCTCCGTTGGTGAATGATTATATGGAAGGCAAAGGGACTGCGCAAAGTTTTGTTAACTATACGCCCAATATAGAAGGGGTAAAAAAAGCCATTGAGCAACGAAAAAAACAGCCTACCAATAGAAAGGTTTTGGTGGAAGTTTTAAGAAAGCAATACGATCAATTGGCAAACAGTGCCAAAAAAAATAATGCAAGTGCATTGGAAGCAGTACAAGCCAATATTTCATTATTGGAAAAGGAAAATACTTTTGTAGTAACAACTGCACATCAGCCCAATTTATTTACAGGGCCCTTGTATTTTTTTTACAAAATAATTCAGGCCATCCAAATGGCCGCCGAATTTAAAAAACAATTTCCTGAAAATAATTTTGTACCTGTATATTATATGGGCTCGGAAGATGCTGACTTAGAAGAAGTAGGTAGCTTTAACATGGGTGGGGTGTCGCATCAGTGGAAAACCAAACAGACTGGTGCTATTGGAAGAATGAAAGTAGACGATGCTTTATTGCAATTGTTGCAAAATGTAGAAGGCTATTGGTCTGTAAAGCCAGCTGGCAAAGAAGCTTTAGCCATTTTAAAAGAAGCGTATAGTAAAGGGAATACCATTATAGAAGCCACTTTGCATTTAGTACATGCTTATTTTGGGAAATATGGATTGATCGTATTACAGCCAGACGAAGCAGTACTTAAATCTTTATTTACTAAGGTGATGGAAAAGGAATTAACTTCTCAGTTTTCTCATAAGGCCATTCAACCTACGCTGAAAAAATTAGCTACCGAATACCATGTACAATCAGAAGGGCGTGCTATTAACTTGTTTTATTTAAAAGACGATCTACGTGCTAGAATTGAATTAAAAGACAATCAATACATCATAGTAGATACTAAAATTAGTTTTACCGAAGCCGAGATCCTAAAAGAACTGAAAGCATTTCCTGAAAGATTTAGTCCGAATGTAATTTTAAGAGGAGTGTATCAAGAAACCATTTTGCCTGGTGTTGTATTTATAGGAGGGGGAGGTGAACTGGCTTATTGGATGGAGCTAAAGAAAGTTTTTGAAGAAGCAGGTGTGCATTATCCAGTATTGCAATTGCGTAACTCATTTTTATTTATAAAAGAGAAGCAGCGCCAACAATGGAATTCGCTTGAGTTTGATAGGGCAGAACTGTTCAAATCTACTTTAGACTTGGAAATGACATTTGTTAAGAAGCAAGCCAAAGAAAATTTAGCATTGACCGAACACATTGCTTCTTTGAACAAATTATACCAATCTATTCAGGAAGATGTAATTAAAATAGATACTTCTTTGGGGGGTCATGCAATGAATTTATCTGTTCAAGCACAAAAGAAACTTGAATTGTTAGAAAAGAAAATGGTCCGTGCAGAAAAGCGCAAACAACATACTTCCATCAACAGAATTCATACTATTAAGGCAGAATTATTTCCCAACAATAGTTTACAAGAAAGGGTAGAAAATTTTGTAGAATGGGTAGGCACCTATGATTGGGCATGGGTAGAAGCCATTATGGACAATTCAACAAAAATGCAATCAGGCTTTTCTATCATTGCAATTGAGCCATAGTCGGCAGGCTTGGTGTTGAGCTATTCGCGACTCAATTATTTTTTATCAAATTCATTGTTCCAATTGGCTTTCATATTTTCCACCTTGGCCATTACTTCTGATTCTAAATTCATTTTGTAAGCGTCCATGGCTGCGCCAATTTTTGCATCAAAACTTCCAATAATTTGGGCGGCCAACAAGCCTGCATTCTTAGCACCATTCAATGCTACTGTTGCTACAGGAACACCTCCTGGCATTTGTAAAATGGACAAGATACTATCCCAGCCTTCTGCAGAATTTGTTGATTTAATAGGCACTCCAATTACAGGCAAGCTGGTTAAAGATGCAATCATGCCAGGTAAATGTGCTGCGCCACCTGCGCCAGCAATGATTACTTTCAGGCCTCTTTCACGGGCTGTTTTTGCATAGTCTACCATGCGGTCTGGTGTGCGGTGCGCAGAAACAATGGTTAATTCAAAAGGGATATTGACTAATTTTAAAGCATCGGCAGCCGCCTGCATGATGTTTAAATCACTATCGCTTCCCATGATAATACCAACTAATGCAGGTGTAGACATAATTGAAATTTGATGCAAGTTAAATTAAACTTCTATTTTTTTATAATATTTCTCTATTTATGCGTTCTTACGATTACTCTTTAATTAAAAATCCTGCTACTGCACCCATCACTGGACTGGCCTTGGCTGCAGTAATTTTGACTTTAATGCATTTGGCGGTCACCGTAGGGAATTGAATAATTTTTTTCCTTCCGATGGTGGTGCTGGATGCAATTTTTTTCAAAGTACTTTCATTTTCGCCTGCTTCAATCTCAAAACTAATCACTCTTTGCCCATATTTAATTTGTTCTTGCAATTGAAGGGTGTTGAAAGTTGCTGCGGTAGGTAAACATATTTCAATTTGATTCTTATTATTTTTGAAAGTGGCGTTTTTAAATACATTGGTTTTAAAAGCAGCGTCCCTTAATTTTTTAAAGTTGATTAAGGCAGCAGAATCGACAGGGGAAATCAATCCTTTGCGATTAGGAGGAACATTCAATAAAAAATTACCACCTCTTCCTACATTTTTTAAATACAAATCAAATAGTTGCTTATCTGTTTTTACAGTCTTGTCTTCTTCTTCATGGTAAAACCAACCTTTGCGAATGGATACATCTGCTTCTCCTGGTATCCATGCTTTGCCATTAATATTGCCTCTATTTAAAGAATCTGTAGGAGGTCCACCTGCGCCTCTTTTAAATCCAACAGTATCCAATGTATTCCAGTTGGTTTCATTAATGATGCCTTGTTCATTGCCTATCCAACGAATATGAGGACCAATATCACTAAAGATTAATACTTGTGGTTGGTACCTCAAAGCAGAATCTTGAAAGCGTTTGAAATCATAAACTTGTTTTTTTCCATTGGGCCCTTCACCGTTGGCGCCATCCCACCACAATTCAAAAAATTTGCCATAACCCGTCAACAACTCTTTCATGGTTTGTATATAAATATCATTGTAAGCTGGCGTACCATATTTAGGATGATTTCTGTCCCAAGGTGATATGTAAACGCCCATTTCAATACCTGCTTTTTTACAAGCCTCTGACAACATTTTAATCACATCTCCTTTTCCATTCATCCATTTACTTTCTCTTACCGTATGGGTACTAAATTTACTAGGCCACAAACAAAAACCATCGTGGTGTTTGGCGGTAATAATAATTCCTTTGGCACCTGCTGCTTTAGCAATGCGCGCCCATTGGTTACAATCTAATTGAGTAGGGTTAAATACATTCGGATCTTCACTGCCCTTGCCCCATTCTAAATCGGTAAAAGTGTTGGGTCCAAAATGCATAAATAAATAAAATTCCTTCTCATGCCAAGCCAATTGTTGTGCATTAGGTGTAGGCCCGAATTTTTCTTGTGCATTTATTGAATTAATTGGTGCAATGAATACAGCCAATAAAATAAAAATTGCTAATTTTTTGTAGCTCATGTTTCTTGATTTATTTATGTAGCGCAAGTTTGTACAATTGAATGGTATTTTCTAAGCCAAGATAAAGGGCATCGCTAATTAAAGCATGTCCAATACTTACTTCGTCAATAAATGGAATTTCTTGAATTAAAAAGGGTAAATTGAATCTATCTAAATCATGTCCTGCATTAATGCCTAGTCCTAATTTTTTGGCGAAACTGGCTGCTGCAATATAAGGGGCAATGGCTATTTCTTTATGCCCAGCTTCAAATTGCTTAGCATAAGATTCGGTATACAATTCAATGCGATCGGTTCCGGTAGTAGCAGCTGCTTCAATCATTTTTTCATTGGGGTCTACGAAAATAGACACCCGAATGCCTACTTTTTTAAATACGGCAATGATGTCTTTTAAATAGTCCTGTTCTGAAATGGTATCCCAGCCATGGTCACTGGTAAGTTGGCCAAGGGTATCAGGAACCAGGGTTACCTGATGCGGCTTATTGGCCAAAACCAAATCTACAAATTTAGATTCCTTTGGATTTCCTTCGATGTTGAATTCTGTGGTAACTATGGCGCTTAAATCATAAACATCTTGATAACGAATATGTCTTTCGTCGGGACGAGGATGAACCGTGATGCCTTCTGCGCCAAAACGCTCACAATCTTTGGCCACCTGCACTAAATTGGGGTTGCTTCCGCCACGGCTATTTCTTAAAGTGGCGATCTTATTTATGTTTACACTTAAACGAGTCATAGGCGAATTTAAGTTATTTTTGTATCTCAAATATAAGAGAATGGCTTATTCTAGTTTAGAGGCTTGTTTATTGGATTTAGAGCGCGCCGGGCAGCTTTTACGTATCAAAGAAGAGGTGGACCCTTATTTGGAAATGGCCGCGATACATTTGCGTATTTTTGAACAAAAAGGCCCCGCCATTTTATTTGAAAAAGTGAAGGGTTCAAAATATAGAGCTGCTTCCAATATTTTTGGAACCTTAGAACGAAGCGAATTTATTTTTAGAGATACCCTTCCAGCGGTCAAGCAATTGATAGATATCAAAATAAATCCATTGGCCGCACTTCAACATCCTTTACAATCTTTAGCGGCATTGCCAGCAGCAGTAAATGCATTGCCTAATAAAAATCCAATCTCAAAGCCCGTTTTATTTGAAGAAATAAATATCAGCGATTTGCCATTGATACATCATTGGCCCATGGATGGGGGTGCATTTGTAACCCTGCCTCAGGTATATACCGAAGACGCTGATAAGCCAGGAATTGGAAATTCTAATTTAGGCATGTACCGCATTCAATTGAATGGGAATGATTATATACTTAACAAAGAAATAGGGTTGCATTATCAATTGCATCGGGGAATAGGAGTGCATCAAACCAAAGCCAACAACAAAGGCTTGCCTTTGAAAATAAGTTGTTTTATTGGTGGCCCACCAGCGCATTCTGTTGCAGCAGTCATGCCACTTCCAGAAGGCATGAGTGAAATGAATTTTGCTGGTGTGTTAGCAGGCAAAAGATTTGCTTACACCTATGTGAATGGATTTTGTGTAAGTACCGATGCCGATTTTGTAATTACAGGCGAAGTGTATCCTGGAGAAAATAAACCAGAAGGGCCTTTTGGAGATCATCTAGGCTATTATAGTTTACAACATCCCTTTCCAGTAATGAAAGTACATAAAGTGTATGCGCGTAAAAATGCAATATGGGCTTTTACGGTGGTAGGCAGACCTCCACAAGAAGATACCAGTTTTGGACAATTGATTCATAAAATAACAGGATCGGCCGTGTCCAATGAAATACCAGGATTGAAAGAAGTACATGCGGTAGATGCGGCAGGGGTGCATCCTTTGTTGTTAGCGATAGGAAGCGAAAGGTATACACCTTTCTTAGAAAATAAAAGACCTGCAGAAATTTTAACCATTGCCAATCATATTTTAGGAACGGGTCAATTAAGTTTGGCCAAATTTGTTTGGATTACTGCCGCCGATAATAAATCAAAGGATAACCATATGGAGGCCTTGGATACCAACAAAGTGCCTGAGTTTTTACAATATATGTTGTCAAGAATGGATTTTTCAACCGATTTGCATTTTTATACCCATACCACCATGGATACTTTGGATTATTCAGGGGATGGATTAAACAGTGGTTCTAAATTGGTATTGGCTGCTTATGGTAAATTGCGCCGAAATTTAGCAACTGCGATACCTTTAAAAATAAATCAATTAAATGCCAACGCGCAATTAATTATGCCAGGTGTGATTGCTTTAGATGCCAATAATGTTAGTAGAACTTCTTTGCAAGAAAAATTAAAAGGGTCTGGAGAAGATTTACTTGAAAAAGAAGGGGTAGCAATGTTAATTATTACAGAAGATGCTGCTTGGATGGCCAGTGAATTTAATAATTTTATATGGGCCACATTCACCAGAACCAATCCGGCAAACGACATAGAAGGCGTAGATAGTTTTATTTTCAATAAACATTGGGGAACAAAGGGACCATTGATTCTTGATGCCACCATTAAAAAGCATCATGCACCTGCTGTTGTAAAAGATAGTGCTGTTGAAAAAAAGGTAGATGCTATTTTAGGAAAGTATGGTTATTAGATTACACTTCTAGCCAAGTATGATCGGCCAATAATTTTACCGTAGCAATAAAACCTGCAAAAGGGCCAGATCCGCCGCCCCACTCACTAGGAGCTACTAAGGATAAGACATGCGATCCATCTGTTTTTTCATACACATGATACACTTGTCCAATTTGCGGCTTGAAAGTTATTTTAGCTTCGTAAATCATTAAGCTTAGCTCCTTGCGTTTTCTAATTTCTTGTGCTTGCCTTGCCAACAATTCAATTTGTTCTTTGATTTGATTTAGCTGCATATTGGTTTGATCTTCCATCGCAGACAAAGCTTTGTGTTTGATAACCCCTTCTTTGGTTGGTCTGATGGCCACACTCCCTGCCGATGAAGCATAGGGTAGTACACTTAATTGTTTATGATAGATTTCTATATTTTTAAAAGCGTCTCCATTTTCTTTGTAACCATAATGGGTCACTTTTAAAAATCCATTGGCTAAGATTTCATGTACCACTTTCAATACTTCCTTGTTTTCTTTGTTAAACTGAACGGTTAAGCTGGAAGCATTGTTAACTTCGGCAATAACTAGATCGGCCAGTAAAAGATTATCAAAGGGTTGGGCTATTCCGTTAGGGGTAACGCTGTATTGAGCATAAAATGCTTCATTTTCGATGTTTACCCAATTGTGGCTAAAGCTAAGGGCATGTGCATTGTCGATGCTCTCAATTTTGTAATTGCCCGATTTGGGAACCAGCTGATATTCGAATTCACTTTTTTCTGGAAACAATTGCCAGCTTGCTAAAAAATTGTAAGCTATCACCATGTCTAAATAACAAATAAGGGGTTAAAAAGTTGACCAAATCTAATTTATTTGAACAAAATCTGGCTTGTTAATAATATTTGAATTGTACTTGTATCTAATGTTGGTAAGTAAGCTCAGATTCCATGGGCTTACTTGTAAATTCGTTCTTGGGAAATAGAATCCTTTTAATTCGATAGTGCCGAAAATAAGATTTTCATTTCGAATCCTCATTCCGGTTCCTATAGAGGAATAAATGTCACCAGATTGAATGGGGGTTCCAACGGTTCTTAAGTAAGTTAAGTTACCAAAGGCAAATGTGGAAGTTTTAAATCCATAAAATGATTTTGAATTGTACCAAACGGATTCCCAGTTGGCAGTGACTCTTGTACCCCCATAAATGCGTTCTTTGTTTAATTGTGGAATGCCATAGTTGCTATTAATAAGTAGGGCTTCATTAAATTTATTTTTAAGCGTTTCTGTAAAACTTATATTAAGAATGGATCTGTATTTATATCCATTTTCCAAATAATGAAGTGGACTAATTTGTTCTATACTTGCTAAAAATCGAACATCTTGTAATTGTTGATTGTCATAACTAGTTCCTCCACTCAAATTGATATGTCTAAAACTTTCATTGGGAAATAATTTATACGATTCTAATTGCATACCTAAATAAGGTAATGGGGTATTTTCTCTTGTGTATTGTCCTGTGGTAATGACCAATGAATTGCCTGTGGGTAAATCTTCATTTCTGCCAAATCCATATAAATATTGGGTTCGAATAATTTTTTGTTTGAATAATGTGAAAGAACTTAGGATAGCTTCAATGTTTTGGTAGTTTTTATCAATTTGTGATAAATAATCTAAGGGCCTTTGCTTGAATACATTTTCTAAATAGCGCAATTGAATAAAATAGTGGGGGAGTGTATTGTCAATAGAAAACTGCTTGCTAAATAGTTGATAACCAATCCAGGCATCGAAATGCTTCTGATTGTAGTTGAAGCTACTGTTGTAAATGGAGTCTGTCCACTTGTAAGGAAATACATTTTCATTGTTGGTATTGAACCATTCGAAACCCCAAGTCCATTCACTTTTTGGGGTAAGCAATGGACGACTGCCCTTGATATAAATATTGGATGCGGATAAATCACCATTGGCTTCATTGGGTGAAAATGATTTTGCTCCTATGGTCAAATCGGTGAAGCTGCCTTGAACATTTCTATTGGTATAATCAAATCCCCAACCAGACTTTGTTTCTCTGCTTTTATCAAAGTTGTTGCTTAAGTTAAATGTATTACCGCCATCATTAACATTTTCAGTGCTAAAAGTGGCATTGTAAGAATCTTTATTCCTGATATTAAAGCTTCCTCCAAATGGAAAGATGTCTTTGGTTACAATATACAAGTCAACCGCATTGGTATCAGTTTTGGAAGTCGCAATAAGTATGCGTGCATCTTGGATATAAGGCAAATCTCTCAACCATTTTTCATTGTAGGCAATGGTCAATGGGTCTAAAATTTCATGCTCATGAATAAATAAATTTTTTCGAATGATATTTTCCTTGGTTTTATTATGAAGTTTGTCGGCAAACTTAGTTAAAGGATCAATTTTTAATTTATTCGGATTGTTGATACTAGATCCAAAATGTTTTTGATCAATTTGGATTGTATTTATTTTTTTACCTTCAAAACTTGCCACCGATTTCATGTACCTACTTATGGCAATATTGCTAGAGTCAATCAAGGAATTGGGTTTGCCTTTAAAAATTTTTACAATTTTTTGAAAATTTCCTGTGTCTTTGGACAAGGCAATATTTTTTTCTATACTTCTTAATTGTGCCTTCCCTACTAAAACGGAACATAAAAGTAAGGGTGTGAGTAAGCATTTAAAAAGCAAATGGTTCATTTTGTATACAATTACAATACTTTCACTGCTCTTTTTTTCAATGATTCCATGGGGATATTTAACATTTTACCAATTGCCTTTCCACCTCTATAGCCAATGACTCTTAGAATGGTTACATCTTCGGGAAGTACAAATGAAGTAGTATACTCGTCGCTGTAATTGTCGGGCATAGATTCGTCTAGGCTGTAATAAAATTTTAAGTCTTCCACTTCTCCTTCCATGGCTACTATTAATTCTCCTTTGGTATTTAGTTTAGTAGTTACGATAGGGTCGTAGATGCTTTTTGCGTATTTCACTTGGGCTGCATCTAATTTTTCAAATTGTTGTTCTACTTTTTTTGAAAAGCTTTTCCAATCTTTTTTCTCTTTAGGTGACCAACTGGTTTCGGCTACTGCCATGCCTCTTGGCCAAGTCATGTATTGCACGCTTCTAAAGTTTAATAGTTGCTCACTCCATTGGTTGGCTTGATTTCCTAATACAAGATTTGGATCAATTCCTTCAGGGATAGGCTCATAACTATAGGTCGTTTTCATTCTTAATCCACGGTATACTTTTCCTTCGGCAGTGGCTTCGCCTTGGTAAAAGTCTATATAATTATAATCATTAGGCGACATCACAATTTTATGACCTTGTTTTGCAGCTTCAATGCCCCCTTTAATGCCTTGCCAACTCATCACTGCAGCATCTCCACTCAAACCCCCTTGCAATATTTCATCCCAGCCCATTAATTTTTTTCCTTTCGAGTTTACCATTTTTTGAATACGTCTTACAAAGTAACTTTGCACTTCATTTTGATTTTTCAAACCTTCTTTTTTCATAAGGGCATGCACATTGGCCGATTTATCCCAGTTATTTTTTGCATTTTCATCACCACCAGTATGAATGTATTCAAATGGAAATAGGGCAGCCACTTCTGTAAATATTTTATCCAAATTTGTATACACTTCTTCATTGGAAGGATCTAATGAGTTATCAAATCTCGCAGTTACATGCCCATTCAATCCTTCCCAATCCATAAATTCTTCTCCAGCATTTACTTGGAAAGGGTAGTTAGGTGTTGTGCTCATATTTGGGTAAGCAGTATTAAATGCTAAGCTATGTCCTGGAACATCAATCTCTGGAACGACTTCAATGAATTTAGTTTTTGCATAAGCCACTACTTCTTTGATGTCTTCTTGGGTATAAAATCCACCATAGGTTTTTGGTTCGTCTTTGGATGGGGCAGTTATGTTTGCCCATTTGCCTTTTCTTTCTGGTCTCCATGCGCCAACACTTGTTAATTTTGGCAAGGCTTTGATTTCAATTCTCCATCCTTGGTCATCGGTTAAATGCCAATGGAAACGATTTAATTTATATCGTGCCATGTCGTCGATAAAAGTTTTCACTTCTGCTTTGCTAAAAAAATGTCTGCTCACATCCAACATCATCCCTCTCCATCCGAATCTTGGTTTATCAATAATACTTACAAAAGGCAAAGTCCAATTTGTATTTTCTTGTAATGTGGCTGCATAAATTCCAGCTGGCAATAGTTGCAAAATAGTTTGCCATCCATAAAACAATCCTGCGTTCGCATTGGCTTTTATTTGAATTCCTTTTTCATTGATGTCTAAAGTGTATCCTTCGGTACCTAAATTAGGATCATTCACTATCTGTAAATTGATGGTTGATTTGTTTTTTGTAAAACCAACTATTCGCCCTGTTGTGGCTTTTAGTTTTCCAGCAATTTCATCTGCTATCACATTGGCAATAGTGGGTGCATTGATTGTAATTGATTTAGGTAGGGTATAAGTACCTGTTCCTTTGGTCAATTGAAAAGGCTCAGGGATAATATTTGTTATTTGTCCGTTTGCAAAATGGATGCAACTTGTTGTTAATACAATCAATAATAATTTAGTCAATTTCATAAAATCTGTTTGTTGTAATTATAAATTGGGTAAATGCTGTGTGGTTTTATAGAAGCCAAATGAATCAGCTTATATAAGCAGCTTAAAGGTACTAAAAATATACCTGCATAAAAAAAGCCGCTCCTGATTACTCGGGAACGGCTAGGGGAATTTTGAACTTATTCTATCTACCAGCGTTGCTAGTAGTTTTATTCAATAGCTATAATGATCTTAGTATCTGTAAGCATCAGACTTAAACGGCCCTGCTTTAGGGATGCCTAAGTAAGCGGCTTGCTCAGTAGTTAATTCATCTAATTCAGCACCTACTTTAGCTAAGTGTAAACGAGCTACCTTCTCATCTAAGTGCTTAGGTAAAACGTACACTTTGTTTTCGTAGTTCTTATGGTTGGTCCATAATTCTATTTGAGCTAAGGTTTGGTTTGAGAAAGAGTTACTCATTACAAAACTAGGATGACCAGTAGCACAACCTAAGTTTACCAAACGGCCTTCTGCTAAAATGATAACATCTTTTCCATCGATATTGTATAAATCAACTTGTGGTTTAATAGTATCTTTTGTATGACCATAGTTTTTATTCAACCATGCCATATCAATTTCAATATCAAAGTGACCAATATTACAAACAATCGCTTTGTCTTTCATGGATCTAAAATGTTTTTCGTTGATCAAATCACGACAACCAGAAGCGGTAACAATGATGTCTGCTTCTTTTACCGCATCAATCATTTTTCTTACTTCAAATCCATCCATAGCAGCTTGCAAAGCACATATTGGATCAATCTCCGTTACCATTACACGGCAACCAGCGCCACGAAGGGATGCAGCAGATCCTTTTCCTACGTCTCCGTAAGAACCTACAACTGCAACTTTACCAGCCATCATTACATCAGTAGCACGACGAATCGCATCTACCAATGATTCTTGACAACCATATTTATTATCAAACTTAGATTTTGTAACTGAATCGTTTACGTTAATCGCTGGCATTGGTAAAGTGCCTTTGGCCATACGCTCGTACAAACGGTGAACACCTGTAGTAGTTTCTTCACTCAATCCTTTAATACCAGCAACAAACTGAGGGTATTTATCTAATACCATGTTGGTTAAATCACCACCATCATCTAAAATCATATTCAAAGGACGGTCTGCACCACCAAAGAATAATGTTTGC
>Ga0209829_10003076_pt1 | contig 12309 bp, 10 predicted proteins | sample C_140205_EF_Meta_FD_187311 | JGI IMG/M metagenome (GOLD analysis project Ga0209829, IMG submission 187311) | Freshwater microbial communities from Lake Croche, Canada to study carbon cycling - C_140205_EF_MetaG (SPAdes) (version 2) | ecosystem: Environmental > Aquatic > Freshwater > Lake...
GCCCGCTCGCTACGGCGCTATGGGAGCGCGCTTCGCGGGCGACTGGCTACCGTCCTGCTACACCACGTGGGGGGACGCGACCGCGAATTTCCTTACTGGGACTTTCCAAATTCCGTATACTTGCCCTTCTAACCAACTGCCTGCTTCCAGTTCCTGCCCCTGATTCTCTCTTAATAAAAATGTAGCACTTCTTGGCGCCTTTAGTCAAGCTCATGTTTCAGGCCCTTCCCCAGCCCCCACCCTCCGGAGCCCCAGACCCTTGCATAACCCCTGGACATTCTCCGTCGCGCCCATGATGGACTGGACCGACCGTCACTGTCGGTCCCTCCACCGCCTCATGACGCGGCGGGCGCGGCTTTATACTGAGATGGTGACCACCGGCGCCGTCATCTTTGGCGATCGCGCGCGGTTGCTGGGGTTTGATGCGGGGGAGCATCCGGTCGCGGTGCAGCTGGGCGGGTCCGAGCCCGCAAAGCTGGCGGAGGCGGCGAAGATTTGCGTCGATTTTGGTTATGACGAGGTCAATCTCAACTGCGGCTGCCCGTCCGACCGGGTGCAGAACGGCGCCTTCGGGGCCTGCCTCATGCGTGAGCCAAAGCTGGTGGGCGAGGGGGTCGCGGCCATGAAGGCGGTCGTGTCCGTGCCCGTGACGGTCAAGTGCCGCATCGGCGTGGATGATCAGGACCCGCGCGAGGCGCTCTGGGCCATGGCGCAAAGCACCATCGACGCAGGCGCCGACGCGCTCATCGTCCATGCCCGCAAGGCCTGGCTTAAGGGCCTCTCTCCCAAAGAAAATCGCGATGTGCCGCCCCTCGACTACCCGCTGGTCCACGATCTGCGCCGCGCCTTCCCCCAGATCCCCATCGCCATCAACGGCGGAATCGCCACCATCGAGGCGGCGCGCGAGCAGCTTGAACATCTCGACGGGGTGATGATCGGCCGCGCGGCCTATCACGACACCGACCTGCTGCTGCGGGTCGATCCCGACCTGTTCGGCGAGCCCGCGCCGCTGGCCTCCACCTTCGAGCTGATCGAGGCCTATCTGCCCTATGTGGAGGCGCGGCTGGCGGAGGGCTTCCGCCTCGCCGACATGACCCGCCACATGCTTGGCCTCTTCGGCGGCATGCCCGGCGCGCGCGGCTGGCGCCGCCACCTCTCCACCGAGGGCGTCAAGCGCGGCGCTGGCGTCGAGGTTCTGCGCGATGCGGTGCGGCTGGTGCGGCCCGCCGAAGTGGTGGCCTGAGACAAATCTTCCATCGGGACTACGCCTAAACCGTTGCGCCCCCGCCTGGCGGAGCGCAAAAGGGGACAGCTCACGGGAAAGTCATCATGTTCGCAAGCGTCTCCCCCGGCGATTTCGCCATCTTCGCCGTGTCTCTCATCGCCGCTGGCGCCCTCACCGGCGTTCTGGCGGGCGTCTTTGGCGTGGGGGGCGGGGCGGTCATCGTGCCGGTGCTGCATGATCTCTTTCTGTTTCTGGGCGTGCCGGATGCGGTCAGCACGCCGCTGGCGGTGGGCACCTCGCTCGCCATCATCATCCCCACCTCCATCCGCTCCTATGTGGCGCACAAGGCGCGGGGCGCGGTGGATATGACCATTCTGCGCGCCTGGGCCGTCCCCACCGTGGTCGGGGTGATCGTGGGCGCCTATCTGGCGAGCTTCGCCTCGCCGGTGGTCTTCAAGCTGGTCTTCGTCTTCGTGGCGGGCATGAGCGCGGCGCGGTTGCTTGGCAATTTCGCGTGGCGTCTGGGGGATGATCTGCCCAAGGGGCCGCTGATGAAAGTCTATGGCCTGATCATCGGCGTTCTGTCGGCGCTGATGGGCATCGGCGGCGGCCAACTCTCCTCCATGTTCATGACCTTCTACAACCGCCCGATCCATCAGGCGGTTTCGACCTCGGCGGGCATGGGGGTGATCATCTCGGTGCCGGGCGCCATCGGGCTGATGATCGCGGGCTGGGACAAGCCGGGCCTGCCGCCGGGCTCCATCGGCTATGTGTCGCTGGTGGGCCTGGTGCTGTTCGCGCCGGTCAGCGTCTGGACCGCGCCTCTGGGCGTCAAGCTGGCCCACGCCATGCCCAAGCGCGCGCTGGAGCGCGCCTTCGGCATCTTCCTGCTGCTGGTCAGCGCCCGCTTCGTGTCGAGCATAGCGGGCTACTGAACGGGGTTTGCGGCCGCCGCTTTTTTCGCCAAAGTCCGCGCCAGCCGTTCCTTCAGCTGCGGCATGAGGGCGAGGCGCTGCTCCTCGGTGATGAAGCACCAGGAGCCGATCTCCTCGCGCGTGCGCCCGCAGCCCTCGCACAGGCCATGCACCGGGTCGGTCCAGCAGATGTTCACGCAGGGTGTGGAGATTCGCGCCATGGCCGGACCCTAGAGGCTTGGCCGCCGCTTTTCAAACGCGAATGCACAGGGCGATCAGAAAGGCGATCTCCGCCACCTGCTGCGCCGCCCCCGCGACGTCGCCGGTCTGGCCGCCGATCTGTCGGTGCGAGATGTAGACCATGCCCAGCGCAGCCCCGCAGGCCAGCGCCACGGCGGTCAGGGACAGGCCCATAGCGCCCCCGGCCAGCCACCATGGTGCGAGCCCCAACCCCAGAGCCAGCGCGCCCCCCACAGCCATGGCGCCCCGCTGCGGCCCCATGGCGGCATGGGCCGCGCCATCCTTGCGGGCGGCGGGCAGCAAAACGATGGGCAGCAGGCCCAGCCAGCGCGAGAGGGCGGCGGCGGCCAAGAGCGCGACCAGCGCAGGCGCCAGACCCACCCGTAGCAAGGCGGTCAGGGCGGCCCAGCGCGCCAGCAGGGACAGGCACAGCGCCACGCCGCCGAAGGTTCCGATGCGGCTGTCGCGCATGATCTCGAGCTTGCGCTCGATGGTCCGGCCCCCGCCAAATCCATCGGCGACATCCGCCAGCCCATCCTCATGGAAGGCGCCGGTGGTCGCCGCCAGCGCCGCCAGCGCGAGCACGGCGGCCAGTTCCGGCGCCAGCATCGCGCCCGCCCCCGCCAGAACGAGGCCAGCGGGCAGGGCGATCAGCAGGCCCGCCAGCGGCACAAGCCGCACCGCCCGGCCAAATTCGCCCATGGAATGGGGCGCGGCCTCGAACCGGAAGACCGGCAGCGGCAGCCGCGAGTAGAAACGCAGGCAAAAGAGCAGATCGCTGAGAAGGCGCATGCGCCCTGAATGATCCATTGCGCGCGCCCTGTCGAGCCCGGCTTGCAATCCCGCCCGATACCGATATGACCGCCCAACCCGAACACGAGAGCATCCCATGTCCGCCTCCGGCCTCCCCTTCGACGATATTCGCGCGCTTCTGCCGCTCATGCCCGCCGCTTCCGAAGGCTGCGTGGATGATGTGCGCGCCCGTGACAGCCAGCTCACCAAGCCGCCGGGATCCCTTGGGCGGCTGGAGGAGATCGTGGCCCATATGGCGGCGTGGCAGGGGCGGTCGCGCCCCGTGGTGCAGCGCCCGGTGGTGGCGATCTTCGTGGCGAACCATGGCGTGACGGCGCAGGGCGTCTCCGCCTATCCCGCCGCCGTCACCCGCGCCATGCTGGAGAATTTCGCGGCGGGGGGCGCGGCGATCAACCAGATCTGCGCGACCTATGACCTCGGCCTGAAGGTCTTCGAACTCGCCCTCGACCATCCGACCCCCGACATCACCCAGGAGCCCGCCTTCGATGAGGCCGGATGCGCGGCCACCTTCGCCTTCGGCATGGAGGCCATCGCGGGCGGCTCGGACCTGCTCTGCGTGGGCGAAATGGGCATCGGCAACACCACCGTCGCCGCCGCGATCTACCACGCGCTTTACGGCGGGCAGGCCGAGCATTGGGTGGGGCGCGGCACGGGCGTCGATGATGCTGGCCTCGCCCGCAAGGTGGATGCGGTGCGCCGCGCGGTGGCGCTCAACAAGGGCAATCTGAGCGACCCGCTGGAAGTGATGCGCCGCCTTGGCGGGCGCGAGATCGTCGCCATCGCGGGCGCCATCATGGCCGCCCGCATGGAGCGCGTGCCTGTGATCCTCGACGGCTATGTGGCCACCGCCGCCGCCGCCATCCTCCACGCGCTGGACCCTGGCGCCATCGACCATTGCCTCGCGGGCCATCTGTCCGTCGAGGGCGCCCATGGGGACGTGCTGGCGCGGCTGGGCAAGAAGCCCCTGCTGGATCTGGGCATGCGCCTCGGCGAAGGCTCGGGCGCCGCCATGGCCGCAGGCATGGTCAAGGCCGCCATCGCCTGCCATCAGGACATGGCGACCTTCGAGCAGGCGCAGGTGCCGGGGAAGGCGCATTAACTCACCGCCTCCCCACCAACCTCTCCCCATCTGCCCGAAACACTCTCCGCGCCTCCTCGCGAATATAAAACATATGCCCGCCCGCATAGGTCTCGAAGCGCAGGCGTTCGGATGAGCCTGTGAGATAGATCTGGTCGAGGACCATGCGGGTTTCGAACCAGGGGGTCACCATGTCGGTGAGGCCGTGGGCCACCAGCACGCCCAGTTTCGGGTCCAGCGCCATGGCGTTGCGCAGATCGCCGATGGCTTCGGCATGTTCCCCGCGATCCCACTGGCGCCCCGCCTGTTCGTTCTGGAACTGGTAGCGGCCATTCTCCACCACCCAGTTCAGCCGCGTGCGGTACAGGTCGACCATCGCTTGCGTGATCGGCGCATGAAGCCCCAGCCGCAACTGGTCTTCCGCCGTGTTGCGGGGCGAGAAGGGGTTGGGGTCGAGGCCGGTCACGTCGCCGTCATACATGCTGGACACGCGGGCTTCCGGCTGGTTGATCTCGCGGGCGAAAAGCTCCGCCGGCATGCGCCCGCCAAGACGGCGCACGAAGGCGTAATCCAGCCCGGTCATCTCCGCCACGCGGCGGGAGATCCGGTCGAGCGCTTGCGGATCGTTGACGCCCTTCATCAGGTCGGACAGGAATGCGCCGCTCGCATAGGCCTCCACATCGCGCAGGCTCTCGCGGCTGATGGGGCCTTTGCGTTCCCTGGCGGTGGCGACGAAAGAGGGCAGCCGCGCCACATGGGACAGCACCGAGCCCGAAGCGTCGAAACGTGCGAAATCCAGCACCGGCGAGAGCAGCACGAGCCCGTTCACGCCCACGCCCTGATCGGTCTGCAACACATGGGCGATCTTGGGCGCGCGAAAGCCCCCATAGCTTTCCCCCAGAATGAATTTCGGCGATAGCTCCCGGCCATTGGCCTGCACCCAGCGGCGGATGGTCACCGCCAGGGAGGTGATGTCGCCCCGCGTGCTCCACAAGGATTTGCGCACCTCGTCCCCGCCCAGAATGCGGCTGTAGCCGGTGCCTGCGGGGTCAAGAAAGACGAGATCGGTGAAATCCAGCCAGGTCTCGGCGTTGGGCTCCAGTGCGGGGGTGGCGGAGGGGCGCGCGGCGTCGCCCGCCATGTTGAGCCGCCAGGGGCCAAGGGCGCCCAGATGCAGCCAGCCCGAGGCGTAGCCGGGCCCGCCGTTGAAGACGAAGGTCACTGGACGGTTGCGGATCTCCGCCCCCTCCTTGGCATAGGCGATGAAGGCCATGTCCGCCTGCGGCGCGCCGCTCGTGGCGTCGAAGAGGCGGATGGTCCCCGCCGTGGCGCTGAAGTCGAGGCTGCGGCCGGGCAGGTCCAGCTTGTGGCGGGTGGTGGCGTCAGGGGGCAGACGCGGCAGGCCCTCTCCCGCAGGGCGCTGCTCGGCGGCTCGCCTCTGGCCTTGCGCAGGCGCCGGGTTTTGCGTGGCCGCCCGGTCTTGCGTGGCCGCCTCTTGCGCTTGCAGCGGGGCCGTGGCCAGCATCAGGCACAGGGCCGCGCAGGTGAACCGTCGAACCAGTGGCGTGAGCGTCATGGATTGTCCTCCGGCACCCAACATAGCGCGGCAGGACGCGAACGGAAGGCGGATTGCGCGGGATGTTTGGCGGGGCTATGCATATGTCATGGCCACCTCCGCCCCGCACCTTGACGCCCTGCTGGCGCGCATCGCCGCCTGCCGCCTGTGCCGCGATGCCCCCAAAGGCGCTCCGCTGCCTCATGAGCCGCGTCCGGTGGTGCGCATCTCCTCCACGGCGCGGTTGCTCATCGCCGGGCAGGCGCCCGGCGTCCGTGTGCATCGCTCGGGCGTTCCTTTCGACGATCCTTCCGGGGAGCGCCTGCGCGACTGGATGGGGATCGACCGGGCGACTTTCTATGATGGGGCGCGTATCGCCGTCATCCCCATGGGCTTCTGCTTCCCGGGGCTGGACGCCAAGGGTAGCGACCTGCCGCCCCGCCCCGAATGCCGCGCCGCCTGGCATGACGAATTGTTTGCGCTGGCGCCGCAGATCGAAACGATCCTCGTGGTGGGGTCTTATGCGCAGGACTTCCATCTGCGCCGCCTCGGCCATGCGCGCGTGAAGGGGGAGGGCATGACCGCGCTGGTCAGCCGCTGGCGCGATTTCGCCGTCAGCAACCCCCGCCTGATCCCGCTCCCCCATCCCTCCTGGCGCAACACCGGCTGGCTCAAGCGCAACCCCTGGTTCGAGGCTGAACTTGTGCCGGATTTGCGTGCGGCGGTGTTGGAGGCGCTGGACGGAAGAGCCTGAGCGTCAGACGGGGGCTTTGGCCTTGAGAGCGCTGGCGAGGAGCTGCCTGACCGCTTCGGGTCTGGATATCTTTTTCGGTTGACTTGCGATCCATGTGTCGAGCGCGTTCAACTGGACTGGCTGTAAACGCACGCCAACCAGCAAGCCTTTACCGGTCGCCGGAGGCCCGCGCTTTCGCAATGGTGGAGTAAGAATGCTCATATCAATCGTTGGGTAACACAGGCAAAAATCAATCGAAAGTAATTTCATAGTTTATATTAAAGAAAATAATTATGTTATCATGGTTACACTACAGGCTTATGTAATTTATAATGATCTAATGAATAACTAAATTGTGTTAACATGAAATCTTGGGTCGCTGGTGCTGTTTCTTGCCAAGCTCGAAAACCGTGTTAACATTGTTTCGATATCATCAATTTTGATGATGCGCGCATGGATGGGAAGCACGTATGGCAAACGTCGTAAATGGCGCTTTGTCAGGCCTCATGGATCATTCCGATGCTGTCTTCGAGGCGCTCCGGGCCCTTGATATCGCCCGGGAGGCTCATGTCGCCGCATTGCGGGACTTGAGTGGGGCGATCACTCTCTCAGGAGAGGTCGCCACGGCCGCTATGATCGCCTGGCAACTTTATCGGCTCGTGGACCTCGAGGCGGTGGAGGTCGAGGCGGCGGCGGCTTTGCGTGACGCCGAGATGGCGGTCCTGATGGCGCATCCCACCACTCTGGCCGGAAGCAATGCGATTCTGGCTTTCCTGCAATCCTATCTCGTGGAAGGTCCCGACATCGGCTTGGCGATCCATGCGATTGGCGATGTCGCGGAAACGTTGCAGATCCTCGGAAAGGAAAATCGATCAGCCAACGCGGGGTGATCGGACGACCTGCCGGCCTCCGCCCCCTTGAAGCTCCGCCGCCTTTATGGGAAGTCCCCTTTTCAACTGGAGGGCGCGGAATGGCCAAGGTCGCATTCATCGGGCTGGGGGTCATGGGTTATCCCATGGCTGGGCATCTCAGGGTCAAGGGTGGCCACGAGGTCACGGTCTATAACCGCACCGGCGCCAAGGCTCAGGCCTGGGTCGCGCAACTTGGCGGGCGCGTCGCCGCCAGCCCGCGCGAGGCCGCGCTGGGGCAGGATATGGTCTTCGCTTGCGTTGGCAATGACGACGATCTGCGGCAGGTGACCATTGGTTCGGATGGCGCCTTCGCGGGCATGACGCAAGGCGCCATATTCATCGATCACACCACAGCTTCCGCCGATGTGGCGCGCGAACTGCACGCAGCCGCCAGCGTGGCTGGCTTCGGCTTCATCGACGCGCCGGTTTCGGGCGGGCAGGCGGGCGCCGAGAATGGCGTGCTGACTGTCATGTGCGGGGGCGACGCCTCCGTATATGAAACGGCCGAACCGGTGATCGCCGCCTTCGCCCGCGCCTGCCGCCTCATGGGGCCCTCGGGCGCCGGACAACTCACCAAGATGGTCAACCAGATCTGCATCGCCGGGCTCGTGCAGGGCCTGTCCGAGGGCGTGCATTTCGCAAAGCGCGCCGGGCTTGATGTGGAGGCGGTGATCGAGGTCATCTCCAAAGGCGCCGCGCAGTCCTGGCAGATGGAGAACCGCTACCGCACCATGAACGAGGGCAAGTTCGATTTCGGCTTTGCTGTGGACTGGATGCGCAAGGACCTGGCGATCTGCCTTGAAGAGTCCCGCCGCAACGGCGCCCAATTGCCTGTCACCGCGCTGGTCGATCAGTTCTACGCCGAGGTGCAGAAGATCGGTGGCGCGCGCTGGGACACGTCGAGCCTGCTGGCGCGGTTGAAATAGGCTTTTACGCAGTCGCCCAAACGAAAACGCGGCCCTCGCAGGCCGCGTTTTGCATTTTGGAGCGCCTTACCGGGGGCAGGCGGGCTGGCCGGGATTGCCGCAATTGGGCTGCCTGGCCTTCTGCTGCTCCGCGGCGCGGCGCTGCTGCTCGGCCTGTTGCTGCGCACGCTGCTGCTCCATCGCGCGCTGCTGCTGTTGTTGCTGCATCTGTTGTTGCTGCATTTGCTGGGCGCGCTGTTGCTCTTGCGCCCGGCGCTGCTGCTCGGCTTGCTGCTGTTGCTGTTGCATCTGCAACTGCTGCGCCCGTTGTTGCTCGGCCGCCCGTTGCTGTTGCTGCTGCATCTGCTGTTGCTGCATTTGCTGGGCGCGTTGTTGCTCCTGCGCGCGCTGCTGCTGTTCTTGCTGCTGACGTTGAAGCATCTGCTGCTGCTGTTGCTGCTGTTGCGCCGGGGGAGGCGAAACTGGTTGGGCTGGCGCTTGCTGAGGCGTCGGGCGCTGCGGCAGGGCCATGGGCGCTGGCGCCTGCTGGGGAGCAGGCGGGATCGTCGGGCGCGGCGTCAAAGTCTGCGGCGCAGTTGGCGGCGGCAAGGCCTGCCCGCCGGGCTGTCCCAGGGGACGAGGCTGGCCCGGCGGGGGCGCAGGCTGTTGCTGGGTTTGCGGCGGCGTAGCGGCTGGAGCCGGAGCGCTGGGTTGGGCGGGACGCGGCAGGGCGCCCGCTGGTGGCGGCGGTGGCGGAGCGCCAGCCCCCGGAGGCGGCGGCAAGGCCTGCCCGCCGGGCTGTCCCAGGGGACGAGGCTGGCCCGGCGGGGGCGCAGGCTGTTGCTGGGTTTGCGGCGGCGTGGCGCCGGGAGCCGGAGCGCTGGGTTGGGCGGGACGCGGCAAAGCGCCCGCTGGCGGCGGCGGTGGCGGAGCGCCAGCCCCCGGAGGCGGCGGCAAGGCCTGCCCGCCGGGCTGTCCCAGGGGACGAGGCTGGCCCGGCGGGGGCGCAGGCTGTTGCTGGGTTTGCGGCGGCGTGGCGCCGGGAGCCGGAGCGCTGGGTTGGGCGGGACGCGGCAGGGCGCCCGCTGGCGGTGGTGGTGGCGGAGCGCCAGCCCCCGGAGGCGGCGGCAAGGCCTGCCCACCGGGCTGTCCGAGGGGACGAGGCTGGCCCGGCGGGAGCGCAGGCTGCTGCGTCACAGGGGGCGGCGGCGCTACGCCGGGCGCAGGAAGGCCTGGTTGGAACGAACGCGGCACGACGCCTGCGGGGGCAGGGGGCGCGCTTCCGCCGGGAAGCGGAGCCGGCGTCGGGGCTGAGGTTGGGGCGCCCGGCGTTGGGCGAGGTTGCGTCGGAGCCACCGGCTGGCTGACCTGTCCCTGCTGCTGGATGATCTGGGTCATGGGCCGGGGCGGCGTCGCCACGGGCGGCATGAAAGGGCGCGCGGCGGGCGGTTGCCCGACCGGGGGCTGGCCCATCGGGGGCTGACCGCCAAAACCGCCTGGAACGCCCGGTGGCCGGGGCGCGGATGCATTGCGGCGGTCGCTGATGATCTTGCCAGCCACGATACCGGCGGCCAGCGCGGCGGGAATCGCCACATAGGGAAGGATGCTTGCGCCGGACTCGTGCCTCGGCGGCGCCGCCACATAGGCGGGCGGACGCACCCAGGACGGTGGAGGCGGCTCGTAGGGGGACGGCAGGAAATAGATCTCGTCGCGGTAGAGATCGTGCGACGGCGGCGGCGGGGGCGACCACCACGGGGGTGGCGGCGGCATGAAGCTTACGCGCGGCGGCGGCAGGGCGTCGTCGTCGAAATAATAGGGCGAGCGACCTTCGAAATAGATATCCTCCGACCTTGGCGGGGGCGCTTCGTCATAGAGGAACTCGTCGAAGCCTGCGGGCGCCTGCAAAGGCGCCGAAAGCCTCGCCAGCCTGCGCCTCGCGTCAGGCGCATGGGGGCCGCGCGGATAGCGTTCCAGATAGGACCAATAGGCGTTGGGCGAGTTGGCGACGGCTGACCGGCGCCAGGTCAAGGCCTCGCGCCGCGCCGCCAGCAGGCCGCGCACGGTCTTGGCGTAGGGGCTGCGCGGATAGACGGCGAGGAAATCCTGATAGGACTGGATCGTGTCGCGATCCAGCGCCGCCGCATAGGCGTCCGCCTCGGAGAAGTCCTGAATGGGACGGCTGCGCGATTCTTGCCTCTGGGCTGCGCTCACCGGCAGGGCGGGGGCGTCCGGGGCGCGCTCCATCAGCTGGAAATTGGGGTCGATCCGGCTTGTGTGCCAGGGGAACTGGGCGCTCTTGGCGAGCTCCGCCGTGCGGGTGCGCACCCGGGCGAAAATGTCATCCACCGGCAGCCCGGCGATGCGCAGGGTTTCCGACAGGGCCTGCGCATAGGGGCCGTAGTCGCCTTTGGGGATGGGCGCATAGGCGCCGGGGGCGGTGTTGAAGCCGATCAGCATGCCAGGGTCAGGCTCGACGATGGCGAGGCCCGGCGCCAGCGGCTGGCCCTGTTTGCCGAAGGGGCCGTCATAGGCGAGATCAAGCATCACCATATGGGCGTGGCCGGGCAGGCCGCCCAGAGCCCTCGTCATGTCGGAGATGCGGATGGCGTTGAGCGACACATCCGTGTCCCGCTGGACGCGGGCGCCCACGGGAACGAGATAGTTCTCGCCCTCGACTTGCAGCCCATAGCCGGACAGATAGACGGCGGCGACCGCATTGGGTCCGGCGGCGGCCACCTTGTCGACGAATTCCCGATAGGAGGCGCGCAAAGTGTCCTGATCGAGGTTCCGGGCGCCGGTGATGTCGAAGCCCGCGCTGCGCAACGCCTCGGCGACAAGGCCAGCATCATTGGCGGCGGTGGGCAGGGGCGCGCCCTCATAGCCATCGTTGCCAATCACAAATCCGAAGCGCGCTTCGGCTTGCGAGGGGGGCGTCAATTGTGCGCTCGCCGGGACCATGGTCTCGGCCAGCAGGGCGAAAATGGCCAGAAAGGCCGTCGGGAATCGTGCAAGTCGCTTCATGCGCCACCAGTTACGAGTATCGTGACCAACCGTAAATCACACTTTTGTGGCTGAACGCGGGCTGAACGCCCGATTGATTGTGCTCGCCCTTCGTTGACCCGGCCTTCGACCCACTGTTATCGCTTCCTGATCTGCATGAGGACTCCCATGATCACCGAAAAAGACGTTCTGTCGGCTCTCTCCCGTGTTCCTGGCCCCGACGGCCAGACGCCGCTGCCGCAGTCCGGCGCGATTGCGGGCGTCACGACCGTAGGTGGCAAGGTCTATCTGTCCATCGCCATTGATCCAGCCAGATCAATGGCCATGGAGGCCATGCGCCGCACCGCCGAGACGGTGCTGAAGGGCCTGCCGGGCGTTTCCGGCGTCAGCGTCACGCTCACATCCGAGCGCCCCGCCGGGCAGGCTGCGGCCCCCGCTGCGCCCGCGCCCGGCCCCAAGGCGCAGGCCGCCTCCCGTCAGACCGCCATTCCCGGCGTCAAGCGCATCATCGCGGTGGCGTCCGGCAAGGGGGGCGTGGGAAAATCGACCACCGCCGCCAATCTGGCGCTGGGCCTGTCTGCGCTTGGCTGGCGCGTGGGCGTGCTCGATGCGGACATCTACGGCCCCTCCATGCCACGCCTCTTTGGCCTGCGGGGCAAGCCGGAGTCGGACGGCAAGATCATCCGCCCGATGGAGGCTTACGGAATCAAGGTCATGTCCATCGGCTTCCTCGTCGATGAAGACGTCGCCATGATCTGGCGCGGCCCCATGGTGCAGTCCGCGCTCACCCAGATGATGCGCGATGTGGCCTGGGGCGAGCTCGATTGCCTGGTGGTCGACATGCCGCCTGGCACGGGCGACGCCCAGCTCACCATGGCCCAGACCGTGCCGCTGGCGGGCGCAGTGATCGTCTCCACCCCGCAGGATCTCGCCCT
>Ga0209829_10003077_pt1 | contig 12309 bp, 12 predicted proteins | sample C_140205_EF_Meta_FD_187311 | JGI IMG/M metagenome (GOLD analysis project Ga0209829, IMG submission 187311) | Freshwater microbial communities from Lake Croche, Canada to study carbon cycling - C_140205_EF_MetaG (SPAdes) (version 2) | ecosystem: Environmental > Aquatic > Freshwater > Lake...
TACTTCCTTCAGGAATTAAAATAGGCGCAGGAACAGATTTAGTCAATAAAACGGCAGGAAGTAAAGGATTTACTATATTCTCCTATCCACAAGTTATTAATTATGGACTTAAAGGAGCTGTTAAGACAGGAACAAGTGGCGGATATTTATGGGCGGGAACACAAGCGGTCACCGCTACTGGTTTTCCTGACCCAAATTCACCTCCTGCGTATTTCCGTATTCAACAACCTTCCATTATTTTCGGATTATTTGCTTCTTTAAATAGAGCTCCAGGTGGAACAGATACAGTTACATTACAAATGTGGTATACGCCCGACGGAGGTGTATTAACGACAACACCTTTTACAGTTGTATTCACAGGAACAGACAAACTCGCGACATATTATGGTTCATCGTTATCTGTAAAAACAGGCGACTACATTCATTTACAAGTGTCATATACAGGTGGTAATGGAAACTTGGCAGATGACCTTACGGCACAGATTAATTTTTATTAAACGGGGAGACCCCATACTTTTTAAGAAAAAGTGGTAGTGCTACTTGCGCCGTTGGCGCCGATAACGCTTCTATCGCAAAAACATATATACTTTTTAAGAAAAGTGGTAGTGCTACTTGCACTTCAAAAAACCAAAATAACATTTTCATTTTCAAGTTGTAAAAAATAATATATCATAAAAATAATATATTATTTATTGTAAAACATTTTTTATATTTGTGACACTTTTTATTCTATTTGAAAGTGTGTTTTTGCGACACTTTTTCTAAAAGTGTTTAGGCAGTAGTAGTGGCAGTTGCAGCAGCGACAACGGCGGCAGCCTTGACAGTCTTATCCAACTTGGCAAAATGTTGGCTCATATATCTTTGAAGATTGAAGTAAGTCAATTCATCACCCTTCTTCAACTTCAACAAGTTAGAGAGGTTGTTGTCGGCATTGATGCGTCTACCGTTCTCCTTGTCTTGAAGGTTGTTAGATCTGATATAAGCATTGATTTCACGAGTAACTTCGGTTCTAGCCATCTTGGAACCCTTATCCTTTCCAAGGAAACCAGCCAATTCGTCACTAATCAAAGTAGGTTGGACGAAACCGCTTGGAGCACGGTTAACTGAGGAATGCTTTCTCTTGGCGGAAGCCTTTTGGCTAACCTTGAGTTGTCTAGCAGACTTCTTTTCCAAAGCTCTGAAGTCACTCTTGAGAGCGGACAACAAAGAAGTAACACTTTGAAGCTTGGTGAAGAATGCGGCGAAATCTTCAGTGATAGAAGAAGTTTCTGCAGCGGCGGCAGGAGTGGCAATAACGACATTTTCAGAAGTAGTGGCAGAGGCGGCAACTGCAACAGCAGGGGCGGATTCAACCTTCTTTGGTGCAGCGACCTTCTTTGCCTTCTTTTCGGCAGATGCTGCGGTGGCAACAACTGGTGCTGCGGTGACAGCGACGGTTTCAACTTGCTTGGCAGTAACTGCCTTTGATTCAACAACGGATTGCTTGGTAGATTTAGTCATCTTATATACTACTATAACAAGTCTTTTTTAAGTGATTTAACGCATTACAATCTATATTGATTTATGACTTGGATGATGGTTCAATTTTCCTAAAGAATATTCAAAAATAATAAAACGTGAATGTTTATTTTTTGTCAAAATCGCAATAGAAAAAATAATTATGAAAGAAAGTAAAATAAAAAGAAGTATTCTCTCAACAAAACAAATATTGTAATGGAAAAAGTAATAAGATTTTACTTTCCCTTAATGATTTATTACTCTAATTGTAACGTAATAAATGATTCAGCGTATGATTCATCGTAATAAATGGATTCAGTCAAGAAAACAAATAAATTAAATATGCGCAACCGATTGATAAAGCCAAGGAATCGCATTAGCAGCATCTGCACTTACCAATGTCAAAGCACATAAAACATAATTCGCACCTAAAGAACGATTGGATGCAGAATTACCTCTTTTAACCATATGTTCTATAACATTCAAAGCAAAAAATTTCAATTCAAATAAAGATAAATGAACCGAAATCATATTTAAAGGAATATTCATAAATGGGTTACCAATAGGCGGACATATATCTACTTTCATATGAGGTGTAAGTTGTGACCGATAACACCATATATCATTCAACTCATGTAAAAATTTAACTAACTGACGATTATTTAATGACCAGAACCAGTTTGGATCTGTATAATTTCCTAATTGGTCTATATATTGAAAGAGAGAAGTACATGATAATTCCAATTGTTTTTTAGGACACACCTGTTCTTTCACTTCTTCTTCATATTGCATAATTACATCGTGTTTCAATATTTTTGATAATCGGATTATTTTTTTCAAATCTCTCATCAATGTCACCGGCAACGGTTTTCTATTGTACGGATTCGTAACATCTTCTTTATTTACTTCGTGGTTCTGTGTGAATAATAATGTATATAGTGATAATATGTCAAACCCATATATCGTACCATCTTTATCTTTGAAACTGAAGAATTGATTATATTGTATATCTTTAATCGGTTCCATTGTATAAAAATCGGTTTCATTTACACATAATGTTCTGTTTATTCTTGCTGGACCGTGTAGTTTTTTATATTTTTTATATAGGAATCTTCTACAAAGATGTTGAATAATATAAATACAATCATTTTGTTTGAAATAGTTTGTTATTCTCTCTACTAATTCTTTTTTTGTTCCTGATATTTTTTGTTTATAATGCTTGCATATTTCTTTTAGTTGAGAGATATTATATTTATTTTCTTTTGAAAACGTTTCTTTTGTTGGAATAATAAAATCGTTTTCATTGCTATTCACTTTTTCTTGTATTTTTTTAATTCTTCTCATAATTTTTTTATTTCTCTCAATAGTAATATCTAATTCTTTATTTTCATTCGCAATATCATTTGCATTCACGTTCGCGTTAGCGTTAGCGTCAACGTTAGCGTCAACGTTAGCGTCAACGTTCGCATTCATAATATTTATATTAATATCCATTATTATATATTAGTATATATAATCTTTTTACGCCATTTACTTATACTATAAACATATATAATATCTATATAAGAATATCTCCACCATATATGATAAGATAATATAATAATGGGTCAGTGTATAACACTAGTAAATGATAGCTGTGCAAGCGCAAACCTAAGCACAAGCGATGATACCGTTCAATTATTCTCTCTTGATAAACAAATACATAGTGCGAAAATAGTTCGTGTATATGATGGCGATACTTGTTTTGCTGTATTCAAACTTCATAATGAATTAGTAAAGTTCAAGATAAGAATGGAAGGATATGATTCTCCAGAGATGAAACCATCTTTGGAAAATAAAAATAGAGAGAAAGAAAAAAAAGATGCGCAAAAAGCAAAAGAAGAATTGGAAAAACTTGTTCTCAATAAAGTGATTACTTTACATTGCGGTAAATGGGATAAATATGGGCGGCTATTAGGAACCATTTACATTGCGGACTATATCAATGTCAATGATCTCATGATTAAAAATGGATTTGGTTATGTATATGATGGAGGAACGAAAAAAACATTTGACGTTGTGGGTGGGTAGAGCCTGACATTATGGGCGGGTAACGCCGGACATTGTGGGCGGGTAACGCCGGACATCGTGGGCTGGACATTATTGTATAAAAATTGAATTATTTATGTTACGTATTCATTATACAAAACAATAACAGCAACAGTAAAAATGGAAATGGATATGATTATTGATATTAGCAATCGCATGGAGAGAGATATGCGTATAGATTTGAATCTAGATATTTGTAGTATGACAGACGAAATGAAAACATATAACCAAATGACACCCAAATACAATGACATATTTGATTTTGTAGATTCAAGTAAAGAATGGGTATCGAATAAGATGAGTATAGGACAAGGACATTATAAATATGTATGCGGTTCTTTCACAAAATCAGGAAATAAGTGTAAGAATAAACCAATTGCAGATAGTGATGGCAAATGTCATTTACATAATAAATAATTGATAATAATAAATAAATAATAAACAATAATAAATATTATAGTATATAATGTTGAAGTTTGTCAAACGTATAGAAACGAAAGAACATTCCATTTTTTATTCATTTATTCATTATAAAGATGAAATTATAGGTTTCTATAGAAAGCATTATTATAGTGGGCATAAAATAAATAAAATTAAAATAGATCAGGAGTTTAATATAATAGAAGATAATGATGAAACATTTAATGGAGAAGATCCTAGATGTTTTATACACGAAGAGAGATATCAGAATAGTGAATACAATAAAGATACACTATATGTTACAGATAATTATGTTGATAGACAACAGTTATATAATTATGAAAATAAATCATATATAAAAATCAAATATCGTGGTAAGAATTTATCATTTATAAGTCATAAAAATACAATGTACTTTATTTATAAAACGAAACCATTCTTATTATGTAAATTATATCCAACTTGTGGTCTAGCGAAAGAAATAGAAACAGATGGTTCAAATCATAACGATTTAGTATATAGAGGAGGAACACCCGGGTATCGTTTTAAAAAAAACGAGAATAAATACTATGGTTTCGGTCATAAAACATACGATGATAGTAATAACATTTTAAAACACGATATTTTTTTATGGATTGTGGATTTTACAAATGATAAACCGAGTATTAAAGTAACTGATGTAGAAAAACCACCAAATGCGAAGAATATATGCGATCCTACATGTGTTATTGAAATAAATAATAAATTATATATGGTTACTGCCGAATCAGATGAAGCGTGGTTCTTGGATCAAGATTATGTGACAAATGTATATGAAATTACAGATGTTGAATTTATTGAAATGGTAAATGGCTGATTATGATTATGATTATGATTAAGAATAAATAAGAATATTATTATAATATATATTATGTCATCTGAACCCGAACCTGAATCAAAACAATCGCATGTAAAACAATCTGATGTAACACTCATTTTTACGATTGGGCGTATGAATCCACCAACATCCTGACATATGGGGTTGGTTAGAAAAATGATTGATAAAGTGATTGAATTAGAGAATGGAGAAAAAACACAAGTTGCAGTTATATTATCACATTCGCATGAAAAAGATATTCTAAGTAATCCATTACAATGTAGAGAATTTAAACGCGATTTAGTAATAGAAATGATTGAATTATTGAAAGAACAAATGATTACAGAAAAAGAAGAAAATAGTAAATATATAAAAAATATTCACCCAGTTGTTATGTGTATGAATGATGAAAAAGATCCAAATATGTATAATTCTATTAGTTCGTTAGTTCGTAAATACAAACCTAATAAAATGATTTTTTTTATTGGTGAAGACCGTTATAAAAGTTTTTCTGGTATAAAAAAATATTATGAAAACATAGAAATAATATCACTAATAAGAGGAGCTGAAAACTCTATGTCAGGAACAAAAATGAGAGAATTTGTTACAAAAGGAGAAAAAAAAGATTTTATGGATAATATGGTACCTACTGGGCTTAGTAAAGAAAGAATTGAGAATTTGTATAACGAATTATATAAAGTATTAACTGCCCCCGAAAATCAACCGAAGAAGAAAGTGACTCCTAAGCCGAAAGCAACTCCTAAGCCGAAAGCAAATCCTAAGCCGAAAGCAAATCCTAAGCCGAACGCAACTCCTAAGCCGAACACGACTCGTAAAAGAAAATCATCAGAAGATGAATCCTCAGAAGATGAATCCTCAGAAGAAGAAAAAACGAGTAAACCAAGAATAGGAGGAAGAAAAAATAATCGTAAATCAAAAAAAAGTAGGAGAAGAAATACAAAGACAAAGAAGAATTTACGAAGAAGACGATAATAACATTTTAACAGGATTATATCCATATACACTTTCAATACCTACAACACACGAAAATGATAATGATAATGTACCACGTTTTGTTAACTGTACCACGTTTTGTTAACTGTAAATAGTTAATAATAACCAATATAAAAGAAAAATATTAAATAATAAAAAAGAATTTAATATGTGAACGTAGATGGATGGGTTTTCTAGAATATTATTCATTTATACTTACACTAAATATATTTATTTGTATTTCAATATAAACATATTTGTTTTATATAGATTAAGAACAAAAATGGAGAGAAATGATAATGAAAACAATGTGGAAGAGAACCACGTAGAAGAGAACCACGTAGAAGAGAATCACGTAGAAGAGAATCACGTAGAAGAGAACCACGTAGAAGAGAATCACGTAGAAGAGAATCACGTAGAAGCGAACCACGTAGAACCATCTTTATATTTTTGCCTTACAGGATGTTTAGAAAAAGGAGAAAAGTATAATCAAAATCTTCATAATTATGGAAAGACACCTGCAGAACGAGGTTATAAAGAGAATCACGTAGAAGAGAATCACGTAGAAGAGAGAAAGAATGGTAAGGAGCTATATGTTAATTTAGTTGAAGTTGAAGATGAAGAGCACGTTGAAGATGAAGAGCACGTTGAAGATGAAGAGCACGTTGAAGATGAAGAGCACGTTGAAGAGAAACACATTGAAGAGAAGCCGCACGATGATGAAATTATTGTTTCTGACTATTTTACTCATTTAAATGATGTTGAAATGTCATATACAGAACATCTTTTCTTTTCATTAAAGTTGAGTGCGTGTATGGCACTTGGAAGTGTAGCGGCAATTATTCACGGATTGTATCCAGATGTACTTACATCATCAACAACATTTGTAGTTGGTTATCTTCATAACCAAATGAGTAAACGTAGAGAGATGAATGAATTAAAAAAGACAATTAGAAGAGATATGCATAAACTTAAACGACAATAAATTATATTACATTTTTATATATTACATTTTTATATATTACATCAAAATAATATATAAAATTACGATTACTACTTGAATGAAATCATATTACTTGAACTCAACGATACTCATACGCAACGTATCGTCTTTTTTATCGCGTTTATGATTTTCACTATTTGCAATACCATTTAAAAACTCATTAGACTTGTAAATATTTTTAATATAATTTCCAAAATCTTCCACATTTTCTTCAGAATAATTAAATTGAATAAAATAACTATTATTCTTTTTGTTTATACTACTTCGCATAGTATTACTTAGCATAGTATTATTATATTTACACCAAGAGAGAAATCCTTGAAAATCATTCATAAACATAGCAGTAAGAATATAGTAAGGAAACACGTGTGATTTTTCACGATACATAGTATTGCGCAATATATCATCACTGCTATATAAATCATGATAAGTAAGACCCATATATTGTAATACATATACGGCTTGTTTTAAACTGAAAAACTTTTCCATTTGCATCAATACATCCATATACATCAAAAATTTAGCGACACTTTCGTTTGGTTTCAATGATAAGAAACTAGTAAACGCACAATTGATAATTCTAGCCCACGTTTCGCAATACGCATCTGTAATACTGAATTCGCTCTTGATAGGAAATAGTTGTTTAACTGTATCAATTAGTTCGGTGCATTGATAACCAGAAAAATCCAGACCATATATATGCATCGTTTCGTGAATAAATACTTTAAACCATTCTTCTTTGCGAAATATAACCATTTCTCCATTTGGAACACACGATGTTGTATATGCAGTATTAATATGGTCTGAACCGATAATTTCGGTTTTTGGAAGTTTTTTATAATAAGGTGTTTGATATACAAATATATGTAAATTATTCGCACATTTCTTAGATGAATATTTTATACAAATATATAACCACGCATACATATACTCTGCGTATTTCTGATATATTTCTACTTTTTCTAATTCACCATTTGAAAATATCATAAATGAGATGGAAACAAGTCTATCTAAAATCTTACACGTAAATGTGATCTGATTCTTTCCATAAAGTTCTATATATTTTTTGATTTCATCCGACATAAAATAAGATGAAAAACTTGTAGGAAGTTTTATTTGTTTATCTTTACTCAATAAACCTTTCATACAATCAGTATCCGACAATTCTAAAACGTGTATAAATGCTTCTTGAATGTCTTTGTAGAGAGATTTGTAAATATATGTAGTATTATTATCTCTCTTATTCCAACAAATATCTTTATCATCAATATAATCTAACATATATTTTTCTATATATTTCTTTGACGTTGGTGATAAATTCATTTTTGCGTCTGTTGTTTTAATATAATATAGTGGTAATAATTTATATCATTTCATATATGATATTATATATTATGATATACATATAAAAAATAATTTATATTATATATTATATTATCATAAACAATGCAAATATCATATGACATTAAATATATAAATCCTATTATAGGTAGATCTCTCATTTGTAGAGAGAAAATCAAAAAAGGTACCATTATATGGTTATCCAATCGTATTTCTTATACTACATATCAAGAACATTATACGATTGTGCATGTAAATTCTGATGATAATCTACTTGAATATGTGAATAATATAGATAAAAATAAAAATGTAGTCACATTCAATGAAACGAATATTGAATCATTTTTACAAAATCTCTCTTCACACGAAAAAGTAAAGAGGTTTTTAGACTTGTCCTATGGAGTATCTGGAGAAATACACTATATATTGGATGATGGTAAGTATATGAATCATTCAACAGAACCAAATTGTTTTACAATAATGAAAGATGCTACAACAATCGCATTGAGAGATATTGAAATAGGAGAGATGCTTACAGAAGATTATTCTACTTATACACATCCAGATTATTTGAAACGTATTCTAATAAAATATGATTGTGAACCGGATTATTATACGATGTAAGGGGTTGCACCCCTTAAGAACCCTGCGTAAAGGGTGTTGCACTCTGTGTAAATGGGGTATGCACTCTGCGTAAAGGGTATGCACTCTGTGTAAATTGGGGTATGGACCAATATGTTATTTTTATTTTTATTGTGACGCTTATATTGGTGTTACGCTGGACCTCTTAATTCATTATTGTATACGGGCAATTTTAAAAATAAAGATTTTGTACATATTCTTATTCTAGCATTATGTTTTTGTATAGCCTCTAAATGAAACGCACGATGTTCGCAATCATCACTCAACATTTTTATAAGTTTACATTTAGTAACATTTAGTTGTTTTTTCAATATATCTTTTGGAAATAAATTAAACTTTATAGTAGCACTATACGAGCAATCTAAAAATACGGATGTTTTATATATTGCAAAACCATTAAATGCTGAATATACCGATATATATTTATCTGGCAAATGCTGTTTATGATATTCTAATACTTTTTTAAATTTGTTACATTTTTTTTCAGTTACATCATTTGCATTTTCACAATGAAATGAACTATATATATATGGATCAAATGATAATGCCCACGTATCATAATAACCGGCTTCTCTATCGAATGATATAGAATCCCATTCATCGCTTCGCGTCATAACATCTTTCAAAACATCAATATTAATCTCTCCAATACACGAATATTCATTAGAATCCATCATCATAAAATAATCATAATTCGTCGAATATTTATTTCGGATAGTTTCAAGTATAGCATTTCGTGCGAATGCGATATTTTCTGTTCTTATTTCGCTTTTTTCATTATTATTTATAATAATTTCAATATTATCTTTAAAATAATCATATTTTTCTAATATTTCTAATGAATTGTCCGTTGATTTATCATAAAATACAATAACTTTTATATCGTTAAATACTGTCTTTATACTTTCAATATTTCTTAATACATTTGGTAACCCTTTACAATTATTATATATACATAATCCGATTATAGCATTCATATAATTTATATACATTTTCCAATTTATATATATTTTTATCCGTTATATATAACAATATGTCATTAACATTATCCTCTTTTTTTGATACGACATTTATGAATGTTATAATTCTCTCAATAGTAGAAGTATATGGTGATTTTGAATTAGAACAATACGCACATACAAATAAAATTAATTATTTAGTCACAGGTGTAATTGGTTACATTGGTGTTGTTTATTTTCTTATCAAGTCGTTACAAACGAGCAATATTCTATATGTCAATTTAATGTGGGATGGAGTATCTGCGTTGATTAATAGCTTGGCAGCCGTTACTATTTTAGGAGAGAGATTTGAAAGTTGGGAACATTTCGTCGGTGGTGCTCTCATTATTATCGGGTTGTTTTTAATCAAATTCAAAAAGACAAAATCTGACTAATAAGGGGCTGTCGCCCCAAATAAATAATAAGTGGTACACCAATAAATAATAAAAACGATTTATCTTCTCTTAACACTTCTGTTTGATTTTCTTTTGTATGTTTTTCTCTTTGATGATTTTCTCTTTGATGATTTTCTCTTTGATGATTCTCTCTTGTGTGATTTTCTTTTATTTGACTTACTTCGTCTTCCACCTTTTTTATTTCCATCAACGTTAACAGGTGCAGGTGCAGGTGTAATTGACGCTGGATGAATATTACTTGAATATATAGTCATACCCAACTTATCCATAGCGTATTGTCTTCTTAATGGTGATGATGGTGATGGTGATTGTGACATATTATATATAATTATGATATAATATTTCAAAAATAGAGAGATTTATACACACAGAGATTTACACACACAGAGATTTATACACACACACACACACACTACAACAACGATTTCCGTATTTTCATTAACATTGTTGCCTGAATAGGCGGAGATTTCGGAACGAAATATACAATTTTCGCATTTTTTGTATTTCTTAATATAGTTTGTAACTCTTCATTCTGAGAGATTTTATTGCGAATAGAATCTCCCATCTCTCTCTCAAGAGATAAATTGTATATAGTTGACAATTTTCTTCTCCACGATTCACAATTACGCAGTTCTTTATACTTTTCAACTTCTCTTTTATCTAATCTCTCTCCTACACCTTTACCTGGTTCATAATTATCATTTGAATAATCGTATATTTGGAAAACAGTCTCTCCACTATACAATTCAGATTGTAAATTAAAAATAATATCATCTTTCAATGTAATATTTTTTCTTTTCATATACATTTTAAAATCTGCTATATCTGCATATATTCCTGAATTTCTCTCTTGTATTTTATCTATAATCAAATCTTTAATCTCATCTTTTAAATCATTAAAAGTAAAAGCACATCTACGGCGATATGTAATTAATTGATAATCTCTCTTTGTATAACTAATCAATATATAATAGTCAGGTTCAAATATATCTTTATTACGCATTATAATACTTTCATTATGACAATCAATTACATTATAAATATCATTTGTATGGTATGCCTCTTCCGAAAATAATACTATTTTTATATTCATCTCTCTTTCAAGAATAGAAATAGTCCATTTATCTACAGGATATGATTTTGTTTTAATGAGAGATTTTAGTTTCTCTAACGAATCAATATCTTTCATGAATAGAACATTTTTATACTTTTCCATAGAGCGTTTCAATTCACTCTTTGCTTTATTAAATGTTTGAATATTTTCTTCAGCATCTTTCACCAACATTATTTTTTCATTTCTTACATTTGTATTTTTAATTTTATTTTCAAGATATTTATTTCTCTCAACCAATTCTTTTACACATGTTTTTATTTTTTGTAATTCTATGTCTGCATTATCATATATTGATTTATACATATCATATACACTACCAGTAACGTGTTTAAAAACCATATCTCTCATACTTAAAACAGATATATACTTTCTTACATCAGATAATGCAATTTTTATAGCGGTAAATAAACAATCCGAGTCACCATCACAATCCATATCCGTATTTATTATATCATAATTATTATCTTTCATAAAATGTTGTATCCATAGCTTTGTCTGTGCCTTTGGCACTTGTGTCTGCTTCGCTTGCGTCTGTGTCTGTGTCTGTGTCTGTGTCTGTGTCTGCTTCGCTTGCGTCTGTGTCTGTGTCTGTGTCTGTGTCTGCGCCTTTGGCACTTGTTGATATTTTGATAAAAAATCTTTCGTAACAAATGAATAAAAAAGAGGTTGGTCTAATCTATTTATTATAACATTTCCATTTTTATTTAATAGACCATAATCTCTCTCTTTTTCATTTTTTATTTTATATTCAAACACACCTATTTGTGATACAAACTTATTATTATTATAAATTAAATAAATGGGTAAGAATAATATATTTTTATTTATATTGTGTTTTCCTATAGCAATCGTTATTTTATATTCATCAAAAACGTCTATTTCATATAGATCTGTATTTATATTTTTATCTACATCTTCTATATTTCTTTTATCTATATAAT
>Ga0209829_10003078_pt1 | contig 12308 bp, 6 predicted proteins | sample C_140205_EF_Meta_FD_187311 | JGI IMG/M metagenome (GOLD analysis project Ga0209829, IMG submission 187311) | Freshwater microbial communities from Lake Croche, Canada to study carbon cycling - C_140205_EF_MetaG (SPAdes) (version 2) | ecosystem: Environmental > Aquatic > Freshwater > Lake...
GCCGCCGGCGAGCACCAGCACGATCGAGATCACCGCGGCGAAGATCGGTCGGGCGATGAAGTAACGCGCGATCATGGGCGTTCTGCGGGCAGGTGCCGGCGCGGTGGATCCTCCGGGCTGCTCGTCCGGCGGGCCACGGCCGAAGCGAGGAGATGGTAACAGACGGGGGTGATGACGACGCCGAACAGCGTCACGCCGATCATGCCGGAGAAGACGGTGATGCCCAGCGACCAGCGCATCTCTGCGCCGGCCCCTCTGGCCATGACGAGCGGGAGCACCCCGAGGATGAAGGCGACCGACGTCATGAGGATCGGCCGGAGGCGCAACCGGCACGCCGTCAGCGTTGCCGATCGGGGCGTCTCCCCGGAATCGACGAGCTTCCTTGCAAACTCGACGATCAGGATCGCGTTCTTGCAGGCCAAGCCGACGAGGACGACGAGCCCCACCTGGGCGAGGATGTCGACGGGCAGCCGTGCCACGGCCAGGCCGATGATCGCTGCCAGGAGGCACAGCGGGACAACGAGGACCACGGCCAGCGGCTGCAGCCAGCTCTCGTACAGCGCCGCCAGCACCAGAAACACCAGGGCCACGCCCAATCCGAGGAGGACCCCGGCCGTGTTCCCGGCGAGGATCTGGAGCTGGAACACCTCCGACCACTCGTAGGAGAACGTCTCCGGCAGGGCCGTCGACGCGGTATTGGCGACGCGGTCAATGAGCGACGACCCGCTCTCGAACGGATTCGGGATACCGGTGATCGCCGCGGCGGGAAAGCCGTTGTAACGCATCATCATCGTCGGGCCGACGTCATCGCGGAGTGTGAGCACCGTCGCCAGCGGCACGCTCTCCCCCCGGCCGGTTGCCACCTTCAATCCGAGGATCTCCTCCGCCGAATCGCGGAACATGGCGTCGGCCATCACCTTCACCTGCCACGACCGTCCGAAGCGGTTGAAGTTGTTGACGTACACCGAACCGACGTCGGCATGGAGCGTCTCCATGACGGCCGCGACGGGGATGCCGAGGGCCCGGATCTTGGTGCGGTCGATGTCGAGGAACGTCTGCGGAGAATCGGCGCGGCAGTCGGTGTGGACGAAGGGGAGGTGCCAGTCCCCCATCGTTGTCACCAGCCCCTCGGTGACATCCTGAAGGGCCCGGGGCCCGAGGTTCGTCCGGTCTTGGACATAGAGCTTGAAGCCTCCCGCAGTGCCGAGCCCCTTGACGGTCGGGGCGGGGAAAACCCCCACCTCGGCATCGCGCACCTCTGCCCGGCAGCGCTTTCGCATCTCGGCAATGATCCCCATCGCCGACGTCGCGCGCGTGCGCCGCTGGTCGTAGTCGTCGAGGACGAGGAACATCGAGCCCCAGTGGGGGGCGGTGGCGTTGTAGAGGAGCGAGGTGCCCGCGATCGTGAGCGTCTCGCTGACACCGGGGATGTCGCGGGCGATCCTATCGAGCCGATCGAGTACATCGCTTGTGCGCTGCAGGGAGGCGCCGTCGGGGAGTTGGGCAGTGACGATGAGGTAGCGCTGATCTTGAAGGGGAATGAATCCGACGGGATAGACGGCCGCCAATTTCCAAGTGAGGAGCACGAGCAGGCCGTAGGCGCCGAGGACCAGCCCACCGTGGCGAAGGAGGACCGCAATCAGCCCGCCATACCCGGCCGTGAGCGCCCCGAAAGCGCGGTTGAAGAGCCGGAAAGCCCAGCCGAGGAGGAGATCGAGGAGGCGCTCGAGAGGATCTGGCCTGGCATCGTGAGGGCGGAGGAGAATGGCCGCAAGCGCGGGGCTCAAGGTGAGCGAGTTGATCGCCGAGAGGATCGTCGACACGGAGACCGTGAGGGCGAACTGACGGAAGAACAGCCCGGTAACGCCGCCGATGAAGGCGCACGGCACGAACACCGCGGAGAGGACGAGGGCAACGCCGATCACCGGCCCGGTGACCTCCTCCATCGCCTTCTCCGCGGCCTGACGCGGGGCAAGCCCCGTGGCGATCCATCGCTCGACGTTCTCGACGACCACGATCGCGTCATCGACGACGATCCCGATCGAGAGCACGAGGCCAAACAGCGACAGCGTGTTGATGCTGAAGCCCATCGCCGCCATGGCGGCGAACGTACCGACGATCGCCACCGGCACGGCCACCAGCGGGATCAGTGTCGCCCGCCAGTTCTGCAGGAAGAGGAGAACGACGAGCCCCACGAGCACGGTCGCGTCGCGGAGCGTCTTCACCACCTCCCCGATCGAATCGGTGATGAACGGCGTTGTGTCGTAGCCGATTGTGTGGGTGAGCCCGTCGGGGAACCGGGTGGCGAGCTCTTTCATTTTCTCGTTGATGGCATGCGAGCATTCCAGGGCGTTTGTGCCGGGGAGCTGGAAGATGGCGATCGCGACGCAGGGAGCCCCGCTGTAGCGGCAGATCTGGTCGTACGACGAGGCACCCAGTTCGATCCGGGCGACGTCGCGGAGACGCACGAGCGGCGTGCCGAGGGTGTCGAGATCGGCGGCGAGGATGATCTCGCCGAACTGCTCCGGAGTCTCGAGCCGTCCCCGTGCCGTCACCACAAGCTGTGTCTGCTGGTCGGGGGACGATGGCGGTTGGCCCGCGACGCCCCCGATCACCTGGAGATTCTGCTCTTTCATCATCCGCTGCACGTCGCGGGTGGAGAGCCCCCGGGTGGCGAGCTGCTGGGGATCGAGCCAGGCCCGCATGCTGTAGTCGCGCTGGCCGAGGAGGGCCACATCCCCCACGCCGTAGCAGCGGAGGAGCTCGTCGCGGAGGCGGATCGTGGCGTAGTTGCTCATGAACACGTCGTCGAACCGCCCATCGGGGGAGAGCAGGTCGATCGTCATGAGGATGTCGGGCGACCGCTTTCTGACGCTCACCCCCTGCTCTTGGACGACATTGGGGAGCAGCGGCATGGCCAGTTGAACCCTGTTTTGGGTCTGGACCACGGCAAGGTTGGCGTCGGCGCCGACGTCGAAGGTGAGCGTGAGGCAGTAGAGGCCGTCGTTGGTCGACTGCGATTGCATGTAGAGGAGCCGGTCGACGCCGCTGATCTTCTGCTCGATTGGCGCCGCGATGGTCTCGGTGACGACGGCCGCGTTGGCCCCCGGATAGCTGCAGATGACCTGCACCACCGGCGGCGCGATCGTCGGAAAGAGGGAGATGGGGAGCGAGCGGACGCTCACGAGCCCCGCCAACGAGATCACGATCGAGATCACGCTGGCGAAGATCGGCCGCTGGATGAAGAACCGGGAGATCACGGCTCCGCCCCGGACGGGCTCGGTAGCGACTCCGGCTCCGGGCCAGGCGCCGGTGTCGGCTCAACCACGCCGCCGCCCGGGGCCTCGAAGAGCGGAACGGCCGGAGGCAGGGGAGGCGCCTCGCCATCGCGGGCGGCGACCGCCGCCACGGGCTTCCCGTCGCGGCAACGCTGCAGACCGCGGATCACGATCCGCCCTGCCGGATCGAGCGGCTTGCTGGCATCGGTGGGCGTCACGGCGACCCAGCCCCCGAGCTTCTGGCCGACGACCACCTCGCGCGCGGAGGCATTCGACGCGGCATCGACCATCCAGATGATCTTGTGATCCTGGATGTTCCCGACCGCGGCCTCCGGGACGTAGAGCCGTTGCTTCGGTTCGTCGATCGGCACGCGGACGCGGCCGAACATCCCGGGGCGGAAGTGGGGGGGCACGTTGTGGCCGATGGTCGGGTCGTACGGGTTGGCGAGACGGCCACGCATCGTGATCGTTGCGGTTTGGGAATCGACCTGATTGTTGAGAAAGTCGACGGAGCAGCGGTAGGGAAACGTCCGCTCGATGTCATCGACGAGCCCCACCATCACCGTCATCGTGTCGGGCGATGCGGGCGATCGGCTGGCGCCGTCGCGGCGGAGGTTATTCCCGAGGTGGATGAAGGCTGGCTCGTCGACGTTGAAATAGACGAAGACTGGATCGACCGACACGACGGTGGCAAGGGTCGTCTGGTCCTGGTTGATGAGGTTGCCGACCTGGAGCTGCGTCCGCCCGATGAGGCCGTCGATCGGGGAGACGATCGTGCAGAACTCGACGTTCAGCCGGGCCGATTCCACCTCGGCGCGGGCCGCGGCCAACGCCCCGGTGTTCTCCTCAAGCCTGGCCTTGTGGGTGTCGAGTTCCTGCTGGCTCGCCGCCCCCTTGGCGACGAGCTTCGTGTAGCGGTCGACCTGCACCTCGTTGAAACGCCGTTCCCCGAGGAGCTTCTCGACGTTCCCCTGGCCCTCGAGGAGCTTGGACTGATAGGGCCTGGCATCGATCTCGTAGAGCCGATCCCCGGCTTTGACGAACTGACCGTCGCGGAAGGCAACCTCCGTGAGGTAGCCGGTGATCCGGCTGCGGATGTCGACGGTGGAAACGGCTTCGATCCGCCCGGTGACCTCGATCCACTCAGGCGTGACGCGGGGCTCGAAGGGGACGACGGTCACCGCGGGCACGGGCGGCGGCGGTGGGGAAGGGGCCGGCGGCCGTGCGCATCCGCCCGCGAGGAAGCCCCCCCAAACAATGACCGCTCGGACCGAGAGCGAGACCGCACCGTGCCGGGGGCAAGCGTCAGGATACCGGCTGGTGGATGGGGTGATCGTGGTCACGCGGACTCGCTCGTGAACGGGGGCCTCCGCGGCGGCGGGGCAGGTGGCTGCGGGCCTCCTACGGGGCCTATTCGCGGATCAGCCGTTATCCTATAGGTTTCTCGTTCGATTGCCGAAACCCGAGCCATGCCAGCAACTCCGCGGAGACCCTCCCGTGCGTCGGTTGTCCACGACGATCATCCTCGTTCTGCTCCTGGTCAGCTGCGCTCGACTGGGTGGGCGTCTGGATGGCGCCGAGCCCGCCCCCGCGCCCCCCGCAGAGGTCACGATCGAACAGGCCCGCGCGTTTGTCGCGGCCGATGGCGACATTGAGCTCAATCACCTCCGTGACATCAGCCTCGAGGTGGCCGAAGTGCTCGGCGATTCGGGGCACGACATCGAGCTCAACGGGCTCACGTCGCTGTCTGTCGAGGTCGCTGCCGCGCTGACCCGCCCCGATGCCTGCCTCTCCCTCAACGGCCTCACCGAGATTTCCCCCGACCTTGCAGGTGAGTTGCTCACCGGTCCCCGGTCGCTGCAGCTCGACGGGCTGACAGGCCTCACCGACGACCTCGCCGGGCGGATGGGGGGATTTCGTGGCTATTTGCGGCTCGGCGGAGTGAAGGCGCTCTCCGACCGGCAAGCGGAGCTTCTCGCCAAGCACGAGGGCTATCTCGGTCTCCAAGGGCTCGAGATACTTTCGGAGCCGGCGGCTGCCTCGCTCGGCCGCCACCAAGGCGTGTTGTGTCTCAATGCCGTCACGTCGATCAATGCCCAGGCCGCCGCAGCGCTTGCCGAGCATGGCACGTTCCTCCGCCTCGACGGGCTGACGACAATCGACGACGACGTCGCAGCGGCCCTGTCGACGCAGCGAGGCGCGCTCGGTCTGCGTGGCATCACGTCGCTGTCTGACACGGCGGCGGCGGCGCTTTCGCGCCACGACGGCACGCTCTATCTCCTCGGGCTGCGGGAGCTTTCCGCGGAGGCTGCCGCTTCGCTGCGGAAGAATCCCGGTGTCCGTCTTCCGGTCCACCTGCGCGAGGGCAGCGAGATGGCGCTCGAACAGATGCGGGTGGAAGAGGAGACGCTGATCACTGCGAGGGAACTCGTGGCCGCCGGAAAACTCGAGATCGATTCCCGTTTCCGTGCCGCCCGTCCGATGTGGAGCTACGACGGGCTGGAGACGCTCAACGAATCGTGGGCGGAAGAGGCAGACGATCCGGCCGAGCGCGAGCGGATGGATCGCTTGCGCGAGTTCAGCAAGGCGTGGTGGGGGGAGATGGATCTCCGCTACGGCCTCCATCCCACCACCCCGGAATTCGGGCAGGAGTTCACGGTGGCACTGGGGCTTGTGCGGACTGAGGCGACGGTGGTGGGGAGCACGGCACCAGGGATGGCTTCCAACTGTCGGCTCTGCCATTCGACGGTGCTTTTCACCAACCCCGATCCTCACAACCCGCAGCCGAAGTTTGCCGAGGGGATCCCCAACGCCTTCCTCGACTTCGAGAGATTTCACCAAAACGTGGCCACGACCGGCGGCACGAGCCGTGGTTTTCTGTTTGCCAAGAATCTCCCCCGATTCTTCGCCGATTCCGCCGACTTCTTCGGGATCCTCGTCCCTGTGCTTCGTCCCGACGGCGTCAAGCCGAGCGTCCTGCGGTACGAGAAGTTCTTCATGGCCGACCATGGCAGCAGCTACACCAAGAAGCTCGAGGCGAAGGTGCCGCTGATCCCGTTCCTCAAGCCCCAGCCCTGGACGAACTACCGCTACAAGACCAACGGCACGGAAGGGCAGGGGCTCTACGTCGACGGCGGCTTCTCCGGCAACGTCGCCGATGTCACCTACGCGATGGCGATCAGCCGCGACCATCTCGGGGCTGATTTCGCCGAAGCCCGAGAGACGTTCAAGCGATGCGTGCCGGCCTACTTCAGTTCGCTCAAAACGCCGCGCTACCCCTTCATCGCCGATGTCACCGAGGCCCGGGCCGACCGCGGGCAGGCGATCTACGACAACAGCTGTAGGAGCTGCCACGGCGAGTTTCGCAAGACCGGCCCGAAGGCCTATGAGCTCGTCGACTTTCCCAACCGCCTCGCCGATCAGGACGAGCTCGGCACCGACCCGCTGCGGATCCTCGGGCTGTGGGACCTCGACAACGAGGAGAAGAAAAAGTTTCTCAGCGGATCGGTCACCGTGACGCATCAATACGTGGCGCCGCCGCTGGTGGGGATCTGGGCGCGGGGCCCGTATCTCCACAATGCCTCCGTGCCGACCGTCTACGACCTCCTCAAGCCGTCGGCGCGGCCGCGAAAGTATTCGATGCGCCCCAGCAGCACCGATCCGCGGAACTACGATCAGGAGAAGATCGGCTGGAAATACGTCGATCAATCGGCGAAGAGCCACGACGAGGTGCTCGAGCTCATGGCCCACGACCCCTACATTCGGGTCTTCGATCCCGACTGGCGGTCGGCGGAGGATTGGGAGGCGCTCCGCCAGGCGCTCGCCGGCGTGAAAAACGTCAAGGTGGATGCCACGAAGCCGGAGCTCTACACCGGCATGCTCAACACCGGCCACACCTTCGGCGATGGCCTCTCGGAGGAGGAACGGCTCGACCTGCTCGAGTTCCTCAAGTGCCTGTAGCCGTATCCCCCCCCCGGGTGCTGCCGGTGGCCCTGGATCACAATTCTTTCCCATCGTTCATGCCATGACAAACACGCTTCGGTGCCTCCTGCTGGCTCCTCTCCTCGCCCTGGGATCGGTCGCGGCCGCGGCCGCAGCCGACCTCCCCTCTTTCCCGTATTCGATGCCTGCTGTCGGCCCGGCCTATCCGCCGCCGCCGTGGCGTTACCGCGACTGCCGGATTCTCGTGCTCACGCTCCGCAGTGATCCGGAGGTGGTGAAGCGGCTTGTGCCGGCGCCGCTTGTGCCCAATGCGGACGGGGTCGTGATGATGTGGCTCGGCAACATGCACGCCGTCGATCCCTTCGAGCTCGAGTATCTCGAATACGGTCTGGGTGTGCCGGTGGAGCATGACGGTAAGCCGGGGATTTACTGCACGCATCTCTACCTCGACGATGACACGGCGATCGCCGGCGGCCGCGAGATCTGGGGCTGGCCGAAGAAGCTCGCCGCCATGACCTTCACCGTCGAGGGAAACCGGGTGACGGCGACGGCGACGCGGAAGGGGGTGGAGATCATCCATGCCGAGTTCGAAGGGGGGAGCGATCTCCCCATCGAGGATCTGCCGCAGCACTTCATCAACTTCAAGATCATCCCGTCGGTCAAGGCTGGTGCGCCCCCCGATATCTGCCAGCTCAACGACTGCCCGATGCTCCGTCGGACAAGGAGCCGGATGGATGGTAAGGCGACGCTTGCTCTCCGGTCGTCGGCGGTCGACGCCCTCGGCGAGTTGCCGGTGCACGAGATCCTTCAAGCCCGTTTTTCGATCGCCGACATCGAACTGCCGCTTGGTGAGACGATCCACGACTATCTCGCCGAGCCCGGAACGGATGAAGCGGGAACGCGGTGAGCTGTCGGAAGACGATTTTCCCCCGGCCGGCTGCTGCCCAGCCTGTGAAAGAGAGCGACGCTTGCATGGATGATCGACGCAACGTTGAGCGGGGCGGTGATGGGGCTCCCTCGAGGCGCGGCGTGCTTCGCGGGGCGGCGCTTGCCGTCGCCGGCCTCGTGACCGGGCCCACGGTCGTAGGCAAAAGGGGCACGGCCGACGAAGTCCCCGCAGCCGTCCTTCCTCCTGCCACCGAGCCCCACGCGCGTCCGTTCCAGGGATTGCTCGAAGCCGAAGGGCACACCTACCACAACTGGGGGCGGAGCCGGGAAACGACGCCGGCCGTTTGGGTGGAGCCGATCAGCGTGGCCGACGTTCAGGCCGTGGTGGGAGATGCAGCCCGGTTCCCCGGACCGGTGAGTGTGGTGGGGGGAATGCTCTCCGTGACCGAGACGATCCGCAATGACGGCGGCACGATCGTCTCGATGCGCAAGCTCGATGCGATTCACGGCCTCGAGCGCGACGGCGCAGGGAGGCAGGTGGTGCGCGTCGAGGCGGGCTGCCGGCTCAAGAAGCTCCACCTCTGGCTCCAGGCACGCGATCTCGAAATCCCGTTCCAGGCGGAGATCGGCGATGCCACGGTCGGCTCCGTGGCGGCCGGTGACACGAAAGACTCTTCTCTCGGCGGGGCGGGCTATTTCTCGGCGGGGGTGATGGCGCTGACGTATGTCGATGAGACGGGGGCCGTTCGGACGCTCGATGAGCCGACCGATCCTCACGCGCTTGCGGCGTTCAAATGTTCCTACGGCCTCTCCGGGATCATCGTCGAATGTCTCGTCGAGGTCCGCCCGGCGATCCTCTGCCGGTCGCGCTTCGGCATCGTGAGGAAGGACTCACCCGAGGCCCTGGCGGCCACGATCAGGGAGCGGCAGGCCGGATGCGACGCTTTTTGGGCCACCGTCTGGCTCGACAAGCTGGCGGCGCTGTGCGACGAACGATTCCAGGCAGGCCCCGGTGCCGTTACGCCGGCGGCTTCGCAGCCCGCGTTTGACGCCCTGCGGATCCAGCGCCGGCTGACGATCCAGCACGGATTGTCAGCCAAGGACCTGCCGCGGCCTTCCCCCCCTCCGGCCGAGATCGTGTATTCCCGGGCCGACTGCGTCAACGAGTACTGGCGTCCGGAGGCAACGGAGAGCCGGCTCGACTTCCAATATTACGAACACGATCTTCCACAGCTCGAGCGCGTGATCGTCGAGTCGCATGCGTTCACGATCCGTTTCCAGGAAGCATACGGCTTCCTGCCGAACGGCTGGATCCTCTATTTTTGCCGTCGTCCGGAGCGGGCGAAGAAGCCGTTCGGCCTCTATTCCGGCGGCCCAGGCACGTCGTTCTCCTTTGATCCGGTGTTCTCCGATCCGCTCGATCCCCTCTGGCAGCGGTTTGCGAAGGACTACAACTCCGTGGCGATCCACGCCCTCGGTGGCCGGCCATCGCCGATCCAGACGCAGTGGCTCACGCCCGACGACCTGACGCTCCCGCAGCAGCTTGCCCGTCCCCGGTTCACGACGCCGTACTACGCGCAGTTCCTCGGGTGATCTCGGGCGGACGAGGTGTTCTCTGATGGTCAATCAGGGCGAATACAGGGGCGACATCGATGGGCTGCGAGCGATCGCGGTGGCCGCCGTGGTGCTCTTTCACGCCGGGGCACCGGTTCCGGGCGGATTTGTCGGCGGCGACGTGTTCTTCGTGATCTCCGGCTATCTGATCACGTCGCTCGTGGCGGCCGACCTCGATGCCAATCGGTTCTCGTTGAAGCGTTTTTGGGAACGGCGCATCAGGCGCATCTGGCCTGCCTCACTCTCCGTGACCATGGCGACGCTCGTGGTCGGCTGGTTTGTGTTGTTGCCGCGCGACTACCGCGCGGCCGGGAACGCTGCAGTGGCGCAGGTCGCCATGCTGTCGAACGTCTATTTCTGGATCAAGACCGACTACTTCGCCGATTGGGCCGAACTCGATCCGCTGCTCCACATGTGGTCGCTGTCAGTCGAGGAGCAGTTTTATCTCTTCCTTCCGGTGTTGCTGCTGCTGCTGTGGCCGCTGGGGCGTACGTGGTGCATTGGTGTTTTGGCATCGCTGACGGTCGCAAGTTTTGCCGCGAGTGTTCTCTCGATCAGCCGCTCTCCGTCGGCCGTCTTCTATCTGTTGCCATTTCGGTCATGGGAGTTGCTCGCGGGCTCACTCCTGGCGCTGTCGCCGTTCCCGGCAGCGGCATCGAAGCGCTGGCGGGAAATGCTGGGAGTAGCTGGGGTGTGCCTGATCCTTCAACCCTGCTTCAGCTACGACCGCGCCACGAGCTTTCCCGGGGCAGCAGCCCTCAAGCCCTGTCTGGGAGCGTTGGCCCTAATCGTGGCCGGAGAGGGCGCTGGTTCGAGCGTCAGTCGCCTCCTCGAGATGCCTCCGTTGCGGCTGCTGGGCAAGATGTCCTACTCGGTCTATTTGTGGCATTGGCCCTTGCTCGCCTTCCTCCGTTACACCTTATCCCCAGTTTTGCCGGCCCCGATCGTCGTGGCCGCGATGGCGGCCCTAATCCCGTTGTCGTGGATTTCGTATCGATGGATCGAGGGGCCCCCGCGAGCCGCAGCGACGCCCCTTACACGGCAGGGGATCGTTGTGGCCGCGATTCTGGCTACCGTCGTGGTTGGTTTGGGCGGAGGAGTGATTCGCCGGATGGAGGGCATGCCATTCCGTTTTTCCGATCGCGTGCTCGGGGTGCTGGCGGTTGAGCCTTTCTGTCGGGAATGGGAATGCCGTGAGGATTCCCCGAATGGAGGCGAGATCGAGTTCAAGCCGATCGGCGGTGGCCAGCCTGACTCTCCGGAGTGCTTTCTGCTATGGGGCGACAGCCATGGGATGGCGATCAGCCCTGCGATCGATGCGGTGGCACGCGAGCTGGGAGTGGCCGGCCACGCCGCGTTGAGGCTGGATGCGATCCCACTGCCAGGACGATTGTCTGCGCTCGGCGACAAAAAGGGAGGAGATCCCGGGTGGTACGACCAGACTCTGACATGGGTGCGGCTTCATCAACCCAGGCACATCATCCTCTGCGCGCGATGGTCGTATTACATGCGGGGAAGCATTCCCGATGGGGCGCAACATCATCCGGGATCGGACGGGCTTGAGCGGATGGACGGGCTGGCCGTGGAGAGGATCGCGGCTGTGCGGGCGGACTTCGAGGAACTCGTCGAGGACTGCCAGAGCGCGGGCACGACGCTGTGGGTGTTGTTGGAGGTGCCCTATCAGCCGCGGACGCCCCGCGAGCGCGGCCTCGAAGCCCACTGGTCTGGAGACATGCCGGCGCTCTTCGGTATCGACAGGGAGACGCACGAGCGCTCGGTGGAACGCTCCAGGGCAGCGATCGGCGGGATCATATCGCCCGCTCTCCGTGTCGTCGATCTGGCGGAGCCATTCTTCGGCGATGCCGATCGATCGGTGGTGGGGCGGGACGGCGTGCTCTGGTATGCCGACGACGATCATCTCAGCCCCTCCGGTGCCCACGAGGTCTTGGAGCCGACCATCCGCAGTATGATGGTCGAGATCGCCCGCGATTGTCGGCAGTCGCGGGGGCCGTGATCCAGCGGCCGGCGGATCGAGCGGCATGGGAGATTGTCGGCGGAAAGTTGGGCAATGAACGACCTTGTCACGCGGAAGCACGACCTGCACGAGCCGAGTTGGCAATCGTCGTACGTCCATTTGCCGGCCCTGGTGAAGAGGCTCGGATTGAAGCGCGGGGCGGAAGTCGGCGTCGCCTTCGGTGGCCACTGCGAGGCGATCCTGGATGGGACCGGGGTAGAGTTGCTCTACGGGGTCGATCCCTACAGGCATCAGCGCGGTTACGACGACCCGATGAATCTTCCTCAGGCCGCGTTCGACACCCTCCACCAGCGTTCGCTCGATCGGCTAGCGCGTTTCGGCGGCCGCTACCGTCACCTCCGGGAGACGTCCGACGGTGCGATCCCGCAGATCGATGGCCTCCTCGACTTCGTCTATATCGACGCCGACCATTCCTATGAAGGGGTGAAACGGGATCTCGGTGCCTGGTTCGGCATGGTGCGTGAGGGGGGCCTCTTCTCTGGTCACGACTACGAGCACCCACAGTTTCCTGGAGTTCAGAAGGCCGTCGACGAGTTCTTTGGTCGCCTGGG
>Ga0209829_10003080_pt1 | contig 12307 bp, 13 predicted proteins | sample C_140205_EF_Meta_FD_187311 | JGI IMG/M metagenome (GOLD analysis project Ga0209829, IMG submission 187311) | Freshwater microbial communities from Lake Croche, Canada to study carbon cycling - C_140205_EF_MetaG (SPAdes) (version 2) | ecosystem: Environmental > Aquatic > Freshwater > Lake...
ACTTGCCTGATGGAAAACGTCACATCGGTGCATTTCTAGATGGCGACAACAAATGGGTCGATTTCACTGCCTCTACTAATTCGCCGGTCTTTGCCTCGATGCTTTCTTTAATCGATGCGGGGGATGAAGGCCTTAAGCAAGCAAGACATTTAGTGAAACAAGCAAAAGTAACGCGCACCTTAGCGGATATCAAGTTGGCGGCGGCATTGCCTGAGCCAAGGCAAATGCGCGACTTTCTATGCTTTGAAAAGCACTTTCGCCAGGCTCGTGCTAATCGACATTTATTCATGGGAACTGCCGCGCAAGCTGTAGCCAGTTTTACAGAGCGCGACCCTGCAAAAGTTGAAATTCCAGCTATTTGGTATGAGGAGCCTGTTTACTATAAGTGCAATCGGTTTTCTGTTGTTGGAACAGGCGCTGACGTTATCAAACCCTCCTACTGCGAGATGTTGGACTATGAACTTGAATTTGCTGCAATTCTTGGAAAAGGTGGTGTAAATATTTCTAAAGAAAATGCACGCAGCCATATTTTTGGCTACTGCATTTTTAACGATGTGAGCGCTCGAGATCAGCAGATGCGAGAAATGTCTGGCTCACTTGGCCCATCCAAAGGTAAAGACTTTGACTCGGGCAATATCATTGGTCCTTGGCTTGTTACTGCAGACGAAATTGTTGATCCTTATAACTTAACTATGGTCGCCAGAGTCAATGGCGAAGAATGGTCAAGAGGAAACAGCAAGGATATGTATCACAAATTTGAAGATGTACTTGCGCATGTTTCGCAAGACGAAACTTTATACCCAGGGGAATTTTTTGGTTCTGGCACGGTTGGTAATGGCTGTGGACTTGAGCTGGGCCGCTTCCTCAAAGATGGCGACTTGGTTGAGTTAGAAATTGAAGGCCTTGGTCTTCTAAAAAACCGCATTGTTTTCAAATCATAATTTCACGTATTGATTCACAAGGAGTTTCTAAAATGCACGCCCTATTTAAAAAAATTGCTTTGCAATAGGCGCTTTTTGGGTTTATGTGCGTCTTAAGCTGAGCCTTTGTCGGAGCATAGGGTGGGGGGAAACTTTATCTGTTTCGCGCAGCAGTCTGTAAACTTTCCAAAATGGCTCATTGAGGCGTCTTGAATATCGTCTCCTGGCTACATTCATCAGGGAACAGTCATCAGTTGAAGATTCGATCTTGGTACAAGTATATTCTTGTACCAATCATAAATAAACAAATAAATCAGTCAACTATTTGTGTTTTATCACTCTGCTTTAACGCCAGTTGACGAAATGATTGAACCCCATTTTTCAGTTTCAGACTTAATAAATCCAGTAAATTTATCTGTCATAGTATCTGAAATAGGAACCATGCCTTGGTTAATAATTTTTGCCTGCATTTCTGATGATGACATAATTGCTTGTGACTCTTTAGCAAGTCTATCAACAATAACTTTGGGAATTTTAGGGGGGCCAATAAATCCAAACCACGCAAACGTTGAAAATCCAAGATAGCCTGACTCAGCGATAGTTGGAACGTCAGTAAATGCTGCGCTACGTGCGATTCCACTCCAAGCCAGAGCTTTCACCGCACCAGATTGAATATGTGGCAAGCAGGTAGATGGGGCTCCAAATTGGAAACTTACATCACCTCGAATTAATGAAAGCAATGCGTCAATATCACTTTTGTATGGAATATGGGCAATATCAATACCCGCCACTTGTTTAAATCTTTCAGTTGCTAGATGAACGACTCCACCAGTTCCAGTTGATCCGTATGAATATTTACCCGGTTGTGATTTGATAAGTGCAATGAATTCTTGAAGTGTATTAACTTTTAAATTGGGATTGACAACAAGGATAAAAGGAATTGCAACCTGAAGTGCAATATGAGTGAAATCAGTAGTTACATCGTAGGGTAAATTGGGGTAGAGTTTAGGCGTTGATGCAAAATGACTACTGACAATACTTAGCGTATATCCATCAGCAGGCGCGTTAAAGAGAAATGCAGTGGAGATTGTGGTTGCAGCGCCAGGCTTGTTTTCAACAACAACTGGCTTTCCTAATTTGAGCGCAAGCAGACGTGAAAAATCCCGAGTAAATTGATCAGAACTGCCGCCGGCACCAAAGCCTAATAAAATTTTTATCGGTTTGCTTGGAAAATCTTCAGCAAAAGTAGAGTTTAAAAAAAATGAACCAAAGAATCCCATAATACTTGTTAAAAATGCTTTGCGGTTCATATATTTTTCCTAAAAAATATCTTCAGTTTCAAAAACAGCGCATTGACGCATTTTTCTAGGATGAGGGCCACTATACGGTGTTGCTCGATGCATAGTCCATCTATCATCCCACATCACAAAATCATGTAAATCCCAATCGTGCGAATAGGTATATTTTGTTTGTGTCGAAAAATCAATTAAATCTTTTATTAACGTGCGCCCTTTTTCTAAAGGCCATCCAACTATGTGTGAGGCGTGAGATGCAATATATAAAGAATTAAGTTTGTTATATGGATGCTCTCTGACCAATGAGTGCTCAACTGGGGGTAACAAATTGACGGTATCCGTGCTAAATTTTTCAATAGACATTCCAATTTGTTCTCTTGATCGAAGTACGCTATGAACGACTTTTAGTTTTATAAATTCCTCTTTTTGTATTTTTGAAAGGTCTTGGTAAGCTGACCTCATATCCGCAAATTCTGTTGGTGGAGGGATTGGGGGGAGTTCTCTCGCTAAAAGCGCAGTTATTCGAATAGGTCTTTTATTAAATGAACCGTCGGTGTGCCAAAGTTGATTTGCTAAAAGATATTCTGCTCTTAGGCTATCAGGAGGAATTGGATTTCCTAAATCATCGACAGTTCCCACGTCAATGAAATTGGGATTATTTCCTGCAATTTCTTTGAAAGTTCCGTTTCTACCTGGACCAAATCGTCTAATGAAGGTATCTTGTTGTTGCTCGTCTAATGGTTGATTTTTAAAAACTACTACGCCAAATGTTGCCAATCCTTTTTCAATTGCTTGAATGTCTTCATTTTGTATGGGTTGACGTAGATCGATGCCTTGCGCTATTGCGACAAAGGTCTTGCCAATTTTTTTAAATTGAATGGTCATACGGTTCTAATTTTTGTGGGCCTGTCTTTCATAATAAATTTTACTCTCCCTTGATATTATTTGCTTTTGCGACTGCCGTCCAAAGTTTCGTTTCTGCAGTTATTGCCTGGGCGAGCTCCTCTGATGTACCCCCTTCTGAAGTAATGGTCATACTTGCCATCTTGGCTTGTACGTCTGGCATGCGAACAATACGTGCAATTTCAGATTGAAGACGTTGGCTTATGGCAGATGGCGTACCTACAGGTGCAAACAGCGAAATCCAAAGGCGCATCTGAAAATCAACACCGACTTCCTTGAATGTTGGCACGTCAGGGAAGTCTTTCATTCGATTTTCGCTAGATACAACGAGTGCGCGTACACGCCCTCCCTTTATTAGGCCTGATGCGGTTAGGGCGTCAGCTAAAAACATGGAAACCTCTCCGCTTATCACGGCATTATTGGAGTCTGCACTACCCTTATAGGGTATGGCTACGGCCTGCATGCCAACTTTACTTTTGAGTAATTCCATTGCCAATTGAATGGATGCGGCGGGTGCTGCGTAATTAGATTTATCTGAATGCGTATTGCTGTAAGTCACTAGTTCTTTAAAAGATTTTGCAGGGGAGTGCACCGGGACAGTCATGATCAATGGGTAAGAGCAAATCATCGAAATAGGTGTCAAGTCTTTCTCTGGTTGAAAGGGTAATTTCGAATAGAGTGCAGGGTTGAAAACGATGGGACCACTAGTTGCGACAAGAAGTGTGTATCCGTCTGGTGCGGCATTGACAACTGCTTGAGTTCCTAAAATAGAAGAGCCACCGGGTCTATTCTCAACTATGAATGCTTGACCTAGAGAAAGAGCGAGTTTTTCTGCAACAATGCGCGCCATTAAATCGCTCGGCCCGCCTGCACCAAAAGGCACAATCACACGAACTGTTTTGGATGGATAACTTGCTGTCGTTTGTGCATGAACGTTAACGATTGCGATGAACGTTAACGTGAGCGCTAAAAGAGTAGAGTTTAATTTTTGAGATAAATTTTTTATCCGACTAATGAAAGAATCGATTGCTGAATTAAGTGACAACTTGTACATAGGAAAGACTCAAATAAAAAGCGACCATTAAGATTTTTAAATCCATTTTCACACCTTGGTTTGAAAATTGGAAACGGGGAAAACCCTTGCATTAAATTTTTAAGCTTAATGCCGACCACTTGGTTTTTTCAAAAAACCGCCCTTATCTATCACACAAGTATTTATCGATCAAATCCTTACATTCAAAAATCTACCAAATACAGCCATCTGTGAACCTTTTATGTTCTATCAATACCAGTTGAAACTGTTACAACAATATTGCCTTGCTGGTGACTTTGAATTTCTGAAGGTAAAACCTTCCCAATAAGCGCCAAAAAACTATTTGAGTTATTCAGGGCCTGGTTAAGCAAGTACTTCTGACCGCCTGCATCCTTAAGTGCGCCCAAAATCATTTCTTTTAGTGCCTTATTGGCTTTGTTTGGCACACCTTTAGCGCGCCCTCCTCCTTTTCGAAGGTTAGCCAGTGATCGCTGTTTGCCAACCAATCTGGAGTTATCTGTTTCGGTAATTTTCAGCACTTTTGTGATTTTCTCTCTTCAATGAAATGCTAACCTCTTTCAACCAAAAGGCGTCTGAGCACGGCGTGCGTACTGACAGATCGAAGCGATGGTTGTTTTAGGAACTTGAAACATCTCAGACAATTGGTTGTAAGTTAAATCATGGTCTTCAAATAAATCGCGAATCCGATCCACCTGCTCGTATGTGAGTTTTGAGCGTGGATGGTTCTCACCGATACGACGACCGTTCTCATTTAAAGCAACTGTTTTGAACATACACATCACTTTCTACAAAATAGTATGGGCGAACGTAATGAATTTAAATCAGCCATGCACACTCATGCGTACCTGTATCAATGCACTCTCTTGCAACATATCCCCATGCTTCAACTGATGCATCAACAGTCCATGTGTAATCTGTAGATTGATCGACCAGTAGCCACACAGCACGCCATTCACTGCGATCAAATCGGTAAAACAAAACTGGTCTCTCATCACCACACTGAGCAACACACTGCTTCCACCATCTCTCAATATCTGACCGTGTGCCGCTTGCATAGCGTTTGATCTCAACAGACCAACCCGGTACACCAACCAAGTCGCTGTCACCTGCTGCATTGCGAACTCTGCGCGTTACATGCCAGCCGGTGTGTTGACTAATCAGCGCTGCAGCTTCTTGCTCACCCACCTGACCATTAGTTCTTTGCATCTTTCCCATAAGCCGACTCCTTTTTGTGGGGGGTAGGGGGATGAGGGGGATGTAGGGGGATGTTCCAGCTATATATATAAATTAAGATTTGCGTAATTGCTCGCGTACGGTTAAAAGATCCCCCTACATCCCCCTCATCCCCCTACCTTTTGCTTAAAAATTAAGCACTTTTCCCATTTGTTGGTGAAACAAAAATCCATTTGTTAACTTGCCTGCCCTCATTAACTTGTTTTGAAATTAACTTCAAACCACCGGCTATTCGGTTTTTATGTGCACGCAACCAATAACCTAACTTCGCAGAACTGTTCGTATCAGCGCAACCTGCTTGCTCTAATGCATCACGCAAAGCAAAATTACCTGTTGCCCAGTTCGCCAAATCATTAGCCCTAAACGAGTTATCTTTGCTACCACCGAGCTTCAAATTACTTAGGCTCTCAATTATTAAAAATGCTGAAGCAATCTCACCCGAACCGTCGTTCTCATAATTGACGGCTGCAACAGGGTCCTCTTCACCAAGCCACACCAAAGCCTCTCTGACCCGCCAAGACCAATCTTCAAAGCTATCAAGTGGCGTGAGCATCAGTGGATCGCCGTGCGCTGCATAAGCCTTTAAAACCGTTAGTGCTGCGGCTATATATAAAGGTCTGTTTTGCTTGATATGTAATGCAAGGCTTGGATACTCAAAATCAATGACTCGGTCCTTAATGGACTCAACCTCAAGCTGCAAATCACAAATTAATGTCCTTCGTGCGTTGTCGCTTGCTAAAGTGATGTTGTTGCCAGTAAGGACTACTCGAGTCCTGTTGCGAAACTTAACCCGGATCGTCGCAGATATTCACTCCTGTCACGAAAAAATCACTGCTGCATAATTTAATAACTAATTTTATTTTTCATTAGTTTCATTGAAACACATGAAAAATTCCTTATGGAAATATTTTTTCATAAAATATTCAATGAAACCAACATGTTGCAATTTCTTTAATAAATTTACTCGCTTTTGCCATATTTTGAAAATAAAGGCATGCTTATCTAACAATTCAGCACTTTGTGACACGGCTCAGTATCCCTGTCACAAACAGGTTGGTCAAATATGACCCATGCAGACCAAAAAAGAACAGCCCGCTGAGAGTATCGCCTCGCACAATATCGAGTTGCGTTGTGTAGTGCTGAGCAAAATTGACCGAGAGGAATTAGCCCACGTCGTCAATGAAGATGTCTGGTTTCTAATCTCGGACGCGTTGTTTAGATCAAGTACATATGAGAGATAGACCGTTTATGAAACCCATACAACACGAATCCCTTAACCAAATGCAAGTAATCGGTCCCGATGAACTTGCTAAGTTGTTGCACCGCAATGTAGCCACACTTAAAGTCGACTGCCGTCGCAAGCCTGAGTCACTACCTCCGCGCTTGAGAATCCCTCACTGCAAAAAGCTACTCTGGTTGGAAGCAGACGTTTTGGTATGGCTGGAAAATTTACGAGATCCGATGCCTCGTAAATTTAAATATTGAATTTAACCCAACTTTGCAGCCAACTCGGCTGGCGTGGGGTTGTAGTAACGCTTTAAGTTCGCGAGTGTCTTGTGACCAGTCACAGCTGACAACTCAAGAACGTTGGAGAGCTTCTTACTAAGCCTGGTTGTTGCCTCATGTCTTGTGTCGTGAAAATGTAAGTCCTCAATTCCAATGCTTTTGCAGACTTCCCTAAATCGTACCCCGATCGTCTCGCCCTTGACGCTCACCAAATCATCATCCTTGCGCTTGCCGATGCACAGCAGTTTCATAATCTCCAACGCTCGGTTGCTCAATGGCACTGACCTGCTCTCGCCGTTTTTGGTGTCGTTTAGCTGAACGTAGCGATCTTCCTCATGGAAGTCCCCAACCTTGATGGAAGCCATCTCTCCAAGACGCATAGCGGTCTCTACGGCCAACAAAACGCACCACCCGGTGTAGTGTCTTGCCAACTTAGGCGCCAAGCCCTCCTCGATCCCAGTGGCCTTAATGATTGCTTCTAGCTCTTTGGTGGTGGGTCGGCGATTTCTACGAACATCGGACTTATGAGGCTTCTCGACTGCAAAGCAAGGGTTCACTCCGATGGGGGAGTCCCAGAGTTTTTTGGCTTTGGTGAAGACGCTTGAGATCAACTTCATTTCTCGAGCAACTGATGCGCCGCTGACCTCTTTTAGTCGATCGTCGCGCCACTGGCGAATATCGGCTGCGCTGATTTTGTCAAGGCGCCTTCTCATGAAGCTGGCAGTTTTAAGGATTCTGTTTATACGAACGATTTCCCACTTAGCGCCTTTGCGCGCTGGGCTGACCTCATCGCGGAACTTTATAAATAGATACTCAACTGAGGTCTCTCTTGCGCCTTTGATGTCGTGCTGAACACCGGAGTCTTGTTCGCGCTCAATTTTGCGACTCCATGCTTGTGCTTCTCTTTTGGTTTTAAAGACTTTGGAGGCAGCGGGCTGACCGGTGCGGCGAATAAATGCTCGGTAGTGGGTGTCGGAGGAGCCCGGTTTTTTGTATGGTGTGATGGATGCCATTGCGCCCTTTTGGTGTGTAGTTCGTGTGTAATTTCACGTCTTTTACTACACATAGATTACACATTTAAAGGGGTAGTGTCAATATCCATGCGGGTTTCCGGAGGGTATCGTTGCCCCTTCCTGGGCACCAACACGAAATCATAGTTTGTTTTGATTAGATAGGCATACCAATTAAATCGTGACCTTGTGCCGCAACAATTTTTGCCTTGGTGAATTCACCCGTCTTGAATATTTTACTGATTTTTTCGGGCGGCAACAAATGCACCACACCGTCAATTTCTGGCGCATCCGCATAAGTGCGCCCCACGCCACCTTTTTTACCTATACCCGATGATTGATCCACCAACACTTGCATCGTAGAGCCAACACGATACGTTAATTGTTGAATAGAAACATGCTCTGCCACTTGCATAAAGCGCGCACGTCTTTCTTCTCGCACCTCTTGGGGCAACATACCGGGTAGTTCATTGGCAGTTGCGCCTTGAACAGGACTATATGCAAAACAACCCGCGCGATCAATTTTTGCTTCTTTTAAAAACTCAAGTAAGTGACTGAACTCTTCTTCTGTTTCACCAGGAAAGCCTGAAATAAAAGTACTGCGAATCACCAACTCGGGACATAACTTACGCCATTGAAGAATACGTTCGATATTTTTTTCGCCACTCGCGGGTCGCTTCATTCTTTTGAGTACATCGGGATGACTGTGTTGAAACGGAACATCCAAATAAGGAAGAACGCGACCTGTTGCCATCAAAGGAATCAAATCATCCACCGAAGGGTATGGGTACACATAATGCAATCGAACCCATGCACCATAACTTTGTGCAATATCAGCCAATGCTTGAACCAACTCGAGGGTGCGTGTGCGAATGGGTTTGCCATCCCAAAACCCTGTGATGTATTTGACGTCGACACCATAAGCAGACGTGTCTTGACTGATGACCAATAATTCTTTGACGCCACTTTCAAATAACGCGTGCGCTTCTTTGAGCACATCACCGATGGGGCGAGAAACCAAATCACCACGCATCGAAGGAATGATGCAAAACGTGCAACGGTGATTGCATCCTTCACTGATTTTGAGATAAGCGTAATGCTTGGGCGTGAGTTTGATTCCTGCAGGCGAAATCACTTGAGGCACCAAATCTACAAAAGGATCGTGTGGCTTGGGCAAATGAGTGTGCACTGCATCCATGACCTCTTGCGTCGCATGCGGGCCTGTCACAGCCAACACGCTGGGGTGCAATGCGCGAACCATATTGGCGCCTTCTCCATTGGTGCGTGCGCCTAAACATCCCGTCACGATGACTTTACCGTTTTCTGCCAAGGCTTCACCGATGGCATCCAAACTTTCTTTCACAGCGTCGTCAATAAAGCCGCAAGTGTTGACAATGACCAAATCGGCACCTGCAAATGTTTTGGAGGTTTGATAACCCTCTGCGCTCAATTGCGTGAGTATCAATTCAGAATCGGTGAGTGCTTTGGGACAGCCCAAACTCACAAATCCGACATGCGGCAAACGAGGCGATTGTGTTTGTGATTCCATGACGTTTTAACTTTTAAGTCCCATGGATTTGAATATTTGCTCAGATTGAAGCCTCATTTGCTCTTGCATTTGTAACATTATTTTTTGTGATTGCTCCACATAATCGCCCTTCAAATGATTGACGACAGGCGTTTGTGTTGTCAGTTGATTTTGCATATCGACAAAACTTTGGATATTTTTTTCTAAAAATTGCCCCAAATAACCTTGCGAGGCTTTGCCATAAAACCGAATCATGTTGGCCAGCACATCTTGCGAGAACAGGGGGACACCGCCAGACTCCTCTTCCAAAATAATTTGTAACAAGAGACTCCGCGTTAAATCATCTTGAGTTTTTGCGTCAAGCACAACAAAAGACTTTGCATCAATGACCAATTGCTTCACATCCGATAAAGTGATGTATGTGGATGTCTGTGTGTCATAGAGCCTGCGGTTGGGGTATTTTTTGATTACCCGTTGTTGGTCGCTTGTCATAGGAGATATATTTACTTTCTAATTAGTAATGATTGTAATGGAGCACTCTAAGGGAAACTTGGAGATAGAGATACAAGTCGACTCTTGAAATGAGTTATTTATAATTAATACAAATACGAATATTGATCGGTTGGAGTACGCACCAATGACGTTCATTGCCCACTCAATTGGTGAATGGGCACCAACATAGAAACTGCATTTATGGTTCATTATGGTGCAATAGTAGTTGAAGTAAAACGATACAAAATTCTATTTAAAAGATTTTTTATGAATAGAAATAGATTGCAAACATTTGAATACAAATCAATTGGCACGGTTCATGCTGATGGCTCATGTCGTTAACTCTCAAACCATTGATTTGGAAATCACATGAAATCATTCAAACAAGGTGCATTGGTCACCGCGCTCTCATTGACTTGCTCGGCTTCTTTTGCAGAAGGATTTAATTTTTATGCTTTGTTAGATGGCGGCGTTGCCAGCACATCTATTAAAGGTGGAACAACGCCCGCCAAGATGACTGAGTTTGTAACGGGTGGATATGCGCCAAACTTTTTTGGTCTTACTTCAGAGAAAACATTAGGCGCTGGTTACTCTGGAGGTTTTAAGCTTGAGCAAGGTTTTTTGCTGAATGCGCCTGCAACGGGAAATTCACGCTTTGCATTTGGTTCTGACGCCCTCTTCAATCGCCAAGCCAATTTATATATCAAAGGCTCGACTGGCACTGTTGCTTTTGGAACTCAACCCAATATTGCTTTTAACAGCGTCTTATTTTCCGATCCCCGATCTGCGCCCGATTATGGTAGTTCACTGAGTGCAATTGTTATAGATGGCGGCCTGGGAACTATTGATAGCAACTCTGCTTCTTACACAAGCCCCGAGATCGTGGGTACCAAATTTGCCGCTCAGTATGTTCTAGGCACATCAACAACTTCTAATAATGGCACGGGTCAACGCTACTCTATGACCTATAAACCAAAGGATTTTGGACTCACTGCCGCGTACTACAGCAATGCAAGTACAACTACGCCTACCAGTGGAACAGTATTGGGGGCAACTTACCAAATGGGCGCTGTTAGTTTAAAGGCTTTATCTACCGTACAGCGTGCATCTTCAACTTTGAAAAGCCTTAAAACAACTGGCATCGGTGGTAGCTATATGTTGAGTAGAGAAACCACTCTGGACATTGGCTCTTATAAGACCAAGGATACAGGGTATAGCATGGGAACAACCGCTGCAGGTGTTCAATTTAAATTCTTAAAAGATTTGACGATTTATGGTCAGTATGCATTAGTTAAAAATAGTGGCACTGCATCTACTGCATTTAATTTTGCACCCCCAACTGTGTTAACTGGCACTTTAACTTCCGGCCAAACAGCAAACACCTTGAACATCGGCCTGCTATACGGCTTCTTCTAATATGTCGTTTCCTAAAACCGCGCACCCAACGAGAATCTCGTTTGATCTTGTTGGGTGTAATTGACTTTTTGATCGCGAACAAACTTTATAAAATAATTAGAAAAGTCATACCCTAATGACAACGAATAGCCTCTAACTTTGATCTCACCTTGCTCAACACTTCCGCTTTTTGAAGCCATATCGACGGTGTAACGCTCACTTTTTTCTGGTGAATATCGCCACACCCAATGCGTTATTTTTTGCCCTGTCTCAAAACGATTATCGTGAACCGAATAAAAATACAAATTGGTTTTGGGAATTAATTGCGTGCCCATTCCAAATGTATAGGCGTCATTTGGATCGAAGTTGAGGTTGTAGTAAGTTTTTTTGTTGGTTCTGCCAAAGCTCACAATACTGTAAATTTCTTCTCCATATGGGCGTTGATTGAGCAAAACTGTGGCGGTTATCAAGTCGCCGTAGGCTACTTGCTCGTTCTAAACTCACATACCCGTATTTCAAATTGGGCTATTTAGGAAGCAATCAATAAAAAAATCTCGTAAAGACCAAAAGGGCCATTTTCCGTACTTTTTCCGTACTTTAGACACATTCAAAATTTCAAAATCTGTAACTAATTGATTTTATTGACATTTTTGGTAGGCGCGATTGGACTCGAACCAACGACCCCCACCATGTCAAAGTACTTTTCGCAGTAAAAAGCGAGTGTTAACGTAATTATATGCGCGTGAATTGTTTTGTAAATAGTCTTTTTCAAATTTTTGACCGCGGCCAAGCTAAAATTATTGCTGAATAAATCAATTGGATATTGTTGGCATTAGTGCTTGTTCATTCACTAGTCACCCTTAATGCCAGTTTTCTTGATGACCTCAAGCCACTTGATTGATTCAGCGTCTACAAATTGTTTCCAAGTGTCTGCTGGACGCGGGTCTGGAAGAAACCCTTGATCAAGCAGT